>Ga0208825_1000563_pt1 | contig 34385 bp, 25 predicted proteins | sample AD_UKC113_MetaG_FD_184450 | JGI IMG/M metagenome (GOLD analysis project Ga0208825, IMG submission 184450) | Active sludge microbial communities of municipal wastewater-treating anaerobic digesters from Hong Kong - AD_UKC113_MetaG (SPAdes)... | ecosystem: Engineered > Bioreactor > Anaerobic >... | reverse complement strand
AAAGGTAATTTCTGACCCCAAATTAGTAAATATTAGCAAAACACCCTTGATATTTTCCTAATAATGGTTATTGCGTGAAGTTGTCAAGGTACATCTATTGTAAAAAAAGAGTTTATGCAGTGGAATCAATATTGTATATATTCAGAATTCTTAAACCTATATTTTAATCCAAATTAACTGAAATTTGCAGCAGGCTTTATCTGAATACGATATATGAATATTCAATGAAATATAATCAGATTAAATTATAACTCATATAAAGTAAATTAAATTCATTCAAATTCAATTGTACATTGACAAAACTGATATGTGGTAATAGAATTAGATGTGAGTAATAATAATATCTAAAGATTAGTTGATTTTAATAAAATTTATTATTTTGCTGTTTCATGAATTATTGTAATACAATTAATTAAAACTATTATCATCTAAAGGAGGTAATTATGTCGGACTATAAAATAGCGGATTTAAATTTGTGGGAATGGGGAAGAAAAGAAATAGAAATCGCAGAAAAAGAAATGCCCGGACTAATGGCAATCAGGGAAAAATATGCTCCTTTGCAGCCATTAAAAGATGTTAGAATTTCCGGTTCATTGCATATGACCATACAAACAGCGGTTCTTATCGAAACTCTTGTTGCCCTCGGAGCTAATGTTAGATGGGCAAGTTGCAATATATTCTCAACCCAGGATCATGCGGCAGCTGCCATAGTAAAAGCAGGTGTTCCGGTTTTTGCGTGGAAGGGTGAAAGCCTTGAAGATTACTGGTGGTGTACCGAGCAGGCTCTTACATTCCCGGGAGGACTAGGTCCCCAGCTCGTAGTTGATGACGGTGGAGATGCAACTTTACTTATACACAGAGGTTACAAGGCTGAAAATGATCCGTCCATTCTGGATGAGCCTACAGATAATGAAGAGCTTAAGATAATCAATAACCTGCTTAAGGAAGGCCTTAAACGAGACAGCCAGAGATGGCATAATGTAGTTAAGGAATGGAAGGGCGTCTCAGAGGAAACAACCACAGGAGTTCACAGGCTCTATCAAATGGTGGAAAGAGGGGAGCTTCTTGTTCCGGCAATTAATGTCAATGATTCTGTTACCAAGTCAAAATTCGATAACCTTTACGGTTGTAGAGAGTCATTGGTTGATGGAATTAAAAGGGCTACAGATGTAATGATAGCAGGAAAGGTTGCAGTTGTTTGCGGATATGGAGATGTGGGCAAGGGGTCCGCACAATCTTTGCAAGGCCTTGGAGCAAGGGTGATTGTAACCGAAATTGACCCGATATGTGCTCTGCAGGCTGCTATGGCAGGTTATGAGGTTAAAACCGTTGAAGATACACTTGGAATTGCTGATATTTATGTAACCACAACAGGCAACAGAGATATTATAACAATAGAGCATATGTTAAAAATGAAGGATCAAGCTATCGTATGCAATATAGGTCATTTTGACAATGAGATTCAAATGCATAAGCTAAACAATTACAAAGGTATTAAAAAGGTTAATATCAAGCCTCAGGTAGACAAGTATATATTCCCCGATGGGCATGAAATATTTATATTGGCTGAAGGAAGGCTTGTAAACCTTGGCTGTGCTACAGGGCACCCATCTTTTGTCATGTCTAACAGTTTCTCAAATCAAACACTGGCTCAAATTGATTTGTGGAAGAACAAAGATAAATATGAGAAAAAGGTTTACATTTTACCTAAAAAGCTTGATGAAGAGGTCGCAAGGCTTCACCTTGAAAAAATAGGTGCCAAACTCACCAAGCTTACAAAGGAGCAGGCTGATTATATCGGAGTTCCTATTGAAGGCCCATACAAACCGGATCATTATAAATATTAATCATTATAATTATTTATTATAACTATTTAAAGTTGTAAGCTATAAGATGTTAAATTTTAAAATTATAAAATACTATAATATTATCGAAAAAATACATTGGACTTTTGGAAAACCTCTTTTCATACTGTTTGAAAAGGGGTTTTTGTATGTATAAATATCATTATTAAAAAATATTTATTATTATAATATTTACAATAGTGTGTGATATATAGTATAATATAAATAGGAGGTGGACCTATGAAAGAAAATATGCAGGATGATTTATTTGACAGTCTCTTACTGGAACTTAGACGTGGAACAATTATTTTGAGCGTATTAAGTCAATTAAAGCTTCCTCAATACGGGTATTCATTGGTTGTGCTGCTGGAAAACAAGGGGATACCTGTAGAAGCAGGTACACTATATCCTTTATTGAGAAGACTGGAAAAGCAAAATCTTTTGGAGAGCAACTGGGATGTAGATGCGGCAAAACCAAGAAAATACTACCAATTAAGCGAATATGGCAGACAAATATATGATAGGTTATGTGCTCAATGGTATGAAATGGTGGAGAAAATGGATAATCTGATAAAAGGTTAGGTGGAAGAATCATGGATTTGATAAACCGTTATGTTTACGCAGTTACAAAAAGTTTGCCTGAAAAGCAGAGGGAAGACATTGAAAAGGAACTAAGAACACTTATAGATGACATGATTGAAGAGAATGATGAACCTGTATCATATGAGAAAAAGGTTGAGAAAGTACTTTTAGAATTAGGTGATCCTGAAAAACTGGCAGACAATTACAGGGGCTCTAAGCGATATTTTATAGGACCTAAGTTCTATGAAAAGTATTTATTGTAGTGTTGGGTGTTATAGATATTATAACTACGCTCTATAAAGGAATACGGTATAATGCTTTAAGATAAGTTAAATGGAAGGCTTTCGTCTCCTATTTGAGAAATAGTTTTTGAATCAATTCGGGCTGCTTCTAATGTTAATTATGAAGCAGCTTTATTCATGTTTAAATTAATTTGTACGTATTCAAATAATTGTTAAGAATTTTTACGGATAACACGATATTATATTTGTACCTGTTGATGCCTAAATATTGTGAAATTGTTAGTATGTTCACAAGTTACATAAACAAATCGAATACAAGAAATCGGTTACTTGGTCTGAAACCGCTCATCTATGAAGTATAGGGTTCGATAATATACAACAAATTTATGATGCTAATAATAAAAATTCGAAAGGGTGGTCTTGAATGAACTCAGTAAAGCAGATCTTTTTAAGTAAAAGGATTGGAATTTTATTTGTATGCATTGCAATGTTGATATCTTTTTGCGGATGCGAAGGAGGGGAAGGAAAAACTGACAAAGTATATAAAGTAGGTATTTTGAGCGGTTTGGATTACCTTAGTGCTGCAGTTGACGGCTTTAAGGAAGAATTGACCAAGCTGGGCTATATTGAAGGTCAGAATATTGAGTATGACGTACAAAAAACCAACTCAGACTTTGATGATTACAAGAAATTTTCCCAAAAATTTGTTGATGACAAGGTTGATCTTGTTTTTTTGTTTTCCGACCGAAGCTTCTTTGGAACTTAAGGAAGCTACTAAAGGTACGGATATACCTGTTGTTTTCGGAGTTACAAATATTGAAGATACGGATTTAGTGAAGAGTGTACGTGAACCGGGAGGGAATATAACTGGAGTACGTTATCCCGGACCGGATCTGGCCATTAAAAGAATAGATGTTATGCGTCAAATAGCTCCTGATGCAAAAAGGATATGTCTACCGTACAGTTCTGATTATCCTGTATGCTATCCCCAACTGGAAGCATTGCGGCCCTATGCTAAAGAGATTGGTATTACTCTTGTGGAAGCTCCTGCCAAAACACCCGAAGAGTTGACTAAATTTTTCCAGGAACATGATGTTGAAGGTGATGTGGGCTTTGACGCTATTGTATCTATTGCTGAGTTGTATGGTGTAATGCCAGAAACTTTTCTCACTATGGTTAAGTTTGCAAACAAACACAATATTCCCTTTGGCGGTGCTTATATGGAATATGAAGGCCATGCATCACTTTTTGGAGTAAATATTGACCCTGCAGTGACAGGTAGGAAAGCTGCAGCTTTAGCAGATAAAATATTTAAAGGTGAAAAGGTTGGAACTATACCGGTAGTTTCAGATGAAAGCTTTATACAATTAAACTACAGAGAAGCACAGAAGAGAGGATTTAATTTCCCGGATGAGCTTTTAAGCCAGGCAACTCAAATTATAAAATAGAAGATTTGATTGTGCTGTGCCGTGTTTTACTTTTAGTTTAATACGGTACAGCAATTTTATAAAAAACTCGTAAATTATACTTAGCAGAATGGAGGCTCAGGCGTATGCGGTTACGTAGCTTGGCTGTGACGTTAACTATGGCATTTTTAGGACAGAGTGCTATTATAATGATAATTATTAGCGTAATAAATATTCACAATGTCTTTGTCAATAATGAGAAGCTTGTATTCGAACAACAGCAGAATATTGCGATTGATGCAGCAAATCAGGTTGAAAAATTCATATCGGAAAAAGTAGTTATTCTATCCTCTGTAAGCCATGTTACTAACATGTCAGCTATTGATAATTCAACTCAAAAACAAGTTATAGGGAAAGTATTGGCACTTGATTCCGCTTTTCGACAGATAGCTCTCATCGATAAAAACAATAATGAAGTGGGAAGGGTTTCGCGTTTGGCAAGTTCCACATCAGGGCAGTTAAATGTTGATAATATAAAGGAAGCACTTAATGAAATGAACGATGAAATATATATAAGCCGTGTTTATTGTGACGACTCAACATTCGAACCCATAATTATTATGGCAGTTCCGGTTTTAAATAGTCTTGGGGATAAGGACGGAGTTGTCTTTGCAGAAATCAATCTTAAGTTTATGTGGGAATTGATTGATACAATAAAAGTTGGGAAAAATGGATTTGCTTATGTTACAGACAGAGAAGGAAATCTTATTGCTTTTAATGATGAAGGGCGAGTTATCTCAGGAGAAAAGATTGATGGATTAAATATAGTAAAAGATTTTATTGGAAGTAATGGTATTAATGCCCAAAAAACTGCTAAAATGACTAAAGGTATTATGGGTACAAATGTTGTTACTACTTATGTACCTCTTGGTAAACCTGATTGGGCAGTGTTTATTGAAATACCTGTTATAGAAGCAGCAGAACCGATAATTAGGAATATAATTATTTCAATAATATCTATGTTAATAGGTTTTATTTTGGCTGCAATAATTGGTATATATCTTTCAAAAAGAATTACAAAGCCTATAATAAATCTGAAGAGTGCGGCAAGATTAATCAGTAAAGGTGAGCTGGGAACGGAAATCAAGATTAATGCAAAAAACGAAATAGGAGAATTGGCAGTGGATTTTAATCAGATGGCAGACAATATCAACACTCTTATCATGAATATAAAGCAGGCCTCCAGAATTATATTGGAACAGAGTTCTACATTAAAAGAGAAATCAGACCTTTCCGCCCAGTCATCAGAAACGATTGTATGCGCGATGGAGCAAATAAATCAGGGGGCTGATCAGCAGGCCAAGGAAGCAGAAGCAACTTCTGAACAAACGGGGATTTTAGGTGAAGAAATAAACAATGCGGTCAATAAAACAGCCGAGGTGGAAAGGCTTGCCGGATCTGCTCGTGATTTAAGCCTAAAGTCGAAGGACACTGTTGAAATACTTATCGAGAGAGCAAATGAAACCGACAGGATTACAAGAGCGTTTGTTGAAAATACAACAAGTCTCAGCGACAGCTTAGAGAAAATTAGGAGTATTGCAGATGCAATTACTGAAATAACGAACAAAACAAAAAATCTCTCATTGAATGCCAGGATAGAAGCTGCAAGAGCCGGTGAAGCCGGACGGGGCTTTGAAGTAATTGTTAAAGAAATAAGTAACCTGTCAAATCAGTCACGTGAAGCAGCAAAGCTTATTGACCCTATTTTGGAAGAAATAAAATTAAAAGCAGCAGTTTCCTCTAAAGCTTCAGAAGAAGTAAATGTGATTTTAGAAGAGCAGATGAAGTCGGTTTATTCAACACAGGATACTTTCGACAAAATCATTTTATCCATGGATAATGCAATATCTCAAATTGTTGAATTAAGCAACATAATAAGAAATATAGACGGAATTAAAGAGAAAAGTATAAAATCCGTAATGACGATTAGTTCGGTTACCCAGCAGACGGCTGCGTCATGTCAGGAAGTATCTGCAGCATCTGAAGAACAAAAGGAGATAGCCTATCAGGTTAAGAGTTTTGCAGATAAATTATATGAAATGGGTGAAAAACTTGTTGAAGTGATAGATGCTTTTAAAACCAGGGAAGAAGAAAATATATAAATATTATGTTTTGATTATTAAAAAGCCAATCATAAGTAAAATGAAAAGCGAAAGAGGCTATTTTAAATCTATTTATCCGCTTTATATTTTGTTCAGTCTTATATAGTCTGTACTATATGATGTGAGCATATATAGATTTGAAATAGCCCCTTTTTAATATTGAATAAAATATCTTTTTTAACTGGATATTAACCTGCAATATTGGAATAACAACTGATGTGAAACATGCGTTGTTACAAATTTATTAACTTTTTTCATTTCTATTGTCTGGCTTTTACAATCATGGCAAAATAATAATAAGGTACATTTAACTTATTAGATATATTAAGAGGAAATTTGCATGATAAATTTTTATTATGTTCATGAAAAGCATAAGGCTCAATATCCCACATACATCCTATATTTAAGCTGCTTTTTAATGGTTTTTATCATAAAGCTGTTTTACAGAACAGCAGACAGCTCTTCTCTGAAGTTTATATTGACTCCCGTAACAAAACTTGTAGAGGTGTTTACAGGTACGCTTTACCAATTTGTGCCTGAAAGGGGATATTTGAGCTCTGACCTCACTGTTGAAATAGGCCCGGGATGTGCCGGAATAAACTTTTTGGTTATTATGTTCTGCACATTAACATTTTCATTTGTAAAGCAATTTATGAGCATGGCAAGCAAAATATTTGCTGCATTGTCATTTTTGGTATTTTCATACATAATTACTATAATTGTTAATACCTTTAGAATAGTGACAGCAATTAATTTTTCGAGATATAACGATGTATATCTGGGACTGGATAATGAGTTTTTTCATAAGATTGTAGGTGCTATGGTATATTTCTTTTTCCTTGTATTGTGCTATATAGTAGTATCTAAGCTTATTACATTTTTGAAACCCAGGCTTAAAGCTATGGAATTTATAAGGGGAGATGATTAAAGTGAAAAATATACTTAAGCCATATTGGCTATTGATAAGTGTTTCTTTACCGCAACTTTTTATATTTGTTGTAATGGGGTGGATATTTTACATTATCAATTCACAGTTGAATGATGAAAACATAAGACTTTGGATTGTATTCGGTTCATTGCTCGGATTATCCTATATTTCTTATACTGCATATGCTGTTATTAGATTGCTTTCAAGGAAGGAAGTACATTTAATAACAGGAGTCCTCTTATTTTTAACGTACATACCCTATCTATATCTTTTTACTGTATTCAGTTACGATATAATTCCACCAAGTATCCCTGACTGGATGCTATTTGGAATTTCTCCAATTATGTTTGTTGTTGCGATGATCATGCCGTCAATGGTAGTTGCAATGCTAATTTGCGTGTATTGGCTTACCCCTTTTAATATTAATCTGTTATTTAATAAAAAGAATATTCCGGTTTTAGCTGTTCCGGCCTTTTGGTTCATATTCTTTACAGTTTTGATTCCTATATTGCATTCACCATTTAAATCGAATTTTGACCATTTAACATCAATGGCATTAGTAATTGGAACTGTAGCTTTTTTGTTCATTATTGTAAAGTTTATCTTTCATCTGCTTTCTAAAAAGCAGGAAATATGGAAGAAAGCTGTTATTCCCATTGTGATACTAGGGCCTTTGTTGGGACTGACATTAAATAATCAGATCAATATTTTCGGAGATTTCTCAAGTGGTTATTTTTATTTGCTTGCAATATTTACCAGTATACTTCTTGTGCTACCCTCCGGCAATAACAAGTATCTAACAGCCTTATTGTATGTACTCAAAAGCATTACTTTTACATTTACTGCTTACTTTTTTGTTATATTTCTTCCGTACCTTCCTTTTTCATTATTATGTTTAATTATGGCAGGATTTGGAATTCTTTTGCTTGTGCCGATTGTGCAAGCTTTTGTGCATGTCAGGTCACTGTGGGAGGACTACAAATTTTTGGTTCAGTATTATAATAAAGCAATACTGATAATAGTTTTTATTTGCGGTACTTTAATAATTCCTGCTTTGATAACCATATCATTTAATAATGATAAAGGTCAGATTGACAAAGCTTTGAAATTTGTTTATCAACAAAATTTATCCGATAAAAATGAGATTAAGATTGATACTAAATCGCTTTCCCGCTCACTAAATGCCATAAGAAAAAACAAGTCATTAGGTTTTTTAAGATCATTTTCCGACAGTAGAATACCGTTAATTTCTGCGTATTATAATTGGTATGTGCTTGATAATCTTACTCTGTCTGAGGATAAAATTAAAGCAATTGAAATGGTGTTTTTAGGGAAAAAGTCTGATAATATACAAGGAATGGGTCAGGGTGATACAGGCCGGGTTCAGACGGTTTCTGTCGCTAATCACAATGTTGAGACAGTGTTTTCTATGGACAATAATTTTTATAGAAGCTGGATTCATCTTGAACTCAAAAATTCAGATTCAGCCAATGCTTTTAATGCACAGTTCAGATGCACATTTGACCTTCCGGAAGATAGCTTCATAACTAATTATTATCTTTATGTAAACAATGAAAAGAAATTTGGTATGATTGCGGATAAAAGAGCTGCTAACTGGATTTATGACCAAATAGTGACTATTAGAAGAGACCCTGGAATTCTTTCGTATATTGATGACGATACAATAGAATTTAAGGTGTTTCCATTTAATAGAAATGAAAGCAGAAGTACAGGCTTTGAGATTATTCATAAGAAACCTATTGAACTTAATATAGCAGGACGAAATATTAAACTTGGAGATGTAACAAAAGAAGACAGCGACTCGGCAGTAATTGATGTTGACGGCGTTACAGTTATACCTTATAAAGCTAAAAAAGATCTTGCAAAAGTTACCAGGTCTCCTTTTTATCACATTATTATTGACAGGTCCATAGATAGTAAGGAAGAGGGACAGCAGTTGGTTAAATCTGTTGAAAGTTATATAAAAAATAACAATTTAGACTACGAGAATATAAGTATTTATGCACTGAACTATAATCTAAAAAAGCTGTCGGCCACTGGGGATTGGCAGTCGGAATACAATAATATTCAGGCTGAAGGCGGGCTGTATCTTGATAATGCACTCAAGAGTATTTATTTTGAAAATTACAATTCCAGGTCAAATAAATATCCGGCTGTGATATTTGTTTCAAATGATATAAGTCAATTTTACTTAATTGGAGATTATGATGCTCTAAAATACCTGCTGCCTGATGTAAAATCATTTTATAGTCTGACACCTGATGGCAAACTTTTTAGCCACTCATTTGATAAAAATACAATTTCTCTTGATAAGCCTGTTGGATCAATTGTTCCGGATAAAGTGGTACCGTGGCCCGGATTAGATAATATTAAAGCATATCTGAGCAATGATGATACAACATCTATTGTGCTTAATAAGAGTGACTATGATATAAATGTGGATAATGTTGATTCCCGCTCTATAGAAACCGGGTTTATGCTTAAAGCTGCAGCAATAAGTATGTTCTTGCACCCTGAGAAAACCGGTGACAAAACGCTGGATATTGTAAAAGCCAGTATCAAGTCAGGTTTTATGTCTCCTTTGACTTCCTATATAGTATTGGAAAATGAGGCCCAGGAAAAGGTTCTTTTAGAGAAGCAGAAAAAGATACTTTCAACGAAAAAGAGTCTTGATATAGGAGAGCCAACCCAGATGTGGGAGCCTTCGTTAACTGTAATTGCAATAATTGCAGTTGCGTTCGTTTTGGTTGTGAGGTTCAGGAAGAGGTTGAAGGCGGCAAGGGTAGGTAAATAAAAAATCACAGTCTATGTCTGTTTCTATGGGAGACATAGCATATCTTAATTATAGAATATTAGTCTATATTATAGTTGGGATTAGCCTTTTTTTGAGTAACTTTTGCTATTCCAATGTCTAGGCGGGTTTGTAGAAATTCAATTGCAGAGGAATTGATCAAATGGTGAAATTCTGGCCCAAATTATAGTTTTTGAAGAATCAAATATATTGTGTGGAAGTTTGTGAAGGTATTTATTGGTGGTTTAGTGCTAAAAAGTCATGGGTCTGCAAATGGAAGGGTATAGGTGATTATATGGAACTAGAAATAAAGGAAATTGTTTCCGCAGATGTTATTGAATTCAGAACCTGGAAACCTAAAAACTTAGAGGATGTTTATTTTGTAATAGAATTATCTATTGGGTATTTAAAAGAATATGGTTATGATATTTTTCAAACTGTTATTACAACGTCAGAAGCATTAAGAAAAAGGGGAATTTCGACTGAAGAAGCATTGAAAAGAAAATACTTTTTAGTAGATGCATATAACTGGAAAAAGATTGAAAGTGATTTGGCAGAAATTGTTAGGGGTTGTACTTGCAGAAACTGGGATGAAAGTGTAAAGAAGCTCACAAAACATTTTTCATGGGAGTATGATGATGAAAGAATAGATGAATAAGAGTGTCTAGAAGTCAACTGCTACGTTCTTCAGTATAGGTTGGAAAGGGCTTTAAAGCTTTTGTTTATTAATAATTAATTATATACAAATATTTAGGGTGAATTTATGAATTTAAAAGACAAGGAAGTTGCAGAGAAAGTAATTAGATATTTATGTTTAAATTCAGATATAAATGGATATAGGTTTCATCCATGTTCTCAATTACTATTATCTGGACCAGACGATGGAAGAAATGATATAGACGGGCAAATATTCATAAACCTTGAATCCAGGTTTAAAGTTTATTCATCTATGCCAAGCTGCTTACCACAATGTGAAGAGGATATTGAGGAGTTAAATGAAGAAGAGGAATTAAATCTTATATTTAAATTGAAAAGAAAGAGAATAATAGATATTAAATTAGGAGATTTACATCCACATCTTATTATTACATTTGAGTCTGGAGAAGTATTATTTGTTAACGGTAACCATTATATGTATGAATCATGGCAATTGGGAGTTGCATATCAAAGGAATAATGATTTGTGGCTGGTTGTTGCTTGTCCGGGAAGTGAAATTGCAGTTTGGGCTCCAAAAAGTTTTGGTTATGGATATGATCAAACCAAATAAAAGCATTCCTGCATAAAAACTATGCTTAATTTCAAAGCATATTTTTATGCAGGAATTAATCACTTTTGCTGAATGCTAATTTACACCGTATGACTCTAGTTGTGGGTAATCGTCAGAGGTCATGTTAAAACTCTTTGCAATTATCATGACATCTATAATATTTATTGCATTATCCAAATTAAAATCGTAATTTGTGTTATACCTTTCATTGCCTGAAATGCTGTTGAAAGCTTTTGCGATTTCTATAATATCTGTAATATTTATGATATTATCCTGTTTCCCATTAATTTGCAAATCTCCTGCTAATATCTGAATAGGAGTTTTTTTCGTACTTATGGAAACATTAGCTGATCCATTGATGCCTTTTAAAATTCTCTTCAAATAATTTGGTTTAGATATTGTTAATGTGTATCCATCTTTATAGATGGGAACATCATTTATTTCAAAATATCCATTACTATCTGTTACAACTTTTATTCCTGCTTCTTCAAGCTCTATAACAAAATCTTTGAGGGTTGGATTTTCCGTACCTTGGTTGTATTCTATATTAGTGGATATATAGCCGTAAATTTTATTAAATGTAAAATCGTATGATGTTAGATTCTTATAAATTCCTGATAGTGGTCTGAAATCTTTAATAGGGTTGTTTTTTATTTCTAAACTTGTTAAGTTGGGCAAATTCGCCAGAGGGCTAATGTCCGTTATTTCATTATTAAATAGTGTTAGTGCTCTAAGACTTTTAATATTGCCTAATCCGGATAAATTGTTTATTTTATTATATGTTAAATTTAAACCAGTCAAACTTTGTAATTTACTAAATCCATCTGTATTTGTAAGCTTATTTTTTGTCATTCTTATAATTGATAAATTAGGGCATCCTGTTAATGCTTTTTCTGAAATTGTTTCAATAAAATTATTCCCTATGTTTAAGTCTTGGAGGCTGTTTAAATTATTTAAATTGCTTATATCACTAATTTGATTATCGTATAGATCTAAATATCTTAAGTGTTGTAAACCTCTAAGTGGTGATATATCTTTTATTTGGTTATTGCTTAGTTTTATTGAAGAGATATTAAGTAAGCTGCTTAAAGAATCAATGTTTTCAATTTTATTGTAATCTAGATAGAGATCTCTAAGTAGAACAAGCTTATTTAATTTGCTTATATCAGAAATGTTATTAACACCTAAGTTTAAAGTTGTTAAGTTTTCAAAATATTGAATGCCTTCAATACTGCTTATAGAGCGGTTTACAGCACTTAAAGAATGTATTGTTAAAGCATCACTTCTTATAATATCTCCTTCAGGCTTTTTTAATGCTTCCCTGACAACCTTTTCAAAGTTTGGATCAGGAAATTTAATTACATAGTCGGATGGAAGTGGTGTAGGAACACTTGGATTTGTTGTTATAACAAAATCTTTAGCTGCTAAATTATTATATATGCTTTCTAAAGGTGAGAAATCTGCTATAGGATTTCCTGATAAAAATAACCCTTTTAAATTTGTTAATGATGACAAAGAAGAAATATTAGTAATATTGTTTTGATTTAATTCTAAATATCCCAAGTTTTCTGACAGATTGCTTAGAGGAGACACGTCTTCTATAAGGTTGTTATCTAATTCAAGACTTTTTAAGCTTTTTGCCTTAGATAGTGTACTTATGTCTGTTATTTTATTGAAACTAAGTATTAAATCACGCAGTTCTGGTAATTGCCCCAAACCGTTAATATCATTAATGTTGTTATTATATAAATTTAATGAACGCAATTTGTACATGCTGTTTAGCGGTTCTGTTGTTGTAATCTTATTACTATATAGAGTTAACTCATAAATTTTTGTTAATCCTCTTAATGGAGTGATATCACTTATTTGATTGTCTGACATGTATAATTTCATTAAATTGGTTAAATACTCCAGAGGGCTTATATCTGAAATATTATTACCATTAGCACTGAGAAATTCAAGGTTGTTTAATGAGCTTAACGGGCTTATGTCAGATATACTGTTATTACCTATATTAAGATCTACTAAATTAGTAAGTTTACTTAAACATTCGATATTATTTATATTGTTGCCATATAAATATAAAATTTTTAAATTTATAAGATTTTCAATGCCATCCAAATGAGTTATATTTTCATAAGACAAATACAGACTTGTAATATTTTCTACATCACTTTTTAGGATTGGACCGCTAAATTTATTTATGAAAGACCTTATTGCATTTTCAAGAGCCGGGTCTTTAAATATAACTTCATCTGAAGCAGAATCTGATGTTTGAGAAACGGGAGTTTCTGTGAAAATGTCTGAGGAGTTTGATGCATTACCTGATGCTGCATTACAATAAGTTGTTTGAAAAAACAATAAAATAAATACTAATAAAATTGAAAATTTAGATTTACTATTCATTTTGAGCCTCCTATAACTTCATAATTACTTGTAATTAATATTAAAAATTATTTTAATAATTATATCATTTAGCATAGGAGTTGTATACTATTTATACCAACTATTGTATTTGCATAATTGGAGATTGATACTGGGAGAGTATACTCTCCCAGCTTTTGATGATTATTTTATCCTGTTTCACTTTTACTCTGTTTTAAGCTTATACAAAAACATTTGAATCTTGAGTTTCATATGCACTGCATTTTTCCATAAATGCTCGGATGTTTTCTTCCTCTTTTCTGCGGTCTACATATAGTCTTCCTAATCTGTCACATAGGCCAAGCAGGGCTACTTCTGCAATATCAACTTGACTTTTCATTGTTTCAATATCGGCAAATGGTAAATTCTTAACTACAAAAAGTATTTGCATATGCCATCGTACAAGCATAGTTACTTTTCTTATGAAATCATCGTCATCTGTAAATTCCTCTAAAAATTTTCTTGCAAGCTCTGCACCAATCTTGTCATGATCGTAGGATGTAATTCTTCCGTTTCTGATCTTTGTTGAATCGGGTTTTCCTATATCATGTAGCAATGCTGCCCACATAAATGCCTTTTTGCTGTTGCTTTCGTTTTTCACCCTGGCTGCTTCATCAATTACCAGCATTGTATGATTCCATACACTACCCTCAGGATGGTGTTTTGGCGACTGGTTTGCTTTCTTTAAATTGCTCAACAACTTAAGAGGGTATTGTTCAAATAACTCGGTTTCCGAAATCATATTTAAATATATGGATGGATGTTCATCGCCTAACAGATGTATATGAATTTGATGAAATATGTCATGGGATGTCATGACTTTTTATCCGCCTTTTTATTTCCATATTTAGCTTTACCCTGGATCTCAGGAACAGGAGCCACATCATTTTTTGGTATATTCATCTTTTGAGTGTTTTCCGTTCCATGAGGTTCTCGTGGGTCGGGTCTTCGCATTCCGGCTTTTGCCATTTTATTCACTCCTCTTTTTATACATCATTATTCTTGATGGATTTTTTCTTGGCATTTCTATTCTGATTTTGATTTTCTGCTGTTAATGGAGTCTGCCCATTGGCTTTTTCCGACCTTGCTTTTTTATTATCCGGCTGACTGTCTTTTGGCATACTAAATCACCTCATAATTAGTTTCCTTCGTTTTATAATAAATATTCTTTTCAAATTTTAGATGAAAGATGCCTAATAAAGGGCTGATAACTCTCTTGATGATTCTGGAAATTTTATGAAAAAATTTTGACTTTTTAGCAATTAAAAAAATATAAATAAAAGCATGAAAAAAGTGAGGCTGTACAAACCTCACTTATAAAGTAATTACAGGAATTATTACCAGCCGAGCTTAGATTTAATTTCTTCAGTAAGCTGATCGGCCATGAGCTGATGGGTTTTAATGCTTGGATGCCAATCTTCTCCGTATCCGTTAGCTTCCGATTGTTGCGGGTATTCCATCATATATACTTTGGAATCACCATTGGATTTAAAATAATTAACAATTTCGGTTACGTATGCTCTGCAAGACTCAAGGCCTGTTCCCCACAACATAGGCCCAATGGTGCAGAATATATGGGCATCGGGGTAATTTGAACGTATTGTTGCTACAAATGATTTATAATTATTTATAAATTTTGTCTTGTCAGGTGTAACTGTTGAAAAATCATTTGTGCCTATGTTGATTACTACAACCTGTGGAATATATTTCTTGAAATCCCATTTTACATTACTTTGTGGAAGTGTCATGGGATAACGGTCCTGAATAAGCGGTCCGCCTGCACCGCCATAGTTCATTGTAATACCTATACCGGACCAGGCTATATAATTGGCACTGGCATTTAAGTTTCTTGCAGTGATTGCTGCATAAGACAAATAACTGTTTTCGTTTTTTGGAGTGAAAGGCTGGTCTTTGCTTGTTCCCTCATTGCCGTATGCACAAGTGATTGAATCACCTATAAATTCTATTTTTCTTTCAGGAGCAGGTGGCGGGGCTAAAAGCTTACCGTTACCGAAATCAAACCCCAGGAATTGGACTTCACCCTGGGAGGCTTCTGTTCTCTTCCAGAGGACTACCTGATGCTCTCTGTTTGCAAGATTGCTGGCAAGCTTAACTGTAGATTGGCTGTTTACCATGAATGGAGCCATGACATTGCCGTCTATAATAGCATGGAACCAGTTTTCACCGGTGGATTTCAAGGTTACACTAACTTCAGTACCTGAGAAGTTTGCTACAATACTGCTTCCTGTCCAGGCAAATTTAGGCGATTGAGGATTGGTAAAGTCAAACCTTCCGTCATAGCGGATTCCCGGTGTGCCTGAAGGTGTTGATGGTGTAGGAGTTGGTGATGGAGAAGTCATAACCAATTTAACAGTTGGATAGCTTTCGGATGTGGTACTGAAATGCTTTGCAACAAACAGAACATCTTCCATATTAACAGCTCCGTTAAGGTTGAAATCACAGGATTCCATATATTTGGAATCTCCTTTAACAGCATTGAAGCTGCCGGCTATTAACATAACATCCGACATGTTGATTACTCCTGATGCATCTACATCACCAGTCCATATATCAACGGGACTATTTTTTGAGCCGGCCAATATATCGGATTGCAAGCTTGCAAAATTTATATTGCGAGTAAGGTAGCCTGCTTTTTTTATTGATATAGTACCGCTTGTTGCTTCAGGTACTCCTTTAATAATAAAGTAACCCTCATTATTTGTCTGTGCTTTGTAGGATGTGCCGACTATTTCTGCAGTAAAGCCAGATTTCAATACTGCAGCTTGTGATTCGTTAAAATTAAAATCCGGCGATATGTACCCGCTTATCTGATAACTTGCTGCTGATGCATGAGTGCTAAGAGCTGCCAGCATTAATGTTAGAGAAATTAAAATTAATACCGGTAAAGCTGATAATTTGAATTCCATTGTAAAACCCCCTTAATTATATCTTTATTAATATATTTAAAATTCTTATTATCTTGTCCCTTCTAATATGTTTTTCTAATATATTTAAAATAATAAACTTAAGATTTAAATTGTATATAATAATTATCTCATTTGTTGGTTTAATTTTCTACAATTTTCGTTAAGTAACCATTGAAAATAACTTATTTGAATATGTTTATGACAAATCTCTTACCTATAATATTTTTGTTAATGTTTTGTGTAAAAATTATTAAACTACAATGATGTTTGGTAGATCCCTTGTAATAAGGAAAACAATGCCATGTAACAAAACTACATTAAAATTAATACTCCAAAGTGGTATAATGAATATAAATACATTTGCCACTTTTTTATTTTAGGGGGTATTATGATGAAGATTCTGCATGGAAGACTGCTGAGGTTTTTTTGTGTCGCAATTAGCATGGTTGTGCTGAGTGCGTCAATCGTTTTGGCAGAGGATGAGGAGCCCAAAAATATTGTTGGGTATTTTACCGAATGGGGAATATATGAAGGGCATAACTTCTATGAAGTAGTGGATATGCCTTGGGATAAGCTGACACACATAAACTATGCATTTGCTAAAATTGAAAACGGCAAAATAGCATTGTGCGACCCTTGGGCTGCGATTGACAAGCCATTTGGAGACGATAAATGGGATACTCCTTTAAAAGGAAACTTTGGGCAGTTGATAAAGTATAAGAAGCTTTATCCGAAGGTTAAAACACTTATTTCGGTAGGTGGATGGACACAATCCATGTATTTTTCTGATGTGGCATTAACAGATTCATCAAGGCAGGTTTTTGCACAGAGCTGTGTGGAATTTATAAGGAAATATGAGTTTGATGGTGTGGATATCGATTGGGAATATCCTGTTTCAGGCGGAATGGCGGGAAACAAATATCGGCCTGAGGACAAACAGAATTTTACCCTTCTTTTGAGAGATCTGCGTACGAAGCTTGATGAGGCGGGGGCAGAGGATGGAAAAAGATATCTGCTTACTATTGCTGCTCCAGCAGGCAGCACTGCCATTGCAAACACAGAGCCCGATAAATACCATCAATATTTGGATTTTATCAACCTCATGACATACGATTATAACGGCAGTTGGAGCAGTATAACCAACCATCTTTCACCGCTTTATTCAAATCCCGATGATCCTTCTTATGCTGCAGCAAAGCAAAAAAACAATACCGACTGGACAGTTAGTGAATATATACGGCTTGGTGTTCCGGCGAAAAAGCTCAATATAGGTGTTCCATTCTATTCAACGGGGTGGAAGGATGTAAGCGGGGGCACTAACGGATTGTTTGGAAATCCCAATGGCTCGCCTATGGGAATTTGGAATGACAGTGGCAGTCCGAGCGGAACCAATCCGTATTATTACATAAAGGATGTATTGGAAGCTCCAGGTTCGGGTTTTACAAAGTACTGGGATGATAATTCCAAGGTGCCGTATCTATGGAATCCGTCAACTAAAGTATTTTATTCCTATGAAGACGAAGTTTCATTACAAAATAAATGTGAATATGTCAGGGAAAACAATTTAGGAGGCATAATGTTCTGGGAAATAAGCGGGGACCATCCTTCTGAAGATAAATCCCTTGTTTCCATTATATACAACACCTTTTCAAAAGAAAGTCCCGAGCCGACTCCCATTGTTATACCTACCGATAAACCGTCATATAAAATAAGGGGATATGTGAGGCCGGATTTTAATTTTGCAAAGGATTCGGAAGCAAGAGTGCTATCGGGATTTGAGATAGAATTATCGGATAAAGGTATAAAAACTACCACTGATGCTGAAGGTTTTTATGAGCTTTCTGGCGTGCCTGCAAGTGATACTCCTTATGTATTGACAATAAGTAAACCCGGGTATCTTAAAAGACAGATAGAAAACGTCATTGTAAAAAATAGCGATGTTCAATTAGGCACAAAAGAATCACCGATAAATATATATGCTGGTGATATTAAAATAAACGGGGTACAGGATAATGTTATAAATATGTCGGATGTTATAGAAATTGCCAAAGCTTTCGGCAGTGTTAGAGGTGATGGTAAGTATAATTCCGATTGTGATTTTAACATGGATGATTCTATAAATATGTCGGATGTTATAATAATCGCAATGTATTTTAACATGAGTTCCAATGATTATAAGTGATGAAAAGGGGCTGCTGCAGCAGCCCCGAGCTTTTTGAAGCTTGGATTTCTTTGTATTATTAGTTTAAGCCCAATTCCTTTCTCTTTTTTTCAATATGGTCAACATATATCTTAATTGTTTTTTCTGCATCCAATTCTACTACAACCTTGCCTAATCCAAGGCTTTCCGTAGTCTCTGTAAGTGTTTTTACAACAACATCACTTCCTGTAATTGACGGTACAGGTGCTATATGAACGAGCCAGCCTAAAGCAACTGCCGTACAGGCATCTGCAACAGCCTTTTGTTCCAGGTATTCAGGTGCACCTATAACCAATGGAAGTTTATTTGTGTCCACATCAAGGGCATCGGCCAGTTCTTTTGCCGTATGGGTCATTTTTCCGATATCTACACAGGCTCCATAGGAAAGAACAGGTGGAATTCCAAGTTGTTTACAAACAGTCTTTAATCCTTCGCCGCATTCGTCTGCAGCATTTGGATTTGTCAGGCCGGTGTATTCCATAACAGAGGATGTGCAGCCTCCTGACAACACAAGAATATTGTTTTGGATAAGGCCTTTTGTGATTTTAAAAATATTGCTTCCGCCCTGGCCGTATCTTGCTGTGGTGCATCCTACAATTGTGGCAATACCTCTTATGTTGCCGTTTGCAATCTGGTCAATCAAAGGCTTAAAGCTTCCGCCAAGTGCTTTTTTGACTGATTCGGTACTAAAGCCCACCATACAGTCGGATATATGTGGAGGGATATATACTTTCCTGTTTTCAGATTTTCTTTTCTTGTAAGCTTCAAGTGCCATATCTAAAGCTTTTTCAGCTTGTTCTTTCATCTTTTCTGGTATGAAGTCCAGTGTTTCAGTCCCCTGAAGCTGTATTACAGGATGAGTACTTAAAAGCTTGGTTCCGAAGCGTTTAGCATAAAGAGGCATTGTTGGAACCGTACAGTTGTAATCGAACATGAACAAATCAACTGCACCTGTTGCCAATAAATATTCCTGGGACAGCCACTCTCCTTCCTGTCCTCCATATCCTCTTTGATTGTGCATGCCTTCATAGTTTATGAGCTGCTGGCCTTCACAGACATGACCTAATATCTGAATGCCGTCCGCACCTATTGCTCTAGCTTTTTGCTGCCATTCATCCGTTGAAGCCAGATCAATTGCTACATGGGCTAACAAGGGCATATGGCCGTTTGTGACTACATTGACCATATTTTCTTTTAATAATCCCATGTTTTGCTGCTTTTTAACAATTTCCTGAGTGCCCATAAGTATTTCCTGAATTATGTCAAGAAGGAAGAGTCCCTGGTACTCATTTGCAATTCCGAGCCTTACACTGTCCATAAGGAATTCTGTAGGTTCCGATGTGAAGTTGGTCATGCAGCGAGTCTGGGCGTAAGCAACTTCACTATATCCGCCGCCTGGAAATAAACCAAGCTTGTGCCACAATTCCTTACGCCTTGTTGGAGCAAATGCCTCAACAGCCTTGGAATGTATGTGATAAGGCGAATGTATATCATTCATAACCCATTGGGCAAATTCTACGGCAATTTTTTCTATGGGCTGATTTGTATTGAGTCCTGCCATATCGGCGTATTTTTTGAGCTTTTCAGGATCTCTTATTTTAAGACCGCTCTCAGGGTGTTCTCCTGCAGCCTTCAAGCTGCGGGCAGCCTGATGACAGTGGAATATGTTTGCTGATGTTCCTATGGTGACATGCCTGTATACAAAATTCCTTGCAACCATTGTATGGGCATCAACCCCGCAGGTACCCCTGGGGACCTTATCGGATATACGGCAGGGACCATTGGCACACAGTTGACAGGATAAGCCCTCTATGCAAAATTTGCATTGTATGGGCTGCTGTTGTTTGAATCTGTCAAATACATTTGTAAGTCCTGAATCATGTACTACCTGATACATCTCCCGCATTGCGGGATCTAGGATGACATTCATGGGATAGCCTTCTTTTGACTGATCGTTTACTTTTATGTGCTCTCTTTGCCAGTTGTGTACATCTTCCATTGAGGGAGATTTATTAATTTTGTTGTAATCAATATTTATCCTGTTATGAATGTCTGTATGAGTATTGGGGTCGTTGGAATCCTCATTTGTAAGCTTTGTGCCGAAAGTGGTTTGATCTCCACGCATTGTAGCCGCACTGCCGCTGAAAGAATTTTTTATTTCATTATCTAACATTGTAGACCTCCTTGGTTAATATTTATCATTTGTTATCTTTTGTTTAACCAAACATTAATATGCATTTAAACATATTTCCTTTTTAATGAATGTATTTTATAACGTATTTACCTTTATATGTTAAGTATGAAAAGTTATACATATAACAAAATTATTTGAATAATAAAATAAATGACTAAATTGTCCGATATTATAAGTATGATAAGGAGTGATTGAAATTTTTAGATAGAAAGGGTAGTAACAATGATAAAAAAAATGACCAGAATAGTTTCATTACTGCTTATAGTAAATGTTTCAGGTATCTTATCTTGGGCTGCCAATGAAAAAGAGGTTCCTGAAGCCATTTACTACGGCATTGATAATGCATCGGTAATAATAAATAATATTGACTACATAGATGTGAGGAATTCAGATACCTGGGCTAAGGAGGCTATTTATGAAACCGGTGCACTCGGTATCATGAAAGGTTATGGAAACAGAAACTTTGGCCTTAATCAGCCTGTAACAAAAGAGCAGGCAATTGCAGCTGCATATAGGGTGGCAGGCAGGGAAGGCGAAGCACAAATAGCTGCCGAAGCACTTGATAATGAAAGAGAAGCTGCGAATAAAAAGAAAAATGCCATCAGTATGTGGTCTGATGGGTACTTGAAGCTAGCCGCTGCTGAAGGGCTTATATCAGAACAGGATCTTGAAGATGCCTTCAATACTGATCCCACAAAACTTATACCCGGAACCAGCTTTTACAGGGCAAACTATGCACAGAGACAGGAATTTGGAGCTTGGTTGGCAAAAACAATGAAACTTGAGCCTGTATATGGACAGGATAAAATTTTTAACTCATTTGCCGACTGGTCAGCGGCGGATCCTATCAAAATTCCATATTTGGAGGCGGTTTTAAAAAATAACATAATGAACGGTACGGGAAATGGAAGATTTGATCCTACTGGAAGACTCACAAGAGAGCAGGTTGCACAGATTATTAAGAATGGAGAGAAGTTGTTTCTTCCTATTTTAAAGCTTGAAAAAAAGATCGGTACCATAGAGCAAATTATAAAGTCCACCGATTCAAGCTTTGGTGAAAAAATGACAACACATACGTTCAATATCAGAAATATTAACGGCAAGCTTCATAAGTTGGATGCCCGATTTTTGACTGATGCAGTGGATAAGAACAAAAACGAGCTGACAGGGACGCCTTTACCAAATACAGAGATGGATTTTATAGTTTACAAGAACGGGAAGATAGGTAAAAGCGAACTTTTGAATACGGGTGACAGGATTGAGTATATTGTTGATGAGAATAAATTAGTCAAGTTTGTGAATGTTGTGTCCAGCGTAATTGATACAAAATACATGGTTGCTCAGGTCAACTCAATTGATCCTCAAAACCTCACCATAAATATAACAAAGTTAATGGACCTTGATTATCCCGATATCATCAAGAATGGCAAAATGTCAATAGCAAACGGAAACGACGGACTTATGAATTCAACATACAGATACAGCAACAGTGTGAAAATTTATAATGATGGGATACCGGCGGATATAGAAACGGTTAGACCCGACTTGGCATATATTCTGACATTAAGGAATGATATGGTAATAGGCATTAAAAGCGTGAATCTGACGTTTGATGGAGATTTCATGATAGTAAAAGGGATAGTGGAGGAAAATAATCCTCAATTAGGCTATATAACACTTTACGGAGAGAACGGTGAGACCTCCAATTCATCAGGAAAAAGTGCTTTAAGAACTTTTAGCTATGTAAACCCAAATACATTAAATGTTTATAAGAACAATAAAAGGGTTTCTATTGATGATATAGAAGCAGGAGATTCTGTTTTCATGAAGCTTGATGAAGATATGAATGTATGTGACATAAGCGGTGTTGACAATTATATCCCGAGATATGCAAAGATTATAACCAAAAGGACCGATACCGTTTTAGTGGAGTATGATAACGGTGTACAGCAGGTGCTGCCTCTAGACAGTACTGTGCCTGTTTTTGTAAATTACAGCTTATCAGGGATAGACAAACTTAAAGATGGCGACAGGATAAAGCTCATACTGAATCAGACAAATAAGGAAATAACAATTAAAACGATTACTGTAAACGACAGTCAAAAAGTTATTAAAAATATATACAAAGGCAGCCTGGTACAGTTAAATGAGACAACAAAGGATTTGGTGCTACAGAATTTGGAAAGGCTTTCAAAAGGGCAATGGGAGAGAGCCCACAATATTGGCATAAGCAAAATCAATTTAGGTGATTATTACAAGATTTATTTAGGAGATAAGGCAGTAGATATTGATACGGTTAACAAGATGCTGAGAAATCAGGAAGCTTATATTGCAGCAGAAGAAGACTATGGCGGAGGCGAAAGAGTGGTCCAGGTTTCATTCAGGGATAAAAACAGTCTGGAAATTTTAGCAGATGACATAATTTTACGTTCGGATGCTGCAGGACAGTTTGAACTTAATAAGACAGCCAGCAGTATCAACTATGGTCCGTCCACAATTATTGTAAAGGATGGAAGACTTGTTACCGGTAACAGCATTTCAGCAGATGATGCAGCTTACATAGTGGCCAATAGGGACAATGACTCGGGAGATTTTTTTGCAGGAGTTGTTCAGCTTAATGAAAGGCCCGACCCAAATGCTTTAATTGTATACAGAGGAAGAATAAAGGCGGTAACTGAAAATAAAGAATTTGAAGTAGAGTCTTTTTCGCAGCTTAAAGGCCAGAGCTGGGAATACGTGAATACTCCAAAAACATTTAAAATTACATATGACACAAAAATACTTGATGATGATGGACTTGTACCTCAAAGAGATTTTAAAGGATATGGACCTGATACGTATATTGGAAGAAGTGTATACGTAGTATCCGACAATGTAAATGCATTGATTGTCAGCACTGCTCCTTACGGTCCCGATGGTGCTTTCGCTAAAGGCAGTGTAGTTGAGTTGACAGGCGGCAGCATGGGTACGGACGGTAAATATATTACGGAACCTACGGGTATTGTTATGAAGAATTCAAAGGTATACGATAAGACAAATCATGTTTGGACCGACAGCAAGGATATCACACTGAGTTTACTTAAAAACACTGTAATTATAAAAGCAGGAAAAGAAATCAGTCCGTCTCAAATAGAGGTTAATGATAATATTAGGGTATACAAAAAAGGCAATACTGAAACAGGTGATGGGTATATAGTTTTTGTTGAGGATTAGTAATATTAGAGCTGTGCTTAAAGGAGTCGAATTAATTATGAAAAGATACTTTTATAAAATACTGTCGTTTGTAATTGCTGCAATAATTTTAAACCCAGGTGCTGCCAATGCTCTTGAAGGATATAACGGATACGAGGGAGGCATATCATCGGGAGAGGTCGCGGGAAAAACCACATATGAATATCAGGAGGTAAATTTCCTAAGCGGTCAGCCGGTGGTGTTAAAAGGCAGTCTTACAATAAAGAAGACTTTGAAGGGAGAATCCATCACTTCAACTTATACTTATGATTTATCTAACATTGATAGAAGTGCTACCTTAAAGCGAACTTTGATTTATAATACCAAAATAACCCAAAAGGATAACGGTCAAAGCATTGAAGAGACAAGCATAAGCGGAAGACCAACAGAGACTGTGAAAATTGACAATAATACATATACTTTGACAGGATATGATTTTTCGAGGACTAATATAACGGATAAGAAACCGGCTATTAATTATTATGCAGGCGACATATCGGGAAGAAAGGTCTATTCAATAGGTAATGCTACAGGTGCAGCTACGCAAGGAAGAGGTACTGTTACTGTAGATATAACAGGTAAATTCTATGGGTATGACCAGTACTGGGGTACAACCGAGGTTCAAGAAATAAACTATATAATTCAGAGCGAAAAAACGGACGGTACAAAGACTGAAAAATGGGGAGGAACAGCGGATGTAACATTCTCCACAACAACCACAAAGCAGATAAGATATGTTGAAAATAAACCCAATGAAATAAGCTTTGAAGGAGGATATGTTCAAACACAAAGTAACAACAGCATATTGGAGTACAGCTCAAATCTGCCTTCCTTCACTTCAGACGGCGTGCCTTCCGATAACATGGTAACATCAAAGGATAGTCTAAAGCTTGAGACGTTTCCGGTTCAGACAAGGCTCAAGGTTCCCAACTTAAGCCAATTAAAAGGCCACTGGGCAGAACAAGATGTTCGTATGCTTTACAGCCTTGAAGTGCTGTCAGGCAATGAAAAGACATTTAACCCCGAGCAGTATATGAAAAGGTCGGAATTTGCCAGTGCCATTATTTTAGCAGGAAAAGAGGTTCCTGTTGATCCGGCTGTTGCACCTAAAACAACTACACGGACTTCCACGAAAAAGACAAAGGTTATTCCGACATTTAACGATGTTTCGGAGGAACACTCTTACTTTAATGAAATAGAAAGCTCATTTAAGCGGGGGTTTTTAAATGGAAAAGGTGAAGGCAACTTTAAGCCTGACGATTATTTGACACTCGCAGAAGCGGTGACGGTTTTTATAAGGGCATTGGGACTTGAGACTATGGCTCCAAAGTTTGGTGCTGTTACCACCTTTAGGGATAACGATGATATTCCTGCATATGCAAAAAATGCAGTGAGGGTAGCTGAGCAGATCGGTCTTGTCAGAGGTGATGAAAAGGGTTATCTCAACCCAAATTCAAAGCTTACCAATGCAAGAGCAGCTGCATTGCTTAACAGATTCATAGACTATATGAGGGATGGAATCAGAAAGGACTATAGAGATAAATATTTGGGATTTTAATTTGGTCCGTTTAATTTCTTTAGCACTTCTTTATACATAAAGTATGTTAAAATGTAATTGTTGATGTTTGAAAATTTATAAATTGTTTATGGAGTGGGGGATAGAGATGAATAAGCAAAAGATAAGGATACTTGTTGCATTAAATATTATAGTAGCTATTCTTATTACAAATTGTACTTTTTTATGGGCAGACAGCTCTAAGTTTGATGCAGATTTGAGTGCGGATTATATAAAAAGCATCATGAACATGGTAGATGACAAGTATAAGGGAGATATTGATCAAAATAAGCTTGTGGAAGCTGTTTTGAAAGGTATTTTCAGTTCTATGGACCAATACACGGAATTTTATACAGTAGAAGAGGCAGAATCGTTTTTTATAACAATTGATGGAGAATACAGCGGAGTTGGAATGGGTTTTGATGAAATTGACGGTGTGTTTATAGTCAAAGAGGTTTACAAGGACTCACCGGCTCAGAAGGCTGGAATATTAGTGGGAGACCGTCTGGTGGAAGTTGACGGAAAAAGTCTTAAGGGTGTAAGTTCAAATGAAGCGGCAAATATGATTACAGGAAAGAAAGGTACAAAAGTAGTAATTGGAGTTTTAAGAGACGGTGAGAAAAATCCCATAAAAATTACGGTAACCAGGGACAATATAAAAATAAACCCTGTCACATCAAGTGTTAGAGGTGATGTGGGATACATAAAATTGTCCATTTTCAATAATAATGCATCTAGCGAGATGAAAAAAGCATTAAAGGAAATGGATGAAAAAAAGATAAAAAAGATTATACTGGATTTAAGGGACAATCCGGGAGGAGATGTAAATGAGGTCGTAGAAATTGCAAAAAGTTTTATTCCTGAGGGCTTAATAACAAAGGTTGATTTTAAATCTGATAAAATGACAGATTTGGAATATATGTCAACTTTAAAAGAGAAAAAATATAAGTTGGCCGTACTTGTTAATGAAAACAGTGCAAGTGCATCGGAAATATTGGCAGGTGCTGTGCAGGACACAGGTGCCGGAACATTAATCGGAACTAAAACATACGGAAAGGCAAAAGTACAGAATCTCTATCCTATTTTAACTTTGGATGCATATAAAAAATATGAGCAGAAGCTTGGAGTTAAGCTGGTCATTGGAGATGACCTTGAGAAAAAATATAATATAAAACCGACTGACGATGAAGTGACAGGATGGATTAAGATAACCACAGGGCTATATTATACACCTAAAGGACGGATGATTGATTTAAAGGGTATTACTCCTGATTATAATATAACAAACATAAGAGTTGTAAATGGAGTTGATTTAAGTACAATCGGCGATTTAAGAGTCATAATAAAGCCCCAATTAAACTCTGAAAGCATTGATGTTTTGAATGCTAAAAGGATGTTGAGAGTTTTAGGCTATAATATTGATGATTTGGATAGTTTGAAATTTGACAATAAGACTTTCGATGAGCTCAAGAAATTTCAGAAGAAAAGCGGTCTTTTTCCTAGCGGTATTCTTGATTTTACTACTCAAAGGACATTGAACGATGCGTACCAGAAGCAGGCACTGCAATATGATAAGCAGTATTTGAAGGCATTGGAGATATTAAAAAATTAGTATTTATTTTTGCATAAATGGTTAATTTAAAATAAAATTAAATAAATTTAAATTATCTATTGACATGTCAATTAAATACCTGTTATAATATCCTAGCGTGCTGGTCATGAAGTGATAGCAGCAACGGACGCTTGGCGGCGTAGCTCAGTTGGCCAGAGCATGCGGTTCATACCCGCAGTGTCGTTGGTTCAAATCCGACCGCCGCTACTCAAGGCCCATTGGTCAAGTGGTTAAGACACCGCCCTTTCACGGCGATAACAGGGGTTCGACTCCCCTATGGGTCATACGGGCGCTTAGCTCAGCTGGGAGAGCATCTGCCTTACAAGCAGAGGGTCATAGGTTCGAGCCCTATAGTGCCCACCAAATGAGAGATTCAAGATGTTATAAATCTTGGGTCTCTTGTTTTTTTCATGCTTTGAGATTTTTGACATTTATGAAATGACGTATTATGAAATGGTGTATAATATAAATATTTTTCTGACAAATTAATTCAATAATCTACTTCTGTATGTTCAATCAAACATAAACCTGATAGTCTATTTTGTTAAATTACACATATTGTTTTGTATTTTGGCTTGGTGTTTTGATGATATGTGTCAAAAATAAATTTCATTAAGACAACGAAAAATGACATGTTTTACCTCCTGTTTAAATTATAATCTTCGATGTGGTTCAAAAATATTGGAGGAGGTAACAAAAGATGAAATTGGGATATTTACCGTATCAAAGATTCAATAATACGGGAAAAACCTATGGAAAAATCAAATTTGGAAGTTTTATCAATTTATTAACAGCAAGTAACATTATATTAATTCCGGTATCGTTTTTGATAGGGAGAGCTTCCATAGCCGGTGGCATCCTGCCCTTTGGAATGGCTTTATTTGCTTCTTCAGTTGGAATGGAATGCAACAGATATCTAATAGGATTGTCTGTTATAGCAGGGATGATTACCAGAGGAGCTTTAGAGCAAATATATGTTACAATAGCAGCTATGTTCCTTTTTAGTGTACTTAGCACAATGGCCAATTCCAATAAAAGCTTTGGGGCTTCAAAGGTTGCTGTTTTTGCGTTGTTTAGTACCCTTATTCCTGAATTTGCAATTGTTTATCTGCAGGGATTTTTGCTTTTTGATATTTTGAAGGCACTATTTCATGGATTACTGATTTTTCTTCTGGTATATGTATATAGAAATGCTTTGTCAGGAATTCAAAAAAAGACAGAATTGAATAATGAAGAAATAATAAGCGTTACAATATTGGTAGCTGTCGGGATTGCAGGCCTTGCGGACATTCAGGTTATGGGAGTTGTGCTGAAAAATTTATTGAGTATGGTATTAATTCTGATATGCGGGTATAGATGTGGTGCAGGTGTAGGAGCGGCTTCGGGAGTTACAATGGGCCTTTTTACAAGTTTGTATTCATCCTCTGCTCCCTTCATAATAGGATCCTATGCAATATCGGGTCTGGTAGCGGGAACGCTCAGAAAACTTGGCAAGGTAGGTTCAAGCCTGGGGTTCGTTTTAGGAAGCGGAATATATATGATTTATATGAATATATCAAGTGATTCCTTTGTTTATATGAAAGAAGCCATTTCGGCTGTGCTTGTCTTTATAATAATACCCAATAAGGTTACAGACTATATAACTAACCTTATAGGTGCCGGTTTTGATATAAGCAACAGAAGTGCACATTATACAACCAGAATAAAAGAGATGACTGTTGATAGATTGAATAACTTTTCAAAAACATTTAAGGAACTGTCCAAAACATTTTGTGAGATCTCAGAAACAAAGTCTATGGCGGACAAGCAGGACATATCCGTTTTATTTGACAGAGTTGCAGACAGAGTATGTAAGGACTGCTGTTTATGCCTTCATTGCTGGGATAGAAATTTCTACAATACATATCAGGTTATGTTTAAGATTGTTGAGACTTTAGAAGATAAGGGAAGGATAGAACAAAGCGATATACCCAAATACTTTATGGATAGATGTGAAAGAATAAATGATTTCGTTATTGCTGTAAATAATGTTTATGAACTTTTCAAAGTGGATAGGGTATGGAAAAGCAGGATCTGTGAAAGCAGAGAGCTGGTTTCTCAACAACTGGAAGGATTATCCAAAGTTGTTTCGAAGCTTGCAAATGAAATAGACACTGAGGTCAGCTTTAAAATAGATTTGGAGAATAGTTTGAGCCAGAGTCTTAAAAAAGCAGGCATAAAGGTAAGGGATGTTAAGGTTCTTGAAACTATCTGGGGTAAATATGAGGTTTCCATAACACACAGGGGATGTGGAGGAAAGCGTCTATGTGTTAATTCGATTGAAAAAATAGCAACAGAGGTATTGGGCAGAAAAATGGCAAAGGAGACGATAGAATGTCAGAAAGAGCCTAAGGATAGCCACTGTACAATAAAACTCATTGAGGAAGAGATATACAGTGTTACAACAGGCGTTTCCAAGATGACAAAATACAATAGTCTGGTGTCGGGCGACAATTATACGTTCTTAAACACCGGGAATGGAAAATATATTGTAGCTTTAAGTGATGGAATGGGAAGCGGTTATAAGGCTGCTGTCCACAGCAGGGCTACAATAAGTATGCTGGAGCAGTTTATGGAGTCGGGTTTTGATAAGGATATGTCCGTTAAACTGATAAATTCCGTACTTGTTCTGAAATCTGAGGAGGAAGCGTTTTCCACCATAGATATGTCGGTAATTGATTTGTATAATGGAGATGTTGAGTTTGTTAAGACTGGAGCGGTTTCTACGTTTATAAAGAGAGAACATAAGGTTGATGTGGTTAGATCAATTTCATTGCCGGCAGGAATACTTAGCAATATTGAGACGGAAATATTAAAAAGAAGTATAAATTCAGGTGAGTTTCTGATTCATGTAACAGACGGTGTTCTAGATGCGTTTAAAAAAGAGAGCGGGGATAATGACGACAATTTTGTAAAGTTTATTAATGATATAAATACAAGAAATCCTCAAGAGATAGCTGATGCTATATTAAAGGAGGCATACAAAAAATGTGACAGCAAGCCCTCCGACGATATGCTGGCTGTTGTTGCTAAAGTATGGAAAAAGGTAAGCTAGGTTTATTTTTCCAAATAATTTAAATAATACAAAAATGTATAAATAATTTAAAATTATCATAAACTACCTTCAAATATATATTAGTATATCTTGGAGGGATAATAAAATGGTACTTGGCAATACGAAAAGAATAGTAATAATAAAGGATATACACTCAAATATCATTGAAGAAGCCATATTGATTTTGAAAAACGATGCAGGATTCAATAAGGTCAACGACACGCCGGCAATTATAAAGAACAACAAGGATAATGGATATCTTTTAAGTGAGGCTGAGAGTGTTATCAATAATTTTATAAAAGAGAACAAGTACAAAATTGCTTCAGGGATTGACTTGAATTTCAAAGAAGTAAATATGTCAAAGTCCAAGATTATAAGGAGCATGATAATAAATTTAAGCCTTGCAGGTGTATTGGTGTTGCTTATTTATGCTGTAGCTAATTTCTTTTAGTTAAGCAGCACCCCTTTTTCCCATTTCCATTGATTTTATTCCGGTTAAGCTATATTATAATATGTAATGGTCTATTGATTTATGCTATTTGGTATGCAAATTTTAAGTTAAAGTGGTAATCTTACGAGGAGCATATAGACCAATAATAGCTGGAATTATTTCAAGGAGAAATGCTATGTTTAAAAATATATTAGATATAGTTTTGCTGCCGGAAAAGTTGTATAAGAAGTTTACTGACAGAGTTATAACTCTTGTTATTGGAGTATTTGCATTAGGTATAATTGATTACATATATTCTATCAGTGAAAAGCTTCAAAGCCTTTTTATTGACAAGACATTTTTGGATTTAAGCAAAAATATTATCTTTTCATTAATTTTTATTATTGTTTTTGGGCTGGGTGATGCTGTTTTTTTCTCAATTCCTCTTACCGATGTTATCAAAAAGCTGAAATCGGATAATGATATTGATGAGAAAAGCTCCCGGATAAAGATAATGAAAATCCAGATATTGGCGAACTGTATCATTTTCATTCCGACAATAGTTTTAACATACATCACCAATCAGGTTGATTTGGACAAGAATATTGAATTATCTGTTCCGCTTATGTATGGTTTTTTATTAATTCAGATATGGCTCAGTGCTATCATAACCAGAGGAATAAAATCTATTTTTGACATTGAGCAGAGATTCAAACTGCTTATATTTCCCATTGTTTTCTTTTGGTATTTTATCGTGGGCATGGCTCTCAACTTTATTGTGGATAAATTGATGAGTTTTGTATTGGTTTAGGGATGTTTACATAAATTAAGGTCTTTTTTACATTTTTTAATTATTTTAAAAAAAGGGTTAACTAATGACGAACATAGCCGATAAATAATGAGAAACAAATCCCCTTATTTGCTCTCATTTTGGAGAGCTATTTTTTTTGCTTTAAAATTAGCAAATTTGTTGATATATGTTAATAGAATACCATTGTACTAAAAATACTTATATGGTAATATAATAAAGTAAATTTTATAAAACATTCTTTTAATTAAATAATGTCCCGGTAGTCTAATGGATAAGACGGTGGATTCCGGTTCCACTGATATGGGTTCGATTCCTATCCGGGGCGTTAATTCTTAAGCACCAGTACTCATGCAAATACTGGTGCTTAATCTTTTTGACTTGTGTTTTTTGGCAATCTAAAATATAATAGATTTGTTCCAAATTAAAGCTAAAGTGAGGGTGTCCGATTATGTTGGTTATATTATCAGGAAGTTCTGGGGTTGGTAAAAATACTATTATAAATAGAATTTTGGAAGAGATGGATAATGTTGAGCTTATGCCCACAATGACAACAAGAGAAAAAAGGCCCGGAGAGGAAACGGGAAAGCCATATATTTTTGTCTCTAAGGAAGAATTTGAGCAGATGATTGAGAATGATGAGCTTGTTGAACATCAGATAGTGCATGGATTTTACTATGGGACTCCTAAAAAGGTAGTGAACGAAAAAATCAAGGGTAACAAGATACTGATTAAGGATATAGATGTTGATGGGACCCAGAATTTAGTTAAAAAAATAAATAATGTAGTTACAATCTATTTGAAGCCTAAGTCTAAGGAACAACTTATTGAAAGGCTTAAAGGCAGAGGTGAAGAAAGGATTGAAGTACGGCTTGCACGCTATGAACATGAAGAGGCTATGGCGGATACATATAAATATGTTTTGATAAACGATAAGCTTGATGAAACTGTTGAAAAAATTAAGGAAATAATTATAAATGAATACAATCAATGTTCTAAATGAAAATGTAAAATCAAGTTATCTTGATATAAGGCATGTGTTGATATAAGCCATGACAAAAAGAATGACAAAAGCACTGAATCCATAACAATATTCAGTGCTTTTAATTTAATGCTTTTTTATTTAACATAAAACACAATAATCAAATCAATTTTTGTTGAATAAATCTCTGAGCTTGCTTACAAAAGTCGAACCGGAGCTTTCGCGTACAGGTATAAAAGACTTAAGAGGATTTTGATTTTCGGTTTCAGATGCTTTTGGAGCAATATTTTCTTCTTCCTTGACTTTTTCTATAACCTTTATTTTGCGAGGTAAGCCCAACTCAGCATCAACTATTGATTCTAAGAAGTCCGAAACATCCGTGTTAGGATATGAAAGCAAAAACGGCGTTTGTTGCTTAACCGATTTACCAACAAAAACACTTTCCGGTATGTACCCTAACGAAGAGAATGTGCAATTGGGAAACCTGCTGACAACACCGGAAATTCTCTTAATAACAGACTCGCCTTCCTGGTCGTCTTCACATTTGTTTACGACAAGCTTAATATTGAGGAACCGATGCTTTGAAATCAGAACCTTGAGAATGGAAAAAGTGTCCGATATCGCATGGGGCTCAGGTGTCGTAACAATTATTGTTTCATGAGTGCTCATAACCAGGTGGTTTAATATTCCGGAAAGACCTGCACTGGTGTCTACCAAAATATAATCGAATTTGTCTTCAAGTTCAAAAAGGCCTGTGACTATTCTATCGATTTGATGAGAATTCAAATTTGAGAGCTCATAAAGGCCGTTTCCCCCAGGTATTACTTTTATATTACCTGGACCGTCAATAATAACTTCCTCCATTTTCTTTACACCTTTAATAACATCAGTAAGGTTGTAAATTGGATTTAACTTAAGGAGAACATCAATATTAGCCATTCCTAAATCAGCATCGAGCACTGCTACCTTTTTATTCCTTTTTGCAAGTGCAATGGCATAGTTGATGGCAAAACATGATTTTCCTGTACCGCCTTTTCCACTCGTTATAGTCACAAATTTACATGCCTTTTTTATATCGGAATTTGAGTCTACAGCCTTATTAATGGCACTTGCGAGATTTTCGGGAAGGCTAATAAAAAGAGAGTGCTTTTCTGGATTTTTACCAACGACCTTTGAATCAAATTGTAACAGTCCATATGGAGTATTTGTTTTGAGGCTTAAATTATAACCAGTTGAAATTAGAGAGAAAACTCCGTTTTTATTAGGCTGGGTAATTTCAATGCAATTCTGATCCATTGACAGGAGCTTGCTCTCATAGATGTCACAAACATTACCTGAATTTGTAGTTATTTCAACAATTTGTCCGGGTAAAAATTTGATGTTATCCATAATACCTCTCTTTATGTATGTAGAAATTATATTTTCAATATTTCTATCGATAATTTAATTTTATATTATGGTATAATTAATGTCAATTGTACCATAAAAAATATAAACAATAATTACATATTATTTTTATTCGATGTAAATATTGAATATTACAAGTAATAATAAGATTGATTCCACTGCATAAACTCTTTTTTTACAATAGATGTACCTTGACAACTTCACGCAATAACCATTATTAGGAAAATATCAAGGGTGTTTTGCTAATATTTACTAATTTGGGGTCAGAAATTACCTTT
>Ga0208825_1000562_pt1 | contig 34428 bp, 26 predicted proteins | sample AD_UKC113_MetaG_FD_184450 | JGI IMG/M metagenome (GOLD analysis project Ga0208825, IMG submission 184450) | Active sludge microbial communities of municipal wastewater-treating anaerobic digesters from Hong Kong - AD_UKC113_MetaG (SPAdes)... | ecosystem: Engineered > Bioreactor > Anaerobic >... | reverse complement strand
CCAATTTTGTAAATTAAATTTGGTAAGTCTATTGAGGATGGCCTTTTTGTCTCAAAAACCCCTTAAAAACTATTAAATTTTCAAAAATTTTTTCCAATCACCTCTTGACTTTTTACCACTGGACTCTTTAAATATTTTCTACTCTGTGTTAAATTTGACAAAATCATAAGTACCCATATTTTGTGTATCCATCCACATCCTTTCTACTAAATTCTGATCCGGAACAAACTCCAATATATCATCCACTTTGCAATTTAGAACTCTGCAGATACTTTCGATGCTCTCAAGGGAGACATATTCGTTCCTTTTCAGTCTTGTAATTATATTTGCACTAAACCCAGCTTGCTTTTGAAGCTGCGAATTTGAAATACCTTTTTCAATCATCACATGAAATAGTTTTTTATAGCTGATAGCCATATAACACCTCCAACAGGAATTGTAAGTATTATATCACGAAAAAATGAATTTTTCCACAAAAAAATGAAAGGCAATCGTTTCAAAATTTTTGCGATTATATTTGCAAATTTATAAATTTTTATGTCGATATTTGTCCAAATAAGCGGTATAATAGTTTTATTAACCTTCATTCAATTAAATCGGAGGTAATTATATTAATGGGGTCATACATTAAAGCAAAGATTAATACTATCCTTTCATTATTTTTGAAATATTGGATTTTAGCATTTTACATAGTATCTATAAATTACCTGGAGCTTATCTTTAGCCTATGGACATTTGAAGGCTTAAGTTCTGACTTTGTGTTTGTCGTACTATTTTCACTGCCCGCAGGTGCTATAATGTTTATACTTTCAAGTGTATTCCCATCCACGGCGAATAAAGCATCTGCCATAATACTGCTGTCTCTGCTCATTCTTGTCTACAATATTCAGCTTATATATTATGATATATTTAAAACTCCAATGTCATTCTATTCACTGACGGGTACAGGAGATGTACTTCAATTTAAGGACATCATCATTACTGCAATTTTTGAAAACTTCATTGCTGTTATTCTTCTTTTTGTTCCATTAATGATTTTGCCCTTTATTATTATAAAGACCACTATCGTAAGGTTAAATCCAAAAACTTTTTGCTTTACATTCCTCTTTTTAATATTCAGTCAAATAACTTCTATAATATGCTTAAACTTCACTAAAGATAATTCCTTTTCCCAGTACACATTGTATTATAAAACTTTCATTCCTGAGTTATCGGTAAAAAAATTAGGACTCATGACAACAATGAAACTTGATATAAAAGGGCTTATTCCAAGTTTTGATTTTGGCGAACAAGCCACTGTAATGGAATACAGTTATATCGGAAAATCCGTCACAGAGACTCTATATAAAGCTGAAGCATCACCCATACCGAGTATTGATATTAATTTTGCAGATAATACACCAACTCCAATACCAAGTTATGAACCTAATGTTTTGGATATTGATTTCAATTCTCTAATTTCAAATGAAAAGGATAAAACTCTTCTTGAAATGCATAAATATTTTTCATCTGTAGTACCTACAAAAAAGAATGAATATACTGGAATTTTCGAGGGATTCAATTTGATTCTTATAACAGCTGAAGGCTTCTCCCCTTATGCCATTAGTCCGGAACTAACTCCGACATTATATAAAATGTCGACAGAGGGATTTGTTTTCAAAAACTTTTATAATCCCATATGGGGTGTAAGCACTTCTGACGGCGAGTTTGTTGCCTGTACCGGGCTCATACCCAAATCCGGTATTTGGAGCTTCAGCCGTACCGGTAAAAACTACATGCCCTTTGTAATGGGCAACCAGTTCAAAAATCTTGGCTATACCGTAAAGGCTTACCATAATCATTCATATAAGTATTATGACAGGCACATTTCGCATCCAAACATGGGATATGAGTACAAAGGAGTAGGAAACGGGCTCAATATAAAAAATACCTGGCCGGAATCCGATCTTGAAATGATCGATGTTACGGCAGGTGAATATATCGGAGATAAGCCCTTTCACACATACTACATGACTGTCAGCGGGCATTTGAATTACAGCTTTGGCGGCAACTACATCGCAAGAAAAAACAAATCATATGTGGAGAACCTTCCCTATTCCGATGCTTCAAAAGCATATATTGCATGCAATATGGAGCTTGAATTTGCCATGAAATCACTTATTGATAAACTGGAAGCTGCCGGTGTTGCCGACAGGACAGTAATCGCCATTAGTCCCGACCATTACCCTTACGGTCTTCCTAAAGAAAATATTGATGAGCTGGCAGGCCATGAAGTTGAAAAAAACTTTGAATTGTATAAAAGTACATTTATTCTCTGGAAAAAAGGTATGGATACTGTTATAATCGATAAACCGTGCTCAAGCCTCGACATTATACCTACCCTATCAAATTTATTCGGCCTTGATTATGACTCACGCCTTCTCATGGGCACCGACATTTTGTCCGAATCCGATCCTCTGGTAATTTTTTCAAATAGAAACTGGATTACCGACAAAGGCAAATACAATTCAGCCACAAATACCATGGAATACACCAGTGATTCAGAAGAAGACAGCAACTATGTTAAAGAAATAAACAAAATTGTCTCCGATAAATTCAAATATTCTGCAAAAATAATTGAAAAAAATTATTACAATGTGATGAAGCCATTTTTGTCTGATCACAGCCAATAGTATTGATTCAACTTCTATGCGTTCAGCTCAATCCAATCCTGCTTGGAAATCAATATTTGCCTTGGTTTGCCGCTGCCATCCGATGCACTGACTACTCCCCAAGCCTCCATTTGGTCCAAAATTCGGGCAGCTCTCGAATATCCCACTTTAAACTTGCGTTGTATCAACGAGGCTGAAGCCTGTCCCAATTCCAAAACCATCATGATAGCCTGAGGCAGCAATTCGTCATCTCCACTGGCATCGGGTTTAGGCGTTTCTGCTGTCTGACTTTCTATTTTTTGCAATATTTCCTCATCATACTCTGCTCGCTGCAGAGACTTAATATGCTCTACAACTCTCTCAACTTCCTTATCGGAGATAAAGCTTCCCTGTACTCTCAGCGGTTTTCTCTGTCCTAGCGGATAAAACAGCATATCTCCTCTTCCCAAAAGCTTCTCTGCCCCAGCCATATCCAATATTGTTCTTGAGTCAATTTGGGAGGAAACGGCAAATGATATTCTCGAAGGAATATTGGCCTTTATCACACCGGTAATTACGTTAACAGAAGGTCTCTGTGTAGCAATGACCAAATGCATGCCTGCTGCTCTTGCCATTTGTGCCAATCGGCAAATAGAATCCTCCACCTCATTGGGAGCAACCATCATTAAGTCTGCAAGCTCATCAATTATAATGACAATTTGGGGTAGAGTTTCGCCTTCTCCCCTCTCTTTAATAAGTTCATTATAGCCTCTTAAGTCTCTAACATTATTATCCGCAAAAAGCCTGTATCTATTTGTCATTTCATTTACCGCCCAGGTAAGTGCCCCTGCCGCTTTTTTGGGCTCAGTGACCACAGGAATCAAAAGATGGGGAATACCATTATAAATACCAAGCTCAACCACCTTTGGGTCTACCATAAGAAGGCGTACATCCGCCGGAGATGATTTATATAAAATACTTATTATCAATGTATTGATACAAACACTTTTCCCTGAACCGGTAGCACCTGCAATTAAAAGATGGGGCATTTTGGCAATATCACCAACCACAACATTTCCTGCAATATCCTTTCCCACTGCAAAAGCCAGCTTGGAATCATAATTCTTAAACGCTTCGGTCTCGATAACATCCCTAAGTAATACAGGTATGTTCTTTTTATTGGGTATTTCAATTCCAACAGCCGCTTTGCCGGGGATAGGTGCTTCTATTCTCACACCTGTGGCAGCAAGATTCAATGCAATATCATCGGCCAAATTTATGATTTTGCTGACCTTAACACCTGCATTGGGCTGTAACTCATAGCGAGTAACTGTGGGGCCCTTGCTTACGTTTATCACTTTTGCACCAACCCCAAAACTTGCCAGCGTATCAATCAATTTATGTGATGTATATTCAATATGAGCCTCAGTCTCTTGATCATAATTAGGCACTTCATTCTTTTTCAGAAGCTCAATGGGAGGCTCATATTCAGCCATATTCAACACTTTTCTACCGGACTGAATGCATTGTGGTACGTTTTGCTGCACAACACGAACAGCCGGCTTAGGATCTATCGGCACCTTTTTGTATGCTTTTTTAAACCCTCTTTTTAATGTAATTTGCTTTCTTTCTTCAAATTCTTCTTTATCATCATGCAGTATTTGCTGCAGACATGTTTCTACTTCCTCTACGTCTTCTTCTATGCCTTCTTCTATACCTTCATATACAGATTCTTCCACGCATGCTTCCATAATACCTTCCACACAGTATTGCTCATAATCTTCCATATCATCTTTTGTATTATCTACATCTATACCATTTTCTTTTGTATTATCTTCTTCTACATCGTTTACTACATCATTTTCTGTTGCAATGTTTTCTTTTTCATCGTTTTCTGTATCATCGATTTTCTCTACATTGTTTTCTTTTAAATAATTTTCCTCGATATAATTTTCCTCTAAATCATTTACCTTTGTGTTACTTTCCGGACCTTCTTCTTGCTTCAGTTGTACAGGTTCTGAAATATCAACTTTTACATTTCCAGAATCTAGCAGATTAGCCTCTACAATCTCACTTGCATTTTCTGTTTCTATCTTTTGCTCTTCTTCCTTTGGGCGAATAGGATCAAAAGGTGATCGGTAAGGTACAAATTTTTTAACTTCCTCTCTTGAAACATTTCTTTTTGCGTTATTCATCGTGCTTGTGTTATTTGTTACACGATTCTCGGCATTGTTTAAATTTGATGTTTCCGTTCTTCTATAATGTACATTCTGGTTATTGTTAGAATACTCCATATATTCCTGTTCATTACTACGGTCAGAAACCTCCCAGTTGTAATTTTTACCTACTTTTCTTAATCTTTTAGTCTCACCAAATTCAATTACCTCAACACTATCATTTACTACCTTTTTATATGAATTATTTGAATAAACAATTTTTTTGTTTCGCTTTTTCTTTATGCTGTTAACCAGTAAGAAGTATACAAAAGCATAATATGCTGCCGCTTCCAAAGCAACATAAATAATGAATTTTATCCAGGAGCCCCAGGAAAGATATAATAAAATCGATATGACAATGCCTTGAAAAATAAAGAAGTTTCCATTAATTCTTATATTGTTCTTACTTACTTTTGAGCTTTTTTTCATTCTTATAAACATACCCTTCATCTTTAGAATTTCATTCACTTTAATATAGCACATTTTCGGCAATTTTTAAAATAAACTTAACCCGATAAAATTTAGAAATTTTATTCCTGACATTGTTACCAACCTTTATGAAGCCATTATAAAAAATATCATGTAAAAGCTCTATTAACCATAATTGATGATAAAATTGAATAATGGTAGAATTAAATCATTAAATTATTAATAAAAGGGGCATAAATAATGTACTTAGATGGTGTTTTTGTAATTATTCTATTTTTGATTTACATAGTTTTGTGGAAGATTAAGAAGGCCAAACAAATAAAAACTACAGGAATAAATCCTGAAGTAATGAGAAATTCAACATCTAATTTACAGAAATATATGTATAATATTACAAAAATTTTAACTTTGTATGCAGTGATAATTATAATTATGCACATATTGGAAGTGCAATTTTATTCATTATTTAGCAGGCTGGAATTGTTGGATACGCTCATTTTTGATGTATTGGGATTTGCAATTGGTTTGATAGGTTTATCCCTTTGCTTTTATGCACAGCAAAAGATGGGAAAATCATGGCGAGTAGGCATTGATGAAAAAATAAAGACAGATTTGATAACAACAGGAATTTATAAATACATTAGAAATCCAACGTATTTGGGACTTTTCATGTTAAACCTGGGTGTATGGATAATCTGGTCAACGTGGACAATTTTTATATTTAACTTGGTATTTGTATTGTTTTTGGAGATTCAAGTCAGATGTGAGGAGGATTATTTAATCAATGTACATGGGAATGACTATATGGAATATATGAAAAGAACAAAAAGGTATATTCCTTTTATATATTGATTTTAACTATTGTTTAAAAAGGGTGATTTTTTTGAGTGACCGTATTCCATGTAAAAATACAGAATGTAAAGCTTCAATTCTTCCTTCAACAGCCAAAAAAACAGGAGGATATTGTATGCCCTGTTATCAAGCTATTGAAAGAAAAGAATATGAAGAATATATAAAAAAGAATAAAAAAGATGTTGACTTATATGAAGGTGTAGATGATTATGTGGAAATTATTAAAATCATGAATAGGCCTAAAAAATATGATCCACTGATAAATTACATCGATTGTAAGAAAAGTACTGAAGAAATTTATTCTTCTCTAATGGATGAAGATATAGCCCGTTTAAAAGAATATGTACTGGATTTGATTAATAGCGATGATGTTCATACCGCTAAGAAAATATTGCTTCCGTTAGTCTGTATAACAGATTGTAAAATCGATGAATGCTTGATAGCTTTAGTCAAAAAGAGTTACTATCTGACCCGAAATTTAGTTTTCTTAATATTGCGGGAAGCAGGTTAAGGATTAGCACCTGCCATATTTGTGCATGTTATGGAGTTATATATTCTGATATCGATTATAATGGCAACTCCAAGTGGAGCCAATTTAATAAAGCTCCTGAATATTTACCCAACATAAATCCTGATGAGGAATATGGTTTCATTTTAAAAACCCACTTAAGACTTAGTGATACAAAAAGAAACCCTTTCTATGCTGCAAGTTGGTTCTTAGGAATATCAGGTTCACAAGTTGGCGGACATCCAAAATGGATTCAAGACGCAGAATATCCCGTTCTTATAAAATATCCTTCCTGCAATGCTGCAAATGTCGCAACAACACAAACTGGAATAACCGAATAGTTTATATCAAGGAATCTCATCGCTATCGGCAGAATAAAAAGCAGCAGTCCCGTTATCTTGTTTGCTGCCGTGTGCAGCATTACAACTCTATTCTGACATATATAACCCACAACCATATTAATAAGCCTAATTAAAGCAATTACTGCAATCCATATCCAAATCCATGTTTTAAAGTGTACCATCGGCAGTATCTTGATTGAAGACACAACCACAAAAACGATATCCGCAATACTGTCCAGCTTTGCCCCAAGCTGCGATTCCGTATGTGTCTTGCGAGCAACAAACCCATCCGCCATATCTGTCAGACCGCAGAGAATATACAGTACATAAAAAGGTATTGAAAATGTCTCTGTTAGAAAGAGCAGTAAAGCAATTACCATTCGTCCGACAGTCATGATATTAGCTATTAATCTCACTTTTCACTAACCAACTTTCCGGTCATATGCTCAATATCAATGGCAAAAAGCTGTGTTTTATCAAAGGAACGTGCCAGTATGTCTTCTACCTCTTCCTTAGTTGGGTAATACTTTAAGGCCAGTTTACGCAATCTATCCTCTTTCATTTCTTTATCTTCAATAAGTTTTGCTCTTCCAAAAACTATGACACTGGTAATATTCCACTCCCAACAACCTTCTTTCTTAAAGCCGTCGTCCCATGTGGTGAAACACACCTTGTCACAATTCATTATGGAATCAACCTTATGGCCTTCCTTCGCTCCATGAAAATATATTCGGTTATCCTTTTCATCATAGTAAAAATTAATAGGAAGAGAATATGGATATCCTTCATCTCCAATAACCGAAAAAGTTCCTCTTTTTGCTTCTGTTAATACTTTCTTGCATTCTGCTTCCGATACAGCCTGCTTAAATCTTCTCATTTTACGAAACATCTTTCCCTTCCCCCTAATTTTACCTTTTAATCATTGTAGCATGGTCTATTAAACAAAGTCCATAGTCCTTAAAATTAAAATACCGCTAATTAAGAAGCTCTCTCAATTAGCGGATCATTTTCTAAATTTTCTTTACAGGTATCCAGATTTCACAATAATAATCATCCGGATTCTCTTGGGGTGGAGTATACATTTCAATGTTATAGTTTCCCGCAAGTTTATATTCCTTACAACTTGGCAACCACTCACTCCAGATTTTTGTATTGACATCCTGTAATGATTTCGGCAATGCACCTCTGCACGGAAATACTGCCCATGTTCCGGCAGGTATTACTCTGGTTCCATAGCCCTCAGGAACTTCATTCCACGGTAAATAATTGTCTGCAATAAGATAATCAAAATTTTTCCCATCACTATCCATACAGATTCCGTACATGCCACAAACAATTTTGTTCTCTCCGCTCTGCATATGTTCCTGCCAAAACTTCGGAATCTCATTATAAGAAGTATCTGTGTTAAAGCTTCTTACTTTACCCATAACAGTAAACTGTGCCTTTTCAACGATTTTATACTCTAGCATTGAACCGCCCTCCAATACCAATTTTATTTTGACTCGTGCAAATGACTTTAGATTTGCACCCTTTAATTTTGCTGCCGAAGGAGAAATACCATGAAACTTGGTGAACGCACGGGTAAAACTGTCAGGAGAATCATAGCCATACTTTATTGCAACATCAATTACCCTAGCATCTGCTTTGGAAAGCTCCTGTGCCGCAATGCTGAGTCTGCGATTTCTAATATACTCTCCTACTGTGAAACCGCACAGTATATTGAAAATTCTCTGGAAATGGAACGCTGAAACGCATGCTTTTTCAGCAATTTCTTGAATATTCAGTTCTTCTGTAAGGTTATCCTCAATATACTCAATTGCATTTTGAATACCCTCAATCCATCCAATCACACTATACACTCCTATCTAGCTGCAATTTTATTATAGTATTCATCTGAGAACTGTACCCGACTTTTTGTGTCATTTATTGCAAGTTCCATTATATTTTTACTATATTTTAGGAACCCTTGAGACATTGGCTGATATACCCTCATCCTTGAGAACTGATAAAACAATAGTTTTTAATACTTCAAACCACTGTAGGAACAAATGGCCCTCCATGATAGCAATAATAAGACTTTGCATTTAAAGATAATAGTTTTTCCATAGATTCTATCGCCCGTTCAATGTCCAATGTAAACTGTAGGTTTGCAATTACAGGCTTACCCTCCTCCAGTGCGATTGCATCACCTGTAATGACAATCGAATCCTTTTCCATAAGAAGCGAAATATGTCCGGGAGTATGGCCTGGCGTAGCAAGAATACTGCATCCCCCACACCAATCCATACGTTCCCCATCATGCAGAAAAGTGTCTATTTCAACCGGCTCAACCCGACGTAGCATATCACAAAATGCCTTGCCAAAGTCCTGCTGTTCAGGTGGAAGTATTTTCTGCATTTCTTCCGCTTGACGCAACCGTAGCGGTTTTTCATGAGCGGAGATAAATGATGCTTCTAAAGCAGAAGCATATATTTTCATATTTGGATTTATCCTTTTGAGGACGGCAGCTGCTCCCATATGGTCATGATCATGATGGGTCAGCACAAGGCCGGTTAATTGCTCTGCTGACAACCCATGCCTAAGAAGCTCTTGCTCAAGAATAGGGAACGACCCTATAAAACCACAATCAACAAGAATTATGTTTTGCTTATCCAAAAGTAATGTTGGAAAAACTGTATTTTGAGTATTCCCAAATGGCATGGTTATTGATAAGTTTAAAATCTTATACTCCATAATAAGTTCGTGTTTTCCTTTCATTATGATGTCAATTGAAGCTTATTAGCGGTTTACCTTAAATACTTTATAGCTGTTCAAATGTCTGGTACACGAGTGTATATAGACGATAAAATCTTCATATTACCAATGGAATTAACACTATATGCCTTTATTATATGCGTAATTTTCCCTTTCTTCAATATGATGTTGTATAATAATACACTTAATTGTTTTATTTAATCTACATAGAAAAAACCATATGGTTTTAAACTTTGAAAAAGAGAATATTTATTTGTAGCACAAGGAAGAAAAAGAACTCCGGCAACTATAGGTTAAGTGCAAGAGCTTTCAATAAAATAGTCAAGTTATCCAAATTACTTATTATTGCTTATTCAATTCTGTAGGTACAAGCGTTATCGCTTTACCTATAGTACCTAATTTTTCTATGAGCTTCTTTGCTTTACCATAAGGAAATCCTTTCACTAACACAAAAGGAAGATTTTTCGTTCCTTTTAACAACTCTCCTATTGGCATTTCTATACCTATGACGTTTTTTATCTGAAGTAAATCTTTTGTTCCACCATTTAGTGGATTTACTAAAACTAAGTCACATATATCTGGTAATATTTGAGGAGCATTATTGATAGCAGACTCATTTACACATCCACTAGATATCCAACTAGTAAAATCAGAAGTTACTTTTAGAGCATTATTGGGATTCATATCTCCAGAATCAACAACAATTACATCTTTAGATTCTAAATCCTGAGTCATCAAAAATACATTACCAGCTCCGTCATCACCAATTGCTACATAACCTTTTGCATATTCTTTTACTCCTAACGTCAAATTTCGTTCACTGATATCCATAGTTCCATAAATTAGAAGTCCACCACCAATTGAAAATCCATTTGAAAGTTTTAATAATTCCCGATAAGCTTTTGGTAGTTGCATCTTTAATTCCTTTTCAACTTTATTAATTTCAAAATCACTAGCCGGATCATTTAATATCAAGTTTTGTATTTTTGTCAGATCAATCATTTTATATAAAACCTCCTATACTTGCAAAATACTTGTAAGCATCTTTAATTGCTTTCTGAGCCGTTTTCATATCTACACCTGCATCAAGCAATTCTTTATAACTTTTATAGAATTCATGTACTATGTCAGTATCATATCCCTCATTTCTTCTTCTAGCCCTCTGAGCAGCTGAAATTTTGGCATGAGGATTTCCAGAACTAGATTTAAGTAATATTGCTGGAGCTTTATTTTCATCGTAAGGCAACCCTTTCTTTTTTGCCCATCGTTTAGCCCATTCATTTTGTATAGGATGATGTGATTGAACATTGCCATCAGCAGCTATATTTTTATGACCTGTAGCACGATTAACCCCTGGACTTAAATTACCATGTAAATCCACATCTCCAGTTTTATATCCGCCAGGTCTTTTGGGGTTACCAACTCTTGCATTATTATCAGCAACTGAATTATCACTCCCAGGCTTTGTCTTATTAAAACCACATGACGGTTGTTTCCTCTTATACCCGCTTGGGTCCACATAATTAATCGGATTATTCCCCACATAAGCATACAGGTTAAGTCCATCACCTCTATAGGTATCCTCCTGTGTAAACCTTCCCACCACAGGATTATAGAATCTGGCACGGAGATAATACTGCCCGGTAACCTCATCAAACTGCTCACCAGCATATCTGAACCTGTTATTGACCTTCTCTACAGCCTCAACCGTATTACCGAAGGCATCATAACGGTATCTGTTCACCACAGCACCCGCTGCATCAGTAAGACCAATTACATCCCCATGTGCATTGTTAAGGTAATAATAGCTGTTGCCCTCTCTGTCCTTTTTAGCCACAAGTTCATATCCTCTTATCATTGCAGCTTGGACCTTATTCTGCTTATCCAGTTCGGTAAGCACATGCCAGCCATCGTAAACAAAGCGGGTCACTTTTCCGTTTTCATCTATCTCACTTCTAAGGCCTTCAGGATCATAACGGTTCTTTATATAACCGTCCCACTTCTTCACGCTTACAGTCCTGTTAAAGCAGTCGTATGTATAATTTATAATACCTTTGCTGCTCTTTTCTGTCAATAGATTGCCCTGCTTGTCATAGCTGTACGATGTAAGTTCGCTCCCTTCAAGCTTTTCCAAAAGCCTGTTTCTGTTATCATAGGTATATTTTGTAAATACATTTCTAAATGTCCTGCTTATACGATTCCCGGCTCTGTCATAACTAAAGCTTTCTTCATCATTATTGTAGACAGCCTTTATAAGCCTGTTTTGCCTATCGTATTCATACCTTGTGACAACACCGTCTTCAACTCTCTCTATTTGATTCCCGTTGTTATCATAGGAATAAAGATGCTTTATTATTTCTTTGCCATCATTGTTTTTAGTAAGTATACCAGAGATGTTTTTATCCAAGTCATGTGTGTACTCTACAACAATACCGTTCTCATATTTTATGCAGGAGATCGTACCATCATGGTTATATGTATACGAGGCAGCCCTTTTGTCCGTATCCCAAACCTCCGCTAACCTCCCCAATTTATCATACTTGTAGTGGGTACGCCTTCCGGTCAAGTCTTTTAATTCAACAATATTATTGTTTTTATCATATTTATATTCAACTAAAGGCTTGCCGTTCATCATCTTGCTTTTTAGTTTTCTGTTAGGGGTATAAAAATAGCTGTAAGTTGTAGACCCGCTGGTAGCAGACATGAGGCTTCCATCAAGGTTATACCTGTATTGTTCCATTATCCCTGAATTTACTTCCTTCCTCTGGATTATGTTATCATCCATGTTATACAGGTACTCTATTATATTTCCGTTTCTATCTTCTTCCTGAGCCAGTCTGCCTTGGAGGTCATATCTATAGTTCATTACACTGCCTGCAGGGTCTTTGATTTGTGAAAGAAGATTAAGACTGTTGTATTTATATTCTGTGGTGTTACCGTTACCATCCGTAGCACTAGTTATATTTCCGGCATAGTCATAGCTGTATCTTTCTATGCTTTCATCTGCCTTAATAATTTCCTTTACTCTTCCCCACAAATCCAGGTTATATTGGGTATAATTGCCTTCACCATCCCGGATACCTGTTATATTGCCAAGTGCATCGTATGTATACTCTTGACTGGCCTTTCCCTTTATCTTTGCCCCCATGGTAAATACTTTTTTGATTCTGCCACCTATATCATATATGTACTCTATTCCGCCTTTAGTTGCATCGGTTTTCTTAATAAGTTGACCGGCTTCATTGTAATCATTTTTTTCTATGTTATATCCTAATGCATTCCACACTTCCTTTAAGCGGTTCATGCTGTCATAAAGGTATATGGTGCCATGACCGTTATCCTTTGACGGATCATAGTTTTGAGGAGATATGTGCTTGATGACATTTCCCGCAGCATCATAATAAAGCCTTGTAATACCTCCTTCCCTATCAATCATCTTTATTCTTCGGTTCATACTGTCGTATTCAAACCTGACTGAATTACCGTTGCAATCTGTCTCTCTGATAATATTTCCGGCTTTATCATATTCAAAAGCTGTTATACGTTCATCTTTATGGCATGATGTCTTCACGACCCTAATGAGTCTGTCTGAACTATCGTAGATCATATGTGTCTGATAGCCTTCAGGGCTTGTAATCTTCACTATATTGCCGTTTTTGTCATATTCATAAACTGTCTGAGAAATAGTCTTACCCTTAACTCGCGGCTTGAGGTCATCTCCGTCTATTTCTTCTATTATCTTTTCAAGTAAACCAATGCTGTTGTACTTGTACCTGGTTATTTTACTGGTAGTATCGCTTATCTTTACCTTCTCCAGAGTTCTGTTATTCAAGCAATCATACTCATACTCAATCTGTGCACCTGTAGAATCACTTATCTTTATTATTCTGCCATTTTTATCGTGTTTGTATTTGATAACATTCCACACTTTAGGATAGCTATTTTCGTCTACGTACTCGGATGAGCGTTTTTCCTCAATCCTGTTTCCGACCTTATCGTAAGAATACATGGTTATATTGTACAATATCTTTCCCGATGACTCGTCCACAGGAACCCTTTTCTCCAAAAGCCATCCGGCCAGATTATACTTATATATAGTCCCGAATCTCTTATCATCTTTTGCAGCACTTTGATATCCCTTTGCATCTATTTCTTTTACCAGGTTGCCATCCAAATCGTATATGAATTTTTTCTGAACATTACCATCAGGATCCTTTATCATGATGAGTCTGTTCATCTCATCATAGGTGTATTCGGTTCCGGGTCCGTCATCAGTTTCCTCATTATATTTTACAGGATCAATAGTTTTTATAATATTGCCGACAGAATCGTATTTCGTCCTTGCTATACCCCCTGTAGGATATATAGTCTTTATCCTTCTGTCATCAAAATCATAAACATATTCAACCCCTGTACCGTCATCCTTTAGCTCATCATAGTAATTTGGATTTATTTCCTTAATAAGGTTACCTTCAGTATCATATTTTGCTGCAAAAACATTCTTCATAGGGTCGATAGTTCGAATCAATCTGTCCATGGCATCATAGCTGTACTCATAGGCCTTGCAATTGCCTATATCAGGACTGTAATCGTTGGGCATTACCTTTTTAACTAGGTTTCCCATCTTATCATACACCATGTATGTGGTGTTACCTTTTGCATCTCGTATCAGTGTTTTCTTATTTAGCTCATTATATGAAAATTCTACTGTACCGTAATCAGTCGTTATTGATGTCATTCTTCCCGCTTTGTCATAACCATACTTATAGGTATTACCCTGGGGATCTCTGACAATCCCCGGTTTGTCCAAGTCCATCCTGTCATATTCATATAAAGTCACATTGCTTTCCGAATCGGTCCTTGATATTACCCTTCCATAGCCATCATATAAATAAACAGTTTTTGAATAGCTATCATTATCCAGCTTTATAATTTCTTCTATTAGGTTGCCCTTTTCATCATAGACAAATAGCTCTTCTCTTCCGCTTTTTGAGCATTTCTTAATTAGGTTGTCGTTCTTGTCATACTCATACCGTACAATATTGCCATCAGGATAAATCTCCTCCAACACATTGCCCCTACTGTCAAAAACCCTGCTGGTGGTTCTGCCGTTTGCATCGGTTTCACTGCTTTTATTCCCATATTCGTCGTAGTTATACCTTTCAATGGAGCCATCATCGTTTATCAATTCAGTTATATAACCTAAAACATTATATCTACACTTTCTTACAGCTCCGGTAGCGAGACAGGTAAAGGTATTCAGCATATTGATATCATCATAAACCACTTCAATAGTACTCTGGTCGTTAACCACCTGCCTGATAACCCTTCCATTCTCATCAAAATCATTCTTAACATACTGATTACCGTTCATATCGGTCACAGAGGTAATATAATGTTTTTCATATGTATAGCTGATTACTCCTCCATTAGGTAGTGTGGCACTTATTAGGTTATCCCTGTCATAGCGGTATTTGACTTCTCTCCCCGTATTGTCAACGATTTTTACTATCTTACCCTGGAAGTTCTCAAAACTTATGGTTTTTCCACCAGGACTTATAATTTTGCTGATTAAATTGTCCGAGCCATATAAAATGGTTATTGTATTTCCATTTTTGTCGCATATCTTTTCAAGTCTTCCCGATTTATTATATATGTATTTTGTTTTATCTTTATATGTAACTGTAAAGCAATTTTCGTCCTCAGTCAGCACTTCTTCCTCATCCAAAGAATTCTTCTTTTTCCATTTACCGTCGCTCTTAACGAATTCCTCAATGTGGCCATCATTATATAACAGCGATACCTCATCGTCATTAATTTTTGTTATACTGCTCTCATATTCAAAGACCCATCCGGTACCCAATATACCTGTTCTGTTTATTATAGAGTTATACTGTCTTCTGATGCAGATTCCCATTCCTCTGTCTTCAATCTCAAGGTCTATTGCATTAAGATAAAAACTGCCGTTTACAACATTGATAGGGTCAAACCAGCAAACAGATTTTTTCAAAGAGTTATGCGTCCATATTCCTCTTACAACATCGAAGGTTCCTCTTGTAATATTAAATAAGTCATCTTCATCAAGTCCGTCCTTTATAATGCCCTCAATTCCTGCTTTCACCTGTGCAACTCCATTTGCCATTCCAGCAAAATTTAATACCATCATTGCACCGACAATCACTTTTTTGCCATTTTTAATTATGCCTCTAACAATCTTGCTGGAATCTGACAGTTTATCAACAGCTTTTGCAACTTTAGCGAATGTTTTTAGTGCTTTACCTCCTGTTTTAGCTATCTTGGTTCCTTTAACTGCAGTCCCTGCAACAGGTATACAAGAAATAACAGATAGTCCTGCATCAAGCATTTTCCATCCTGCATCCGCCCAATTCCCACTTGCCGCATCACCAATAGCCCTTCCTACTGAAATAATGGCATTTGCAGCATTGGCAACTATACCCAAAGCAGGTATCGTTCCAAGTACATCAAGCCCGAATTGAAGTATGTCTAGACCCGTATTGAGCCAATCCAACTCCTTCTGTGACTTTTGTTCATTTATATCCTCATTTACTTCTTCTATAGCATTTATTCTGTCATCTATGTTTATATCCGCTTTTTTTGTTCCGTTAATCTTTATAGTTGACGATTTTATATCCGTATCCCCATTTAAAAATATGCTACTGATAGTACCTTCTTCACTACCACATATCAGGCATAGCTCATCAGCAGCATCAATGCTCATTTTCTTTTTAAGGTCTATGATCATATCCTTTTCGGATACGAAACTAATCTTTTTATCACTCTTGATCTCTATACCATTGTCTTCATGAAGACTAATCTTTATAATGCCTTCTTTACTTTCCTTTGCAGTAAAAGAAAGATCTTTAACTCCCATCATCATCTCTTTTCCAAAATTGGTACCCATGTATTTGATATCGGGATTTGATGTCTTTGAGCAGCTTGCTCCACCTTTCCTTATCGAGGAAGATGCCATTGCATTTTCTTCTCTGTTATTAGGGAAGTAAAGCTTAACACTATCTCCGTGCTGAGGCATACAGTACCATCCGCTGTTGCCTTCGGCTGTGTAGAATGATGAATAGGGAAACCAATATGCTTCATCCTTATTTTGGATGTCGTCAATTTCAAGATGAATTCTTACAGTATCTTTGCGTGTATCTATTATTTTTCCCTCTATAGATACTCCCTTGATATTGTCATTCAGTAACAGATTTTGCCGAGCACCGGTTTTAGGTATTAGTACATATTGAACGTGCAAAATGCCTTCTTTCAAAGTAGCAAGCATCTTACACACTACAAGCTTTCTCCCTTTAAAAACTACATTGCTTCCAGGATTAAAAAAGCTCAGGCTCTCAACCTCATAGCTTGTAAAATCAATTTCTCCCAAGCTACTGCAGTAATTTTCTGCAGTAAACATATAATCTGAAAGATCTCTTTCCAAACCATAATAGCTTTCATTTAATACTTCTTCATTCCCATTAGGCAATCCTAACCACATTTTAGGGCTCTCTGTGCAATCATCAGGTATCAAAACTCCACCAAAATGTGAAGCCATTCTTTTTATAAATGCCCAATCGGTTTCATTATATTGAAGTATAAACTTTTCGATTTTTGATCCTTTAGTAATATTATCTATAAAATCAGCCTTGCTATAATCAGACAGTACATTTCTTATCAAGTCTTTATATGCCATATTTGAATTTTGAAAGGATCTTTTTTTTAATTTTATATCCAGTTCATAGGTATGTGAAATTCCATTCAAAGACAAATAATAAACGTCTCTAACCCGCTTTATACTTATACTGGTTACAAGTCCGCAGAACAAGGTTTTTACTTCCTTGCCGTCTTCCACTTGAATAATGCGGATACTGTCGCTGTCAGTAGACTTTTCTATGTAACTGTCTTTTTTATCTTCAGGTATTATTCCCGTTATGTAAACAAGTGAATGATCGTTCAGCTTTTTCTCTATCTTTAGTTCAGTCAATATTTTAATATCATAAGGCAGTATCACCTTCAAATTGTCATAAGATATTGCTTTTTGCAAATCTGACATTTTATCCTCCTCCGTCAATACTACTCTTGACCGTCATCCTCTATAGTTATAACACCACCAACGTTACACACATTTTTAGAAATATTAAGTAAAACAGGATAATTTTCTACTAGCTTATCATCCTTTCCATTTGACCAGGGACTGGTTACAGCAGGTGTGCAAGCACCTTTCAAGATTTTGCACAGGCCGAAGGGCCTTATATTTAAACAAGGCTTATAATCCATTATGTTTAGCTGAGCTTTATTTTTTATATATACTCCATGGCTTCTTGGTGCCGTCAATACGCTATATGCATCGCTTGCACTACATTTCAGATATGCACCTGCCACAACATAGCTGTGTTTTTCTTCCTCACTCATTACCTTTTGTACTTCATCCCCCATGATATCAACTCCTTATGCTAATCTTTTTCGACTCTTAAGAGGTCTATGCCTATAAAATCTCTACGCAGCAATGCTTCTGCCACGCAAAGATCTACAATTATTATGTCTTCCATGGCACCCGATACCTTTAATACCCGAGGTGAGTGTTCCATTTTTACACTGTCTACCACAAGCTTTTTCAAGGTACCATTTTTATTAAACTCACTTTTTTCCGATATACAATCAAAACTCTTTGGTATCATTCCCCAATATAATTCCTGCCGCATGCTTCTTGAATCAATAAATGCAACGGGTATAAAAAAGATGGTGGGCTCAAATTTAGCAAGCATTTTCTTTAATCTCTCTGAAACAACAGGAATAGAATTGTCCAAATAATCCACATACAAATTGATAGGCTTATCTTTCAAATAAAAACGAGTGATTTTCTCATTTAATTTTTTTATATCACTAATACCATCAAAAATTTCCTTGTTTAAATCTTTAGACAAACCGATCGGTTCAATTTGATTTTGAACTTTGTTGTCCCAAAAGATATTAAAATACTCCATCCTCGTTCCCTTCCTTTAAAACTCTGATTTATCTTAACCTACTCCCAAATTATTGATTCTCTCTGAATATCATCCAATTGAAGAGCTTCGACATCCTTTCTTAAAAAAAGTGCATTGTGGAGATTCGCACCACTAAAATCAACATTTTTAAATTTTGCACCTTTAAAATTAGCCCCTTGCAAATCTGCTCCCTTGAAACTCACATTCTCAAGGTTTGCTCTTTCAAAATTTACGCCCCATATGCTCCTTGTCCTAAATTTGGGGTTGTAAAACCTTCCCTTGGCTCCTTTGGAATTGACAAAGCGTGCACTATCCAAATTGCAATCGGAAAAATCAGCATCATATATGTACGAATTACTTAAATCAGCCCTAATCATGATACATTCATGAAATCTTGTTCCTATGAGCTTACAGAATTTCATATTGCTTTCCGACAAATCACTTCCCTTAAAATCGGAATGATTCAGGCTTCTTTTTTCCAGGTTTCCCTTTGATAAATTGAGTTTTTTAAAGTCCTCGTGCCAAAACAGCTTGTCCTTCATATCTAAAAGCTGTCGTGTTATCTCTTCAGGATTTCTTTTTCCGGAATTCTCTTTGTACACAACTTCGCTTATATCCAAGTACTCTCCAACCCTAACCTCCATCTTCTCATTCCTAACAATATCTCGATATTCCCTTAATAAGACAGCAAAAGGCATGGTATACCTGGCAATATTAGCTATGTATTGGCTGTAGAATCCGGCTTCTTTAAACTTTAACCGTTCAGTGTCAAAGCTTCCAAGCAAACCAACATACTCTCTTCTGTTTTCTTCTAGCTCAGCTTCAAACTCGTCCAGAAACTTTCCAAGCCATCCGGCATCATATATAGCCTGACATTCCATTCTGTCTAAAAACCAATTACTATCAAATGCTTCAATTAGGTAAAGAAGCTTTCCTTCCTTCATGGAAGTCCTTAGAAGAGAGAATGTTATGTATCCTACCTCTCCTTTTTTACCTTCATTCTGAATCTGCTTTATCTTTAAGCATATTCTTCTGAATGAATCAAGAAAGTCTGCTACCAAATTATCCCTATTTTTATGAAAAAACTCTTCAACTTTAAGCATTTTTTCAATACTTTTTTGTCTTACAAAATTTTCATTAAAATGTTGTAATGCCTCTTCCCTGTTCACAACACTTACCTCTCTATAAATTTTATATACTTAATTAGTTTTTACTTCATTTCCTAATATCGTAACATCTCCCGTGCTTCCATCCATCTTTATATTGCTCTTCTTGCAGGTTATATTCATTTCCTCCCCAGCCGTTATAATAACTTTTTGTTTCGAACCCATTACAATATTATCGTCTGAAATAATTTTTATTTCCTTCTTGCTGAATATCTCAATGCCATCTTCCTCATTAAGTCTAATATAAATTTCTTTGTCTTTAGCTGATATAAGTATTTCATTCGGAGCAAACATCAGCTCTTTACCTGACTTGGTTCTAAAATATTTTACATCAGGATTATCCACCTTATTATATTCAGCCTTTTCCGAATCCTTTCTTACCGAACTCATGGCAACTCCATCTTCCTCTTTATTATTTGGGAAATAAACCTTGAGATGATCCCCCAATTCAGGCATACAGTACCATCCGCTGTTACCTTCTGCCGTATATACGGAAGAGTAAGGAAACCACCATGCATCACTAACACTTTGATCATCATCAATTTCCAGATGCATCTTAACATTATCGCCGGCCACACTTATTACCTTGCCCTCAACAGACATGCCTGTTATTTTGTCATTGTAAATAATATTCTGACTTAAACCCTTTTGAGGTGTCAGGATATAATTATGCTTCAAAACGCTTTTTTTGATATATGAATTAACTTCACATACAATAAGCTTCTTTCCGTTTAAATTTACTCTATCACCTATGTTCATCAGCTTATCCGATTCAATTTCATAGTATATAAAATCGTTATCGCTTATTCCGCTTATATAATTTTCTGAAGAAGTTTTAAATTCAGAAATCTTCTTTGTAACTGTGTAGAAATTTTGCTCTAAAGAACCTTGATCTACTCCGTCAGGTACTCCAAACCAAAATTTAGGAGCAGCAATATTTGAATCTGCTATAAGTCCTGCGTTAAAGCGGGATGCCATTCTTTTAATAAAATCCCAATCAGTCTCATTATACTGCATGGTAAATTTCTCTATAAGTTTACCCTTTGAAGCCGTATCTATAAAGTCGGCCCCACTATACTCCGATATAACCGATTTTATCAAATCCGTATATGGCATGTCTTTTTTTTGAAATGATCTGCTTCTGAGCTTTACATCCATATTGTAAGTATGCGATGCAGCTTCTCCTTCCAAGTAGTATATGTTTCTTATCATTTTAACTTTTATATTTATGACTATTCCCTTAAACAAATAAATAGTCTCATTTGATTCGGTAATATATTTAGCTTCTATCTGTGTCTGAACTCTGGTCATTTCAACATACTTGTCTTTTTGCTCTTCAGGTATTATTCCGCTAAAGTACATCCTTACATGGTTATTTACTTTTTTAACGATCCTCAAATCAAGTAGGTTTGTAAGCTGATAAGGCCCAAATTGAAGGTTGCTATATGTAATAATTGACAAACCCACTGTACCATCCCCTTTCCAATGCAAAAAATATGGTTACATAAATTTCTAAGCAATGCTTGTATTTACCTTTAATGTCTCCATGATTCCTCTTGCTACTTGTTTCCACTGCTTCATTTCTTCTTCAGTGCAGTTAAAGCTGCATATAAGTGCTCTTCCCTCAAGTTCTGCAATAAACGTAAAATTGTATATTTTGCCATCTATAGCATCAGTTAAAAAATCAAAGTATACAATATTCCTGCCGTTTATCTGTTCTACACCATCTTCCAGCCACGTTGCCGCAGGCTGCATTTTTTTCACTATCTGTAGCATGGCATCTTTGAACCTGTACATATTCTTATCAAGAACCTCAGTACTTGTGTGATTAAATGAAATATTTATCGATGTGCTTTCATTGGTGTAGATAAGCTTTGGTCTTCTTTCTGAAGGATATTTTATAGAAGCAATCTCAGGAGACATTTCACTGAAGCTTTTAGGAAGAATTATATTGATCTTGCCGTCTAACAGAGTTTTTTCATGGAATTCTATATCCTCTCCATTTATATTGATCATACCGGTTTTTATTCCAGTTAAAATGTTATTCTTTTCAAGCTCCATCACTCTTTTACGCTGCTCTTTATTTAATAATTCTATAATTTTTTCATCTATAAATTCCGGATTTTCTTTGCTCATAGTAGCATCCCCTTTGTCATTATTCTATTAATATAAACAAACACCAGTCGGGTTATCCTTCATATTTATATTACCGAACCTCTTCATTAAATATAGCTTTAATTACATCATAAACCACAGAGACTCGGTCGTCTAGTATATCTATTTTTACATGTTTTTTTATAAACATTGTATATACTTTGTCAAATAATTTTTGATGTAAAAAAGACAGGTTTAGGTAAACAATATCAGGTTTATATTAAAGGGGCTGATACAAAACTAAATTAGCTTTGCATCAACCCCTTATTTATTTAGGCATAAATAGCAAATTATGATTCAACAAAAACAGCACTTTAAAAAGGCAATTTATTATTCTGTTCTTAATGCAACAACCGGATCCTTCTTAGCAGCACTGCGTGACGGAATGATGCCGGCAATCAGCGTCAGAAGCATACTGATAATAATCAGAATAATGGCTGTCTTCACCGGCAGAATTGCACTGAGATTATTAATACCTGTCAAATCATGCATTATCATATTGATAGGTATGCAGAGCAGATAGGTAATCACCACCCCAAGCAGACCGGATGTGAAGCCGATAATAACGGTTTCTGCGTTAAACATACTGGAAACATTCCTTTTCGATGCACCGATAGCACGCAAAATACCGATCTCCTTCGTACGCTCCTGTACTGAAATCAGCGTGATAACACCGATCATAATGGAAGAAACAATCAGAGACACTGCGACAAATGCAATAAGAACATAGGTAATGGCATCAATAATCGTCGTGACGGATGACATTATAAGTCCTACATAGTCAGTATAGGTAATTTCTTCCATATCGTCAACTTTTTCGTTGTATTCCGCTATAGCATCCTTGATAACATCCTTGTTAGCAAAGGAAGAAGCATAAAGATTAACGGTTGCAGGGCTGTCAAAATCCACACAACCAAGCTTTTTCAGATTGTTTTCATAAGTTGAATCCGAGAATTCCAGAATTTCATCGTAATATTGGGCACACATATCGTCGGTATATTGAGTAATGGCCATATCAAGTGCACCAGCCAGTTGCTCGTTGGTCATAGTGCCCATCTTTTGTTTTACCTGTGCGGCATACTGCATGCGGAACTGCTCGGTTAAAGCCTGAGTAAAGGATTCTTTCAAGTCCTTATCACTCATGGAAGAAATATATCCTTTAATAGTTGCCTCATCCATTCCCGTCTGCTTTGCCATTGCCGGTGCAATAGCAGCTTCCATATCAGCACGTGTCATGTTTGCAAGAGTGTCGGAAACAAACTTCTCAGTCGCTTCAGCGGAAGGAATACTCATAATCTTAAGGTAGGCAGATGCCTTTCCTGAAGTATCAAGAGATGCAATATACTCTTTGAACTCCTCTGCTTTTTTCTCGGCTGTAACAGTACCGTCTTTATCCTTAAACGGCAGTCCTGTGAAAATATCCGTATTGGGATTTTCCTTCTGTGCTTTTACTGCTTCCGATTTAGTTGCATGCTCAATGATATATTCCGTAAGCTTGTTTGTATATCCGATGGAACTTCTGCTTGAGGATACAACAGAATTTTCACTGGGCTTTGCAATACCGACAACATGAAGTGCCAGTGCATTGTCATAAAGATATTTCAATCCCGCTTCAGTATCACGAAGATCCGTATAGGTACCCGTTTTTTCATCAAATGTGTAACAGTCGGAGTTTAAAATTGTACGAAAATCCATTTTGCAGATTTCTTCATAAGACCATTTCTGTACCTCATAATCAACCGTAGTATGATTGATTGTCGCATCCATCAGCTTCTTGATTTCCTCTTCCGATTTCAGTCCTAACGCATAAAGAGTCATATCATCTATTTCGTTATTTTCATCTACGAATAGAACTATTTCATCATATCTTGAAGGCCAGTTTCCATATATCAAATCATACTGCTTCTCGATTACTTTATTCACAAGTTTTCCGTTATCACCGGGCAGCAGCTCTTTCCACAAATTCATGGATGACCTCATCATGGACGAAGCATTCCCCATAACTGACTGATCACGCAGGGCAATCATAGATGACATATCGACACCGACATACTTTTTCATAAGCTCCAATGTCATAGCTTCCGTATCGGATCTGATAATGTTGCCATCAACGTTTTTAGTGTATATTAAAAGATCGGTATCATATGTGTACTGTACTCCTGCCAGAGCCGCACCAAGCTTGCTGTTTTCGTCGGCTCGTTCCTTCTCAACATGTTTCTTAAAAGCTTTCAAATCGTTTTCCTGTGTTTCAAGGGAGTTCATTGCATTCATCATTTCATATAGCATAGCTTTCTGGTAAACTGCATCGTTCTCATGCTCCGACACCGACTGCGCTTTTCCCATAAACGTAGAAAGCAGTGTTGATACATCCACACTTTGTGCTTCAATTGTTAAAGGATAGGAAGAAAGGGTTTCCTCCTGTACGGAATCAATGAATGTAGTAGTCCCCTGGGACACTGCATAGATTAAAGCTATACCGATAATACCGATGGAACCGGCAAAACTGGTTAAAGCTGTCCTACCCTTTTTGGTAATCAGGTTTTTAAGAGATAGTCCGAAGGATGTTCCAAAGGACATTGACGGTTTTTTCTTTCTGCCATTATTCTCTTCCCTACTTTGTGCCTTAACAGCTTCCTTTTTAACCTCTTCGTCAGTAAGAGGCATGCTGTCATCGATTATCTTGCCGTCAAGCATTTTTACAATTCTAGTTGAATACTTTTCTGCAAGGTCGGGATTGTGGGTAACCATAACGACGAGGCGATCCTTGGCAATTTCTTTCAGTATATCCATAACCTGAATACTTGTTTCGGTATCAAGTGCACCTGTCGGTTCATCGGCTAAGATAATATCGGGATTGTTGACTATGGCACGGGCAATGGCAACTCTCTGCATTTGACCGCCAGATATCTCAGCCGGCTTCTTGCGTATCTGATCTGCAAGACCAACCTTTTCGAGGGCTTCCTTTGCACGTTTGCGTCGTTCCCTTTTAGACACTCCGGACAGCGTAAGTGCAAGCTCTACATTAGCCAGCACCGTCTGATGGGGAATAAGGTTATAGCTTTGAAATACGAAACCTACCGAATGATTCCTGTATGTGTCCCAATCTCTGTCCTTATACTCTTTTGTAGACCTACCATTAATTACCATGTCACCGGAGGTATACTGATCAAGGCCTCCTATAATGTTTAGCATGGTTGTTTTACCGCAGCCTGAAGGACCAAGTATAGAAACAAACTCGCTATCACGGAATTTTAGATCTATTTCTTTCAATGCCTCGATATCTTCACCACCGGTAATGTAAACCTTTGATATTTTCTTAAGCTCAAGCATTTCCATATCCTCCTTATTTACTTTCCGTATCAATACCCGCCATTTGGCAGGCATTAGCACTGCTTGAATTCAATTTATTGATAGCATTACGGACAGATGATATATCACTTTCCGTCATCTTGTCCGGTTTTGTCTTCATGAGCAGCTTTCGCAGATTGGCAATATCTGCTTTGATCTGCTTCTTTTCCACTTTCGGAAGTTCCTTTTTTATTTTGTCAAGTGCAGTTTCAGCACGTTTTAGACACTTATTGGCCTTATAGGTTATATCAAGTGCCTGACGACGAATGCCATCCTGGCTCGAGTACTCCTCAGCGTCACGAATTGCCTGTTCTATTTCCGCATCAGACATACGCTCGTTATCGGTAATGATAATGTATTGCTCCTTGCCGGTATCCAAGTCTTTCGCTGACACCTTCAAAATACCGTTTACATCGATATCAAATGTAACCTCAATTTGTGGAACTCCTGCAGGGGCAGGTTTGATACCGCTTAGTTTAAATTTACCGATTGTTTTATTATCCTTTGCCATGGGACGTTCTCCCTGCAGAACGTGGATCTCAACATTTCGCTGATAAGGTGCAGCTGTAGTGAAAATCTTTGAATAATGCACAGGAAGAGGAGTATTTCGTTCCACAAGCCGTGTAGCTACGCCGCCAACTGTCTCAATGGATAGACTAAGGGGTGTAACGTCAATCAATAGAATACTATTCCTGCCGTAAAGTGTGATGGCTCCACTTGAAAGCGTATCTGCCTGCACAGCAGCTCCCTGTGCCACGCATTCGTCAGGATTAATGTTCTGTGAAGGGATTATTCCCGTCAGCTCCCGAACCTTTTCCTGTACAGCAGGTATCCTTGTTGATCCTCCAACCAATAGTACCTTGCTAAGCTCCGATGCTGCAATTCCTGCATCCATCAGAGCATTCTGAACAGGAACGGCTGTCCTTTCAACAAGATCACGGGTCAAATCATTAAATTCTGTTCGTGTAAGCGTGTATTCAAAATTAATGGTATTTCCACGTATTTGTGTCAAATACGGAAGCACAATGTAGCTGTTTTCAGTGCCTGACAGTTCCTTTTTCGCTTGCTCCGCAGCCTCCCTTATCCGCCTAAATGCAGCAAAATCTTTTCTTACATCCACATTATACTCTTTTTTTATCACATCGACCAGACGATTGGTGATACGCTCGTCAAAATCGTCACCACCTAGATGATTATCACCATTAGTAGCAAGAACTTCGATAACACCTTCACCGATCTCTATAATGGAAACGTCAAAAGTACCACCGCCAAGATCGTACACCATAACTTTCTGTGGTGTCCCATTATCAAGTCCGTATGCAAGAGCAGCACTTGTCGGTTCGTTGATGATACGCATAACATTCAAACCTGCAATACGCCCTGCATCCTTCGTTGCCTGACGCTGAATATCGTTAAAATACGCAGGAACAGTTATAACAGCGTCGGTTACCGTTTCACCGAGATATGCTTCCGCATCCGTTTTAAGCTTACGTAATATCATAGCACTGATTTCCTGCGGTGAAAAGGGCTTTCCGTCAATCTCTTTTTTCCAATTCGTACCCATGTGTCGCTTGACGGAGCTAATTGTCCTCTCACTGTTGGTAACAGCCTGCCTCATTGCCGCTTCCCCTACAAGACGTTCTCCGTCTTTTGTAAAAGCAACAACGCTAGGAGTGGTTCGATTTCCTTTTTCGTTGGGAATTATTGCCGGTTTCCCACCTTCCACAACAGCCACGCAACTGTTTGTCGTACCAAGATCTATTCCTATTGTTTTACCCATTTTAATTTTCCTTTCCATCAGCGAGCATACAACAAGTTATATAGCAGCATCTGAATGAAATTGAAAATAAGTCGTATCCCCATCAGCCAAAGAAATATTTTCCCCATCATTCTAAATGGTGAATGAAACCCTCTTGCTCCCGGCTGCTCTGCTCTCCGACTCAAAATGTTATATTCTCTATAAAGCTGTCTGTAAACAGGATTGTTGGGTTCCATCTGTATTGCCTTTTGCAAAAGGTCCATTGCTCTCACTGTTTCTCCCATACCGTTATATGCAACTGCAGTGATATAGAACCATCGTGCATTCCGATAATTACTGGTCATACGGGTAAGTATAGCTATTGCATCGTCAAAACGACCGCTGTTTACCGCATATATAGCGTGAACAAGCTCGTCTGAATCTCCTTCCTGAGGATATGGTGTTGTGTCATATTGTCTTGCACCGAATCCGAAGCCAAAGAAATCTTCAAAATTAAAGTCGCCGAAATCACTATACCAGCCACCTGCTCCCTCATACCGGCCATAACCCTGCCCTGTACTATGCTGACTTCTCTGCCCGTAGCTACCATAGGATGAGTAATATTGCTGCCTTCTTTGCTCCTCTTCCTGTTTAGCTCTATATTTTTCCGGATTCTGCAACATCTGGTAAGCTTCATTGATCTCGTTCATTTTGCGACCTGCTTCCCGATCGTTGGGGTTCAAATCGGGATGGCATTCCTTAGCTTTTTTCCTGTATGCTTTTTTTATTTCTTCCTGTGAGGCTCCCGGCGATACACCAAGCACCTTATAAGGGTCAATCATATAGTTTTTCACCTACTTATGTTCTTTTTTCAAAGCTCTGTTTGCATTTAGGGCAGGTAATCATAATCCGTCTGCCTCGTTCCGGTTTTTTAATACGTATGTCAGCCTTACAGCCTGGACAATTATAATACTTGTGGGTTTTCCGGTCACGCCACATGCTTTTATACAGACGAAATCTCTGTGTAGTCTTATTTTTGATACTCAGATATCGATTACGTTCCATCTGCCTTTTATAGAAATTCCTTGAAAGAGCACGGCCCAATGACCATACCAGTAAAACAAATCCAATGATATTCAAAAAACGAATGTATGGTAAATAAGAAATAAGTATCATAATGATCCCGGCTATGGACAGAAATCGGGAAAGCTCATCATAGCCATAACGTCCCTGCATGAAGCCATTTACCTTATATTCTAAGGTTGAAAGCCATCTTCTCATAGAATACCTCCTTCAGATACTTATCAGTAAAAAATACACCATTTTTCTAAACTGAAACTAAACTATTTTTATTGTCCCTAGCAACAATTTTTTATAACATACATTTCTAAACTGAAAAGAAACTCAAGTAAAAAAGCTCCTCCTTACAGTCAATAGTTTATAAACTGTCGGCAAGGGGAGCATATATAGTCGGTAGAATATATCTATTTTCTTTTTCTATTTTGGTAATGAAACGGTGAATACCGTCTTACGGTTGCGAGATGAAACAGTGACATCGCCACCGTGAAGCTCCACGATTTTTTTGACTATAGCCAGCCCGATACCGTTACCAGCAACGGAATGGGACTCATCCACCTGAAAAAATTTTCGGAAAATGAGCTCCTTAGCCTCTTCCGGTATCTCCTCTCCCGTATCGGAGATAGATATAAGAAGTCTGTTCTCGATTTCAGTTATATCGATTCTCACAGTACCATCTCTGTCACAGAATTTAATTGCGTTATCAATCAGATTGATCCAAACCTCTTTGAGCAATTCTTCATTAGCATAAACGGTATATTCATCAAATGTAAGATCAAGCTCAATATTCTTTTTACTCCATTTATTTTCAAAAAGCAGAACACAGTTGCGGATTTGTTCGGAAAGATTGAATTCGGATGCCCCTGTTAATATGGTCTGATTTTCAATTTTTGTTAAATTAAGGACATTAGTCGCCATGGCGGCAAGCCGCAGAGATTCCTCCTCTATAATATTTATATAGTCCATCCTTTGTTCCTCCGTGAGGTTTCCATGCTTTAGAAGCTTAGCAAATCCTGCGATGGAAACAATGGGTGTTTTGAACTCGTGGGAAAAATTATTAATAAAGTCTGAACGAAGCATTTCTGTCTTTTCAAGCTCCTCTGCCATATTATTAAAGCTTGCCATCAATTCCAATGCTGTAGGATGCTTGTCGAAAAATTTACCGAAATGCAGACGTGTCTTATAGTCACCTGAAGCCAGACGGTTCATGGCGTTGATAAAAGAGTTGACCGGCTTAAGGGGAATACGGCTAGTCACCGCAGTCAAGATCAATCCAAGAATTATACTTGCAATTACTATATTGAAAATCAAATAATCAACTCTCGGTACATCATTGCCATTCTTCAAAACTCCATTGTGAACCAAAAAGATAATAACGCCTCCTACTATTAACACTGTTACTATGATAAAGCAAAATACCACCGATGAAAACAGTATAGTCAGGGCCAACCGCTGTTTCCTCTCTATTCGTCTCATACCTTTTTCACCGCCTTATATCCAAGCCCACGAACCGATTCTATTTCGAATTCCTCCCAACCTTCAAACCTCTTACGAAGTCTGCCGATATGCACAGTCACCGTTTCCCAACCGGATTCACTGTCATTCCCCCAGATTTCATCCATTAACTGAATGCGGGTGAATATTTTGCCCGGATAGGAAAGCAATTTATATAGAAGCAAAAACTCTTTTTGCGGAAGTTCCTGTATTTCATTGCCTTTCGATACCGTAAAGCTATTGTAATCCAGGGTTACATCACCGATGACAATTTTTTGCTCGTTAGCAATCTGTGCACGGCGAAGAAGTGCTTTGATGCGTAAAATCATTTCCTCTTCATCGAAGGGTTTTGTCATATAATCATCCGTTCCGACTAGGAAGCCCTTATGCTTGTCTTTAGGCAGCTGCTTGGCGGAAACCATAAGGATGGGCAGATTATTGTTGCTATAGCGAAGTGCTTTTGTAAATTCATAACCATCCATCTGAGGCATCATAATATCGAGAACCACAAGATCGATATGCTCTCTTTCCATCACATCAAGTGCTTCCTTACCGTTTGTCGCTGTAAGTACGGTATAATTCTCCGCTGTCAGTACGGCCTCTATATATCTGCGTGTGTTTTTATCATCATCAACTACTAAGATACGAACCATATCATTCTCCTCATGTTTCGTGGAATTAAACTCTCGTCTTCAAGCACAATGAATATTTCTCTTTTTTAAGTCAAGCCCTTTACAGTAACTGGCACTTTAGCTTTTATTATATTATAAATAGGCGTATATAAATCAATATTCTGCATTGGTGTTTGTAATGAAACAATTAATGAGTACCTGATTTTTCGATTCCACCTCTCAAGCCACGCTCTTTCTTTCCACCAACCTACAGTCGGATAAATTCCTATTAAATTACTCACTGCAAGTTCAGCTGCAGTACCTTCCCATATATCTGAATGAATTGACCCTAAATGCCTGTTATTCTTTCCAATTATCCACTTAACACTGCCTCCGTCACTTTCATATCCTTCGTCTTCCATATCTGCAGCAGCATTAATACGTGCAAGAAAGGCCTCCTTTGTGTCCGTTCCGTTTACATCAAATCTCAATGCACATGATGCATATCTATATCTTTCTTTCCATCCTATTTCTCCAGGACTTGGCTCAATAAAATATGATAAAGTTACTCTCATACTAACCGGAATTTCCCCTAAATCAAGCAATAAATCCTTCGGCCATGGCAGCTCATGAATGTTCATATCTTTTGTAACATAACGTTTCCCATCATCACTTTTATCAAAAGGTTGCAATTCGGACTGAACAATAAGATTAACAGAATTTTTCATGCACCAAAGGGCCTTATTTAAATTTGGTACGCCATACCCACATGTTTTAAGAAGTTCTTTATAGCAGCCCTTTGTCTTTCCTTTTAAAAATTGGCTTTTCATCGCTGGAGTCCACTCAGCAGAATGAATTAGCAATGCCCTTATAGTCTCAGGCCACGCATTGGGATATTGAAACTGAATTTGGGCAGCTAACCATGCTGCCTGTGCAGTTGCAGCACTTGTTGCATTAGTAAAGTGAAAATGCCTCTCAGACGGCTTATAATATGTAGTAAGCAAAGATAATTCTTCACATTCCCAACATCCAAGTGAATCCTTTCTAAGATTACCACCTTCCAAAACAATATCAGGTTTAATAGGCCATTTTTTATCCCAAAGAATCGATGTTGAACTATAAGGAGATAACCCTCCTTTTGGAGCCACCGAACTTGCCTCATAATGCTTTTTATTGTCCTTTTCTATATAAACTTTTTCTGTATATGCACCAACAGTAACAGCATTCCAAGCTTGTCCAGGGTTTTGAACTGTCATGCTCTTATTACTGTCAGGGTAGTCCTTCCATTCTTTACGATCAACAACATTTCCTGCAGATACAAAGAATAACTTTTGCTCACCATCCAAATACCCAGATGTTAATTCATCTATTGCAGCAGACCAAGAAGAAGGACTTCCATCCCTGAGTTCATATTTTGGAGCTGTAACTGCCATACAAATAATCCTTTTTCTATTCGGATTGTCAATTATCATTCTACTAACCACCTGTTCAGTTATAGCACCATATAGCTTCTTATCATTCTCTCCTGTCGGTGGAAGTATCTTGCATGACTCAAGGATATGATTAATAGTAACAGCATGACTGCCTTCGACATCACGTTGCAGATCACCATAAACAGCCAGACCAGCCATACCTGTCCCATGTCCCTCATGATCATGAGTTCCCCATGAATCCTCATAGCTCTTACAGTCTTCATCTTTTAAGACAGGTTTAATTAAGGCATGTCCATTATTTATCCCTGTGTCAAGTATACAAATGCAAACATCGGTATCTGCATTAACCATTGTTCTACTCTTAAGCTCTTTTACCCACTCTACCTGTTCACTATTCTCCATATCAATGAAAAACAGGGCTGTTTCGGATGTTCTCCGAAACTCAGCTATATTTGGACTTGCTGATATAAGCTCAACCAGTAATTTTTTATTTACTTTTCCAAGGATAACTTTTCTTTCTGGGAAATCTAAAGATTCTTTTTGGAGAGGTATATTTAATTGCTCAGCTAATTTACGGGTACAAGCTTCTACTTCTTCGTCACTTGAACTAAGCCAAATTTCACACCACTGCGGTTCATCTTCAGGAATCCACTCCTTCTTTCCCTGCCAGAAAGATTCCAAAACCGCAAGCTTAATATTATTAAGTGACGATATCAACGCTTCATTTTTGGGTTTATGCTTATCAGTATCCTTTTCAATGTATTCCTGGACCTTTTTTATGTAATAGGTTTCTTTTCCTTTCGGTATAAAAACAGTTGCTTTATTAACAAATTTGTCTTCATCAATTTTTTCAGTCCTTACATTCAGCAGCCGGATCCCTTTACCTTTCCTCTGGTACTCAAGACTTTTGGTTGCAAGTTCAAAATTTGGGGCACTTTCAAACTCTAAATACATCCCGTCCTTTGTTGGTAAGGATACCGCTGAACGCTGCTCGTTTATATCTTTTGCCTCATTCCAGGCCTTCTCCAACATTTCCTTGATACGTTGACCATGAACACGTCTGTCAACATTCGGAAAAGGTTTGGGAGGTATCACCTGCTTCTTTCTTGTATATTTTTGTGTTTCAGGGATACCTTCAATAAAAAAATGCCTGTATGTTTCTTCTGGCATATTATTCACCTCTTTGATACACAGAATTTCTTTCAGCGATCATCAAAGTCAAAAGTTCTTTATCTACAGTTTCTTTATCATTCAGAATTGCTTCTTTTATTGCATCATCACATGCCCTTGCTATTTCTGCATGGCTTAAAGATATACACTTTTTTACAATTTCTTTCAATTTTAACTTATCACTTATAAACCCATTAAGCCTATTTTTTATTAATCTTTCTATCTCAACTTCTCCTGGTAGTCCGTAATGCAGAACATCATCAAAACGTCTGAATAAAGCCTGGTCAAGTAGTCTCAAATTGTTTGTAGCCGCTACTATAACGCTTTGGGAATGATCCTGCTCAATAAACTGAAGAAACGAATTAAGTACTCGCCTCATTTCACCTACATCATTATCCATGCTGCGTTCAGCCCCTATAGCATCAAACTCATCAAACAAATACACTGCTTGACTCTCTGCAATTGTTTCAAAAATCTGCCTAAGCTTTGCACTCGTTTCTCCCATAAACTTTGTAACCAGTTTATCCACCATAATAGTACATAGCGGTAAATGCAGCTCTCCCGCTAAAACCGATGCGGTCATAGTCTTGCCTGTACCTGGAGGGCCAGCAAGTAATATCTTCCTGCGGTTACTCATGCCATATTTTTTCAGTTTGTCTTGCAGGCGAAACTCTTTCAGTATCCTTTCAACCCTTGCTTTTATATCATCTTTTACTACCAGTTCCGACAATCTGTTTTCAGAAATATTACTGGAGATCATATCTCCCAAATCTTTATTTAAAGGAATTACTTTAGCACTTTCTGATTTGACTTTATCAATCAAAGCTCTGATATCCCTAGCCAAAGAAGTATGCCCTTGCTTTGCTTCATAAGCAGCAAGCTGTAAAACCACAGTTTTAAATCTATCATCATTTTTATCAAAATGTGACTGTATAAGCATCTTTATCTGTTCTGCTGTTGCCATTACCACTATCACCTCTTTTCACTCTGCATTATATCATATTCACATATTTTTTTCATTAGTTACAAGGAACATTCGTTCTTAATATATTTGAATTCTCCGTGTTTATAACTGCTATCTTCGATGTATTGATATTTCTATTCTTAAAAAAACTTGCATTATTACTTTTTTTCTATATACTCATAGCTCAAGACATCATAAAATATACGCCTAAGCAGCGTAAACTCCGTTCTCGCACCCTCAACTATAAACAAAACTCTACCAACGCTTTTATCTTTATTAATCCTCATATTATACATCCTTATACTTTGGTAATTACATCTTTTTTAAAGTTTTTAATTCCTGTAATAGCAAATGTAAATGTCAATAAAAATTTTAGAGTAGCATTTGATGTTGTATAATAAAACTTGACATGAATACCTAGAACAAATAGGCTAAAAGTAAGAAAAATGGAGGTCAATCATGTCAGGAAATGTAAAGAGGGTTACAAGACAGTATACAGAAGAATACAAGGCAGAATCTGTAAAACTTGTGAAAGAGATAGGGA
>Ga0208825_1000561_pt1 | contig 34499 bp, 32 predicted proteins | sample AD_UKC113_MetaG_FD_184450 | JGI IMG/M metagenome (GOLD analysis project Ga0208825, IMG submission 184450) | Active sludge microbial communities of municipal wastewater-treating anaerobic digesters from Hong Kong - AD_UKC113_MetaG (SPAdes)... | ecosystem: Engineered > Bioreactor > Anaerobic >... | reverse complement strand
CCGCCCCATGGCGTAATCTCTTTATTGGTAAAGGATAGCTCGAAATTCATATACTAATTTTTTCTAACGCTACGCATTAGGATTTTTCACCTTAAAAGTAATCTTTTTTTCTATAGCGTAATTTGGGATTAATGATGTAATCCGCAACATAGATGAGATACAAAATCATTCAAAACCAATTATTGAAGAATGCCTTGAAAAATTCTTAATTGAAAATCACGACCCGGATAAACGACAATATTACGATGACTTAGACCAGATTAGAGAAATCCTAATACATGGTAATTATCTCTCACAGAAAGACATTGAGCATTTACTGACTTTTGACATTACAATTCTATCGAAAAGAAAAAATTATGAAGCTATGAAAAGTTTATTTGAAACATTCGTAGAAAATTATAAAACAACATAGCCAACGCTTCGTAGTCAAGCACATTGGCAGGTCGTACCAGCCAACGCCAAGAACAAAACCTGCAAAAGAGCTTGCCTACCCAAACACTCGGACAGAAAGAAAATGCAGTAAAAATGACGAGAAAAAAACAACGAACCGCCAACACACAATATAGCCAATAAGGGTTTCAGTGGTTATTCAAGCAATGTAGCCCGCATAAAATTTCGTGTCGGCGGACAATTTGCTACATAAAGACAGAAAAAGAAAAAACGATAAAATGAACAACCCTCGCACAAAACAAAACATTTGCAAACCGATAGGAACTGCTAATATGGTCTTTCCTTATTTTCCGGTAAACGTATTTTTCAATTTCATTTTCATTTAATCCGTCGGGTTGATCAAAGCGCTTTTCCGCTACTTGAAGGAAACTCCTCACCGAACTGCCGTCATTTTTGAAGGAACCGGCACTGTACCTTTGGAGCATGAGTTTCCGTTCAAAAACTGATATTAAATATTCGATGTCCATTTTCTTTAGATTTAACCACAGCAAAATTAATCGTAACATTCGTGAATGCAACTTTTTTATACTAAAGAATTATCTTATTCGGTTGATATATTGTCTTTTATACGCACGTATTCAGAATATGAATAAAATGATTTATGCAGGTTTGATATTTTGTATTTAAGAATGTTGTATATTTATTGCGTAAATAAGACGTTGGGCGCAAGGCTGAGAAACCGACAGCATTTCATATATTTGATGGAAGAATTTTAAAAATTGACAGAATATGATTTTATTAAATATTTTTGAGACAACACTACCTTTGACTAATCCGGTACTGAAATTTCTGGTTATTCTCATTATTATATTATCTGCCCCGATTCTTTCAAATAAGCTTAAAATACCTCATATTCTTGGACTTATTATAGCAGGAGCCGTAATTGGGCCTAATGGATTTAATCTTTTGTTGCGAGACAGCAGTATAATATTATCAGGCACAGCAGGGTTGTTGTATATTATGTTTCTCGCAGGCTTGGAGATAGATTTGGGAGAATTCAAAAAGAATAGTGCTAAAAGTTTGTTGTTCGGACTATATACTTTTTTGATACCCATGGCCCTCGGCACATTGTCAGGTATTTATATTCTTGATTTTTCAATTCTCACATCCGTTTTGCTTGCCAGTATGTATGCATCGCATACATTAATTGTTTATCCAATGCTCAGCAAATTTGGAGTAACAAAAAATCGTGCTGTAAATATTGCCGTTGGTGGTACAATGATTACTGACACCCTTGCCCTTTTAGTTCTTGCCGTTATTGTTGGCATGACTCAAGGTGAAGTAAACTCTACATTTTGGACTAAACTTTCAATTTCGATTTTAGTTTTTGGTTTAATTGTAATGTTTCTTTTTCCAATCATTGGTCGTTGGTTTCTTAAAAGGTACGAAGACAATGTTTCACAATATATTTTTGTTCTTGTAATGGTTTTTCTTGGTGCTGTACTTGCCGAGGCAGCAGGCATAGAGGCGATTATTGGTGCATTTTTATCAGGCTTGGCACTTAATCGCCTAATTCCTTCTACATCATCGTTAATGAACAGGATTGAGTTTGTAGGAAATGCAATTTTTATACCATTTTTCCTTATCGGAGTAGGAATGCTTGTTGACTATCGAGCGTTCTTTAACGACTTTGAAACAATAAAAGTAGCAGCTGTAATGACAATAGTTGCTACTTCTGCAAAATTCATCGCAGCATGGCTTACTCAAAAGTCATTTAAGCTTTCAATTGACGAACGCAGATTAATCTTTGGATTGAGTAATGCACAGGCAGCAGCTACCCTTGCGGCTGTTTTGGTTGGTTATAATGTTATAATCGGGGAAACTGCCAACGGTGAACCAATTCGGTTATTAGGCGAAAGCATCTTAAACGGAACAATTATAATGATTCTTATTACTTGCACTATAGCATCATTTGCTGCTCAAAAAGGTGGTAAAAATATTTCATTACAAGAGTCATCTGCGGTTGAAAGCGAGAATGTTGAAGACTCTGAAAGAATATTAATTCCTATAAGTAATCCAGAAACAATTGAGGAATTAATTAATCTAAGTTCGATACTTAAATCAAAAGGAAATAAAAAGGGTTTATTTGCACTTAATGTTGTCACTAATGACTCTTCGGAATCTAATAATCAGGCAAAAAAGATACTCGACAAAGCTGTTTTTACAGCTTCAGCGAGTGACATACAATTAAATAAACTATTGAGATATGATATAAATCCAACAAATGGAATAATTGGTATTATTAAAGAACAAAATATTAGCGACTTAGTTTTAGGACTTCATGTAAAAAAAGGCATTTCAGAATCATTTCTTGGAAAATTAACGGAAGGTATTTTGACGAAATGCAATACAACTACCTTTGTATATAAACCAATACAGCCAATTTCTACAATAAAAAGACATATTGTAATTGTACCGCCAAATGCTGAGAAAGAGATAGGGTTTCCATTTTGGTTGTCGAAAATATGGAATATTTCCAAAAACACAGGTGCAAGAATTGTTTTCTATGCCAATGAATCAACCCTTGCATATATTAAGAAAATTCATTCAAAACACCCCATTGAAGCAGATTTTAAAATTTTTGACGATTGGAATGACTTTTTGAATATTTCACGGGACATTAGAACTGACGATAATTTATTAATAGTATTAAGCAGGGCAAATAAACCTTCCTACGATGTGAATATGAGCAATATCCCTACATTTTTGAATAAATATTTCAAGAGAAATAGTTTTATTCTTATTTATCCAATGCAGCAAGGAGTTGTTGATAACGAAGAGATAGACCTAAATAATCCATCATTGATTGAACCAATTGAAAAACTTGACGAAATAGGGAAAAATATTATGAAATTATTCAGACAAAAATAAGCCCAGCGCCCGTCATCGTATAAAAAGTAGTTATAACTTGACGGGACAGTGTTTCGAAATCGGCAACAAAAACATACCGCCAATCCGTTGGGCGCAGGGCAAGAAAAAAATCGTATAACTTGACAGATTTCTGAAATTAGCTTATATATTTGTAACCTAATAAACAGATAATCAACTGAACAATGAGAGATAAGACTCTATATAAATTACATGCAAATATTTTGTAAAGCGTTGGCAAATCCTATCCGAATTGAGATTATTGACGTATTGAATGATAAGGAATTAACTTTTGGAGAACTTCAGAATGAGACAGGAGTTTTAAAATCAAATCTTTCTCAACACCTTTCGTTAATGGTATAATGGGATTTTAGTACAAAGGAAAGAAGGTTTAAATGTTTATTTCAAATTATCAACAGACAGAATTGCAACTGCTTGCAGAATAATGCGAGAAGTGTTAATTGATAATTTAAGAAAGCAAAGTGAACTAATAAACAATCTGAAATAACATCATGAAAGTAAGAGACAGCGGAATGCCAGACGAGATGATTTGGAATAAGTTTTTTGATATAGATTTGATTTTATCCGAATTACAAATAGACGACAAGATTAAAGATTTAGTTGAAATTGGCAGTGGCTATGGTACATTTACCATTCCTGCATCAAAGAAAATCAAAGGCAAATTATATGCTTATGATATTGAGAATGAAATGATTGAAAAATTAAAGAATAAAATTGAAAATCAGAAAATAGAAAATATTGTAATTACCCATCGAGACATCTTAACACAAACAACCGGATTGCAAGACAATTCAATTGATTATGTAATGTTGTTTAATATACTTCATCATGATTCACCATCAGATTTTTTTAATGAAGCTCATCGGATTTTAAAACCAAATGGTAAAATTGGAATTATTCATTGGAGGAGCGATATTACAACACCACGTGGACCTGAATTAACTATAAGACCTAAACCCGAGCAAATTATCGAATGGATTGACAATACAAAATTTCTTGTAACAAAGAACCCTTTTTTATTAGAGCCATATCACTACGGATTATTGATTACTAAAATTTAAATTTTTTGAATATGAAAATCGGAATCATTTTAGAAACAAAAGAATTAGAAAAGGCATGGAATGCTTTTAGATTTGCGGTAACAGCAAAAAAACAAGGACATGAAGTAAAGGTTTTTCTAATGGGAGAAGCCGTTGAATGCGAAGGTTTAACTCACGAGAAATACAATGTTGATGAACAATTAAAAGCATTTGTGAATGTTGGAGGAGAAATTCTTGCTTGTGGAACATGCCTTAAATCAAGACAATTAAATGAATCAGATGCATGTCCGATGTCGACAATGATTGATTGTGTTAATTTAGTTGTTTGGGCGGATAAAACCCTGACATTCTGATAAAATAGAGAGGAATGCCCAGTAGCTGACATCGTATATAAAACATTTGTCAGTCAGTGTATTATCGAACATTTCAGCCCGTATCAAAAGTAGTTATAACTTGACGAGACAGTGCTTCGAAATCGGCAACAAAAACATACCGCCAATCCGTTAGGTGAAATGGCAAAAAACAAGAGTGCAACAAGAAACCAACGTGATGAAAACCGGAAAAAGGTCGAATTATCGTGATATTAAAAAGAATGGCTGAATCAGAAAAAATAAATGCAATAAACTATAATGACAAATTATCCACTCATTGTCAAAAAAATCGACAACTCATTTCTGCATGTTTTAGCCAAAATGTTAGACCAAACAAAAAAAATCACCTACGGATTTTGACCGTAAGTGATTGAGCGGCAAACGAGGCTCGAACTCGCGACCCTCAGCTTGGGAAGCTGATGCTCTACCAACTGAGCTACTGCCGCCTTTCGCAATGCAAATGTAGCAGTTTTTTATTTTGTAGGAAATTTATTTCCAATTTTTATTGATATTTTATAGCGAAAAATCATTAACTTTGCGCTTGCAAAAAGCAATCGGGATGTAGCACAGTTGGCTAGCGCGCCACGTTCGGGACGTGGAGGTCGGGTGTTCGAGTCACCTCATCCCGACAAAAAGGACGAAAGAGATAACACTTCCGCCCTTTTTTGTTTTCACACATATCGATTCACAATCAAAATGCCTGACTGCGAAAAAAGTTCATCTTATTAAGTTAATGAAGTAAACAGGGGTTTCCGAAACGGGGTATAAGACTTTTACGGTTCTTTGAAAATAGGTATTTCGCGTTTCACATTTTGACTGAGCGAGATCATGGTTTCGGTGGCAACAACACCGGGAATTTCCTGAATACGGTTGTTGAGAAGATCCATCAAATGTTCATTATCGCGGGCGTAAAGTTTAACTAACAACGTATAGGGACCCGTAGTGAAATGACACTCGGTGATTTCGGGAATTTTCTCAAATTCGGGTACCACGTTTTTATACATGGAGCCTTTCTCGAGTTTCACGCCAATATAAGCAGTTGTAGCATATCCGAGCACTTTGGGATTAACATTATATCCGGATCCGGTGATCACATTGTTTTCGATCATCCGTTGAACGCGTTGGTGGATGGCAGCACGTGAAACGCCACATTGTTCGGCAACATCTCGAAATGGAATTCGGGCATTTTGAGAGATGATCTCTAAAATTTGTCGGTCCAATTTGTCAATTTTTTCCATCGAATTTCTTTTATTATTTACATTTTGACTTCAAAAGTACTAATTTTCTTTATTAAAATGACAAATTGAAATTATTTTTTTTGAAATAAAATAATTTGTAAACTAAATAGTCTCAATTTTGAAACGAATATTTCGTGAAAGAAGAACTCTTACTGCAAAATCGAGTTAACCAGTATTTCTGCCACATTAAAATCGAATGCGGTTGTAATTTTAATGTTCTCGTCATTCCCCTCCACCAAGTGAATTTCGATACCATACTCTTCGGCCACCGAAGCATCGTCGGTAAAGGAGCTTTTGAAATCGACAGAATAGGCTTTCTTCAAAAGACGAGCAGGAAAAACCTGAGGAGTCTGTACCAATTTCAACAAAGAGCGATCGATGGGTTTGTGTCCGTGTGAAGTGAGCATCCGGACACTGTTTTTTTCGCTCACTACCGGGATAGCTCCACATTGACAATTTGCGGCTTCGGCAAATACGTTTTCAATAACCGAGTGTGCAACAAATGGCCGAGCCGCATCATGAATAGCCACCATTTCATCATCATCGATCAGCGAAAGTCCGTTTTTTACCGAATGAAAACGCGTTGCTCCCCCATCGACGAGCAAGTGCGGCACTTCAAATCCATGAGAAGAACATAACTGCGCCCACAAATTACGATATTCGGGATGAAGAACAACGACTATTTTCATTTCTCGATTGTATCGATAAAAAACTTGAATGGTATGCATCAGTAATGGTTTACCGCCAACAGACACAAACTGTTTGGGTAACTCGGTGCCTGCCCGAAGTCCTACCCCTCCGGCGACAATCACGACACTTTGTTTCTGCAAGCCCTTCATGCAACGACACATTAAGCAATCTCATCGAGCATACGCTGCAAATCCTCGTCGGCTTTGGTAAGTTTCTCTTTGCAAAAAGCAATCAACTCGCCCGCATGCTTAACCTTTTCAGTCAGTTTATCCACATCAAGCTCGCCGGACTCGATAGAGCGGACAATTTCTTCCAGTTCTTTCCGTGCCTGAGAATAAGTCATATTTTCCATTTTTCGATATTTTTTATTTCCGAAGTTGCTTTACCATCCGAAAAAATAGTTTCGATACATTCGTTTTCAACGAGAGAAGTAGCGGAAGTTACGATTTTACCATTTTGCACCGTGATGGTATATCCCCGCTTCAGCACATTTTTGGGAGATACCATTTCAAAATATTGCTCAGCGTTCTCTATCCGATGTTTTTCACTCCGAATCACATGTTCAACAGCATTCCGAAAGCGCACGACCTGCTCTTTGTGCTCTTGCCTAAGCGTATCGAGTTGCTTTTGTGAATAGGCACGAAGCATAAAAACAACATTCCCGATTTCGCTGTTTTGTTTACTCAAAAAGGCAATAGAATGATGATATACGTCCTTCGACAAAAGCGCCAACTCCGAGTTTTCGCGGCTAATCGCTTGTCTTGCAATAGATACCAAACGCTGTTGCAAGTCGGTTATTCGGGCGAGCGACTCGGCTTGATGATCGATGAAAAACTCGGCAACGGCAGTTGGCGTTTTAACACTTGTGTGGGCAACCATATCGAGCACGGTGACATCGCGCTCGTGTCCGATGCCGGTTACGATAGGCAAAGGAAATTGAGCACAGTTGGTTGCAACCGGATAAGAATCGAAACAGTTCAGTTCGGACGTTGCCCCTCCACCCCGAATGATAGCTACGGCATCAAACATATCCCGGTTTTCGTAAATCTTTTCGAGCGCAGCAATAATTGAAGCTTCGCTATTTTCTCCCTGCATTGCAGCCGGAAAAAGTTTCGTATAAAAAATCAATCCGAACGGATTCGAAGCAAGTTGATGCAAAAAATCGCCATATCCGGCTGCAGTGGCAGAAGAAATCACGGCAATCCGATTGCACACATCAGGTATAGGGAGTTCTTTATTAAGCCTGAGCACTCCTTCCTCCTCGAGCCGGCGAATGACCAACATTCGGTTGCGCGCCATTTCGCCAATCGTAAACGAAGGATCGATATCCACCACCGTGAGAGAATAACCATACTGTTCGTGAAATTCCACCGACACACGAACCAAAACCCCCATTCCCGAAGTAAATGCCGTACCGGTTTGCGATTGGAAATAACTTTCGAGCAAACGAAAGGTATTTGCCCAAATCACACCACGAGCGCGGGCGACAATATTTTGCGTAACCGGATCTTTTTCGATAAACTCCAAATAGCAGTGACCATTGGCATTGCGCCGCACATCACTCGTTTCAGCACGTACCCAATATGTGTCCGGAAAATTGTTTTTCACTACTTCCCGCACAAAGCGATTCAGTTCCAGCAAGGTGAGCGATTGATTCATAGTTTAATTTTTAAGCGCGCAACACGCAAATCCAAAGGACTATCGATGACGATGTAAAGATATTGGTTTTCTTTTTTCAAACCACTGTTCAACCGAAAATTTAATAGATAATTCTCGTCGAGCTTGTTTTCGTAAAGGATCAGTCCATTTTCGGAAAGCAATCTGACGGTATATATATGAGGAGGAAACTCGCGATCGAGAAGTTGAACGGAAATATGATTTTCAGGATGATCCATCGAAACGGAAAAAACATCATCCGCCAATATTTTTTCGGCGGGTTCGATACTTTCGAGAACGGTTCTCATAGCTTTGGAAAAATCGGGAATTCCGTATCCAAAGACAGTATCAGGGCGATTATACCGATCGGCCGATTCTTTCAGGGCATGGAGGATGTCGGTGCGGGTAAGTTGAGGATGAATTGACCAAAGAGAGGCAACGAGTCCGGCCAGAAATGGCGACGAAAAGGACGTTCCATTCGACCATCCCACAACACCGTTTTGATTAATCGTAGCCACTCCCACTCCCGCCGACACTAAATCGGGTTTTATGCGTCCGTCGGCCGTAGGGCCAAGAGAACTAAATTTGGCAATAGTGCTATCACGTAGAACAGCTCCGACCGTAAGCGCATGAAACGCATCGGCAGGAACTGTAATCTTTCTCCAGGGTTTATTGCCCTCATTTCCGGCACTGCACACCAATAATATACCTTTTTCGAACGCTTTGTCGGCAGCACGTGTCATGAGTGAAGTCGAACCATTCATCTGCTCGTAGCGGTAACTCAACGATGGATCGTCAAAATCGCTATAGCCCAAAGATGTATTCACGATATCCACCCCCACGCTATCGGCAAATTCTATTGCCTCCACCCAAAAATCCTCTTCGACGGGAAATTCGCTTTGCGAATCTTCGGATCGGAGCAACCAGTAAGACGCCTCGGGAGCAGAACCGATCATGAGATAGGGCTGATTCACGGCCATAGTAGATAACACTTTGGTGCCGTGATCGTTTGCCGAAAAAAGAGATCCGTTCGGGACAAAATCCTTATATCCAAGCAGGTTGTATTTTGCGAAATAGGGAATAACATCCACATTGGTAAAACCGGCATCGATAACGGCAATCGCAATTCCTTTCCCCCGAAAACCGGCTTTGATCATTCGATCGGCTTTATGTAAGGCAAACTGTTCGCGAGAGATTCCAAAAAAATCCTTTTCGGAGACGGTATCCTCACAAAAAGAGGGTTCGAGACGTGGTCGCATAAGATGAGTCGTCCGTTGATCATTGCCGCGCCAGATATATTTAACGGAATCTACAAAAGGCAATAATCGTACGGCCTCTATTTGCAGGCTGTCCTTCAACTGAACCACGCAGGTATTGAACCACTTGCTCTTCGAAACAATTTTTCCGCCCGAATTTGCAATGATCTGCAAATAATTTTTCGAGACAGGAAAATCGGTACTATCGATATTGACCCGTTCTTTACGTTTGCGCTCTATTGCCCGTTTCGATAAAAAAGATTGCGGGTTGTCCACCGAATATTCCATCTCGCTTCCTTTATCCTTCAAATATACGCGGAAGCGATATTCGAGCGGAGAGGTTTGCCCCAAAAGCACTATAGAAAAAGCGGCAAATAGAATGATGGTGTAGATGCGTAGTGTCATGATTTTAACTGATGGATAAGCAAAAATACATACGATTTATCAAAAAGAAAAATCCGCATCGCGATTTTATTCACGATGCGGATCGGCAGCAGCAACAATTGTCCTTAATCTTTACCGAAACCTTCGGTCATTTTCTGAATATCCTGCAATGTAAAATCGCCCAGAAACTGGAGTATCACACTTTCATCATCGCTGCCATCGACAATCATGATGAGTTCGCGAATACTTTCGGGCTTGCCTTTCATAAAAAAATTCACGTTGTCGTCGTCATCCGATTTCACGCGCATCAGCAACTCATAATTATCTCCCTTGACTTGGTTGTTTGCCAGAGAGACCATGCGTTTTCCAATATTCTTATCCTCGGTAGTAAGAATGAGAATGGACGACAATTTGTGCAAAAAATTGCCCACGTCTATGCCCCCATAATTCATATTTTTTGCATTTTTGGGGAAAAGTGAAAGCATGTTTTTCGAAATGTAAACCGACGTAACACCATCCATTTCGGTAAACTGTTCGAATGGATTCTTTTGGGCTGAAAGATTTGCTGCGCATACTACAAAAAGTATAGCTATCAATAATTTTCTCATTGTTTCGTATATATAGTTTGATGAATAATCTTCTGTGTTTTCTCCACATGAACAGCTGCTTTTTCGATAGGCTGCATGCCTTTTTCGAAATTATCGGAAAACAACTGCAGAGCGTGCATTGTTGCCCGATAAGCATCATCCGGATTTTGATATGTGTCGGCCATCAAAGCCGGTTTGGGGCTATCGGATTGAACAAAAAAACGGATTCCGAACACAAGCAAAACAGAGGCGGCAACAACCAAAAACGGAGATAACAATCGTCGCATCCAGGTCCTCTCCGACTTCATTTTACGATCGTCGTCAAACGAATCAATGAGCGCGGAAATTCTCTGTTCCAAGTCGGATGGAATCGGCACATTTTGGTCGTAAAACGATAAAAACACCCGTCTATCCTCTTCGAGCGACTTCGGAACAACTTCCTGTCTGAAAAAATCGGACAACCGCTTTTCCTCATCGAGCGAGGTTTCTCCTTTATAAAATCTGTCGAGCAGTTTATGTATTTCTTCGATTTGCATATTCATTTTGTTTTTATGATCACGGTTCGTGTCGTTCGATCAATGCCAGTTGAGCCTTCATCGCACTTCGCGCTCTCGAGAGCAATTGTCTTATATTCACTTCGGTATATTGCGTAACATTCGCTATTTCCGGAATTGACAAATCGGCAAAATGTCGGAGTTGCATTACTTTTTGCTGCGAAGCAGGCAATTTTTTTAAGCAATCCATCACCACCGAGAGTTGATCCTTCGCCATCAGAGTATGTTCGAGCCACTCGTCGCTTTCAGTTTCCTGATCCGGATCGAGCAATGTTGTGCGCTTATGATAACTTTCGCGAAGCATATCGAGTGCCAGATTTTTGGCCATTCTGATGACAAAAGCCTCGTCATTGCGAATATCATCGAGTCGGTCACGCAGCTGCCAGAGCTTGATGTAAACCTCCTGCACAGCATCTTCCGCATCCTTTTCGTTTTCGAGAATCGAGTATGCTACCCGATAGATTTGTCGATGGTGACCCAGAAATCTATCTTTAAACTCACTACTCTCCATCCCTTTTTTTTGATGACCATTTCTCGATATCCTTCGGATCTATTTTTCCGGTAATGCTTATCAACGCAGGATCGTCACCTGAAGTAACAATTACCAGTTCGCGAATTAAATCCTTATCGAACCGAAGCAAAATTTTGGTTCTCTCGCTGCCATCGTTCGTGTTTAGAAACGTTTCGTAACGGTTATCTCGCAATTTGGAGACGCGTTCGTTGAAACGTTGCTTCACTTCGGGCGAGCATTCTTCGAGCGACAACACCTTGATGCCGGAAATATTTGCCAGCTCCCCGTTTCCCCGCTCGAAGGTTTTCGCCACGGACATCAACAATCCTCCCAATTTCACTTTTTCGACATTCTCAGCGCCCGAAAACTCATTGAAAAGTCGGTTTACGGATATTTGTGCCCACATTGCCGAACACAAAGCTGTAAATAGCAGCACACTAACAATTCTTTTATACATTGCTATAGAATTTAATTTGGGAGAAACATCAATCAGGATCGTTTCTATACAGAAGACGAATCAGATAAAATTCTGTGACACGGATCTGTTCAGATCGTGCAGAAAAAACCGTCTTTGGGAAAGAATTGCCGGCAACCTCTCGTCCGCCTGCAATTTGGCCGGGCTGCTATTCTGCTCTCACTACTTCCTTTCCGAAAGGCACAAAAGCCAGCCTCATCAGTTTGAAATGCTGATTGCCAAAAGGAATACCAATGATCGTGATATAAAAAAGCAGTCCGAATAACAGATGTGTCAGCGCAATGGGGAGTCCACCGATAAAAAACCAAATGATATTCATAACAGTGGACAGACAACCGGAGCTTGAAGGAATGGTTCGGATTTTTTTGCCAAAAGGCCAGAGTGCAAGTTCGGCCAGCTTGAGTGACTGAAGCCCAAATGGTATGCCGACAATCGTAACCATCATGCCGATGCTGCTGATGACATATTCGATGGCGGTGATGGCGCCACCGAACAACACCCAGATAATATTGCCCAACGTTTTCATCGCACGGCTATTACCTCGATCTCAATCGGAGCATTCTTGGGCAGCGCCTTCACGGCAAAAGCCGATCGCGCAGGAAAAACGCCCGAAAACTGTTCGGCATACACTTCGTTCATGTCCGAAAAATCGTTCATGTCGGTCAGAAATACCGTAGTTTTCACAATGGCATCCATATTCAGTCCGGCTTCAGCCAAAATAGCACGAATGTTTTTGAACACTTGAGCGGTTTGTTCTTTGATGCCGCCTGTTACCATTGTGCCGGTAGCGGGATCGATAGGCAATTGCCCCGACACGAAAATCATCCCGTTTGCTTCTATGGCTTGGCTGTAAGGACCGATAGCTGCAGGGGCTTGTTGAGTTGAAATTGACTTTTTCATATTCTTGGAATTATAAGTTTTTTTTGAGCAGATAATCGAGAACTATCGTATGAGTATCGAAAAAAAGTTTTATGTTAGATTTCTTACTGCTTTTTTTCTTCAATTAATTTCCAGACCGTTGTCGAACAACTTCATAGACAAGAATGCCGGCAGCAACCGACACGTTGAGTGAACCGATGGCACCGAATTGGGGAATTTTGACCAACTCGTCGCAGATACGCAAATTTTCGGCAGCGATGCCTTCATCTTCCGATCCCATCACGATGGCCGACGGCACCGTGTAATCGGCTGAAGTATAAAGATTGGCGGCTTTTTCGGTAGCAGCAATCACTTTAATCCCGCTATTTTTGAGAAAAACGATTACCTCTCTGATGTTTCGTTCGCGACAGACCGGGATGCGAAGCAAAGCACCGGCAGATGTTTTTACCGCGTCGGCATTCACCGAAACACTTCCTCGTTGCGGAATGACAATCGCATCCACGCCGGCCACTTCGCAGGTGCGCGCAATGGCTCCAAAATTGCGCACATCCGTGAGCCCGTCCAGCACCAGAATAAACGGGTTGCGACCTTCCTCAAACAGACGGGGAATCACCTCTTCGAGACGATAGTATGTAACGGCCGAGATATACGCCACCACCCCTTGATGATTTTTTCGGGTGAGCGATTCAAGTTTCTCGACCGGCACACGCTGCATCGGAATATTGTAGTGGCGCAACGTGTTCTGCAATTCACGAAACAGTTCGCCCTGCAAATCGCGTTTCACCAACACTTTGTCGATGTCCTTTCCGGCTTCCGCAGCCTCAATCACGGCACGCAGGCCGAAAATCATCTCTTTTTCTTTCATTTATCTGTTATGGATGGTTTCGTATTTTTATCACTTAGTTTTTTCGGAGCATCACCTTCGCATTTTCGATGGCCTGCGCCGTAGTTTCCGCGCCGCTGAGCAAACGGGCAATTTCGGTAATTCGCTCTTCGGAAGACAATTGCCGCATATAGGTCTGTGTAGAATCTTCGGTATCTTTTTTATAAACGATATAATGAAAATCGCCTTTCGAGGCAATTTGCGGAAGGTGCGTAATGGCAATTACCTGCATATTGCGGCTCATATCTTGCATGATGCGGCCCATCTTATCGGCCATTTCGCCCGAGGTTCCCGTATCTATTTCGTCGAAAATAATGGTTGGTAAGGCTGTAGCACCGGCAATCATAGCTTTAACGCAAAGCATGAGACGAGAAATTTCGCCGCCGGAGGCAATTTGCGAAACCGGAAGCAGATCGGTATTTTTATTGGCCGAAAACAAAAATTGGACATCGTCCATACCCGTTTCGTCGGGCTGTTGCTTAGGCATAATCCGGCATTCGAACCGGGCATTCGGCATTCCCAGATAAGAAAGTCGAGAAGTCAATTCTTTTTCGATATCGGATATTGCCGCCAAACGTTTTTCCGAGAGACGGCGTGCCAAATCGGACAACTGCTCGCGCTTTTCCGAAAGAATATTTTCAGCCGACGAAATTTTTTCTTCCAACGAATCGATATGTTGCAACTTCGACCCGATATCGTCGCGCAAATCTATCAACTGACGGACCGTAGCAACCGAATGTTTTTTTTGCAGATCGTAGATCACTCCCAAGCGATCTTCAACAAGCTGTTGACGATCGGGATTAAATTCTATTTCATCGAAAAGACGCTCGGTCTCACTGCGGAGATCTTTCAGATCGAGATAGGCCGATTCGAGACGCTGAACAATTTCGTCAGCTTTAGGAAAAACCGACTGTATATTACGTACCGATTCGAGAGCCGATTTGAGCATAGCTTCCACATTTTGATCCTCTCCCGAAAGCAAATTAGTAACCGCAAACAGTCCCGATTTTATTTCTTCGGAATGCGTTAGCGCCTCGAGTTCGGCTTCGAGCTCCTCCTGTTCGCCTTCACGAAGTGCAGCTTCAGAAAGCGCAGCGTATTGAAAACGCAAATAATCTTCTTCCTCCTTGTTTTTGCGCGATGCCTCCTTCAGATCGGACAACACTCGGGCGGCCGTTCGAAAATCGCGGAATGCCGAAACATATTCGCTGCGAAGCAATCGGGTATCGGCAAGCGCATCTACCACAAGCAGCTGAAACTGTCGATCGTTCAAAGCCAAATTCTGGTGTTGCGAATGAATGTCGATCAGTCGATCACCCAACTCCTTCAGATCATTCAGATAAACCGGCGAATCGTTGAGAAAAGCACGCGATTTGCCGTTCGCCCAAATCTCGCGCCGCACGATGCAGGTATCTCCTTCGTAAACCCAATCGTGTTCATCGAATAAAGATTTCAAATCATACTTCGACACATCGAAAACGCCTTCGACCAGGCACTTGTTTTCGCCCTGCTTTATTTGCCGGGCATCGGCACGCTGACCCAAAATCAACGATAGTGCACCCAAAATAATAGACTTGCCGGCACCCGTTTCACCGGTAATTACCGAAAAACCGGGAGCAAACTCGATATTCAGCGAATCAATCAGTGCATAATTTTCTATCGAAAGCGATTTGAGCATGAGTTATCAACGTTCGTTAAAATATCTTTTTATAAAAATCAAGTTCGTTTTGCAGGCGTTCTACTTCGGCCTGCAACGCACGCACCTTCCCCAGCAGGTGATGCATCGCTTCGATGCCTTCAATATTGATATCCCAATCGTATCGCCAACGAACAAACTGTTCCAAATCGTCCAGATCGTCATATTCGATATATTTCTGTTCATTTTCGGATACGATGTGGATCAGTCCGGATTCCTGCAAGGAATCGATGAAATTTTCTTCCACCTGATAGATGCGAATGCAATCGCTATATAGAATTCTGTTTTCGCTCATCGTGTTCTGATTTTTGACAGTTCGGTAAACAATTCTTTCTCTCTTTGCGACAAATGTTCGGGAATCGTAACTTTCAGCGTGACGTACAAATCGCCATACTGCCCTTCCTTTTTATATACAGGGAAACCTTTCCCCTTTAAGCGTAATTTGGTATCGGGCTGAGTGCCGGGTTTAATTTTCATGCTCACTTGTCCGTCAAGCGTATTCACACGAATTTCGCCTCCAAGCACCAGTGTGTATATATCCACGGGCACTTCGGTATAAAGATCGTCCCCCAAACGTTTGAATTGAGGATCGTCTTCCACAATAAACGTGATATACAAATCGCCATTGGGGCCGCCATTCACGCCGGGTTGACCATATCCGGGAAGTTTAATCTTTTGGCCATTGGCCACGCCTGCCGGAATGGTGATACGGATATTTTTTCCGTCAACGGTTATTTCCTGCTTATGGGTGGTAGCAGCCTGACGAAGTGTCAGACGAAGCTCGGCATGATAATCGCCTCCCTTGAACTTGCGCGAACCGCGACTCCCGGCACGTTGAGAAAATCCGCTGCCAAACATCGAATGGAAGAAATCCGAAAAATCGTCATCGCCGAAATCGCCTTCGGTATAAAAGGTGCGAGCTCCACCGCCGCCAAAATTGCCCCATTGCTGTTGATATTCGCGTTGCGCTTTTTCGTACTCTTCGCCGTGTTTCCAGTTTTCGCCATACTTATCGTATTTGGCACGCTTTTCGGGATCGCTCAGCACTTCATTGGCTTCGTTGATTTCCTGAAACTTGCGATGCGCATCCTTGTCATCCGGATTCAAATCGGGATGCATCTTGCGCGCCAGCTTGCGATACGCTTTCTTAATCTCTTCCTGCGTCGCATTTTTTGGAACTCCCAAAACCTTGTAGTAATCGATGTATGCCATACTGTCTCTGATACCTGTTTTCTATATTGAAAGTTTTCTACAAAAATAGCAAAAAATATACCGTTTTTATCTTTCGTAAAAAGAATTAGAAAGGTGCAATCAAAAAGAATGAGAAGATTCAATACAGACCCACCACCTGCTCAGTAACCTTGAATTCGGTGCGACGATTGATTTGATCGGCAATTTGTTGCTGTTCGGGAGTAAGTTTTTCGATAAATTCTTCATTTAACACATCGCCTTCGTGCAAAAAATCGTATTTTTTGGCAATTGACGGCGTTACTGTTTTGGGACGTGACTTTCCATAGCCGGCTGCTGTAAGTCGATGTTTATCGATTCCCTGCGAAATAAGGTATTGCACGACAGACTGAGCCCGGCGCAACGATAATTGGTTGTTGTATTCATCGGACCCTTTGCGATCGGTATGCGACGAAAGTTCGATGGCAATGGCAGGATGCTCGTTAAGAATAGCGATCAGCTCATCCAAGCCTTTTTTCGATTCGGGACGAAGCGTAGCTTTGTCGAAATCGTAGAAGATATTTTCGAGAATAACCGGCTTGTTGAAGGGCGTCAGCTCGAAATCCACAAAATAAGTTGTGTCTTTTTCGGCCGAAGAAGTGTAAATTTGTTTGTTGGCATTAAGAAAACCGTCGGCACGTGCCATAAAAGTATAGCGTGTTCCTCTTTCGGCTCTGAAACGATAGACGCCGTCTTTATTCGTAATAAACTCTCGTTCGCTTCCATCGGAACCGACCACTCTGACCACGGCTTTGGGCAAAAGCTGTTGTTCACGATCGGTGACCAATCCTTCTATCAAGACATTCACATCGGGATAAACGAAAGACCACACATGATCGCGTCCGCGCGCATCGCCCCGATTGGAGCTGAAGAAACCTTCATTTTTTCCCTTTGCGAACGTAATTCCAAAATCGTCATTATGGGAATTGATCGGAGATTTCATGTTTTCGATCTGCCAATGCTCGCTTCCCCGATGACGAACAGCTTCGAAAATATCCAGTCCTCCCATTCCGGGATGTCCATCGGACGAAAAATAGAAAGTACTGTCATTCAAAACATAAGGAAACATTTCGTCGCCGGGTGTATTTATTTCCGGGCCAAGATTTACAACCTCAGCCACACCTCTGCCGATAAGTTCAGCCCTCCAAATATCTTTACCCCCATATCCGCCCTGCATATCCGAAACGAAATAAAGATAATCGCCCTTCGGTGATACGGCAGGGTGTGCAAAAACCGAAAGGCTGTCGTTCGAAACAATACGTAGCGGACGACCCAAACTCCATTCCGCCCCGGATTTTTCGGAAACATAAATGGCTGTTGACGCAGGTCGTTTATCGCTTTCGGGTGAAAACGTATAAAACAGCAAAGAACCGTCGGAAGTAGAAGAAGTAATGCCTTCATCCCATACCGAATTGAGAGGCGAATCGAGAAGTTTCGGCTTTTGCCATTCGCCTTTTACGTTTTTCGTAGAAACAAAAATATCGTTATTCTTTAGTCCGGTAATGTTGCTGAGGGCATCGCCCGTCGCTTCGTCGCGCGACGAAGTCAGATAAAGCGTTTCGCCATCGGATGTCAACATGGGCGAAAATTCGCTGCGATTGGAATTGAGAATATCGGCACGTTTGGCCACAAAACGAGAAGGATATTGCGCCCACACCACTGCTTGACGCACCCCTGATAGTCCATTGAGCCCGAGTATATTCGTCGAGTCGAGTCTCAAAAAATCGAGATAAGCTTTTTCAGCCTGTCGGTATTGTCCCTCTTTGTGCACCATCTGCGCGTAGCGCAAAAACATCACGGTATCGGGATAGTTGTAACGAATGGCGTTGGCATAAGAAGTTGCGGCACGTGCACTCATATTGAGTTTACGATAATTTTCGGCCATTTCGTAAGCAATTACCCCTCGCATGGCACGCTGTTCGCGTGGAGTTTCGGCATAAATTTTTCGATACGTTTCGGCTGCAGCGAAATAATTGCCCGACAAGTATTGTCGGCGTGCCTGGCTCAATTTTGCCTCATTACACGAAAACAAAAGTATGCCAATCAACAGAACAAATATATATCGAAAATTCCCCCACATTCTTATAGACAATAACTGATTTTGGGGAAATTTATTGCATAACCAACCGATCTTTCACCTCTCTTAAGGCATACTGTACACCCCTCTCACCAAAAGTTGTCCTTGCGGAACATCTCCTGTGAGCTCGATGTTTTGACTCGACTGCTCTCCGACGGAAACTTTCACGGATTTAAACAGATAGTTGTCGCCTTCCTTTCCTTGCAGAGCATATACCCGGTATTCTTCGCCCACTTTCACAACCGCTTCCTCCGGAAGTCCCACTGCCTGACGTTCGCCGGTTATAATCTGTGCTTCGACGTACATGTCATTCACAAAATCGCTCTTTCGGGGTGAAAGAATATCGGCAATGCAGACAATACTTTTTTTCTCGGGATCAATCGCTTTCCCGATTTTCGAAAGTTGTGCCGAATAAATGCTGTCCGGATTATTCGGATTGTAAAATTCCACTTTCTGCCCCACCGCAAGCGCGGCAATGTCTTTTTCGTACACGTTGAGCTGTAGATACACTTTATCGATATCTACCAACGTCATCAGCGTTTTTTCGGGAGTAACATATTCTCCAATCACACAATTGATTTGTGTAACATACCCTCCAATGGGTGCACGAATGGGTAAAATCGAAAATATTTTTCCGTTTTCAATCTCTTTCGCATCAGCTTTCAGCAGATTCAAGCGCTGTGTCAGTGCTTCGTATTGTGCCGCAATGCTTTTGAAAGCACTTTCAGCCATCTGAAAATCTTTTTTCGAAGCAATGCTGTCGCGATAAAGTGCGCTCAACCGCTCGTAATTGGCTTTAGCCATCCGATAACTGTTGCTCACTGCATTGTATTCTTCCTGCAAGGTAATGTAATCGTTGCTCTCGATGGAACAAATCACACTGCCCGCAGGTACGTAGTCGCCAATCTCGCGATGGATGCTCTTCACCGTTCCCGAAACACGACTTGTGATTTGCGCCTGTCCGTTGACGGAGGCAACCACCTTTCCATTCACTTTGACCGTCTCGCGAAAAGTTACTTGCTGCGGCACTCCCAAAGCCATACCCATAGCATCAAATTGGGCTTGCGTGATGGTTATCAACGAGTCGGATTCGTTCTGATCCTGAGCCGTTCCTGCCGATTTTTTACCACACGAAATCCATGTGGCGAAAAAGAAAAAGAAAATAAAAGCGTAAGCCGTTGTTTTCATGTGCTCCAATGATTTTACAGTGCATTATCCCCTTACTCTTTCAAGGGTTGATTTTTTCTCATTCGATGTCCAAATAGTTTAATTCGATAGCTGTTTGGTTATAACTTGCCAAATTGTCGAGATACTCCAACCGAATATCGCTTGCATTTTCTATGCTTTGAATATATCGAAAAAAATCAATTTCGCCAACGTCATAACTTCGTTGGGCAAACTTGATGAGCTCATCGCTGATGTGCTTGCCCGAAGATTGATAATAGACAATATGAGAACGATATTTCTCCAACTCGTTCATCAATTCGGTGCGACGTGTATCCAGTGATAGCCGGTAATTTTGTCTCAAATTTTCGGCAATCTCAACGCCATATTTCCGAGCCTGAATTTTCGATTTTTGTTCTCCAACAAACAGGGGTACCGCTATTCCCACCTGCCAACCCCAATAGTTGCGAGCATTTTCGTAACGATTGGTTCCATTGAAAAGTTCGATACTGATGTTTGGCAAAAGCCTGTTTCGCTCCACACCCAGCATTGCCTGCTCATATCGCAAACGTTCGTCGTACACCTTCAATCCGGCTTGGATAGACGACGGAGCTACCATAAACGGCTCGAGAGGTTGATCAGCCACTAAAAATTCTTCATCCGTTTGCAATAGCAACTTCAACTGTTGATACGCCGTCTGCAAATCCACTTTCACTTGTCGGAGACGAATCTCTATCTGCTGTTGCTTAGCCTGAGCATTCAACTTTTCGAGGTAAGTTATTTCTCCTTGCTCATACTGTCGGTTGGCAGATTGCGAAAAACGAGCATAAATATCCGAAATATAAGCATATTCCTTTTCCTTGTTTTGCAGATAAACGATGTGCTGATAACGTTGGGTAATGTTTTTGGTCAAACGGTTCAAAACCTGCCGATATTGGGCGTCCGAAACCGATACGGCAATCTTATTGGCCCGACGTTGCGCAGCATACACCGACGGAAAGTCGAACTCCTGCGTTGCCCCCACTACATACAACGGGTGACCATTTTCGGCAACATTGTTCGCATCGTATCCATAATAAATGCCGGTTTTTCCGATAGAATATGCCGAAGGTACGCTTGCAATGCTTTGATTTATTTGCAGCCGGTAGGCGTTCAGCTCCCGATTGTGAGCAATGCCCGTTTCTATGGCTTCTTGCAACGAAATCGTCTTTTGGGCCGACAACATACTCGGAGCAAGGAATAATAAGGGAAACAGTATTACAGACAATTTTCGTTTTCCAAACCAATGACGGGGAGATTTGTTTTTCTTTCGCGTTTCGTCCATAAAATATCCGTACAACAGAGGCAACATGATCATGGTAAGAAATGTAGAGGTGACCAATCCACCGATGACCACCGTAGCCAGAGGTCTTTGCACTTCGGCCCCTGCCGATGTAGAGATGGCCATCGGCAAAAAGCCCAATGCGGCGGACGCCGCAGTGAGAATGACGGGACGCAATCGATCGACCGATCCCTTAAAAATAATATCATACATGGATGTATTTCTTTCGCTTTCGTTCAACTCCTGAAAATGTTCGATGAGCACAATGCCGTTGAGCACAGCTACACCAAAGAGTGCTATAAATCCCACTCCTGCCGAAATGCTGAAAGGCATACCGCGTATCCACAGAAACAGTACGCCCCCCACTATCGAGAGCGGTATTGACGAAAAGATGATGGTGGTAACTTTCAGCGAATTGAATGCAAAGTTTAGTAACAAAAAAACCAGAGCCAACGCAATCGGAACGATGATCATCAAGCGATTGGAGGCATTTTTCAGATTTTCGTACTGCCCTCCGTAATCGATATAATAACCCGGTCGCAAATCTACATCCTTTTCTACTTTCTGTTGAATGTCGGTTATCACCGATTGAAGGTCGCGATTGCGAACATTGATGCTCACGGTAACTCGCCTACGGGTATCCTCATGCGAAATTTTGGCAGGTCCGGTAGTATATTCGATGGCCGCCAATTCGCTCAACTGCACCTGATTGCCATCAGGCAAACTTACATACATGTGGCGGATATGGTCGATATCCTTACGGAAATCTTCATTGAAGCGGACAACCAAATCGAAACGTCTTTCCTGTTCATACACGTCTCCCGCCTTTTCCCCACTGAAAGCCATCGACAGATACTGATTCATTTGCTCGATAGACACTCCGTAATATGCCAATTTTTCGCGATTGTAAGTTACCCGCATTTGCGGCAGCCCGACCGTTTTCTCCACAATCACGTCGGCTGCACCGGGAATGGTCGAAGCAATGTTTCCGATTTCATTGGCTTTTTCGGCAAGATAATCCAAATCTTCCCCAAAAATTTTCACCGCAATATCCGATCGAACGCCGGTCACCAATTCGTTGAATCGCATTTCGATGGGTTGGGTGAATTCATATTCGATGCCGGGAAAAACCGAAAGCGCTTCCTTAAACTTATCGGCCAATTCCTCCTTTGTTTTGGCATTCACCCATTCTTTTTTGGGTTTCAAGCGGATAATCATATCTATTTCCTCCATCGACATCGGATCGGTAGGCACTTCAGCAGCACCGATACGGCTAACGATCTTGTCCACTTCCACAAAATTATCCTTCAGTATTTTCTCCATCTGCGTGGTCATCTCGATGGTTTTTTGTAACGAAGTGCCTGTTTTGAGTACCGGTTGTATCACAAAATCACCTTCATCAAGCGTCGGGGTAAATTCGGCCCCCAATCTCGGGAAGATGATGACAACAGACAGCAGCAACAGGACGGCTCCCGCTACAATTATTCTTTTATGCCTCCAAGCCCACTGCAACGAAGGTTTGTAGGTGCGATAGGCAAACTCCATCAATTTCGAATTCGAATTTTCATTTTCCACTTTCGGTTTCATGAAGAGAGCCGACGCAACCGGAAGCCAAGTCATACCCAATATCGAAGCCCCAATCACCGCAAAGCAAAAGGTGATTGCCATCGGTCGAAACATTTTTCCCTCTACCCCTGTCAGCGTGAGAATTGGGACAAATACGATGAGAATAATGATTTGTCCGAAGATGGCGGAATTCATCATTTTCGAAGCCCCCTCAATCGTGATGTTGTCAGTTACAAACTTCCGATCGGAACCCGTAATCTGGCCTAAGATCCGACTGTTTCTATTGAGCATCAACGCAATATACTCAGCCACGATTACACCTCCATCGATAATAATTCCAAAGTCCAACGCCCCCAGACTCATCAGATTGGCATCGATCTTCAACAAATACATCATCGATAGCGTGAAAAGCAGCGATAGGGGGATAACCGAAGCGATGATGAGTGCTGTGCGAATATTTCCCAATATGAGCATCACGATCAGGATGACAATCATGATACCCAGTAACAGGTTTTCGAAAATGGTCAGAGTTGTCTTTCTTATCAGTTCGCTACGATCAACGATCGGATTTATGTAAACTCCTTCCGGAAGCGATTGCTGTACTTCCTCTACTCGTGCTTTCACCGCCTGAATGGTTTGTTGCGAATCGGCTCCTTTAAGCATCATCACCTGTCCCATCACCTTTTCACCTTCCCCATTGGCGGTGATGGCTCCAAAACGGGTTGCATATCCAAACCCGACCTGTGCAATGTCGCCTATCAAAATGGGCGATCCGTTTCGGTTTTTGATGACAATTCTACGAATGTCATCCAGCGATTTCACTGTCCCATCGCCTCTGATGAAATAACTCTGATTGTTTTTCTCGATGTATGAACCTCCGGTAATGTTATTATTGGATTTCAGCGCATCGAATACTTCAATGAGAGTGATACCCTGACTGTGTAGCAGCTCAGGATTGATCGATATTTCATACTGTTTCAGATATCCACCCCAGGTATTCACCTCAACCACACCCGGTATCCCCGAAAGTTGCCTTTTCACGATCCAATCCTGAATAGTGCGCAAATCCATGATCGAATAACGATCTTCGTACCCCGGTTTCACATCGAGAATATATTGATAAATTTCGCCCAATCCGGTTGTTACCGGACCCATCATGGGTGTACCAAATCCTTCGGGAATATTTTCGGAGGCTTCTACTATTTTTTCGGCTATCAATTGTCGGGGAAGATAGGTTCCCAAATTTTCATCGAAAACAATCGTGACCACCGATAACCCGAATTTCGATATCGATCTGATTTCCGCTACTCCCGGCAGATTGGCCATTGCCAGTTCCACAGGCATCGTGATGTATTGTTCTACATCCTGGGTGGAAAGATTAGTGGATACCGTGATGATTTGCACCTGGTTGTTGGTAATATCGGGTACGGCTCCAACCGAAAGCTTACTCAAGGAGAAACTACCAAAAACGATGATCACCAGTACAAAAAGTACGATGACAAGTTTGTGCTTTATACTAAATTGTATGATACTGTCTAACATACCCTGTGATTAGTATTGACCTTCATTATGCATAATGCATAGCGAATCAAAGAAAAAAGCCGTATAAAAAAACTCTTTTGAGGCCCGCCCGCTTCGACGCCTGCCAATTTATTGATGTTCGGGACGCAGCAAATCGTTCACGGTTTTCACCGGATTGAAGGTACTGATGGGCACTTCCACGAAAATGGTGTTCCAATCGCTCATGCCCCCATTCCACAACCCCGGAAGTTCGAGCGCTTTCAACTCCTTCCCGTTTTTCGACTTCTTCGAAATAAAGCCGGTATTTTTATCCACATAATCAGGCAGATGATATTTTTTCCCTTTCCTGTCCTTCACTGCACAAACCAGATCCACAGGATTGAAATGCGAACTTTTTTTCAATGCCTCCATCGCTTTTGGATCATTCGGGTCGATTTGAGAGCTTTCGAGAATCTGCAGCGAAGCCGTGCCATCGGCATTTTTCACGATAAACGGACCGCCACCCGGCTCGCCTACGTTTTTCACCATCCCGCACACACGAAAAGGTCTATCGAGTTTGCGCTTCAAATAATCGGGCAGAGATTCGGTCAGTCCACCTTCGGGTGGAATAATACACAATTCGTTTTTGGTAAATTCAAACATTTCTGCCAATTCTTCAGTCGAACAATTGCCTTTTTCCAGTTTTTCCAAGTATCCAAAAGCGCGCTGCCTCAACCGGACAAGCACACCGGCCAACAACTTTTTATACTGTGCCTCATGGGGTTTAAGTCTGTCGGGCACTACATTATCGATGTTTTTGATGAAAATGATTTCGGCATCAACATCATTCAGATTTTCGATGAGTGCTCCATGCCCTCCGGGACGAAACAGCAGCGATCCGTCTTCCTCCCTGAATGGTTCGTCGTTCATGTCCACCGCAATGGTGTTGGTGCTGGGCTTTTGTTCACTGTACGAAACATCGAAAAAACAATCGAGTTTCATTTCATAAGCCGATTTGCGGGCTCCTACCAATGCTTCAAAAAAGGGTCGATGCTCCGGCGATACCGTAAAATGAATATTCACTTCCCTATCTCTGTTCATCGCATAATACGATCCTTCGGTAAGATGCTCGCCAACCGGTGTGCGATTCCCTTCGGGGTATTTATGAAAAAGCAACAATCCTTTCGGCAGATATCCGTAGTTCAGGCCGTCGGGCATAAGCAGAGCAGACACCACATCCTTATATCGGCCTCTTTCCACCAACTCGGACACGGTATGGCCGTATAAGTCTTTGCATGAAGCATCGAGAGAGAGGTAAAACGCAAATTTGTCGATATTCCCGAAAAAAGTTTTTTCGGCTTCAGTGGTCGGCACGGCATAATCTGCGTCTAAAAACGCGAACAAATCTTTAAACATGCGACTTGCCGCACCCGAAGCCGGCACAAACTTCACCACTTGATGATCGTCTCGCAGAAAATGAGCCCATTCTTCAATATATTGTTTTTCGGCCGTTTCAGGGATGCGCATAATTCCCTTATCTATTGTTGCTGCCGAGATGATGGTTAAATAAGGGAATCCCTGCTTGAAGCGCTTCAACTGCTCTTCCACTTCGGCAAGGCTCAAGTTCATCTCTTTTATCTGTGCTAAATCACGGGGAGTAAACATAATATCAACGTTTTTAATGGAATATTATACTTGCATTACTATAACTGTTTCTGTTTCCAAACATACATAAAAATTTTTAATTCACGCGCAAGTATTGAAATTAATTTGCAGGAAAGGAACGGAAATACCAATTGCAAAAAGAGAATCGATACCTGCAGGGATAACCAAACGCCGGCCATTCTAAAAGCTCCAAAAAAGGGAGAAAAGATATTCGAACCAAGTACGACGCAAATACGACCGAAGTATTATCATGAAAAAAACGGCAAAACTATAAAATTATACTTCCGATTTTGCTTCCGGAAATACGCGTCAGAAGAATCCGTCATGGCCGAACATGTCCCACGAATTTTTCAAATTTTCGGTAGTACCCCCTCTCATCTTAAGAGGGGGGGCATTGGGATTACACTTAACTTATTACCTGTCCTTTATCTTATTAAGGGGACAAGCACTGCCGTCAGGCAGTGCAGGTGTCATGATAATCTGAAAGCAAGATCAACTTCGCGTCTTTGTGTTTGCGCAGCAAAAAATAGTCACAACGAGGCTGAAGCTCAACGCAAAACTCTTGATGCGGGATTTACGAATTGGATCATTCTTTAAAATTCGTAATCCTTTGCAAATGCGAGTCCGGCGAAAAGCAGGAATACAAAAAATAACACCACCATTCTTGGGAGCCGCTTATTCGTTTGCTCCCTGTGCTCCAATTTTTTGTGCATTGTTTACCTTTTATGCAAAACCGACAATCTGTCATAAAATTCGATCCTCAATTTTTTTTGGCACATCATTTGTTCAATCAAAAATGTAAACAAAAAATGGAACAGAAATTCAAATAAATTAATATAAAGACTATGGGAAAAATAATTGGAATAGACTTGGGAACGACCAACTCGTGTGTCGCCGTAATGGAAGGCAGCGAGCCGGTGGTTATCCCCAACAACGAAGGCAAACGCACTACGCCGTCCGTGGTAGCGTTTTTGGATAACGGCGAACGGAAGGTAGGAGATCCGGCTAAACGTCAGGCAATTACCAATCCTACCCGGACTGTGTTTTCGATCAAACGTTTTATGGGTCGAAAGTATGATGAAGTACTTAACGAAATCTCCCAAATGCCCTATAAAGTAGCCAGAGGTGAAAACAACACCCCTCGCGTAGAAATTGACGGACAATTATATACGCCACAGGAGATTTCGGCTATCATTCTTCAAAAAATGAAGAAAACCGCCGAGGATTATCTGGGTCAGGAAGTGAAGGAAGCGGTAATCACCGTTCCGGCATACTTTAACGATTCGCAGCGTCAAGCGACCAAAGAGGCAGGCGAAATTGCGGGATTAAAAGTACAACGTATCGTCAACGAACCTACAGCGGCAGCATTAGCCTATGGGTTGGACAAGAAAAACAAAGACTCGAAGATAGCCGTATTCGATTTGGGAGGAGGAACATTCGATATCTCGATTCTCGAATTGGGAGATGGCGTTTTCGAAGTAAAATCGACCAATGGCGATACCCATCTGGGAGGTGACGACTTTGACCAGCGAATTATAGACTGGTTAGCCGAAGAGTTTCAGAAGGAAGAAGGCATCGATCTTCGCAAGGATCCGATGGCTTTGCAACGACTGAAAGAGGCCGCCGAAAAAGCCAAAATCGAATTGTCGAGTTCTACGACTACCGAAATCAACCTGCCATACATCATGCCGGTAAACGGAATACCCAAACACTTGGTGAAAACACTGACTCGGGCCAAATTCGAACAGTTGATTGACGACCTGTTGCGAAAATGTATCGCTCCTTGTCAAACGGCGATGAAAGATGCAGGATTGAACAATTCGGACATTGACGAAGTGATTCTGGTAGGAGGATCGACACGTATTCCTGCCGTTCAGGCATTGGTCGAAAAACTTTTTGGCAAAGCTCCGCACAAGGGCGTTAATCCCGACGAAGTGGTTGCCCTTGGTGCAGCTATTCAGGGCGCCGTGCTCACGGGCGAAATAAAAGATGTGTTGTTGCTCGATGTTACTCCGCTTTCGCTGGGTATCGAAACACTGGGAGGCGTGATGACAAAACTCATCGAAGCCAATACCACCATTCCTACCCGCAAGAGCGAAATATTCTCGACGGCAAGCGATAACCAACCTTCGGTACAGATCAATGTTCTGCAAGGTGAACGTGCAATGGCGCGCGACAACAAACAGATCGGCGTGTTCAATCTCGACGGCCTGCCACCTGCACCGCGTGGTGTTCCTCAAATCGAAGTTACGTTCGATATCGATGCCAACGGCATTCTCAATGTATCGGCTAAGGACAAAGCTACCGGTAAGGAACAGAAGATCCGCATCGAGGCTTCGTCCGGACTGAGCGAAGAGGAAATCAAGCGCATGAAAGAAGAAGCTGCCGCCAATGCCGAAGCCGACAGACGCGAAAAAGAGCGCATCGACAAGCTGAATCAGGCCGACTCGTTGATCTTCCAAACCGAGAAACAGCTGAAAGAATGGGGAGACAAGATTCCTGCCGACAAGAAAGCACCGATCGAGGCCGCGCTCAACAAACTGAAAGATGCCCACAAGGCTCAGGATTTGGCGGGTATCGAGGCCGCTACCAACGAGCTGAATACCGTTTTCCAAGCTGCTTCGCAGGATATGTACAATGCGACTAATGCAGGTGCGGGTCAGCAATACTCATCGGCCGATCCCGGCAGCCAGTCGCAAAGCAACAATAGTGGCAACAAAACCGATGGCGATGTGACGGATGTAGATTTTGAGGAAGTAAAATAAACCACATAATCAAGTCTTAATCAAAAATAAGTAAAAAGCGGTAGTACAATGTATTACCGCTTTTTTATTGGTAAATATTTCTTGATACTTATACTTTTATGTTGGTTTTTTATTGTATATTTGCTACATATTTGCAACGCACGATAAATTACGGCAATGTGAACACAATAATACATTAAAGTACATTATTAATCATAAATACCGGCAATATGGGATATAGTAAGTTGAAAATTCCAAAGATTTGTGAGTTTTGCGGGAAACCATTTGAAGCAAAAACAGTGACCACAAGATTTTGTTCCAAAGAATGTGGCCATAAAGCAGACAATGCACGTAAAAAAGAAAAAAGACTACAGGAACAGAGAGAAACTCTTTTGCAAAGCAAGATAAATGAGATTGCAGAATTGCAGGCACGCCCTTACATTTCAATAAGTGAAGCTGTAACTCTGTTCGGAATATCCCGAAGCACTATCCGCAGACTGATTATGTCAGGCAAAATTCCCGCAGCAAATCTTGGTTTAAGGCTGACACGCATTGACAAGAAAGCTATGGAAGCTATGTTCACAGCCATTGAGATACCTGAAGCGAAAGAAGAAAAACTTCAGCCAATCTCATTCAATATCAAAGATTGCTATACCATTGGCGAAATAACCGAAAAATTCGGTATATCTGCCTCAACTGTCGACAAAACCATTCGCAAAAACAGCATACCTAAGCGTCAAATCGGAAAATATGTCTACGTGCCGAAATCCGAAATCGACAAACTTTTTAAATGAAACACCCGATGAATTATAATATCGACAAATACATAAAAAACGAGGACAACTCGGCCCGATTTGTTTTAGGCATGGATAGTCGCAATCCTTTGTTCGTTATTGGAGTGAATCCCAGTACTGCCGATGACCGAAAACCCGATGCCACAATTCGAAGAATAATGGGTTATGCACAGCGCAATGAATTTGATGGATTTTATATGCTGAATGCTTATCCCATACGGGCAACTTTCCCGAAAGAATTACCAAATGAGTGGGATGAAAATTTACACAAACAAAATATCCAACATATTGAGGCGTTATTCCAAAATCATGATAATCCAACAGTTTTAGTAGCTTTCGGCGACACAATCCGCATCAGGTACTATTTGAAAAAATGTTTCGTCGATATTGCTTCAATCATTTCAATACATAACCCAAGATGGAAAATGATCGGCAATCCAACCAAATTGGGAAATCCCCGTCATCCCTGTCGAGGAAATTATCAATCACTTTCTGATTTTGATATCAACAAATATTTATCCCGATAATCATGCGCAAATCATTGGCTAAAACCAAATGTACTGTCAAGCTTCGCAAATCAGAATATCACAACGAGTGGTATTTGATACTCGAAAGCTATCCGGTTTTCAATAATGGCACGGGTAAACCTCAACGAATCATTGAGGCACTCAACAGGACTATAACAACCCCTATATGGGATAAAACCAAAACCGCCCGAACTTCTGGCGATGGGACAAAAACTTATAAACCAAAAAGAGATGCTAACGGCATCATTCTATGCAAAAGCACCATCGACCAGGAAGCCTGTATTTACGCTGATGGTGTCCGCAGCATTCGCCAAAAGGAATATGACAACTCCGATTTATATACTGAAAAAGAAGCCGAACTTGCAGTCCAGAACCAGCGCCGGCAAACAGATTTTATCGAATACTTTTTGAAAATTTCTAAGGACCGCCACCGCAACAATTCCCAATCAATTATAGTAAATTGGAATCGTGTCGGGGAATTATTGAAGCTCTTTACCAATAATCAGCCGCTCCCATTCTCTCAAATAACCCTGAGCAAAGCCGAAGAAATCCGCCGTTTTATGCTTTCAGCGCCGTGTGGTGGCAATAAGAAAGGCACCGTATCACATAATACCGCAGCTACTTATTTCAGCATTTTCAAAGCCGGATTAAAACAGGCCTTTATTGATGGATATTTAATCGTGGATATTTCGGCTAAAATAAAAGGCATTCAAGAACAGGAAAGTCGCCGAGAACATCTGACAGTCGAAGAACTCAACCTCTTGGCTGCCACTCCATGCGACCACCCTATCCTCAAGCGTGCTGCACTTTTTTCTGCCCTTACGGGACTACGTCATTGCGATATTCAAAAACTGCGTTGGAAAGAAATTCAAAAAGAGGGCGACTCCTATCGACTCAACTTTACCCAGCAAAAAACAAAAGGCGTCGAATATATGCCAATCAGCGAACAAGCTTTCCAACTTTGCGGCGAACCGGGCAAGCCCAACAAACTTGTCTTTGAAGATTTACCCGATCCGTCGTGGATTTCAAAACCCCTTGAACGCTGGATAAAAAGCGCCGGCATAACTCGCAAAATCACATTCCACTGTTTCCGCCACACTTTTGCTACGCTCCAATTGACAAACGGTACTGACATTTACACCGTTTCCAAAATATTAGGCCATACCAACGTCAAAACTACTCAGATTTATGACAAAGTAGTGGATGGAAAGAATGAAAATGCAGCACACAAAATAAAATTGAAAATCAAATAACAAGAAATTTTGGCCTAAAAAATCACAAATTGACCTATTTTTAAAAAAATGCAATTTTTTTCGTTGATAATCAGTAATTTAATAATTATTTAGATTTTTTTCAAAACGCTTGCTAATTAAAAAAAATAGTTGAACCTTTGCAAACATAATTGTTTAACACAAATGTTTATTTTAAAAAGAAAAAATAATGAGAAAAATAGAAACTGAATCAAAGCAAAAAATCCTTGAGGCAGCAGAGGCGGAATTTCTCGAAAAGGGTTTCGGAAACGCAAAAATCGTTTCCATAGCCAAACGCGCTGGAATCAGCCACACGATGCTGCACTATTATTACAGTACTAAAGAGGAACTTTTTCAACGGATTTTTAAGGAAAAAGTGCAATTGCTTTCTCAAATGTTCAATGTGGTTTTAGAGCAAAACGCCAATTTTACAGAAACTTTAAGGCTTTTAATCGAATCACAGTTTAATTTTGTGGCCAAAAATCCTCAACTGCCGATGTTCGTTTTTCGCGAAATTTTATCAAACGAGGAAAATCGCCACTGGGCAATTCAAACGCTTTACCCACATTTATTGCCTTTTTTGACAGCCTTTGAAAAAATGTTTAACGCCGAATTATCAAAGGGAACAATCCGACCTGTTACATTTCAAAATTTGTTGATGAATGTTATTTCGCTTAATATTTCAACTTTTATTGCTATGCCGATGTTGAAAGAAGCATTACAGTTGAACAGCAACGAAAAAATTGAAAAATTTCTTGCTGAACGACTCGAAAGCAATGTTCAGTTCATTTTGAACGCTTTGCGACCTTAAATTTTTTTTCTGCAAAATAAACAAAATTGTTAAACACTATTGTTCTATAAAAATGTTTAATAATTAAATTGATAGTCAAATGCACAGAAAAACCTTTTTTTTAATTGTTACGCTCTTGTTCACAGTGCCAACATTAGCGCAGTTGAGCATTGAGGAGTGTTACGAAAAAGCCGCTACAAATTACCCGCTTGTCAAGCAGTATGGCTTAATTAAACTTTCGCGAGATTATAATTTGTCGAACGCGGCGCGGGCTTGGTTGCCGCAAATTTCGCTCAATGCGAAGGCAAGTTATCAATCTGATGTTACGAAGATTCCGCTCGATTTTTCGCAAGTGCCGATGTTGGCAAATATGGAAATTGCAGAGTTGAGTAAAGACCAGTACGGCATTACGCTTGACATTACGCAAACACTGTGGGACGGTGGCGCGGCTAAGGCGCGAAGTGAGCAAATTAAGGCACAAACTGCCGCCGAAAACGAGGAGTTGAAAGTTAATTTGTATGCGGTAAAAGAGCGAATTAACCAACTTTTTTTCGGGATTTTGCTCTGTGATGCAATGTTGGAGCAAAACCGCATTTTTCAGGAAAATTTGCAGCAAAATTTCGACCGCGTGATGTCGTGCATTGGCAGCGGACTTGCCAACCAAGCCGATTTAGACGCTGTAAAAGTAGAGCAGATTAAGGCAAAACAGAATTTTACGCAGATTTCGCATAACCGCAAGGCTTATTTGACTATGCTATCGGCGTTTATCGGCGAAAAATTAGACGAAAACGCCGTTTTGCAAAAACCCGAAATTAAGCAAGTCATTTTTGCTGAAAATGCCCGCCCTGAACTTTCACTTTTCGACAGTCGATTGGCGTTTCTCGATGCGCAAAACCGCGAAATAAAGGCAAGTTTAATGCCGAAATTCAATCTGTTTCTCACAGGCGGATACGGCAAACCAGGCCTGAATATGCTCAAAGACGGTTTCACGCCTTATGCTATCGGCGGTATGCGTATGTCATGGAGTATCAGCAGCTTTTACACTTTCAAAAACCGCGAAAACCAACTCAAAACACAACGCGAAAACATTGCCACACAACGCGAAACATTCCTTTTTAACAGCAATTTGCAAGCAACAGGCAAACAAAACGACATTGAAAAATACCGCGAACTCCTTGCCGATGATGACGAAATTATCACCTTGCGACAGTCGGTAAAACGAGCCATAGAGAAAAAAGTGGAAAACGGCACGGCGGCAGTTTCTGACCTTATTCGCGAAACAAACGCTGAAGAATTGGCTCGGCAGGACAAAATTTTGCACGAACTCGAAATGCTGCAAACGATTTATAATCTAAAATTTATCACAAATAATTAAAATAATAAAAATATGAAACGAATATCATTTTTCAGTTTTTTTGCTGTTCTTCTGCTTTCTGCCTGCAACAACAAAAACAGCAATTACGATGCAACAGGAGTGTTTGAAACCACGGAAATTGTGGTGTCGGCAAAGGGCAACGGCGAAATTTTGCAATTCGACATTGAAGAAGGTCAAAAAGTTGCAATACAGCAGGTTGTCGGACTTATCGACACCACGCAACTTTACCTTAAAAAAGTGCAGTTGCAGGCGAATGTGAGGGCGATAAATAGCCGCCAAGTAAATGTTGCGAGCCAGATTGCCGTTATTCGTCAGCAGTTGGAAACGGCAAAAAGCGAGCGTCAGCGTTTTGCAAAACTCGTAAGCGAAAATGCCGCCAACCAAAAGCAGTTGGACGATATTAACGCACAGATTGCCACGCTTGAAAAACAACTTGCAGCCCAAACCGAAACGCTCGGCAACACAAACAGCAGTTTGACATACGAGCGGCAGGCAGTTGTGTCGCAAATAGCACAAATTGACGATCAGATTAATAATTCTGTAATCAAAAGTCCTGTGGCAGGTACGGTTTTGGAGAAATTTGCCGAAGCAGGAGAACTAGCGACGGCAGGCAAACCACTTTTCAAAGTCGCCAATCTTGAAAAAATGTACCTGCGAGCATATATCACGGCGAGCCAACTGACCGAGTTGAAAATTGGACAGCAGGTAAAAGTCTTTTCCGACTTAGGAGAAAAAGACAGCAAAGAATACGCAGGCACAGTTTCGTGGATTTCGGACAAAGCCGAATTTACGCCCAAAACCATTCAAACCCGTGATGTCCGTGCAAATCTTGTGTATGCTGTAAAAATTTCGGTAAAAAATGATGGATATATTAAAAAGGGAATGTACGGTGAGATTTTATTTGAAAATTAAAAATGAAAGCAATTCAATTAAATAATAT
>Ga0208825_1000556_pt1 | contig 34656 bp, 35 predicted proteins | sample AD_UKC113_MetaG_FD_184450 | JGI IMG/M metagenome (GOLD analysis project Ga0208825, IMG submission 184450) | Active sludge microbial communities of municipal wastewater-treating anaerobic digesters from Hong Kong - AD_UKC113_MetaG (SPAdes)... | ecosystem: Engineered > Bioreactor > Anaerobic >... | reverse complement strand
GCGACCCAGTCTTTGCCGGTTTCGCGGCGCAGATTGTCGGCACGGGCGCGGGCCAGCAGTGAGCCCACAAACCACAGCTTGGTGCCGATGATCATCCAGAGCAGTGGCCACAACATGCTGGGATCCATCTGCGATTTGCCAAATAGGCTGATGGTCTGGCCTTGATGCAGCGAGTTCCACCACACCACCGACCAGCGGATCACCGGCAACAGCGCCACCCCAACGATGGCCAAAAGACCTGCCGCACGCGCGGCATTGCGGCGGTCGTCGATGGCCGCATACAGGCCCATCACGCCCAGATACAAAAACAGCAAAATGAGTTCGGTGGTCAGGCGCGGATCCCAGTCCCACCACGTGCCCCACATCGGCCGGCCCCAGATCGAACCCGTGGCCAAGGTAATGAGGGTGAACGCAGCACCGGTGGGTGCGCACGCCATCGCCAAAATTTCACACAGTTTGATCCGCCAGATCAGCGCGATGGCCGAATACACCGCCATTAGCGCGAAGATCGCCATGCTCATCCATGCGGCGGGGACATGGATGTAGAGAATGCGGAAACTATCGCCTTGCTGGTAGTCGGCAGGCACCTGAAACAACGCGCCATACAGCCCGACCGCCATCATCAACACGCCCAGCGCATAACCCCACGGCGTCCAGCGGGCGGCGAAGCGGTTGAAATACGGCGGTGAGCCGAGTTGATGGAACCAGCGGATCAGTGGGGACATCGTGGCCTGAACAGTAGCGGCGCAATGGTGGCGCGGGCAATCTGGACAAGGATACCAGCCCACTCCGGGGCTGGTAGCCCATTCGCCACGGGGCAGGCTTACTGCACTTGGATGCTGCCCTGCATCAGCGCCAGATGGCCGGGGAAGCTGCAGAAGAACTTGAACGGGCCGCCGTCCTTGATCTTGGCCACATCGAAGCTGACCGAGGTAGCTTCGCCACCGCCAATCACCTTGGAATGCGCAATCACGCGGGTGTCACCGGCTTTGACGTGGGTGGCGGGGTCCGATGTGCCATCGGCGGCGATGCCGGCCATGTCGGCTTCCTTCGCAATCACCACGTTATGCCCCATCACATTGGCGGCCAGCTTGCCGGTGTGCTTGAGGTTGATGGTGAACTGGGTGCAGCTGGCCGGCACGGTGATCGAATCGGCGTTGTACTGCATCATGTCGTTGGATTCGAGGGTGGTGGCGCAGTCGGCCACTGTCGCCGGTTTGCTGCCCGTGGTGGCAGCAGGTGCTGCGGCTGGCGCGGCAGGTGCGGTTTCGGCAGGTGCCGGCGCTGGGGCTTCAGTTGCAGCCGGCGTTGCCGCAGGTGCAGTGGTTTCCGCCGGGGCTTCACTCTTGCCACACGCAGCCAGTGCCAATGCAACGGCACCGGCCAATAAAAGATGACGAGACTTCATGGATGTAACTCCAGTAATGAATGGGGTCGCTGGCCGTGCAGCCAGTGCGGAAATTATCCGCCCGCAGATGTGAAAATTCCCTTGACCCATCTCAAGCATGGGCAATCCGCAGTGCTGCTGCCGCAGTCATAGGGGCGAAGACCAAGGCCAGCATCAGGCCCGCCCCCAAGAGCAGCAATGCACCACTGGCATCCAATCCTTGCGCGTGCGCAGCCACCGCGCCTGCGCCGAACACCAGCACTGGCACATACAGAGGTAAGGCCAATAAGGCCACCAAGATGCCGGCACGGCGCATGCCCACGGTGAGTGCGGCGACCACCGCGCCAAGCAGGCTGAGGATGGGGGTGCCAAGTAAGAGCGAGGCCAGCAATGCCGGCAATTGCGCATGTGGCAGATGCAGCAGCTCGCCCAGCAGCGGCACGGCGAGAATTACCGGCAGTGCGGTGGTCAGCCAATGCATGCCGGTACGCACCAAGATCAACCACCACAACGGTACCGGTGCCAACATCCACTGCTCCAGTGAGCCGTCTTCCGCATCACTGCGAAACAAATTATCCAGTGCCAGTAACCCTGCCAGTAGCACCGCAAGCCATAGCACTGCGGCTGCGACGGGGGCTAATTGCTTAGCGTCACCGCCTAAACTCAGCGCAAAAAGCACCACGGTCAGCAGGGCAAATAGCGCCGGTTGCAAGGCATCGCCACGTCGTGCCCACAGTAATTGCAAGTCACGGCGCATCAGGGCGCGGGCGGCGTGCAGCATCATGCGGCGGCCTTGCCCAGTGCCAACAGGCGGGTGCGCACGGGGGGGGCTGCATACGCACCATGGGTGGTGATCAATGCCGCGCCGCCGGCGTGAAGATGTGCTTGCACCATCTTGTTGACCAGGGTGATGCCATCCAGATCGAGATTGGCGTAGGGCTCATCCAGTAGCCATAGCGGAGCCGGGGATAGCCATTGACGGGCCAAGCCGAGACGTTTTTTCTGTCCGGCAGAGAGCGTGCGCACAGGTGCGTCCTGATATCCCGCTAAACCAACGATGGTCATCGCCGTTTCCGGGGTTTGCCGTGGCCGTTGCCCATGCAAGCCGCACAAATAGTGCAAGTTTTGCAACGCCGATAAATCTGCCTTCAACCCGGGTAAGTGCCCCAGATATGCGATGTGTTGCGCGCGCAAATCGTGTTGTGCCGGCTGACCATGGATCAAGACGCTGCCGGCATCGGCCCGTAACAACCCGGCCAGCACCCGCAATAACGTGGTCTTGCCGGCACCATTGCCGCCTTGCACCAGCAAGGCTTCATTGGCATCCACGGCAAAATCCAATGGCCCAAATACCGGCACGTCATCGCGTGAGAACGCAAGTGCGTGTGCGGCCAACACAGGAGCGGTAGTGGGTCGAGAATCGGGCATGAATACGCGATTTTACCCCCAACCGATAAGGCCTGTGGTCAATGCTGTTCTGTATGCCCGTCATTGCTTGGTTCGGCCGCTTCTGGCCGTCAGTTGGATAATTTCGCACTATCCTGTCGTGCTTTACTCATCTTCCGACTGGCCCCATTTCATGTCCTGCCAGTTTGTCAGCAAGCTAGAAGCCGAGCTGCGTGCGGTGCCGTGGGATGTGGTCGTCATCGACGAAGCGCACAAGCTGCGCAACGCACACCGGGCCAGCAACCGTACCGGGCATGTCCGCCGACACTCATGCTCAGCGCATCCTCGATCTGGCCAGCCAGCAAGGGCTGCTGGCACGTTGGAAGCGTGAAGCCAAAACGTAGGGCAAGACGGCATTCGGTGGTACCGGCACGCCGCATGACGAGGATCTGGCGCGTCTGAAGCGTGAGCTGGCTCGGGCACCTACTTCAGAGGCAAGGGCACCGCATCACCCTTCGTGCTCACGCAGGAAGTCAGATCGGAAAGCGAGTGGACGCCCAAGGTGTTCGAAGCGCTTTGGGCGTTCAAGGGAGCCGAGATGGATGGTGAACGAATCATGCAGCGCACCGGTCAGAAGAGCGAAAAACCCAACGATCTGTTCAAGATCAAGGCGAAGGACAAGGGCAAACCGGGGCCTGCAGCGAGGCTGGCGGCCTACCATGCGCTCGTGATGACTCAGCAGCGCGAAGGGCTGTATGCGATGCCGTGCGCGGCGGGCGCGTTGTCTTGATGGATTGCTGCTCCAAACCCACCGGACAACCCTTGGCAACGACACGCGCGTAAGTCATTGGCACACAAGGCCGCCTGCGTGTGCCACGGCGAAGAAGTTGGCGCAGGTTTCGAGAGAAGAGAGAGCAGAACAGGGGCAAACTGGGTGGGTGATGTCGCCCATGCCCGGAGCGGTTGGCACACGCAGAATGGCCCACAACCCCGCGTGGCGTGCGGAATCCGCAAACGAAAACGCCCAACTGAGAACAGTTGGGCGCTGGATATTGGTGGCCATTCCGAATATGAAGCCACGTCCGCGTCTTGCCGGAAACGTGTTCGCAAGCGTGGCTTTAAACCGCAGCTTGAGCTCTGCGCCCAGCGCCAGCAGGCTTGTGCTCCGGGGTGACATCCGCGCCAAGATGCTCGATCACCACCGGCGGGCGGTTGGGGAACTGCGCCACCAGCTCGAGCTTGCCTCCCATGCTTTCGATGTAGTGGCGCAGCGTCGAGAGCAGCATGTCGCTGCGCTTTTCCAAGCGAGAAATGGTGTCCTGACGCACCCCCAGCGTGGCGGCCAGTTGTTCTTGCGTCTGTTGCACAGCCTGGCGCAGGTCTTTGAGGGTGGCCAGCTCCATGGCGCGTGCTTGCACCCGCTGTTGGCGGGCTTTGGGCAGCGCGGCCATAACGTCATCGAGTTTTCTTGCCATGAGGGTTCTCCTTGCTCTGCTGGGCCAAGCTGCCCACGTGTTCGTCGTAGCGTTCATCAGCGACCTGAATCAGGCGCTTGTAAAACCTGCGTTGATCCGCGCCGCCTTTGTCGCCGCCTACCAGCAAGATGGCTTGCCGCTGCGGGTCGAAGGCAAACGCCACTCGCCAGACCTGACCGCTCCAGGAAAAGCGCAATTCCTTCATGTTGGTGTGGCGCGAGCCCTTGAGCGTATCGACCGTGGGACGCCCCAGGTTTGGCCCGAATTCCGCCAACAAATGTGCGTGCGCCAGCAACTCGTCCTGCAGATCCTCTTTCAGGTCGCTGAACTCTGCGTCAAAGGCGTCATGAAAGAGAACGATCCAAGTCATGTGAGAATTATGGATTCAAAGTCATATGGAGTCAAACCCATATTTCGTGATGACTCTGGCTGCCCACTGCGGCCTCTGGAATGATGCGGCTTATGGATGCTGAGCTCACCGAATCGGCCAAGAACCGTGCGCCGCAAGATCATCACGCCGCTGGATGCGCCGGAAGAATTCACCGGAGAAGCCGCGCAGGAGCGTGAGGTCAGGACGGCGGCACAAGACAGTGCCTTGGTGCGCGCGCTCGGGCTGGCGCACCACTGGCAACGCCTGCTGGACGAAGGCCGGTTCACCTCGATGACCGAAATTGCGCAGGCCGATCCGGCAGCGGCTGCGTGATCCGCACCAGCTACTGGAAAAATTGCTGAGTGAGCACCACGGCGAGCTCGCTTTCGACAGAGACCTCGCCGTGACCGCCATGCAGCGGCTGGATGATGTGTGGGGCATGCTCATCGACAAGACCCAGGCACAACTGGTGCTGTCCCTGGTCGAGCAGGTCACGCTGTATCCCGATCAGATGGGATTCCGGTGGAACCAGAAAGGCTGGGAAACCTTGCTGCACGAACTTTACCGGCCCGCACCGCCGGTGTGAGCGCGCCCATCGCCTGCTGGCTTGCGGACGCGATTTCATATTTTTTATCTGTTCTCCAGGCCAGTTTTTATCTCGAACAAGCGCCTCTCAAGTCGTTGATTTATAAGAATAGTGCCTCTCGCGCGCTCAACAGGCCAACAGAGAAAAACAGAGACAGAGAGGCCGAAAACGCCTGAAAACAGGGGTGACGACAAGGGTGGCGCTCAAGAGGCAAATGCCCGAAACCGCGCCAACACTGGCGCTCCGGGCAAAAAAAATCCCAACCGATAAGGGTTGGGATTTTGGTAAATGGTGGAGCCAGGGAGGATCGAACTCCCGACCTCGTCATTGCGAACGACGCGCTCTCCCAGCTGAGCTATGGCCCCGTAAGGGTGGACAAAGTCTAGTGAGTTGAAAGGGGACTCGCAAGCGTCAGCTGTAGCAACGGCGCAGGGAGGGGTGTGGACGTTAAACTAGGCGTTTTCCGCGCCCCACCGGAGCCCCCTGTGATCAAGCCACGTACCCCGCCAGGGGTGATGGAGTTGTTACCCCGCGATCAAATTGCGTTTCAGCGCATGTTGGACACGATCCGTCAAACCTTTGAGCGCTTTGGTTTTTTGCCGGTAGAGACGCCGGTGATGGAGTTGTCCGAGGTGTTGTTGACCAAGTCGGGCGGTGAAACCGAGCGGCAGGTGTATTTCGTGCAATCCACTGGTGCGCTGGACAAGCAAGCCGAGGGCTTGCCGGAGTTGGCGCTGCGGTTTGATTTGACGGTGCCGCTGGCGCGTTATGTGGCCGAGCACGAGCACGCGCTGGCGTTCCCGTTTCGGCGCTATCAGATGCAGCGGGTGTATCGCGGGGAACGTGCCCAGCGCGGGCGCTTCCGTGAGTTTTATCAATGCGATATCGACGTGATCGGCAAGGATGCGCTGTCGCCGCGTTTCGATGCGGAAATTCCGGCGGTGATCGCGGCGGTGTTCGAGCGTTTGGCAATTGGTGACTTCACCATCCAGCTCAACCATCGCAAATTGTTGCGCGGCTATTTTGAAGGCCTAGGTATTGCCGATGATGCGCAGTTATTGGTGCTGCGCGAGCTCGACAAACTCGACAAGCGGGGTAGCGATGCGGTGCGCGAGACGTTGGCGGGCGAGGGGTTTGCGCTGTCGGCGCAGGTTATCGAAACCTTGATGGCATTCTCGCAGGTGCGCTCGCATGGGCATGCCGATGCGCTGGCCAAACTCGATGCGTTGGGCAATGGCACACCGTTGTTTGAAGAAGGGCGCGCGGAGCTGCGCGGCATCTTCAATCAACTCAAGGCATTGGGGGTGGATGAACGCCGCTATGCCTTGAATTTGTCGATTGCACGCGGCTTGGATTACTACACCGGCGTGGTGTATGAAACCACGCTCAATGCCTACCCGCAGATTGGCTCGATCTGCTCAGGCGGACGTTATGAAAATCTGGCCGGGCATTACAGCAAATCCAAATTGCCGGGGGTGGGGATTTCGATTGGCTTGACCCGGCTGTTTTATCAGCTCACCGAGGCAGGCCTGGTCAGCACCGCCGATAGCTCGGTGGATGTGTTGTTGGCACTGCTGGATGAAACCGGTTTGGAACACGCGTTGGCGCTCTCACAACGTTTGCGCGCCGCAGGTTTGAATGTGGAAACCCAATTGGAAGCGCGCAAATTGGGCAAACAAATGCAATACGCCGACAAGGCCGGTATCCGTTTTGTGGTGATGCGTGGTGAAGACGAGGCCGCGCGAGGGGTGGTGACGGTCAAAGACTTGCGTCGAGGCGAACAATTTGAGGTGGTGGAGGCTGAGTTGGCCTCCGCATTATTGGTGGAACGTGAGCAGCTGCGTGGCGCTGCAGGAGCGGTATGACGATGGATGCTGTGATCAAGCTGGATGGGTGTTCACTGACACGCGCGCAGTTGCTGCAAGTGGCGCACGGTGCGGGCGTGGCTTTGGACGAACACGCGCTGACGCGGGTTGCTAAAGCGGCGGATTTTCTGGCCGCGCAAGTGGCCAAACAAGAACCAATCTATGGTGTTTCTACGGGCTTTGGCAGCAATGCCGACAAGTTATTGGGCGCGCATCGTCTGCGCGATGCATTGCCGGGCGCAGTCAAGACCGGGCAGCCACCGCATATCGAATTGCAGCGCAATTTGATCGTCACCCATGCGGTGTGCGTGGGCGAACCGTTTGCACCTGAGGTGGTACGGGCGATGCTGTGTATCCGCATCAACACCTTGCTGCGTGGGCATTCTGGTATTCGCGTGCAAACCCTGCAGGCATTGGCCGACATGCTCAATGCCGGCATCGTGCCGGTGGTGCCGCAGTTGGGCTCGGTGGGTGCTTCTGGCGATCTGGCCCCGCTGTCGCATCTGGCAATCGTGCTGTTGGGGGGCGGCGAGGCCTTTGTGGATGGGCAGCGTATGCCGGGTGCGGATGCGTTGGCACGCAAACAGTTGAAGCCGGTCGAGTTGTCGTACAAAGAAGGTTTGGCGCTGAACAACGGCACCGCGCAAATGTTGGCCACTGGCGTGCTGGCGGTAGCGCAATTGGAAGCGATGTTGGACACCGCAGACTTAGCTGCGGCGATGACGATTGATGCCTTCGCCGGTCGCTTGGGCGCCTTCGCACCCGAAGTGCATGCGCTGCGCCCACACCCCGGACAAGTGCAGACGGCGGCCAATTTGCTGCGTTTGCTGGACGGCTCCACCTTGTCCGATATCGCCTATCACTTGGTGCCAAAATTTCGCCAATGGCTGCCCAGTAGTTGGGCTACGCCGGCGGCACAGGCGTTGGGTTTCGATATCGGTTGGGATTGGGTGCCGTTCACCCAGCGCCATGGTCGTGAGAAGTTCTATCAGCGTTTCCTGCCGTTCCGTGGCGGCAAAAAGCATCAGCCACAAGACAGCTATTCGCTGCGCTGCATCCCGCAGGTCCACGGTGCCGTGCGTGATGCGCTGGAGCAAGCCAAGCGGGTGCTGGATGTCGAGCTAAATTCTGTCACCGATAACCCATTGGTGTTCCCTGACAAGAGCAATGCCGCCTTTGTGGAAGAGCAGGTCATTTCCGCCGGTCACTTCCACGGGATGCCGATGGCGCTTGCGATGAGCTACCTGAAGGCGGCGATCCCGGTATTGGCGTCGATCAGCGAGCGGCGTCTGAATAAACTTGTCGATCCTGCAACCAATGATGGCCTGCCGCCGTTCTTGATTGGCAACGAAGACGGCACCGAATCGGGCCACATGATCGTGCAATACACCGCCGCGGCCATCGTCAACGATTTGGCCAGCCGCGCGATGCCGGCATCGGTGTATTCCATCCCCACCAGTGCCAATGCCGAAGACCATGTGTCGATGGGTGCCAACGAGGCACGCCACGTGCTGGCGATGGTGGCGGACTTGGGCAAGGTGCTGGGCTTGGAATTGTTCACCGCTGCACAAGCACTGGATTTGCGTCGCGACATGATCAACGCCGCACGCGAGCTGGCGCGGCATGCTGATGTCGAAACCTTTGCCGAAAAAGTAGCGGGCGGTCCATTGCCGGACACGGAAGAGCGTGCGGGGTTTTTGGCCGAGGTGGATGCGCTGCGCACGCAGCTGGCCCATTCCATGGAATACCAGCCGGGCAGGGCCGTCGCGGCAGCGCATGCCGCGATGCGTTCAAAGATCCCATATCTCGATCGTGACCGCGCCTTGGATGGTGAAGTGGCCCTAGCGGTAGCGATGGCGACATCGGGCGAAATCTTGGCGGCGGCACGCGCCAGCTGACCCCCCGCTTTTGCAAGTCAAAATGTGAAAAAGCGCCCCGTTTGGGGCGCTTCGCATGTCTGGGGTGTGCTTTTCGGCGGGGCAATATGCGTTACCGATTTTTGCAGTCTTGCTGATTGCTGACCAAAGGGGCGGAGCTGGGCGATCAGGCCGTTGACAAGGCTTATCTATCACATTAATGTAATAGCGCGCTAATACATTAATGCGTTAACTTGATGTTGCATTTGTACATACACACGCGCCTTGGTTGGCCAGCCATCACACGTTCAGCTGTTGGAGATCCCCGTGAAACAACGCCCAGAACCTTTAATGCCCTATGACGCAGCGGTTGCCGTGGGTGCGCTTGCGCATGTTTTTGCTGCGTTGAAGGGGGCAGACGAAGTGCAGGCATTTTTGGAAGACCTGTGCACCCCAGCCGAATTGGAGGCGATGGGCGACCGTTGGCGGGTGGTGCCGCATCTGCTGAAAGGCGAGCCGTACCGCGAAATCCACGAACACACCAAGGTCAGCGTCACCACCATTGGCCGGGTGGCGCGTTGCATCGAACGTGGCGCGGGCGGTTATGGCGCGGCTGCGCAGCGAATGCAGTTGATCTCCGAAACCCTTTGAGGCCGTGCCATGAGTCCTGCTGTCAATCCTGCCGTGCGCGACCGTCTGCGTATCGCTATCCAAAAATCCGGCCGCCTGAGTGAGCCGGCGCGTGCACTGCTGGCTTCGGCGGGGTTGAGTTGGCGCGAGAGTCGCGACAAATTATTTTGCTATGGCGAGTCGCTACCCGTGGACTTGCTGTTGGTGCGTGATGACGACATCCCCGGTCTGATTGCCGACGGCGTGTGTGACCTAGGATTTGTGGGCCGCAATGTGCTGCTGGAGCAAGCCGGCGAACGCGCAGAGACCGGCAAGCCGGAGATGTTTCGTGAGTGGCGCGCGCTGGGGTTTGGCGGTTGCCGGCTTTCCATCGCCGTGCCAGAGGGCTGGCAATGGCAAGGTCCGGCGCAGCTGGCGGGCAGGCGCATTGCCACCACCTACCCCAATCAGCTGCGGGCATGGCTGCGGGCACAGCACGTGCAAGCCGATATCGTGGTGCTCAACGGCTCGGTAGAAATTGCGCCGCGCCTGGGCCAGGCCGATGTCATCTGCGATTTGGTATCCAGCGGGGCCACTTTGGCGGCCAATCAGCTCAAGCCGGTGTGTGACATTTTGCAAAGCGAGGCGGTATTGGCCGGCCCAGTGCAGCCATTTGGTGATGCCCGCGCCGAGCTTGCGGCATTGCTGCTGCGACGTATGGATGGAGTGTTGCGGATTCGCGACAGCAAATTGTTGATGTTCCAAGCGCCGCGCGATGCGATCGATGAGGTGATGCAACTGCTACCCGATGCCGAGCCACCCACGGTGTGTGCATTGGATGGCAGCGATGCCTTGGCCTTGCAAACCTTGTGTCATGGCGCAATGACATGGCAACGCTTGGAAGACCTCAAGCGTGCCGGCGCGCGTGGGCTCATGGTTTTGCCAGTGGAAAGGATGCTGGCATGAACCGGGTGGATTGGAATGCACTCGATGAGGCCGCGCGCAACGCATTGCTGCAACGGCCCACGCAGGCGATTGCCGAGCGCGTGCGGCTGGGCGTGGCGCAGATATTTGCAGGTGTTGCGCGTGATGGCGATGCGGCGTTACAGGATTACACGCGGCAATTCGATGGCGTCAATATTGCAAATTTTGAAGTCAGCGCCGACGAGTTTGCGCAAGCGCGCGCGCAAGTGCACGCCAGCGTGCAAGCCGCCATCATCGAAGCCGCAGGCCGCATCGAGGCCTTTCATCGTGCCGGCATCAGCAAACCCTATGCACTGGAAACTGCGCCGGGCATGGTGTGCGAGCGCATCACGCGGCCTATTGAGCGGGTCGGTTTGTATGTGCCTGCGGGCAGTGCACCGCTGCCATCCACGGCCTTGATGCTGGCAATCCCCGCGCGTTTGGCCGGCTGCAAAGACATCATCTTGTGTACGCCGCCACGTCAAGACGGCAGCGCCGACCCGGCGGTGTTGCTTGCGGCGCAACAAGCGCCGGGACTGCGGGTGTTCAAATTAGGGGGCGCACAAGCCATTGCCGCAATGGCATTAGGAACTGCCCGCGTGCCGCGCTGTGACAAATTATTTGGCCCCGGCAGTGCGTGGGTGGATGAAGCCAAGCGGCAGGCTGCGCAGGTGCCGGGTGGTATCGCCATCGACATGCCCGCGGGCCCGTCCGAAGTTTTGGTGATCGCCGATAGCGGTGCCAATCCCGCGTTTGTGGCGGCCGATCTGCTTTCACAAGCCGAACACGGCCCGGATTCGCAAGTGTTGCTGCTTAGCGATAGCACTGAAGTATTGGACGCGGTTGCGGTGCAGATCGAGGCGCAATTGCAGCTGTTGCCGCGTGCAGAAATTGCACAACAAGCCTTGCAGCGTTCACGCTTGATCTTGGTTGCCGATACTTTGCAGGCCCTCGATGTCAGCAATCGCTATGCGCCGGAGCACCTGATTTTGGCGGTGCGTGAGCCGCGCGCGTGGCTCACGCGCATCCACAATGCCGGCAGTATTTTTTTAGGCGATTACACACCGGAAGCCTTGGGCGATTACTGCTCCGGCAGCAACCATGTCTTACCTACCGGTGGTGCGGCCCGGGCGTGGAGCGGCTTGTCGGTGGCCAGTTTCCAAAAATCCATCAGCGTGCAAGACGCCAGCCGTTCTGGCATTGCCGCCGTAGGCCCATGCGCGGCAACGCTGGCGCATGCGGAAGGCCTGCAAGGGCATGCGCGCGCCGTGGAGTTACGCTTGGAGTCGTTGGCATGAGCACCATCAACACATTGCTGCGCGAAGATTTGCGTGCCTTTGCCGGTTATCAGTCAGCCCGCAGCACGGCTTTAGCGGGGGATGTCTGGCTGAATGCCAATGAATCCGCGTGGGCCAATGCGGCTGACATCGGCGCGCAACTGCGCCGCTATCCGCAGCCGCAACCGCCGGCATTGCGTGATGCATTGGCGCAGTTGTATGCGGTTGCACCTGAGCAAGTATTGATCGGGCGCGGCAGCGACGAGGCCATTGATTTATTGGTGCGCGCATTTTGTGCGCCAGGCCAAGGCCGCGTGGTGATCGCCGCGCCGGTGTTCGGGATGTATGCGGTCTGTGCGAAATTGCACGGCGCGCAAGTGATCGACGTGCCCTTGCACGATAGCGATACCGGCTTGAGCGCGGACCTCGGCGCGATTGGCGATGCCGCGCTGGCACAGCATGCGACGCTGGTATTTTTGTGTTCACCGGGCAATCCCTCCGGTGAACTGTTGCCATTGGATGCCATTGCCGACTTGGCCGGGCGCTTGCGTGGGCGTTGCATGGTGGTGGTAGACGAGGCCTATCTGGACTACGTCGATGCGCCATCCGCCACACAATTGCTGCCGATGTTGGACAACATCGCGGTGCTACGCACCTTGTCCAAAGCACACGCCTTGGCCGGTGCGCGCGTTGGTTGCGTGCTGGGCTCGCGCGTCTTGATCGAGGCATTGCGGCGTTGTCAGGCACCATATCCGGTGCCACAGCCGGTGGCGGTGGAGGCACTGGCTGCACTTGCGCCGCAAGTGTTGGCATTGACCCGCAGTCGCGTCGAGGTTGTGCGTGAAGCGCGCGCGCGTTTGCAAGCAGGCCTGACGCGCCTATCTTGCGTGCAGCGTGTCTATGCCTCGGCGGGTAATTTTTTGCTAGTACGCTTTGTTGATGCGGATGCGGCATTCACTGCGTTGTTGTCCGCGGGCGTGGTGGTGCGTGATATGCGAGCCATGCCGCAATTGCAGAATGCCTTGCGGATCACGGTAGGCACACAGGACGAATGCCGGCGTGTACTGGCGGCATTGGAACCTGTGTCGGAGGTGCGCGTATGAGTCTGCGCCCGATTCTGTTTGTGGATCGCGATGGCACCTTGATCGAGGAGCCGGAAGATTTCCAAATTGATGCCTATGAAAAATTGCGCTTCGTGACAGGCGTGATCCCAGCCATGTTGAAGCTGCGCGATGCGGGCTATGCGTTCGTCATCGTCAGCAATCAAGATGGCTTGGGCAGCGCGTCCTACCCGCAAGCCAGCTTTGACGGCCCACATCAGTTGATGCGCCAAATCTTTGCCAGCCAAGGCATCGTTTTCCGCGATGAATACATCGACAGCAGTGTTCCACAAGACAACAGCCCCAACCGTAAGCCGGGCATTGGCATGATGCTGAGCTATTTGCAAGATCGCAGTATCGACTGGGCGCGCAGTGCGATGGTCGGCGATCGCATCACCGATGTGCAATTTGCCGACAATATGAACATTCGCGGCTTCCAGCTCAAAACCGCGCAGTTTGGTGGAGACTGGGACTGGGCCGGTATTGCGCATGCCTTGGCCGATGCGCCGCGCCGTGCGCGGGTGCTGCGCAACACCAAGGAAACCCAAATTTGTGTGGAACTGGATTTGGACCACACGGCCGAACCGCAGATTGCCACCGGCCTCGCATTTTTTGATCACATGCTGGAACAAATCGGCAAGCATGGCGGCGTTGCACTCCGGATTCAGTGCCAGGGCGATTTGCATATCGATGAGCATCACACGGTAGAGGACACCGGGCTGGCGCTGGGGCAGGCATTACGCGAAGCCTTGGGTGACAAACGCGGCATCGGTCGCTATGGCTTCACCTTGCCGATGGATGAGTGTTTGGCGCAGGCGGCACTGGATTTTTCCGGACGGCCGTATTGCGTGTTCGATGGGCAGTTTAAACGCGAACGTGTGGGCGATTTGCCTACCGAATTAGTGCCCCATTTTTTTCGTTCGCTGTGTGATGCGGCAGGTTTGAATTTGAATCTGCAAGTACACGGCGACAACGACCATCACCAAATTGAAGCTTGCTTCAAAGCCTTGGCGCGCGCGCTGCGACAGGCGATCAAACGTGACGGCGCCGAGTTGCCTTCCACCAAGGGCGTGTTGTGACTGCGGTTGCCGTCATCGATGCCGGTGGGGCCAATTTTGGCTCGGTGTGCTATGCCTTGCAGCGACTGGGTGTGCAGCCGCATATCGCACGGGATGCCGAGAGTTTGGCTGGCGCGCAGCGCGTGATCTTGCCCGGCGTGGGCGTCGCAGCGCAGGCCATGCGCCTGCTGCATGAGCGCGGCTTTGCGGAGGTGCTGCCCACACTCGATGTGCCAGTGCTGGGGATTTGCCTGGGGATGCAAGTGCTGTTTGCCTCTTCAGCGGAAGGCGATGTGGTGTGTTTGAAGATGTTGCCGGGTCGGGTGAGTAAATTTCACGCAGAGGATGGCTTGCGCGTGCCGCATATGGGGTGGAATACCTTGCAAAGCCTGCGCGCGTCGCCGCTCATGGCAGGTGTTGATCAGGCCTCGGTGTATTTCGTGCACAGTTATGCCGCGCCGGTGACCGCCGATTGCTTAGCCAGTTGCCACTATGGGCAAACGTTTTCGGCGGTGGTGCAGCGAGACAATGTTGTGGGGATGCAGTTTCATCCCGAGCGTTCCGGCGCTGCGGGTGCGCGCTTGTTATCGAATTTTTTGCACTGGAGTGGGGTATGAGTTTTACCGTGTATCCCGCAATCGATGTGCGCGCTGGCCGTGTGGTGCGTCTGCGCCAAGGCGACTATGCAGAAGAAACCCGCTATGTCGATGACCCGCTGACCTTGGCGCAGCGCTATGCCAAAGACGGTGCCACATGGCTGCATTTGGTGGATCTGGATGCGGCAAAATCCGGCGGCTATACCTTGTTGCCGCTGCTCCAAGCGATCTATCAAACCACGGGACTGCGCATCCAAACCGGCGGCGGTGTGCGTTGTCGTGAAGATGTGCAACAGCTCTTGAGCGCCGGCGCGCAGCGTGTGGTGGTGGGCTCCTTGGCCGCGCGCGAGCCCGCACTGCTGCTGGATTGGTTGTCTGCATTTGGTGGCGATGCGCTCACGATTGCATTGGACACAAGGCAAGAGGGCGATGGCACATGGTGCTTGCCGGTACACGGTTGGACACAGCTGGCAGAACACAATTTGGATGCCTTGGCCGCGCGTTATGCCAATGCCGGGTTGCGGCATTTGTTGTGTACCGATATCGCCCGTGATGGCATGTTGACGGGCCCGAATATCGCTTTGTATGAAGGTTTGCGGCAACGTCATCCCGCGCTGCATATTCAAGCCAGTGGCGGTGCACGCGATGTGGCCGATGTGGTTGCAGCACGCGCCGCCGGTTGCGCGGGCATCGTTTTGGGCAAGGCCTTGTTGGAAGGGCAGTTGTCACTGCGCGAGGCATTGGCATGTTGAGCCGTCGCATCATTCCTTGTTTGGATGTGCGCGATGGCCGCGTGGTCAAGGGCGTGCGTTTTCGTGACCATGTGGACATGGGCGATATCGCCGCATTGGCTACCAGCTACCGCGATGCCGGTGCTGACGAGTTGGTGTTTTACGACATCAGTGCAAGCCCACAAGGGCGCAGTGTTGACCGTGGCTGGGTCGAGCGCATCGCGCGCATTTTGGATATCCCGTTTTGTGTCGCCGGCGGTATTCGCAGTGTTGAAGATGCACGCGCAGTGCTGTTTGCCGGGGCCGACAAAGTGTCGATCAATACCCCCGCCCTGGAGCGTCCCGCCTTGATTGCCGAATTGGCCGATGCCTTTGGTGTGCAGTGCGTGGTGGTGGGCGTGGATTCGGTGCGCGATGCCGATGGCCAGTGGCGTGTGCGCAGCCACACCGGTAACCCCGATGGCATGCGTGCACCGGGGAAAACAACATTGGAATGGGTAATGGAGGCGCAGCATTTGGGGGCGGGTGAAATCGTGCTCAATTGCATGGGCAGCGATGGCGTGCGCAGTGGTTATGACCTCGAACAGCTGTGCGCGGTACGCGCCATTTGCACAGTGCCGTTGGTGGCATCGGGCGGGGCGGGTACGCCACAGCATTTTGCCGATGTGTTCTTGCAGGCCGATGTAGATGCGGCGCTGGCGGCCAGCGTGTTTCATTCCGGCGCAGTTGCCATCCCCGAACTCAAACAAACCCTGCGTGGGCAGGGCATCGAGGTACGTTTATGACAGGCACGATCGATAGCGAGGCCTTGGCATGGGACAAGCAAAATGGCTTGCTGCCCGTGATCGTGCAAGACGCACACACGCTGCGGGTATTGATGTTGGGCTATATGAACCGTGACGCACTGGCGGCCACTCTAGCCAGTGGCAAGGTGACGTTTTATAGCCGCAGCAAACAGCGCTTATGGATGAAGGGCGAAAGCTCCGGGCATGTGTTGGACTTGGTGGGCATTGCCACCGATTGCGATGCCGACACGTTACTGGTGCAGGTGCATCCGCACGGCGCGACCTGCCATTTGCAGCGCGCCAGTTGCTTTGAAACTGCACCCGGTGATGACTTGATGGCATTGGATGCACTGGTCGCGCAGCGCGCCAGCACGCGCCCGCAAGGCAGCTATACCACCCGATTATTGGAATCAGGCATCCGCCGTATCGCGCAAAAAGTGGGCGAAGAGGGCGTGGAAACCGCGCTGGCGGCGGTGGCGCAAGACGATGCCGCTTTGCTGGGTGAAGCGGCGGATTTGTTGTACCACCTGACCGTGTTGCTACGCGCGCGTGGATTGTCTTTGCAAGATGCCAAGCAAGTGTTGGCAGATCGGCGCGGCTAAGCCCATTGCGGCTAAACCCAGTGTGGGGCTGATCACACCACAACCATCGAATGTCGCACGCAATTACGGCCATCGTGTTTGGCGCGATACAGCGCTTCATCGGCCAAGCGGATGGCTTCTTCCGGAAGAATCTCCTGCTCGGCGCCGATGGTATGCACACCAATACTGGTACTGAGTTGAATCACGTGCCCGTGGCTGTGGATGATGGTTTGCTGAATCCGCAAACGCACGGTTTCTGCGGTTTGCAAGGCCATGCGGGCATCGGTGCCGGGAAGAATCAAGACGAATTCTTCGCCGCCGTAGCGGGCAGCCATGCCATTCAAGGTTTGCGCGATGTCATGAATGCAGCGCGAGACCGCTTTCAGGCAATCATCGCCCACCAGATGCCCGTACTGGTCATTGATGCGTTTGAAATGGTCGATATCCAACAACAAGAGCGCTTGCGATTTGCGCTTGCTGCTGGTGGCTTCAAGTGCCTTGCTCAACGTTTCGTGGAAATGCCGGCGATTGTAGGCACCCGTCAGCGGGTCACGGCGGCTGAACTCTTGCAGCTTGACGTTGGCTTCGCCCAATTGCGCCAAGGTGGTACGCAGCTCCCGCGTGCGATCCACCAAGCCGCGCTCCAACCGTTCATTGGCGTCATGCACCAATCGGATATTGGCATTGCGCAGCCCGGCATAACGGTGCCCAAGCGCCAGCGAGAGCAACAGCAACTCCAGCGCCGAGCCAATTTGCACGCCGTATTGCGTCCAGAAGCTTTGCGGTACCACGGCGAAGGCCAGCAGAGTAAATGCCGTGGTGCCGATCAAAAACAGTGCCCACGCCAGCAAGAACAGCCGGGCAGGTTTGAAGCCACGCAACAGCATGACCACCGAGGCGGTGAGGATCCACGCAATGCCCAGCAATACCGCGCGTGATACCAACGGCGTGGCGGTGCTGTAGGGCAGCCAGATCGAGGCGATGCCCATCGCCCCAAATACCCCCACCATGACCAAGCAGGCGATATTGCCCGCCGACCAACGCGCGGCCAAATCCAAAAAACTGCGCGAAAACATTTGCATGCCCATCAAGGCCAGACAAATGGAGAGTGGCACCGCAGCATCGGCCATCCACGCCGAGGTGGGCCACAGGTACTCAAAGCCATACCCGTTGAGGGTAAACAGCACCAACCCAAAAGCCAGCGTATGCAGCAAGTACCAGAAATAGCCGCTATCGCGCAACATCAACCACAACACCAAGTTGTAGCAAAGCAGGGCCAGCACGATCCCGTAATACAGTCCGTTGGCAAATTGGGTGTCGCGCATCAGCTCGGCAAATGCTTGTGGCGTGTACAACACCAGAGGGACCTGCATCGAGCTTTCGCTTTGCACCCGCAACAGCAATTCCACCCGCGTTCCTGCCGGCAGGTCGAGCCGGAAATTGGGGTGACGGAAGCGCACAAAGCGGTTGTAGAACGGCACATGATCACCGCCTTGCTGGTGCTCGATATGCCCATCCGGGTAGCGCAGATACAAATCAAGGTTGTCGCTCAGTGCATATTCTTGCACCAGCAACCAACGCGGATCGTCGCGTTGCATGTTTTCGATGGGCAGGTAAAACCAGTAAGCCCCGGTCTGGAACCCGAAGGCAGGGTTGCCATTGGGCAGCGGCGCAAATGCACCATCCTGCGTGTGCGCAAAGGCTTGCTCGACGCTGGCATGACCCGGTTGGTCATGCCAGTACTGCAAGACGGGCGACAGTGAAAACTTAGTTTCCCCGGCATCCAGCCGCAAGGTAGGGCTTGCTATCGCAGGCAGTGCTGCACACAGCGCCAGTGCCAGCGTCAGCAACCACGCCGTCAGTGTGCACCCGTGTGCTTTTTGCCCCATTGCATTTAGACCCATCCCCATTGGCGCATTCTAGTGCAGGCCTGCAGGTTTGCGCATAATTGGGGATGCGAAAAATTCTGATAATGGCATTGCTATTACCGCTGGCGTGGTCTGTTCATGCGCAGACGCCCAGCTGTGTTCCAGTGGATGTGGAAGCGCCGTTGGCATTACCGCGTGCCGATAACTGGCGTGGCGCGGGTTGTATCGACTACCACCGCGTGCCCATGGGCGAACCTGGCAACACCGCGCAGGTGTTGGTGTTTGGCGACCCGCAGGTCAAGTCAGAGACGGACGTGGATTATTTTCGTCGCGACATCGTGCAGCCCATCCATGGGCGCTACACGGCCAGCTTAGGCTTGACCTTGGGCGATCTAGTCGATGACGTGCCAGCACTGCTGCCGGCCGTCAAAACCGTGACCGAAACCTTGGGCGTGCCGTGGATGTATGCCCCCGGTAATCACGATATCGACGCGGGTGCTACGCACGATGATACGGCGCTGGCGACGTTCCATCGTGTCTATGGTGCCGACACCCGCGCACGGCAAACGCCGCTGGCTAATTTCGTGGTGCTGGACGATATCATCACCCTACCGGGGCAGAAGCCGGCGTATATCGGCGGTTTCCGTGAAGACCAATACGCTTTCTTGCAGCGCTACTTGCCTACCTTGGACAAAGACAAGCTATTGGTCTTGGCCATGCACATCCCACTGTTTGATGAAGTGGATAAAAAGAATTTCGATGCCGGCCATCGCGCCCGCTTGTTTGCGCTGCTAGCACCGTTTCCGCATGTGCTGGTCTTGAGCGCGCATAGCCACAACCAGCGGAATTATTTCCACACGGACGCCGATGGCTGGCTGGGTGCCAATCCATTGCATGAATTCAATTTGGGCGCAGCCTGCGGTTCGTATTGGTCGGGAGTGAAAGATGCCGATGGCATTCCCGATGCGCGCATGGACGACGGCACACCCAATGGCTATGCGGTGTTGACGGTCAAGCCGGCGGGCGCGTATGCCTTGGCGTGGCATGCCGCACGTGACTCGGCGGATACGCAAATTGGGCTGCATGTCCCCAAAGTCTTGCGGCGTGGCGCGTACCCGGCGTGGGGCGTGTTTGCCAATTACTACATGGGCGATGCCGCGTCCAAGTTGGAGTTTCGCGTGGATGGCGGCGCATGGATGCCAATGAAGAAAGTGCAGCTGCCCGACCCCAACTTGAGCGAAGAAAACATGCGCGACGATATGACCACCACCTTGCGCGGGTTTGACCGTTCGCCGGAGGCTGCGATTTCGCCGCACCTGTGGCGTGGCGCGTTGCCCACCAAATTGGCGGCAGGTGAACACAGAGTGGACGTGCGCGCGTTTGACCGCTGGCGGGGGGAAGTCAGCGCCAGCACCACGTATGAATTATTGGAAGCACAGCCCTGAAGTGTGTGTCAGGGGGTGATCTGTGCAAACGACTCCACCCGCGTGTGGCCGTGGGCGGCATCCCCAGAACGCGGCTGCGGGTAGTCTTCGCGGCGATCTAGCAAGACGGTACGCATGCCGGCGTCGCGGGCGGCGTCGAGCTCTTGCACCACATCCGATAAAAATAGAATGTCGCTAGGCGCTTGCTGCAAACGCACGGCAATCGCGGTGTAGCTGGTCACATCGCGTTTGCCGCCGACTTCGGTATCAAAAAAAGCACAAAACAGCGGCACCAGATCGCCCGAATCGGTGTGCGCAAACAATAATTTTTGCGCCGGCACCGAGCCGGAGGAGTACACCGCCAGCGGGTGCCCGGCCGCGTGCCAAGCGCGCAGGGCAGGGGCCACGTCGGGGTATAGCGGCGCGGTGAAATCACCATCGCGATAACCGGCTTCCCACACCATGCCTTGCAAAGCCTTCAGCGCGGTGTGCTTGCGGTCGGCATCGATCCAGCCTTGCAGGGTTTCCACAATCACGCTGTCCTGGCAAGCGCTGGCGGAAATTTCGATGGCCACTTGATCCAGCCAGCGGCGCACCTCGGCCGCATGCCCATGCTCGCGCACAAAGCCCGGCAACTTGGCGCGTGCATACGGAAACAGCACGTCCTTGACGAAGGAAATGGACGATGTGGTGCCTTCGATGTCGGTGAGAATGGTGGTCATGCGCTTCCCCCTCTCCCGCAAGCGGGAGAGGGCCGGGGAGAGGGGCTCTGAGTCATCGTGTTACGCATACCGTGGAAACCGCAACGCGATATCGCTGCCAGTGAAATATCCCACCCAGCCATCCGGTTCGGTGAAAAAACGAATCGCCACGAAACTGGGCTGCGGGCCCATATCAAACCAATGCGTTGCACCATCGGGAACGGAAATCAGATCACCGGCTTCGCACAGCACTTCATAGACCTTATCGCCCACGTGCAAATTGAACTGGCCGCTGCCGGCCACGAAGAAGCGCACTTCGTCTTCCTTGTGCGCATGTTCGTCCAGGAACTTGGCGCGCATCGCTTCGCGGTTGGGGTTGTCGGGTGCGATGCTGACCACATCCACACTCTTGAAGCCGCGTGCGGCTACCAGTCGGTCGATATCGGACTGGTAGGCGGCCATGATGGCCTCTGCAGGATCACCGGGAGTCACCGGATGCGCGGGTTGCCATTGCTCGAACGCCACCCCGATATGCTTCAGGGCATCGGCGATGTCGGCGTGTGCATGCAGAGTGTGCGTTGGGGCGTGCGGGTCGTTGTCGTGAAAGACGCGAAGACGGCTCATCAGGATTCCTTTAGCGCGCGCCCAAGCGGCGCATTTCCAGCTCGCAACCGAGCATGAATTCAAACGCATCCAGATGCCGACGCGCTTCGCTGATGTCGCGGCCCCAGGCGTACAGCCCGTGCCCGGCGATCAGATAGCCCCACTGGTTGGGCTGGGTGAGGACCGCGTCCACGCTGGCAGTCAGCGTGTCCATGTCTTGCGAATTGGGCACCACCGGCAAGTCCACCGCGGTTTCGTGGGTGGTGTGACCGCGCAATGCCTTGAACAATTCGTAATCACGCAGCCGCACGCGCCCAGCCTCGGCATACAGCAAGCCGGCAATCGTTTGCGTGGGTGAATGCGTATGTAGCACCGCCCCTACATCCGGATAACGGCGATACAAATGGGTATGCAGGGCGGCTTCGGCCGACGGCCGATGGTGGGTGGCGACCGGATTGTTGGCCATGTCCACCACCATGATGTCGGCCTCGGTCAGGCGGCCTTTGTCCTTGCCGGAAATGGTGATGGCGGCGTGCTCGGGCCCCATGCGGATGGAAAAATTACCGGCAGTGGCAGGGGTGAAGCCCTTGGCAGCCAGCTCGCGGGTATGCACGATGATTTGTGCGGCGCAGCCGGCGTAAAGATTGTGGTCGAAGGCGGGTGTGTTCATCGGCCTAGTTTAGCGAGTGTGGGCGCAATTCCTGCATGCCATTTGGATGGACGGGCATGCCATTTATTCCGGTTTGTGCTGTTGCCCGTAAGTTTTGAATTTTTCTAGCACCATCGCCATTTCTTCGTGCGGCAGGTTGCGGGTGGGCCCGAGTGAGCGTGCCAGCAGGTATTGACGGGCCAGATTTTCCACTTCTTCGGCTAAGGCATAGGCTGCCGACAGGCTTTCACTGGTGGTCACTTGGCCGTGGTTGCCCATCAAACAGGCACGCAGGCCGCCTTGCAGGGCGTGCATGATGCTGTCGGACAAGGCGGGCGTGCCAAAGGTGGCATAGTCCGCACACGGAATGCGATCGCCACCGGCCACCGCCACCATGTAATGGAAGGCCGGGATTTCTTCGCCCAAACAGGCCAGCGCGGTGGCGTGGGTGGAATGCACGTGCACCACCGCATTCATTGCCGGGAAGGCGTTGAGAATATCGCAGTGGAAGCGCCATTCGCTGGACGGCAACAACTGCCCCGGCGGGCAGTGGCCATCGCTGTGCAGGTACACGATGTCTTCGGGCAGCAAACGGTCGTAGCTGCGCCCAGTGGGGGTAATGAGTAAGCCGTCGCGCCAGCGGATGCTGGCATTGCCGGATTTGTTCAGCGACAAGCCGCTGGCATTCATCGCCCGGCAGTGGTCGATCAGCGACTGGCGGGCGGCGCGTTCGTGGTCGTGCATGACATGAAGATTAGGCATCCGTAAAGCATAACGGGAAGGCATAACAAAAAACCCGGCCGGAGCCGGGTTTTTTGTAAAACTAGAGGGTGCCTTCAAGCCTTATTCGGAGGCATTGCCCGGAGCCAACTGACTCTTGCGGTAGCCGTACATGAAGTACAGCAGCAAGCCGATACCACCCCAAATGGGCAGCACGATCATGGCATCAAACGGCAGGTTGAAGTACAGGAACACCGTGCCCAAGATCGCCAGCGGCGAAACCACCCACACCAAGGGGGTGCGGAACGGACGCGGACGGTTCGGATCTTTCACGCGCAAGATCAGCACGGCCAGCGCTACCATGAAGAAGGCGAACAATGTGCCGGAGTTGGAGATGTCGGCAAGTTGACCCACCGGGAACAGCGCAGCAGCGATGGCCACGAAAATACCAGTGATGAGGGTCACCTTGTGCGGTGTTTTCCACTTCGGATGCACATCAGCCAGCGACTCAGGCAGCAGACCGTCACGCGCCATTACAAAGAAAATGCGGGTTTGCCCGTAGAGCATCATCAAAATCACCGAAGGCAGGGCCAAGTTGGCGGCCAAGCCCACTAAATCGCCCACGCGCTCGTGATGAATCATGCGCAGCACATGCGCCAGTGCTTCGTTGGAGCACACCAACGGTTGCTGGCCTTGCGCGGCAAGGGCTTTGCACTGCGCCACAAATTCCGCGGAGCCCGGCTGAACACCCAAGCCGGTGGGTTGTGCGCCAATCGCGCCAATCGCACCCGCAGCCACCAGCAGATAGAACACGGTGCATAGCGCCAAGCTGCCAATTAGGCCGATTGGCACGTTGCGTTGCGGGTTTTTGGTTTCTTCTGCCGCGGTAGAAACCGCATCAAAACCCACATAGGCGAAGAAGATCGAAGCGGCCGCACCCACGATGCCAAGGCCGGAACCGCCACCATTGCCAAACCAGCCATTGGGAGCCAGCGGCTCAAAATGTGCGCCATTGAGCACGGGCAGCGTTAAGACGATGAAGGCAATCAGCGCCACAATCTTGACCGCCACCAGCGCCGCATTGACGCGTGCACTTTCGGTGGTGCCGATCATCAGCAAGCCGGTGACCGCCAATGCAATGACCACGGCCGGCAGGTTGAACACACCGTGGCTGAAGTCCACGCTGGGAATGCCGCCGGCAAACGACCACGTCGGGCCAGCCGAAAGCAGCGCCGGAAGTTCAAACCCGGTGGCACTTTTAACCAAGCCCATAAAATACCCGGACCAGCCCACCGACACTGCCGATGCGGCTACCGCGTACTCAAGGATCAGTGCCCAACCCACCATCCATGCCAAGACTTCGCCCATCACCGCGTAGGTGTAGGTATAGGCGGAACCGGACACCGGCACCATCGAGGCGATTTCCGAATAGCACAGAGCGGCCACTGCACAAACCAAGCCCGCGATCACAAAGCTCCACATCATGCCTGGACCGGCCTTTTGTGCAGCGGCAGCTGTTAGCACGAAAATACCGGTGCCGATGATCGCACCCACACCCAGTAGCGTGAGCTGCAGTGCGCCTAGCTGGCGATGGAGTGATTTTTTTTCTGCATTTTCAAGAATCTTGTCAAGCGGCTTGACGCGATGAAACAGCATCAGAGAACTCCCCGTGAATAAAGCGTGGGCAGCAAGCCCCAGCTCGCCGCAAGCCGCCGACCTTATACGGTCATGGCCATTCAGCACAAGCGCTAGCGGTCATGGCAGGCGATAATGAGCGCATTCAGTCATCGGAACCTGTGTTGCATGGACGCCGAACTTGCCAGCGCCTTGACCACCTATGCCGCACGCTGGCCGCAGGAGGCCGCTACTGTGGCGCTGTTCCACATGCTGCTGGGCGATGCCGAAAACCCGTTCCTACGCGAACGCCTGGCTGGGCACTTCACCGCCTCGTGCTGGCTAGTCAGCGCAGACGGCGCGCGCGTGCTGTTGACCCACCATCGCAAGTTAGGGCTGTGGCTGCAATTGGGTGGGCATGCCGATGGCCAACGCGACTTGAGCGCGGCGGCACTGCGTGAGGCCGAAGAAGAATCCGGGCTGACCGGGTTGCGTGTTGAGCCCGCCATTTTCGATCTGGACCGGCACCGCATCCCGATGCATAAAGCGGTGCCGGAGCACTGGCATTACGACGTGCGGTTTATCGTGTGCGCAGGCACCGATGAGGCTTATACGATCAGCGAAGAGTCGCTGGATTTGGCGTGGCGCAACATTGCCGAGCTGGCCGTGGATGCCGATGCTGACCCGTCGGTGCGGCGCATGGCGGGCAAGTGGTTAGCCCGCCAAGCCGAGGCCTGAATATCAATACAGCACGCGCGTGCGTAGGGTTCCCGCAATCGCCGCCAGCTCGTCCTTGATGGCGGCGGCTTGCGCTGCATCGGCGGTGATATCAATCACCACATAGCCCAGTTTGGGATCGGTGCGCAAAAACTGGCCGTCGATATTGACCGCGTGGCGGCTGAAGATGTCGTTGATCTTCGACAACACACCCGGCACGTTGCGATGGATATGCAAAAGACGCAGGCTGCCGGCGTGCTCGGGGAGCGTCACTTCGGGGAAGTTGACCGCCGACAGGGTGCTGCCGTTATCGCTATAACGGATCAGTTTTGCCGCCACTTCCACGCCGATATTGTCCTGCGCTTCCAACGTGCTGCCGCCGATATGCGGGGTCAAAATCACGTTGTCCAGACCGCGCAATGGCGACTGGAATGCATCCCCATTGGCCTTGGGCTCGACCGGGAACACATCCACTGCCGCACCCCCAAGGTGCCCCGATTGGAGCGCTGCGGCCAGCGCGTCAATCACCACCACAGTGCCGCGTGCGGCATTGATCAGATGCGCGCCGCGCTTCATTTTCGCAATCTGTTCTGCGCCGATCATCCATTGCGTGGACGGCGTTTCCGGCACATGCAGCGTGACGATATCGGCGCGTGCCAGCAGATCATCAAGGCTCGCCGCCGGCTGTGCATTGCCCAGTGCGAGTTTGGTTTCGATATCGTGAAAAATCACCCGCATGCCCAGCGCCTCGGCCAGCACGCCCACCTGAGTACCGATATGGCCGTAGCCCACGATACCAAGGGTCTTGCCGCGCACCTCGTGGCTGCCGGTGGCGGCTTTCGACCACCCGCCGCGATGGCATTCGGCGTTTTTTTGCGGGATGCCGCGTGCCAGCAACACGGCTTGCGCCACCACCAATTCGGCCACGCTGCGGGTATTGGAGTAGGGCGCATTGAATACCGGAATGCCGGCTTGTTCGGCAGCCTCCAAATCCACTTGATTGGTGCCGATGCAGAAGCAGCCAATCGCCAGCAGGCGCTTGGCATCGGCCAAGACCTCGGCGCTGAGCTGGGTGCGCGAACGCAGGCCCACGATATGCGCCTCACTGATGCGCGCCTTCAGCTCGTCTTCCGGCAGTGCCTTGCTGTGATATTCGATCTGGCTGTAGCCGGCCGCTTTGAAGGCATCGACCGACGTTTGACTGACACCCTCCAGCAACAGCACGCGGATGTCCTGTTTGGGGAAGGAGGTCTTCTTGCTGGCCATGCGGGCGGATATCCGGTTGCAATAGGAAGATTTGACTATGCCAGAATTTGGGCGCATTTGTTGCGCTGCATCATGTTATTTTCCCATCACATCATGCCCAACCGCATACTCGAAAATCCGCCCATGACCGCTGTCCGCCTTGCTTCACTGAACGCTGCGCTGCCTACACTGCGCCTGTTGACTGATCCGGCCAATCTGGAGCATTACGGCCGCGACTGGACGCGACGTTGGACGCCTGCGCCGCTGGCCATTGCGCTGCCGGCCAGCGTGGACGAGGTGCAGGCGGTGGTGCGTTGGGCGTATGCCGAAGGCGTGGCGGTGGTGCCGTCGGGCGGGCGCACGGGGCTGTCGGGTGGCGCGGTGGCCGCGAAGGGTGAATTGGTTATCAGCCTAGAACGTATGAATAAGGTGCTGGGCTTTGATGCGGTGGACCGCACCCTGACCGTGCAGGCCGGCGTTCCGCTGCAATTGGCGCAAGAGACTGCCCGCGAACACGGTCTGCAATACCCGGTGGACTTTGCCGCGCGCGGCTCGTGCAGCATCGGCGGCAATATCGCCACCAATGCCGGCGGTATCCGGGTGGTGCGCTATGGCAATACCCGTGAGTGGATTGCCGGGTTGAAGTTGGTGACCGGCACTGGCGAGCTGTTGGATGTGGGGCGCGCGCTGGTGAAAAATTCCAGTGGCTATGACCTGCGGCATCTGGCCATTGCCTCGGAAGGCACCTTGGGCATCATCGTTGAGGCCACGCTCAAACTCACCGACCCGCCGCCACCCAGCAATGTGATGTTGCTGGCACTGCCTTCGTTTGATGCGCTGATGCAGGTGTTTGCCGTCTTTCGTGCGCGCTTGCAATTGCAGGCGTTCGAATTTCTGACCGATGTGGCGCTCAAGCACGTCCTTGCGCACGGTGCGCAGCCGCCCTTCGCGGAAATGCATCCGTATTACGTCGTCACCGAATTTGCCAGCGATGAAGCGAATGAAAGCGAGGCGCTGGCCGCGTTCGAGCAGTGCATGGAACAGGGACTGGTCAGTGATGGCGTGATCAGCGCCAGCGACACACAAGCCGCGCAGCTCTGGCGCTTGCGCGAGGGCATCACCGAAAGTCTGGCCAGCTATGTGCCATACAAAAACGATGTGTCGGTGCGCATTTCCGCGATGCCGGCGTTTTTGCAGACCACGCAAGCCTTGCTTGGCAAGGAATACCCGCAGTTTGAAGTGGTGTGGTTTGGCCATATCGGCGATGGCAACCTGCACATCAATATTCTGAAGCCCCCTGCCATGGCGCAAGCCGACTTCGTGGCCGATTGCGAACGGGTGACCAAACTGCTGGCGCAAGTCTTGGAAGCACACGGCGGCAGCATCTCCGCCGAACACGGCATTGGCTTGGTGAAGAAACCCTATTTGGAATGCACCCGCAGTAGCGAAGAAATCGCGCTGATGCGTGGCATCAAGGCAGTGCTGGATCCGAAGGGCATTCTGAATCCGGGCAAAGTGTTCGATTGATCAACCGGTGATCAACCGGTGGCCAGCCGCGCATCCAGTCGCTTGCGCAGTTCAGGCCATTCTGTATCGAGGATGGAATAGCAGACGGTATCGCGCAGACTGCCGTCCTTGTGGCGTTTGTGTTGGCGCAGTACGCCATCCTTGTGCGCGCCCAAACGCTCGATTGCGGCCTGCGAGCGCAGGTTGGCGTGGCTGGTGTGTAGGTACACCGTGCGCATGCTCAAGACTTCGAAAGCGTGGCCCAGCAACAGGCGCTTGCAGGTGGTGTTGACGTGGCTACGCTGCACGCTGGCGCGGTACCAGGTGTAGCCGATGGCCAACGTGGGCACGCTGTGGTCGATGTCGTAATAGCGGGTGCTGCCCAGCACTCGGCCACCGATGTCCACCACTGCAAACGGCAGCATCGTGCCAGCGTGTTGCCCGGCCAGTGCTGCTTCGATATAGGCACGGACGTCGGCAGGATTGGCTGCGGGCACGCTGGTGAAATTCAGCGTGGCCAGTGCGCCATCGGCGCTGGCGTCGATCAGGCCATCGACATGCGCCAGCGCCAGCGGTTCAAGCCGGACCCCGTGGGCTTTGAGGACGATGGGGGTGAGGACTGCGTGCATGTGCGGAAGGCGGCAGGATCGGCGGGTGTTCGCGTAGCGAATACCCACCGGGCCCGACACGCTGGGATCAGTCGGCGCGCCCGCCAAATTCACCGGTGGTGGTGTTGACCCACACTTTTTCACCACTGCCGATGTACTCGGGCACCATGATTTCAATGCCGGTGGACAGCTTGGCCGGTTTCGGGCGTTTGGTGGCGGTGCCGCCCTTGAGTTCCGGCGGGGTTTCGATGACTTCCATGGCCACGCTCTGCGGCAATTGGATGGCCACCGGCACATCGTCGATCAGCTGCACGTAGATGCCGGTCAGGTCATCCACGATGTAGCCGGCGGCTTCGCCAATCGCATCGGGATCCAGCGTGTACGGGGTGTAGTCCTCGTCATCGAGGAACACGAACGCATCGCCATCCTTGTACGAATAGGTGCACTGGCGGCGGCTCATGTCCACTTCGCGCAGGTCATCATCACCATCAAAACTGGAGTCCAGTTTGGTGCCGCCGGGGATGGAATACATCACGAAGCGAAAGCGCACATTGCCGCCGCGGCCTTGCGGGCTGCTGCGTTCGATATCGCGGATTTGATACACGCCGTTATTGAATTCAACAACGTTGCCTTTCTTGATGTCGCAAGCTTTCATAAATTTCTCGTGGGTACGTTCGTGAATTACTTGGGGGCAAGGCGGGTTGCGCCATCCAAGCGGATGGTTTCGCCGTTGAGGTAGGTATTGGTGAGGATGTAGGCGACTAGGTCAGCGTATTCCTGCGGTTGCCCCAGCCGTGCCGGAAACGGAATAGTGGCCGCCAGCGACTTCTGCACATCGTCGGGCATGCCGTCCACCATCGGGGTCCAGAACACACCGGGGGCCACGGTCATCACGCGGATGCCAAACCGCGCTAATTCGCGCGCCATCGGCAGGGTCATGCCGACCACGCCGCCTTTGGAGGCCGAGTAGGCGGCTTGGCCGATCTGACCTTCGTACGCGGCGACGGAGGCGGTGTTGATGATCACGCCGCGCTCACCGTCAGTGCCGGCGTCGTTGTGCTGCATCCGCTCGGCGCAGGTCTTGGCCACGTTGAAGCTGCCCACCAAATTCACCATCACCGTGGTTTGAAATTGCGAAAGCTTCATCGCCCCATCGCGGCCCAATACGCGCCCAGCACCCAAAATACCGGCGCAGTTGATGCAGGCATTCAGCCCGCCAAGGAACGTGTTGGCGGCGCTGACATTGGCAACCACCGAGGCTTCATCGGTGACATCGGTTTTGAAAAACTGCGCGTTGTCGGCACCCAGCTCGGTCACGGCGGCCGTGCCTTTTTCTGCATTGACATCAAACAGAGCCACCTTGCCGCCGGCGGCAACAAGGTGTTGGGCCACGGCAAAACCGAGACCAGAAACGCCGCCGGTAATCACGGCGCGAACATTGGAAAGCTGCATGGGAGTTCCTGCGGGCGGAAAACCGCCATTTTATCGAAGTGGCGTGTCTGCGGCGGAATGTGGCTTAGCTGCGCTGTGCGGCCAATCGCTTGCCCAGCTCGCCGGGCAGTAAGCCGGGGGCGAATAAGAAGCCCTGCCCGATGGTGACACCGAGCCGTAACAAGTGGTCACGTTGGGCTTCGGTTTCGATGCCTTCGGCAATCATGCCCAAGCCCAGACTGCGCGCGATCCCGACCACGGTTTGGCAGATTGCCTCGTCGGATTTGTTGCCGGGGATACCTTGCAAAAACCCGTGACTCAGTTTGAGTGCGTGGATGGGCAAGCGCCGCAAATAATTCAGCGCGCTATAGCCTTCGCCAAAATCGTCGATGGAAAGCCGGACGCCTAATTTGCACAATTCGTCGAACACCACACTGGTATCGGCGACGTCTTCCACCAGTACGCGCTCGGTTAGTTCCAGCTCCAGCGCGTGGCCGGGCAGGTCGGCTTCATGCAGCATTTGCTGCACGCTGCCCGTCAGATTTTCGCCCACGAATTGGCGATACGACACATTGACCGATACCCGCTCGATCGGCAGATCCTGTTCCTTCCAGCGGCGCATCTGATGGCAGGCCTCCTGCAAGACCCAGCGCCCGATACGGACGATTTCACCGGTGGATTCGGCTAGGTCGATGAAACGATCCGGTGGCATTGGCCCAAGTTCGGGGTTGTGCCAACGCAACAGCGCTTCGGCTGCGAAAATGCGGCCACTGCGCAAATCCACCTGCGGCTGATAGACCAAATGGAACTCGTTGTTGTCAATCGCGCGGCGCAGGCGGGTTTCAGTTTGCAAACGCTCTTGCTGGCGTTTGGCCAACGCCGGTGAAAAGGTATGAAATCCATTGCGGCGGCGACGCTTGCTTTCGTACATCGCCACGTCGGCATTTTGGATCAGTTGCTTGGGGGTATTGCCCTCAAGACTGCCGCGGGAGATGCCAATGCTAGTGGTAACGCTGAAGTCGTCCTTGCCTAGGCGAAAGGGCACCAGGAAGGCACTTTGGATTATGCGTGCCAAACGTTCTGGATGTTCGGCATCGTGCAGGGTGCTGGTGGCGACCAAGAACTCATCGCCACCAAACCTGGCGATCTGGCCTTCGTTGCCCACCGCGTCGCGAATACGCTGCGCGGCTTCGACCAGTAATTGATCGCCGGCATCATGACCTAACAAGTCATTGACGATTTTGAAGCGATCCAAGTCGATATACAGCAGGGCCAAGTGCGCGCTTGCCCCGGTATGCAGTTGGGTGGCGATGTGGTCAAGAATTGCATCGCGGTTGAGCAAGCCGGTCAAGGCATCGGTATGTGCTTGATGCCGCAATAGCGCTTCTGCGTGCTTGCGCTCGGTGATGTCTTGCAAGGTGCCACTGAAGCGGTCGTTGGCGGGGTCTTGCGGGTCGGGCTCGCCAATCACACTGACCCAAAACACACTGCCATCGGCCTGCATGCCCTGCAATTGCAGATCAAAGCCGGTGCCTTCGGAAATACGGGTCAAAGTGTTGTGTAGAAGCCGGCGATCGTCTGGGAGCAGACAGGCCAGCAGTGCGTGCATCGTGGTTGGCGGCGTGCTTGCACCAAGAATGTGGATGGCTTCGCTGGTCAAATACAGCGCATCGCTGGCCCGGTTCCATTGCCAGCCACCAATCAACGCCAGCTCCTGCACACGTTTGAATAACAACTTGTCGCGCTGCACCTCATCAAGCAGGGCACGGTAATTGGCATGTTCGGCGGCAAGTGCAGCGCGGGACTGTTGTAATGCCAAGCGTAACGCCGCTGGATCGTCTCCGGTGCCGGCGGTTGTGTTCATGCGCTCATGGCCTTGCCCGCCTTGCTGCCGGTTTCACGGCCCAGCAGGCCGGCCAGCCAACGACCTGTGTCGGCCAGTTTGGGTAAATCAATGCCGGTGTGGATGCCTAGGCCGTGCAGCATGTACACCACGTCTTCGCTGGCCACGTTGCCGCTGGCACCCTTGGCATACGGGCAGCCGCCGGCACCTGACACGGCGGCATCCACCACCGCCACACCTTCTTCCAAGCACGCCAAAACATTGGCCAGTGCTTGGCCCCAGGTGTCGTGGAAATGGATCGCCAGCGCCGCCATGGGGACTTCACTGGCCACGGCATGCAGCATCGCCCGCGCCTTGGCCGGCGTGCCAATGCCGATGGTGTCGCCGAGTGAAATTTCATAGCAGCCGAGTGCGTGCAGCGCTGTGGCCACGCGCACCACATCGCGCAGCGGCACATCGCCTTGATAGGGGCAGCCGAGGACGGTGGACACATAGCCGCGCACACGCACGCCATCGGCTTGGGCGCGCGCAAGGATGGGTTTGAAGCGTTCCAACGAGGCGTCGATGCCGGCATTGGTGTTTTTCAGATTGAAGGCTTCCGATGCCGCAGTGAACACTGCCACCTCGGTGGCACCAGCAGCCAATGCGCGTGCATAACCGGCTTCGTTGGGCACCAAGACCGGATAGGCAATGCCGGGAACGCGGGTAATCCCGGTCATCACATCACTGGCATCGGCCATCTGCGGCACCCATTTGGGGCTGACAAAGGCGGTGGCTTCGATACTGCGCAGACCGGTGCCCGACAAGCGATTAATCAGTTCGATTTTGTGCGCGGTACCGATGTCGATTTTTTCGTTTTGCAGGCCATCACGCGGGCCCACTTCCACGATGCGTACTGCTGCCGGCATTCCCATCGTCATTGCTCCAAGGTGGCCAACACAGCATCGGCTTCGACAAAGTCACCGGCCTGTGCGCGCAGCTCGGCCACCACACCATCGCGTGGGGCTTTCAGCGCCAATTCCATCTTCATCGCTTCCAGTACCAACAACACATCCCCGGCATGCACGGCATCGCCGGGCTTGGCCTGCACCAACACCACGCGCCCGGGCATCGGTGCGCGGATGCGGTGTTCGGATGCGGCATCGTTGGTGGCCAAGCGCTGATACGCGGCATCTACCTGCAAGCGCAGCCGGCGCTCACCGTTGTGCACCAGAACGCGCCGATCATCGGCAAGCGCATGCACGTGGCGCATCACGCCGTCGATACGGGTGGTCAGCTGCGTGGCCTGCATACGCGCACCGGTGATGTCATGCACAGCGTCGCCCCAGTGGATGCGGTAGGCACCGTCATGACCGTGTGCGCGCAATTCGATACGGGTTTCGGCATGGGTAAAGCAGAGCTTGCGCGTGCCGGCGTGGCCCAGCCGCCAGCCGTCGCTGCCAGCCCATGGCGAGGTGGGGTCAGCGCTGCTGGCGGCGGCAGTGCGCGCGGCGTGTTCTTGCTGCAACAGGTGTGCGGTGGCGGCGGCCAACAGCAAGTGGGTGTCGGTGTCAGCAGGGCTCAAAAATTCATCGAGGTGGCGGTCCAGATAGCCGGTGTCGATGCGGCCTTCGGTGACGGCGGGGTGGCGGATCAGGCGTTCAAGGAAGGCGATGTTCGATTTTGGCCCGGCAATTTCGCAGGCCGCCAATGCTTCACGCATACGCGCCAAGGCGCGTGGGCGGTCTGTATCCCAAACAATGAGTTTGGCGATCATCGGGTCATAGAAGATGGTGACTGTATCGCCTTCGATCACGCCCGAGTCGATGCGCACATGGCGCGATGTTGGGGGGAGCTGCAAGGTCTGCAAAGTGCCGGAGCCGGGCAGGAAGCCGGCATCCGGGTCTTCGGCATACAACCGCACTTCCATCGCGTGGCCGTGTTGCTGTACCTGTGTTTGCGAAAGCGGCAACGCATCGCCGGCGGCAATGCGCAATTGCCATTCCACCAGATCTAGCCCGGTCACTTCTTCGGTGACGGGGTGCTCCACTTGCAGGCGGGTATTGATTTCCATGAAATAGAAACCGCCATCTTGGGCGACGATAAATTCCACCGTGCCGGCGTTGGCGTAATCAATTGCGTGCGCGGCTTGCACCGCGGCAGCGCCCATCGCGGCGCGCAGTTCGGGCGTCAAGAACGGGGAGGGCGACTCTTCCAACACCTTTTGGTAGCGGCGCTGCGCGGAGCATTCACGCTCGCCCAAATGGATCGCGTGGCCGTGGTGGTCGCCAAAGATCTGGATTTCGATATGCCGGGGGTGCTCGATATAGCGCTCCAGCAACACACGGTCGCGGCCAAAGGCATTTTTGGCCTCGCGCTGGCAGCTTTCTAGATTAGGCAAAAATTCTTCGGCACTGCGCACGATGCGCATGCCCTTGCCGCCGCCGCCGTGCGCGGCCTTGATCATCAGCGGGTAGCCAATGCGGTCGGCTTCACGTTGCAGTAATTCTGGTGATTGGTCTTCGCCGGTATAGCCCGGCACCACCGGCACACCCGCTGCCGCCATCAAATCCTTGGCCCCGGCCTTGCTGCCCATCTTGCGCATCGACGTACCGGACGGGCCGATAAACGCAATCCCGGCGGCGTGTACCGCGTCGGCAAAGTCGGCGTTCTCGGACAAAAAGCCATAACCGGGATGGATCGCCTGCGCGCCGGTTTTTTTCGCAACATCCAAAATGGCGTCGCCCAACAGATAGCTGTCCTGCGGGCGTGGCCCGCCGATGCAATGCGCTTCATCGGCCAGCCGCACATGCTGGGCATCGGCATCGGCTTCGGAAAACACCGCCACGGTGCGGATACCCAACTTGCGTGCGGTGCGGATCACGCGGCAGGCGATTTCGCCACGGTTGGCGATCAGGATGGTGTGGAACATCAGGGTGTGTTCTCTTGGGGGTGTGCCCAGCTGGGCTTGCGCTTGTCGAGAAAGGCAGACAGGCCTTCCTGGCCTTCGGGCGAGACCCGCAGGCGGGCGATCAGGGCGGCGTTATCGGTGTCATGGCGACTGCCGTCGGTGTGGGCGCAGACGTCGCGGATCAAGGTTTTGGCGCTAGCGGCAGCCACCGG
>Ga0208825_1000553_pt1 | contig 34844 bp, 26 predicted proteins | sample AD_UKC113_MetaG_FD_184450 | JGI IMG/M metagenome (GOLD analysis project Ga0208825, IMG submission 184450) | Active sludge microbial communities of municipal wastewater-treating anaerobic digesters from Hong Kong - AD_UKC113_MetaG (SPAdes)... | ecosystem: Engineered > Bioreactor > Anaerobic >... | reverse complement strand
GGCACACTCTACATCGTCAGCCTGGCCGTGCGTGCTGCCTGCCCGGGGAGGATGGACCTGGCCAGCCCTGGCGAGCTGGTCCGAGACGCTGCCGGACAGCCCATCGGCTGCCGGGGCCTAGACGTGACGTGACGCCCTCGCTGCGCCCCTCCGTACTTTTCCGGACCGTCAAGTCCGTAAATCCCGGTGTTGACTTTTTGGGGGAGGTCTGCGAAATTGGTGGCGTCGAAACCGACAACCCCGAGCCCGGGGGAACCATCAGGGCAGTGCCGTGAGATGCGGCCCAGATGAGAGATGAGTGATACGACGACAGAGCGAGTCCGCATGACGATGCGGCCACCAGTCATTCTGCTCAAAGAGGAGTGGCCGCTGCTCGCCTCAGCCTCTAAACAGACCGACTTCCGGAGTTGGTTTCTGAGGGTTCGGGAGCACAGGAGGGAGCACACCGACAAGGACAAAGGGTGTGTCGTGTACGGCTGGTATGAGACCAGTTGGCGGTCAGAACGCCCCGCCTATGCCGGGTATCTGTGCAGCCGGGAGGCCGTGCCCACCACTCTGCGGCAGGTCGGCCACGAAATCGGGGCACCCGACCACGTGGTCAATGCTGCCATCGCAGACCTACCAGCCGAAAGGCTCTGACCCGTCCTAAACACAGGCCCCGGGCATCCCCCGGGGTCTTTTTTTGCCCCTAGCCCACGCCCACGCCCACGCCCACACCGCCCACAAAATCGCCCCTCAGACGCGCCCTACACCCAGTCCCGCTCTCTCCACCCTCCCCACCCACTCACAGCCCCTCCCAGCCCTCTCCCAGCCCCAGCCCAGCCCTCTCCCGCACGCCCTCCCCCAGCCCAGTCCCCCACTCCCTCACTCGCCAGCTTGACTCCCCCCACCCCAGCCCACTACCCTGCCGCCCATGCCGCCACACCGATGGTCCCCAGACGAAGCCAGAGCCCAAGCCCAACGCGCCAACTCCCTCCGCTGGTCCCGCTACCGCGCCGCTATCGCCGCCGGAGCCAGACCCTCTCCCATCCGCCTGCCCCCCACCCCAGCGACTCCCTCACCACTGGCAGACCCCAGGTCCTACGCCCTCACCATCGCCCAGGCCCAGCACGACGTCATAGCCTGCCTCGACCGCCTCCGCGAGGCTGCTGCTGCCGGAGACGCAGAGACCGCCGAGCGGTGGGCACGGGCCGCAGAGCGAGCATGGGCAATCCTCGCACATGCCGCGCAGGTCCCACAGCCGCCCAGGGCAGACCGGGACCGCCGGGGCCGGTCAGAGCCGATGACCCTCGACATCGCGCCCGTGGCCGAGGCCACCCAGGCTCAGCCAGTCGAGCCCACCCAGCCGCAGCCTGCCGGTGAAGTCATGCCGGTCGCCGAGGCCAGCCCGGCAGACCACGCCGACACCGGCAAGGAATCTCTTTGACTTGGCGACCCGTCCCCACACCCCCACCCCGCAGCCCCCGCTTGCGCGTTCGCCGTTGCCTCGTTAGGACCCACTTGCATCGGAAGGGGTTGTGGGCGAATGGGTTGGTGTGGCTGTGGAGGGTTGTGGGTGCGTAGGGTGGTTTGTGGGCGGATGGGTGGTTTTGAGGGTGGGTGTGGTAGTAATTTGGGGTGGGTGGCAGGTCCACGCCTGCGGCTTGCGCGGGGTGGTGCGCTTCGCTGCCCCGCGCTGCGCCTTGGCTGTGGTGTGGTGGTGGCAGGGGTTGGTTGGGGGGATGGGAGAAGTGGTAGGTTCTGGTTTGTGGTGTGTGAGGGGTTGCAAGGTAGGGGTGTGGCGTGTGTGGTGAGTGGGGCGGTTTTGAGGGGTAGGGCGGAGCGGAGCGGAGACGTGATGAAGATGAGCGCGCTTTGCGCAGAAAACCTTCACTGAGGAGGGTGAGGGGACTGGCAGGTCAGGGATGGGGCGGTTATAGGGGTGTGGGGACTGGGTTTGGGTTTGGGTCGGTGTGCGTTTGTGGGGTGGGGTTGGGTAGGGGCTGGTGCAGGGGTGAAGGGATTTGAGCGAAAGAACGCCCGACCCCGGGTGGTGTGATGGACCCGGGTGATGTTACGTTCGGAGTCAGAGTCGTAGGGCTTTTGGTCGGCTGCGACTTTTTTTAGGTCCCTGGGCGCCTCGGGTCAGGGGCCAATCGGTGATGGCCATGATTATGTGGCCAGCCGAAGGAGAGTCGCGGTCTGCGGCGCGGGTGTTAGCCGTGCCAGGCGCGGCGTTAAAGATTTCTCGGCGGCGGTGTTACCAGCCGTCTGGGTTTGGGTCGGGTCCGATTCGACGGCCCGCCCGCCACGTACTGCTGACAAGGAGCGACCTGGGAACCGATGAACGGGCCAGGGTCGGGAGCCCTGCTGTCACGGCGAGGCCGGGTCAGGGGCCGACGGATTTCAATTTCAAGAGCACTGCCAACCGGCTTGGAGTGTGAGTCGGCCCGGAAGGGTTGCACAACCAGGCCGGTTGAACAGCGTTCTTTATTAATGAGGCGAGTATGACAGAAGAGAGCGGGCTTGTCAACAGGTTTTTTTGAAAAAACAAACGGCAGGGAAATGAGAGGAAATCCGCCGTTTGAGTGGGTTCAAAATCCGGCTGAATGAGGGGCCTTGGACACATTCAATCGCCGGCGAACGGACGTCCGAACGCCAAAAGAACAGGGCCAGTTGTTGCCAAGGACAACCGGCCATGGGCGAATAACCGGATACCCGGGAATGAAGGTAACTGGATTCGTGGCGGATGTCAATGGGCCGGTTCAATAATAACGGGGCTTGCGCCGGTCCCGACGCTTGGACCGGGCCGAAGGGATTAAATGCCGGAACTCGAAGGCAACCGCCTTGGACGGACATTGGCCCCGGGCCTTCTCGGGATGATGCAAACACAAGTTCATGAACCGTTGTTGCCGCCGCGTTTTACTGGGCATAAAGACAGATGGTTGAGAATTTCCAGTTCCAGTTCGGCCAAAATGGATTGGCGAAACGACCGGCACGGAGCCGAAGTCGCCAAATCAAAATGACGATTGACCCGAGCCAGCAAGTCAAGGTCCAACCGGCCTCGGCGCAACCGAAAATGACGCTCAGGCCGCATGGGCAGCCTCCCGACGCCGGCCCCGACATTCCACCGGCGGCAACCCCAGCTTCCGCCGCACCTGCCGCACCCGCTCCCGCGTCACCCCAAACTTCCGCGCAATGTCCACGTTCGGCAACCGCCAGTCCGCCTCCAAACTCCAGGGCGCAATCAATACCCCGCGACGCGGCACCCGATACACATACCCCGCCTCCCGCAACCGCCGCTCCATCACCTCCGGCGACCGCCGAAATATCCGCGCCACCTCCAATACCGTCAGGTTCGGAGGCAATGCCCCAATCAACTTCCGCCACAACTCGCTTCTCATATACCCCAACCCTGCCAGAATCAGAAGGAATTGTCAACAGGAAACCGTCAATTTGTCGGGGTTGCATTGACACGATAGCCGCGATACCTGCCTTGAGGGGTTCGGACAAACGGCTTGACTAATTGCTCCATCTGGAGCGCAATCGCCGCCCGTTCCTCGTCGGTCTTGGCCGACCGCATCATCTTGCGCATCGAAGCCAGTTGCCGCTCCGCATGCCGCATCAACTCCAGCATCTCAAGACTGATGCTCGGGTTGGACACCCCATGCCGCATCCGCGCCCGTTCTTCCCGGTTCAAAATGGACAGCTTCTCATAGAAATCATCCATAATCTGACTCTGAACCCCGCGCGGCGGCGTCACGATGGTCCGCCAGGGCGTCACCTTGATGGCCGACGGACGGTCCCCCGTCACCCGGGCCAGCACGCGGTCAATCACCTGGTGCGTCGCCAGCGTCCCAATCCCACCCGTGCTACGCCGAATGTAATGCTCCACCTTCGCCGGCGACACGTTCAACACCCGGCCCACCCGCCGCGCCAAAATGCTCGAAGATTCAGTCATCCGCGCCCAATACGGCTCGTTCTCCAACCCCCGCGGCACAATCGTCTTGCCCCGGAAATAGTCATACCCCATCTCCGGCAACAACTCCAAAACACTCATCACCGGCTGCGGCACCGGATTGTCTATGTTCTGCGACACAAACAATTCCCCAAACGCCGTCGCCGCATCCACGTTCCGCTCCTTCAGAAAATCACAGAACGCCCCGGGAATCGAAGCGAATATCAACCCCGCCTCGAACGGAACCGGCACCAGCAAAAACCGCGTCTTGCCCGTGTTGGCCTTCCCCAGCGGGAAATGGAAAAACAACAACCGCCGCCACCGGGGCTGGCTCCAGTAATCCTCGTTGTCCCAGTTGATGCGCTGCTCAGTCAGCTTCACCAGCGTGATGAAAATAAAACCCTTGGTCAGCGTCTTCATCCACGCCGCCGGGTCCCGTGGGTCATACAACGACCGGAAAAACCGATACCGCCCCTGCAACCCCGCATTCCAAAACGCCGTCAGCAACTTCAACGACTTCATCACCGGCGCACTCCCCTGCATCGAGAAATCCTGCAAATCCCGCGCCTCATACGCCGCCTGCAACGCCGCGTCCAACGGCCCCATCCCTCCATACAACTTCGCCGCCTTCTTCCGCGAAATCGCAAATTCCCCTATCCGCGTGGATTCCTCCCCCATCTGCGTCAGCCACCGCAACGCCTCCAACGGATGCGTCACGATGTACAACCCCTTCCGCGCCGGACTCCAGTTCTCCGCAATCTCCCGCCGCACAATCTCCGCCAGCTTGTCCCGGTCAAAATACGCCGTCTCAATCGCATTGGCCCCGCCACTCGCCTTCCACTCCGCCACCAACTGCCGCAATGCCTCCCCTTGATGACTGAAATCCCGGCCCAAAACCTTGCCCGCCATCTTCAAAATGTTCGGCCCCAATAACGCCCACATCCCACGGAACGACGCCTCAAACGGTAACACCGTGTAACGAGACAATACCCCCGCGCTGACTGTGTCGCGCAGAATGTTCCGCCACAACGCAAACGCCGGGTCCAGCGTGATGCCCGAACGCAATAACTGGCTCGGAAACGCCAGCACCTTCATCAACGCCCCCAAACTGTAATTGTCCATCGCCATCGTCGCCCGATACAGGTCCGGGTTTAGCTGGTAGTAATGCCAGCCATCCTCACGCCGCACCCGGATGATGTTGTCCGGCAACGTCTGCCGCGTCGAATGCCGCCAGAAATCCAACAACAGGTCATCCGGCAACTCGCTCGTGTCCAACCCCTCCCGCTCCAGCTTGTCCCGAATGTCCTTCAGCTTGAACTTCACCCGCTCCATCGGCGGCGGCACCTTCACTATCCATTTGCCCATCCCCGGCAATTCCGCATACCGCGCCAACGCCAGCAACGCCCGATGTTTCTCCACCGCAAAGGTTATCATGTAGGCGTTCTCCAAAAACCCTTCTATCGGGTCCATCACCGGCCGGTCGCTCCCCGCCCGCCGCTTCAACGCCGATGGCTTGCCCTCAACCCCCAATTGCCGGCCCAAACCACCACCAGCCACCAACGGCTCGTTCACCCCCACCTCATACAACCGCCGCAATGGCACGTAAATCGGATAAGCCCGCTTCATCCGCGCCACGTCGCCCCGGGTGAAATAACCCGCATCCACCGCATACTGCAACAAAGCGTCGTTCCATTTATTAACCCGCCGCAACGCCTCCGCAAAATCCGGGTCGTCCCGGTATTTCTGTATCACCGCATGCAGGTCCGCCGGATTGAACCCAGACTGTTTCCCCCTCATCTCCATCAAGTTGGCTTCCAACGCAATCAGGTAATCGGCAAACTCCCGAATCCGCGTCTTTACCGGCGCAACCGCATCCATGAAACTTTCACCCAACCGCACTGTGCCGGTCTGACCATCCACCGTCCCATACCGAATCCAGGCATCCGCCCGGCCATAGTTCCCCCGCAACAACCGGAACAGCAAATACGCATCATGACGCGGCAGCAAAGCGTTGGGCTCACCCCCCATCGCCTGAAACGCATCGTCACTGGCCAGCTTCAACATGTGCAGGTCGTCCAGGACCGCCTCGACCGCATTGGCCACCGTCAGCTTGGGCCGCCAGGGATTGCCCGTCACCACCTTCTGCCGAATCGGATTGGTCGCCATCTTGTGAGCCTGAACGTCCGATTGCACGTCGCGCAGAAAACCCAAATGCTCCTCGTTCGCGTCAATCAGGGCCTCGAAAAACTCGTTCATCCTCGGCCAGTTCGCCCGCGCCGTTTCCGGGTCCTCAATCCAATACCGGATGAACTCCGCCACGCCCTCCCGCCGCTGATACTCCAACGACTTGCCAGGCCGCATCGAAGACCGGCTCCCCGGTCGCCCCGGGTCGCCCAGGTGCATCAACTCACTCTCCAAGGTGGGTTCCCGGTGCAAATTGAACTGGTAATCTATCGCGTGCCCGGCTTCGTGGAAATAAGCCCCGGAATCCGCAACCTCCCGTATCCGAATCAAAACCGCCGTCGGATTGTAATAACCCCCAGTCCGCCGGCCCACACGCCCCAACCGAATTGGAAGCCCCAAACCCCTTTGCAGGTCCCGCATGATTTCATACATCTTCTTGGGATTGCCCTTCATTCCACGTGGAACAACCCGCGACGGAACCAGCCCCGGAGCCGACGCCGAAACCTCATTGATTTCACCCGGCACCTCGTTGACCGCCGCCCGCTCCTCCGCCTCAATCTCCCACATCCGGTCCCGCCAGCCCTCCGCCAGGTCGGAATTAGGAAATTCCTCCAGCCGGGCCAGCAAATCCTGATACTCAGGATTGGCATCCAGCCGGTTGGCAATCCGCTCATCCATCTCCGCAATCCGGTCCCGCTGCGCCTTCAACGCCGCCAATCGCTCTAGGTTCTTCTCCACATCAACCCGCAGGTCAATCAGTTCCTCCGCCTGCTCTATCTCCCGGTTGATGTCATACAAGGACATCTTCGAGTAACGGTCCGCCTCGACTTCCTCAGCCGTACGACTCCGGGACTCGGCCACCTCTGCCTTGCCCTCGCCTTCCGCCTTCTCCCAGGTCGGCTCCCGCTCCGACACCGCCCATTCGGTCTTCCAAAAACCGACTTTGACCACCTTGATGCCAAACGGATTCTTCTCCTGCCCGTTGGCGTTGTACCACGCCCGGAATTCATCCGTCACTTGCGCCCGCCACGTGTACCCGCTCCGCCGGTCCATCCCATTGTTCAGCTTCACCCAGTGCAACTTCGGCGGCGCGTTCTCCAGCCGCTTGCCCGGTTCGCCAGGCGCATTCTCCATCTCACCCTTGGCCCGCGCATCCTCGGGATTGCTCAGGTCGTCAATGAACTGGTCAATGTCCGTGTCCTTGCCCGCCTGAATCCCGCGCAATATGGACAATTTCCGGTTCATCTTCCGGCGAATATCCGCATCCGCCAGCGAATTGCGAACCATCAGGATGAACGCCCGCGACTCCGAAGCCGTGTTGCGGCGGCTCACCCGATACATCACCTGTTCAAACAAATCGCCCGCCCAACTGATGTCCACCACAATCAAACTGCGCGGATGCCGGCCCACGACGTCATCCAGGTTCAACCCAGCACCGCCGGATTGCGGCGTCACCAAGGCCACTCGCACGTTGTTGTTGTAGAATTCATTGATGCCCTGCCGTTTGATGTCCTTCTGTGTCCCGAAAATCTGGGCGTAGGGAATCTTCCGCTTCTCCATCTCCTCAGCCAGAAATCGCAAGGCCCCGCGAAACCGCATCGGACGACCCGACTTCTCCTCCACCTGCTTCAAGACGAAGTCGTTCACCGAATTGGCAAACACAACCACATTCCGGCCCGCCTCCAATTCCTCAAGGATGATGTTCAACGCCTGCCGCGCCTTGATGCTCTCATTCCATCGCTTCAGGTTTTGAGGCCGCGTCCAGGATGACGAAAATCTCTCAATCAAATCCTGCTCAATCAATTCTTGTGCATTCAGGTCATCGAGATAATAGATGCCCTGGTTGGTCTTGCGGTTAATGAACCCCTCCGCAATCACCTTGTCGGAATAACCCGCCCGCCGATACAACTGCTCGGGCCGAATCACCTTGAGGGCTGCGTCATAGTTCAAATCCCCGTAGGCGTTGCCGTAAATCTGCTTCTTGACCTCATCAGGAAGCGTTTCCCATTCCGCCTTCGAGATGTTTTCAATCTCATCGGGCCGGAACTTGTAATGCGGAATCCCCCGCGCTGTCCCGTCCCTCGACTTCATCAGGGCCGCCCGCTCCTCCGGCCCCATCTTCTCCCACAGTTCACCAATCACCCACTCTGCCCGGGTCGGAGCGTCCGCCGCATCCCATCTCGACCGCATGTCATCTGAGAGCGGAACACGAACCCGGCTGCCCACCACTTCTCCCCACCACGGAAACTCACGCCGAATCATCGTCCCGTTGGCAATCGCCTCGCGACGCAAGGCCAAAACGTTCCTGGCCACGTCCAGATAATAGACCCCCTCCTTTTGAACAATGAATTCGCGGGCCTCCCCGTCTATCACCTTGGTCACTGGCCTTAACCCAAGCCGGTCCAGGACCCTCCGCCGATGAAGTTCAAGCGGCACATCCTTGGGCTTGGTAATCTCGCTCAGGAAATAAACGGCACTGGACACCTTGTCCATCGGCGTTGCCGTCATGAACACCTTGAATTCGCTTTTCAGCATTCGGGACGAAAATTCCCGGTTGCTGCCCGCGTTCTTCAAGGCATGCGCCTCGTCGAAAATCACCGCCGCCCAGTCCTGGTTCACAATGCGGTCGAATTTCTCCCGCATCTTGGTCCCCTTCGCCCCCGGATTGCTCAACAAGTTGTAGGTGATGAACTCGATGTTGTCGGTCGGAATCCCGAATTTCTTGAAGTCCGGCAGGAAAGACGTGACGATATGTTCACTGGACGTTCCCACCACCAGCACTTTCTTGCTCGGCGGCTTCCCCGCATGGACATTGTCCATCGCAATCTGTTCATCCTTGAAACCGTAGGCTTTGGCCACCTTGTTCTGCTGCTCGGGAGTCAGTTTCTCCCAGGTCAGATTGGTCAGTTCCTCAATCTGCAACGCGCTTAAGTTCTCTTTCTCGATGCCAAACAGCCAGCGACCCTTGGCTCCCACGTGCGACGCGTCCCAAACCCCTTGCATGTGAGCACTCACCCGCTCGGGCTTCTCGAAAGTCATCAAATGCGCAATGGCCGCACCAATGCCGGACTTCCCAACCCCCGGCCCGTCGGCAATCATCACCGCCGGCTTGCCCGCGTCCCGGGCCGTCAAGGCCATGACCACCGCCTTGCACTGGGTCCAGTCCAGACTCGCTCCGGTCGGCCCCACCCAGCGTTCCGGCGTAATCTGCTTCGCCCACCATGGGTCCCCCGCAGGCATGACATCCTCGTCCCGAACCACCAGCCCGGGCCGATGCTTCGCCCCCTTGCCCACCTTCACCCCGTCGTCGTTGTACAGCTCAACTTCGTCCCGGGGCGTCATCTTCTTGGCAATGTCCTCCATGCCCGGAACATCGCGGACCTGATTGTAAGCCCGACGGAAATAGTGCCGGTATTCTTCCCCAACCAAATCCCGCATGGTGTTGTACCAAGTCGGGTAATCCACCGTCCCATTGGCAACCAGATTGCCGCCAACCGTGGTCAGGTTGTTCAGCACTTCCTGGTTGTAAAGCGCATCGGGCGGCTCGCCAGGAAACATCACTTCTTCAGTTGCACTGATGCCTTCCTCGGACGCCCTAGATTCTGCCAGGGCTGATTCCAGTTCATCAATTTCACGCCACTCCTCCGCCGTTCGCCGAACCCCTTTCCGAAGCGGGGCAGATTCAATCAGTTCAGCTTCACTCTCAGGTTTTGCCGCTTCTTTCGGAATCGGAGGCGGCGTTTTGGCTGCCGGACGCGCCGCCAGCGGTTCTTCAGGTGCCGTCGGCTTCGGCGGTTGCGGAATTCCATTCTCCTTCTTCTTCTTCAGCCACTCTAAGGCTCCACTGGCTTTGTCTTTTCCGAATTGGCCGAGGGGGGTTCCACCGCCAAGCTTGTCTTCTGGCTTGCCAGTCTCCTTTGCCGGAGTTGGAGTGCCAGTTCCGCCGCCTGTCGGAGCAGGAGCAGGCGTGGGCTCTGGCCTACCTGTTGGTTCAGGGCTTCCAGGAGGCTTCCCGGCCTTGCCGGGCTCGCCGGGCTTGAAGATGTCTCCTTGGGTTTCTCTTGGTTCTCGGGATTTTTCATAGTCATCAATCAACCGTCTCAGAAGTTTCGCCACTTCAGGTTTCTTGCGTTCTTCAAACAGGCTTCCGTGAGCACTTTCCTCCAGGGCCTTCTTGGCTTCGCGATGGTACTCCTCAAACAATCGGACAATGTCTCCGATGTTCTTGGCTTTGTCGAAAAACCGCATCAACTCCGCCATGACCAATGCCCGTTCCGACTTGTCGGCAAACATGTCGGCTTGGTCGAGGAATTCTTGCAGGCTTTCCCCGCGCTCGGCCATCGAGAGCATGTTCCGAATCGCATCCGCCAAGGGCCGCGCCAAATCAAAGTCCGTTCCGCGCAAATCAATCAGCCGCGTGGCAGAACGCAAAATCCCAGTCACAAACCGCCGGCCAAAGGCGTCCGGATTTTCAACTATCTCCCGCGCCAAAGCCGCGTTTTCCTTGATGGAAACATCCATCGCCAAGGCCAAAATCGCATTCTTGACCCGCCGTTCCATCAAAGGCTGGTTCCAGCCGCCCGGACCTTTCAGTTCGTTGGGCTTCCCAATCAATGCCCAAAACCGGTTCAGAAACTCCCGGTTCGTGGACGCGAAAATGTTTCCAGTTGTATCCGGGTTCCAGAAATGCAACAACCCGATGTTCTGCATCAGGAGAATTGCATCGGCTTTCGCATTATCCGATTCCCGCATGCCGGCCACGTCAGACACGTTGGACTTCTGCGCGAATGCCTGTTTGCTCAAATCCCCAAAATCCGTAACGCGCCGAACCAATGCCGGACGTTGCATCGTCTCTATTCTGGCAATCTGCCTCGGACTGAATCCAAGCTCCTGCGCTGTTCGGACCATCCATTCCTTATAAGCCTTGATGGATTCGCTGTTTGCATCATACAGCATCTCCAAGGCGCGATGCCGGGCATTGCCGCTGAGAATCTGGTTCTTCTCGTCAATGATGATGCTGCCCTGAGAGGAAATTCTGGATTCCCCAGCCGATTCCGGGTCAAAACGGGTCGCAACGCGCAAGGCCCGTTCTTCCATTACGTTTCCCCCCATTTCACGGGGCTGCAATGTCTGGTCGTATCCGGGTCGGTCGCTCCGAACCATCTCTGACAGGTCAACAATCTCCCAATGCCCCCTGACTGATGCGGTTCGGTCCGGTGTGTCCACCGTAAATCCTGGAAACACTTCCTTTGGTTGGTTCAGAATCTCCAGGGCTCGGTCGAGTCGAATTTGACCTTGTGGCAGCCGGCTCAACAAAACATTCTCGGATGGAAGTTCAAATCCCATGCCCCGGAACGTGCGCACGTTGCCAGAAGTGATGTTCTGTCCGTCACGAATGATGTCAACCTGAACCCATCCCGGAATTCGCAGTTCTCGTCCGCCTTCACGAAGAACCTGTTCGGGACTGATGGTCAGAAGCACACGGTCCGGCGTCAATCCGGCCTGAATTTCCTGCCGGATTGTGTCCCGTTTCAATTGTTCCGAAGCGGTAAGTTGTCGTGGCCGGCCACCCAAATAATTGGCCATGATGGCTTCAATGTTCCGCGTCACTTCCGCGAATTCAGGCGTGCCATGTTTGTTCTCCTGAAGCAGGCGCAACAACTGTTGTTCCAACTGCTGAAGCCGCTGCGCATCTGACTCGAATTCTGGCCGACTCATTTCCTGGATGTGGCGTTGGGCAAGCTCTGCCCGCTGGTCGAATTCCGGCGGAAGCTCGAATTCCCCAGGTGTGCCTCGCCGTTCCGCATCCCTCGAAAGCAATCGGAACAAGGATTCAGGTATCCGAACTTGTAATTGCATCGGAGAATGACGGGCAGCCTCCTCTTGCGACGCAAACCATCTGCCTGGTTGGCCGGCTTCGCGCATTGGAGCCCATACTGTCACCAGCCGTTCAGGAAGCCCCATCTCGAATGGAAGCGGGCCTTCCGGCGGTGGATTGTTCCGAGGGGTCCCCCGCGGTGGCGGTTCTTCGCCCCGGGCGGCCCGCAACAATTTCTTCGCCCCTTCCTTGTTCACAGGCACCCCTTCAAACATGAAAACTTGCGGGTATCGCCGTTGAACATCCGCCCATGTCATGTCGGGCGTCAAATTCTCACGCAAATCGTTGACGAAGTCGTCCCAGGTCAGCAGTTCTTTCGGAGCCGGAGGAGGCGGCGGGGGTTCGGGAATCGGTTCCCCCTCGCCGGGCACTGACAAAATTCGCCTTCGGGGTCTTTCAGCCGTTCTCCAAGCCTGTTCCAGAACCGAAAAAATTCGGACCAGTTGAGTGCGCCCCTCGGGAGTAGCAGCCAAAGCTTGCAACTGTTTCCGAGCTTCTTCTTCCTGAACCCCGCCCAGCCGCCGCAAGATGTCTGCGACGCGCCGTTCTTCCGCTTCAGGGCGCATTCTGCGAAAGATTTCTTCAAGTTCGCGTTGTTGTCGCCAAAGGTCCCGTCGCGCCTTGACCTCACGGCGTCGCGCTTTGGTGGCAGCATCAGCTTCCCGCAAAGCACGTTGCCGTTCGTACACCGTTTCCTCTGCGGGCATTTCGAACATTCCCGGCGGCTTGATTGGAGCCCCAACTTCTCCCCGCTCGCGAAACACCGTGGCCAGTCGCACCGCTTCAGGCTCCGGATGGGCGGCGGCGCGTTCGACGGCGTTAATCATCACGCCAAGCAAACGGTTCCTCCGGTTGTTCGCCTTGGCCAATTCATCAGCCTCTTCCCGGGTCATGCGCCGCAATTTCCCAGTCTTTTCATCCGTAATCCAAAGATGGTTGCGCAACGTCCCCGGATTGTCCTCAGACAAAGCGTTGTAAAGCAGACGTTGAATCTGCACTGCGCCTTCTTTGTCGCCAGCCAGCTTTCGTGCAAACCCAATATCAAACAGGGCCGTCAATTCCTCGTCGGTTGCCCCCCGGGCATCCTCGGGCAATCGGCCTTGTTCGTCCTTGAAGGTTTTCTTGAGCTTTTCCTTCTCCCAAATCTGGCGAAACTCGGGGTCCTGGAGCAGTTCATGGGTAGGGTCTAGGTTCTGAACCTGTTCGCGTATCGCTTTGCGGCGGGTGTGATGCCGCGCCAACAAAGACATGTCCAATTCCGTCAACGGTTCCCCGGCATCCAGCTTCGCTTTCAGGACTTGTTGTTGACCTGGCGTCAAGGCCGGCGGAAGTTCCGCTTTGGGAGTCTCCGGCCAGACGACTTCCCGCCCCGGTTCAATTTCGTAAATGGTCGTGCCCTCGGGACCCTTGTCCGCAAACCACCTGGCCGCTTTCGGAGAGCTTAACGCCAATGCCTTGCGTTCCGCCGCACGCTCAAGTTCCTCAGCGCGTTCTTTGTCGAATTCAAGCAACTGTTTTCCGCCGGGCTTCACCCACGGCTTCACCGCGCCCTTGCCCATCAAAGCCGCAAAACCAGTCAAGGACGCTCCCTCAGCAATCAAGCCCGCAATGGTTTCCATGTCGCGCTGGTCTTCCGGCTTGGAAAGTTTGGTCTCCAATGCCTGAATGACGTGCGGGGCTCCAGACAACATTTCCAGAGCAAATAGCCCGCTAATCATCGCGTGCAATCCCTTGGGCAACCCGCCCAAACCAAGAAATGAAATGCCCATCGGCGACGTGAAGAAATTGACCGTGTGAGCAACAGCAGGTTCAACCCCACGGGCAATTTGCATGGCTTTGGCCAACTCGACCGGGTCTGGCTCCTCCCCAAAAAACCCGCGCATCACCTGCGCCGCATGGTCCGGGTCAGGCTTCCACAGTTCAACAATCGGCGTCGCAACTTCCTCGGGTGTTAGTCTGGCCTGTGGCGCAAATTGAGTGAGGCCATAAAGAGCAGGGTGAGCGGACGCAAAAGCAGCCAGACCGTATTTCAGTCCCGTTACCCGGCGCGACAGGGTCTCAGGGTCGGCTTTTCCGCCGGAGAGCGCGTAGGCCAAATCCGTCAGGAAGGTGTTGTAGTCTCGCGGACGTTGCGAAATCGTTTCAGAAATGGGTTCCGGTTCCGCTTCGGGTGTTGACGCCTCTTTCTCCCAATCCGGCTGGGGTGAGAACAGGTTCTTGATGTTCTCGCCAAGACTTTTCACCGCCTCGACGGCGGAAGTGGCGACGGCGGATGTCAGTTCAGTCCCCGGCTCCATGCCGGTCTGAGCCTTCCCAAGGCCAGCCCCCATGCTGGCAATGTCGGCTTGCTCATAAGGCGTCAGCTTGATTTTGGGAATTGGTTCCCGAACCAGTTCAAAATCTTCGGGCTTAATCTCCTCGGGCTCGGATACCAGTTCAAACTCATCAAGATTAACGGGCATACTCCTCCTCTTTCAGTTCAACCAATTTCCCATTCTGCACGCGGAACTGCTTGTTGCTGACCTTGCTTCTGACGATGGCACCTTCCTTCCAGGGCAAACTTGGAGCATTCGTTTTCGCCGGAGTGGCCGCAGGGGTTGAAGTCGCCGCCGCAGGGCGTCCGGGCTGGTCGAGCAGCTTTTCAACCCGTGCAATTGTGTTCGTCAGGGCCGAATAACCGGGGGATTCGGGCGGCATAATTGCGGATTGCTGCACCAGTTGACCTTTCCGAATTTCTCCCGTGAGTCTTTGATACGGTGTCAGCGGTTTCTCGGTCTCATCCGTCGGTCTAGTGGCCCGGGCGATTTTGAATTTTCCATCCGGGGTTCGCACGATGTACGTATCCGAACCCGGCGCAATCGGCTCTTTGGTCAACTCGACTGGCGGTTGTGGAGTCAGATTCTTCATCATCGAAGCCAGCCCCGCGCTAGCCCCGCCCGCCCCCAAGCGCGACAACGCTCCCACGGTCGCCCATTTGGCCATCGCCTTGGCCGGCTCCAGCCCCGCCTCAAGGTCTTTCTGAACCCCACGCATGATTTGATACTGAATCGCCGCGTTCAACGCCTGCTGCGCCTGATTCAGTGGCAAATCCCGATAGGTGTTCTCGAAATTCTGCCAGTAAGCATCGCTGCCAGTTCCGGTCGCAACTGGAGGTTGAGCGTGCTTCACCCAGGTTCTCGGCCCCGGCGGCGGCGCAGGTGGCGCAACAAACGATGGCGCAGGTCTCAGTCCGGCAGCCTGGGCCAGTTCAGGCCCCGTCAGGCCGCGTTTCATCGCCGCATAATAGCGGGTCGTTTCGTCAGGAGGCAAAACAGGCATACTTACCTTTCTTCTCAATACCACTCCCACCAGTCTTCCGGAGAGTAATAATCTTCAAAATCTCCCATATACATGGTCCCGGCACTCGTCGGCTGATAGCCCGGCGAATAAGGCCTTGCCCAATCTTCCATGCTCATGGTCTGGCCCCAATCTGTGGTTCCAGCGGGCAAGCTCGCATATTCCCCGGTATCCCAGTTGTACCAGCTTCCGGCTGTCGGGTCCCAAACTGAAGTCATCCCCGTGGTCGGGTCTTGATAGGTTCCAGACCGCAGCGCATCCCAAACGGTTCCGTAAGTTCCGGCCCCGGTGAAGTAGGCATTCTCTGGCACCTGCGCGGATGAACCATAACTGAAAATGCCTTCGGCGGTGGGGCCGGCAAACGGATTCTGAACCATCTGACCTTGAGGCATCACTTGGCCGCCAGTTCCCCGGCCAGTCAAAGCGGAGGCCCCCAACGCCGCATTGCGATACGCCGCCGCATCGGCTTGGTTCCGGGCCTGAAGCTCAAGCTGCCCTTGAGCAATTTGGCCTTGTTGCCTCAACTGCTCCCGGCTGAGCCTCAACTGCTCCTGCTGGTAGGGCGTGATGAGTTGCGTTGTGATGTCGAACAATGGGGCTGCTGGATTTCGCGCATAGGCCGCACTCAAATGCTGCTGTCCAGCCTGTTGTTGGCCGAGGCTGGTCAATCCCAGGGCGCGAAGATAAGCCGCATTGGCATTGGCACTCCCCGGAGAACCAATTGCCACTCCGCGCTCGGCAGCCTGCTGGCCAAGCACGTTCAAAACATCAATCGGCACCTGCCCCTTCAACTCCGCCATGATGTTGCGTGTGCTTTGTGCCTCCAGTTCCGGCGCGTTCGGAATCCGCGCCATATTCGCCATCTGCTGTGCCGTCCGATTCAGGGCATTGATGTTCCCGGCCAAGGTGGCAAGGGATTCATTGCCCGGATACTGCTGGAGGTCAGTACTGTAAATGCTGTATGCCATAGGTCATTTCGGTTGAAGTCTCGGCCTGTCAGAACCAAAAATCGGAATCCCGACTGAAACGTTGGTCTTTCCTAGATAATGGTCCAACTGGCCGAAAAGCAGTGATAACGCTTTGAGATGGTGTTTCTGTTCCAGTTCTGCGGCCTTGGGCGCGTCCATTCGCGAATATCGGATGGCCTGACATTCCTCAATCAAAGCCGGAATGCTGGTAATCGTCAGATAATCCGGGTCCGATTGGACTGGAACAAAGTCCAGTTTGGCCTGGGCAGTAATCTGCACTTGCCCGGGTGTCCGGCAATTCGACAACGACAGGATGTTGTTGAGGAGATACCGCCGATATTGCGCTGTTACTTCTCCAGGCTCCATTGCCGAAAGCGGATATTGGTTGCCCGAACCGTCCACCTGGAAAATCGTCACCGGGCCAAGCGTCACGTCCTTGATGAAACCCGTGATTCTCGAAAACTGGTTCGTTGTATCTGTGAAAGGCGAATCGAGATAGATATACTCGCCGAGGATGGGCTGTTTGGTCTGCAAATCCACGCCGTAAATCGTCATGCCGTTGCTATCGGCACCTTGAACAAGAATTCTTTTCCCCAGGTCGGCACTATCCGACGGGTAAAATCGCAACGTGGCCGGCGTGATGGTCTGGTCCGCAAGCGTGACAACCGAATCGCGCTCGAACAACTGCGTCGCTTTCGAGCTTTCGCCATTGGGTGTGCCATAACATGGATTGGTCTTGGGCTGCAATCCCGATGTGAAGCTCAAAAACTCATAAAATCCGTTGCGGATTCTTACCGGCGTTTCGTTTACCCCGGCTACAATAAGTCTCGCCACATTCGGCGGAGCAGTGACATAGGCATAATTGTCCGAAAAGCTGACCGTGAATGCCATTCGCGCCCAGCCACCCCACCATCCTTCATCCGGAGCCATCGGGTCCATCATCAGGCGCATTTGAGCCTCGTTCACAAGCTGGGCCAGTGCGCTGATGTCGTTGGCGCAGATTCCCAGAATCCCGGGAAGCCCGCTTGACCTGAGCATTGCCAGTGTCGGTCTAAGCATAAATCAATTTAGTAACTATACGCGTCAAAAGTCGAACCGCCGGTGTCAATTGTAAAATATCGGTTCGTTCCAAATTTGGCGGTGTTTATCTGATTGAATGAATGGCTTGGCACGTTGCAAATCTCTTCATTGGTTTCCGCATTAACAAGGTATATTTTTGACGTGGTATCCGGCCATGTTAAAATAGGAATAGCCATTCGATTACCGGCCTCGTTTATATCAATACCACCATGCATAATTGGGGCCGCAGAAAACGGAAAGTTTTTGATTAGGGCATTGCCATTGGCCAGGTCATACGCGTTCACACAAATCGGGGCTGAAAACACATAAAGAGTGTTCGATACATTGGAAATGTTGTGGGCGGTAACGTAATCCGGAAGCGTGATGGCACCGATTTCTGCGAAACTTGAATTGAAGATTTTGACATCGAAATCAATCGCAAGATAGTAACAATTCGTGAATGGAGAATATCTCAGGTCAACAGGAGTATAAGCGTTGGTCGCGTATCCGATTGAGACATCCGAGACAATCATTTTCGTGTCAATGTCCCAGGCGGTAAATTTGTAATTGTAAAAACCTAATTCATCATAGGGTCCCCAGACATATACCACGGTGTTGTTCGTGGTGTTGTGGCAAATGGTGGTAGCGCCCTCATACGGGTCCGGGAACGAGTAATCCATGGTTTTCGTGTAAGGCGCAATAGCCTCAACGACAGTCAACTTCCCATTTCTTAAGACCCAAAACTCCTTCGTGCTGGGAACATACAAGCCCCCTTCAAAAGGAACAAAGTCAGATGCAAATTCCGGGAATGTGGTAATTGTCAGCAGGGTGTCCTGGTCAATCAATACTGCTCCATCACTTGCGTCGGAAAACAGGGCGCGTCTGGGCGAAATGATTTCGCCTGTATTTCCGCAAATAAGGCCATTCGACGCATTCCGCGAGCCAGTTGCTACAAATTCAAAGCAATTGGCTCCTCCGGGGTTGGTGGTAATGCTAAACGGGGCGGTGCAGGTTCTCATGGTGTCGAATCAGAGACGCGGATGGTGAAGTCGGCGGTTCCTTCGGTTGTTGGGGTTCCGGAAATCAGACCGGATTCGGATAAGGTTAGGCCATCTGGCAGAGACCCGTTCTCTAAAGTAAATGTGTATGGCGCGGTTCCACCATCCGCAAGCAGTTGAACGCTGTATGGTTCTCCAACGGTTGCGTCCTCCAAGGGCGTGGAATTCAAGATGCCAAGCGCCGAAATCGTGTAAAGGCGGGTGACCGCCCATCCATTGGCGCTTACCGCCCGAACCAGAACTGAATAATGGCCCGCGGTTGTCGTTGTCCCGGTGAATTTGAAGGTGTTGGGGCCGGTTTGAACCAAGACAATCCCGGTTGGGAGCAGTCCGCTGATGACGGCGAACGTAAACGGACCAACGCCCGATGCAGACACCACGCCATCCCAATGCGACCCAACACAAGGCTGGGAATTAAGCGCACCAAGGCAGACCCGGTTCTGATTGGCAAGCTGACAGGCCAACTGCCCTGCAAGCTTGTCGGCAAGCCCCTGGCTTGAGGCTACGAACCAGCCCGACGGAATCGTCCAATAGAAATAAGACCCGTCCGGGCAACGCGCCTGGCAGGTCTGCGCGGTATTGTAATATACGGTGGGGCCATCTACGCAACTGGAAGGGTCCCGCAAACAGTCTTCCGGACTGTTTGTAGGAAGCCGCGGTGGAGTCATGGCGCACAAATCCGCCAGTCTCCTGGCGCAAGCATCGGCATCTTCCTGAGAGATGAACGAAATACATTCCCAGAGTCCCGCACAAGCCACGGCAGACCACCAGCCGGGGTCTCCCGGGTCGAATGGATTGAATATCGGCCATTCCAACCCTCGAAATTCAGGGCCGTCGTTATATTCCGATGAATAGTTGGTAACCGGACTGTCAAAATCCAATCCCGGGGTCGGACCCGGGCAGATAATGGCGGTTGGGCAGGGTCTATTCACAGTTCAATCCTTGGTAAAGCGATTTGTCAACTTGCGAGCCGTAAATGAGCAGTCCGCTGACCTGCGCCCAGCCTTTAATCGTAACCCGCAATTGGAATTGATAGCCAATGTCGGTGGGCCGAACCCCCATGGAATCACAAGCCGCCTTGGGTTTGGGCAGTGTCACCGGCCATTTGTATCCTTCCCGATAAACGGGCTGATTGGGGTAGGGATACAGTTCATTGTTGGCGCAGTTGGGAACCAGCCCGTCTTCCTCGCATGACCTGGCCACGCACAGCTTGTGATAGAACCAGGTGCGCCAACAGGGGTCGTTGTCAGGGCGGTATTGCACTGAAATTTCCACGGTGCCAAACACCTTGGACAGCCAGAGCTCGCCACCCATCAACTGTTTCAGTTCAAATTCCTTGCCGAAAGTGAACGCGGGAGTCTCGAAGCTCCAGATGACTCGCGAATCCTCATTCTCGAAGCGTTTGTCCGTCGTCAATTCCCAAACCGCAATCCGACTGTCAGTTTGTGAAACGATAACGGCAAATGCCCGGTCCCGACCGGAGAAATCGCCGGTGAATAACTGCAACACCTGCTGGCCTTCGTATATGCCTTCCCAAGCCGGCGGCAACTGATGCTCGAAACTGGAGATGATGTAGAAATCCAAAATCGCGATGGCATCATGCACAACCCCTTGTGGAGTGTGGCGCGGCAGGATGGCCTGCCACAACCGGTTGTTGAACTCGATGCCGGAGGCGAACCGCATCAAAGACCGGTCATTGAATGCCAAGGCCCGCTCCATATTTGAACTGATGGGCACGTTGCCCCATTGGTCGAACATCCGAATGGCGGTCCGAAGTGACCGAATGGACGGTTCCAAAGACTGACCGAACAAGTCTCCGTTGACCGCGACAACCGACCTGTCATTGACCCAGCCGTTGTTCAGTTGGACAACCCGTTGGCGAGGCTGTTTGTTCGCATTGGCTGCAATCCAGTCATCCCGCGTGATGGGAACATCCAGTGAATAAATGGCCTTCCGTGTCGAGATGTAAAGTTCGCTGACGCCCAGGTCCGCATTGATGTTGGCGGTGTGTTTGATGGCCCGGATGTTGCCCGCGTTGTTGGGCACGGTGAAATTGTCGCCGCCGATGCACAGAGGGTTCTCCGTGACCTTCAAGACTGAATCGCGAAAGCGATACGGCAAGGTCCCCGAAGCCGAACTTCCAACGATGTCCCCGGCGCCATAGGTGCGGCCTTGGGCATACCAGATTCGGCCCTGGTAATAATCCATTGCCGTTGCGGCAGGAATCTCATTGTAGGGCTTCTGGTCAAGCGGATATGCGCTCGGGGTGTGGTCAGGACCGAGAATCCCAACTGACCGCCGCAGAACTTGTCCGTCCCAAAACAGGGGCAGGGTTTTGCCGTCGCCGGCCTGAATTACAAGGAATTCTTCCGCCTGAACAAAGAAGAACTGGTCAGCTTCAGCCGGGTGAACTTCTCCGAAGATTGCCGAAAGGTCCGTCACCTGCGCCGTGTCGAACACGTACCGGTAAATGCGGCCTCCAACGCCATAGACAAGGTAGGGTTCGCTGCCATCCGTCGGCTCATACATGAACCCGCCCTGATAGAAAGCAGAACCGTCATGGGCAATCCCATTGGGCACCCATGCGGTTCGCTGTTTTATTCCCCCACCCCTCACCGTGGCGTTAGTCATCCACGCCAACTGATTACGCTTCAATCCGTTTGGCGTTAACTGTGACTCGATGGTCCTGGACTTGTTGGAATCCACTCCACCAGACCAGTCATAGGACCCATCAGTCAAATAGACTTGATGCGCCATTGCCTGACCTTCGCATCTTGCTTGAAATCATGCAAGAAAGTAATATCGGGCATGGAACTGTATGGTCTGAAATGGCCCGAGAACACTTTGCCGCTCCAAGTGGAGATTCAGTTCATCCGCAACAATGGCTATATCAAGCGAGGCGGAAAGACCTACGGCAAGGGTCTGTTCCATCATTACCGGCAGATGTTTACGCACTTGTGGCCGGAGGATGACCATCACCGCTGGAGTGACCTGGGATTGCGCCGCATCACGGAAAACGAAATCACCGTGTTTCTTGGCTCCTCGGATTCCAACAAGACCTATCTCATCAGCCGATACGTTCTATGCGATTGGTGGGCTCATGCCGACAACACCCTCTGGCTCATTTCAAGCACAGAAATGCGCGGCGCAGAACTCCGCATTTGGGGCAAGCTCAAGGAGTTGTTCAATCGCGCCCGCAAGCGATTCCCATGGCTGCCAGGCACAGTCCTCGAAAGCAAACATGCCATTACCAGCGAATCAATCTCCGACGATGGCAGCGAAGGCCGCGTTCTGACCAAGGGCCTCATCTTCATTCCCTGCAAAAGCAACAACCGATGGGTGGGCATGGGCGCTTACGCCGGCATCAAGCCGACCCGGAACGGCAGGCTCGGCCATTGCGGAGACGAAGTCAGCTTCATGGAACGGTCTTTTCTCGATGCCTACTCGAACTGGTACGGGAAACCCAATTTCAAGGGTTTGCTGACGGGAAACCCGACCGACATCGAGGACCCGCTTTGCACTGCGGCAGAACCACTTGAAGGCTGGGAAAACTGGGTTGATACCGGAAAAACTCAGGAATGGAGAACGAAATTCTACAATGCCTGGGCAGTCGCTTACGACGGACGGGACAGCCCGAACCTGGATTTTCCCGCCGACCAACCGCCGCGTTATCCCTATCTCATTGGGAGAAAGAAACTTGAGGCGGTCGCAAAAACCGAAGGGACAGATTCCCCGCTCTGGTGGATGCAGTGTGTTGGGAAACCGCTGCCCGGGGTGTCACAAATGAAAGTCATTACCCGGCAGATGTGCGAGCAGAACCGGGCATTCGAGCCCGTTGTCTGGCATGGCGGGAAAACAACCACGGTTTTGGGTTTGGACGCAGCTTACGGCGGGGTGGGTGGCGACCGATGCGTTCTTTGCCGGCTTGAATTCGGTCTGGACGTGGATGGAAACAATGTCATCGCCTGTCATCCAATCGTTTTGGTGCCAGTCAGCGTGAAGAACCCGGAATTGGCTGAAACGCAAATTGCCCGGTTCTGCATGCAATACGCCGACCAGCTTGGCATTCCGCCGGAGAATTTCTTCTTCGACGCCAGAGCCACACTCGCCGTCGAACTGGCGCGAATCTGGAGCCCGAACGTCAACGCGGTGGACTTTGGCGGCAAGGCAACCACCCGGCCTGTGTCGCTCGATGAATTCGTCTGGGATGGAGACACCCAAACCAAGCGGCTCAAGCGGTGTGACGAGCATTACTCCAAGTTCGTCACGGAACTCTGGTTCGCCGTGCGCTACGCCATCATGGGTCAGCAGCTTCGCCAGTTGCCCCGGGAAGTCGCGGCAGAAGGCGCAAAACGACTTTGGCGGTTCACCAAGGGCCAGCCCCCGCGAATTGAGGTCGAAACCAAGGCCGAAATGAAGGAGCGCACGAAGGAGAGCCCGGACCTGTTTGATGCCCTGGCAACCGCCATGGAAGGCGCACGCCGACTTGGCTTCGAAATCCAGAATCTCCGAGAGACCCGCTCCAAAAGGCAAGAGGAAGAAGACTGGCTTGCCGATGCCCTTGACAATCACAAGCATTTTATGCGAAAACACGAACTCACATACTCCGTATGAACCAAATCACACAATTAAGCCGAACCCAGATTCCTCCAGGAGGCTGGGTTTTCTTCCAACCCCAAACGGGCTGGGCGATGCCAAATCCTGTCAGTCAGACTTTCAATCAAGCCGTTGAACTGATTATCAAGCATCGCCTTTCCAATGCTGCCATCACCAAAAAGTTCAACCTGTCAACCAGTCGCGCCGAAGTCGGGGATGAATTGGAAAACTTCACCCGCCGCCGATTGGGACTTCCGCCGCTTGAATCGCCCCCAAAACTGATGCCCCGGCCATCGTGGTTGTCGCCCAGCGTCGCCGGGGCTGTTGCGGACATTAAGAGGGCGGCTCAAGGCACTGCGGTTATCCTGGACTGGCTGACTTCCGGCGGCAAGCCGGTTGCCAAAGAACTGGCCGAGAAACGGGCGGCAACATGTGTTGCCTGCCCGAATAACAAGGAAGGAAGCTGGTACACGGTCGCGCCGGCGGAAATCATTCGGGAGACGCTGGAGGCCCGCAAAGACCTGACCCTCGAAACATCGCATGACGCAGAGTTGAAATCCTGCCATGTCTGCAAATGCCTGATGCGATTGAAGGTCTGGACTCCATTGGACCATATCGTCAAGAACACGCGGCCTGAAATTCTCCGGGAATTTCCTTCACACTGTTGGATTGTGACTGAAAAGTGATGAAACCAGTCATCCTTTACATCGTTGTTCCGAGCAATCCAAGCTGTTTGAGCTACGTTTCCAGGTTCGTTGCTACCCTCTCCAGCTTCACCAATCCGGCTCAGTACAAGCTGATTGCTGTTTGCAATGGCGGCCCCCCATCCAGCGAAGTCCGGGCGGCCTTGTCCATCTGTAACGCCGAAATTCTTCCACGCTCCAATGATGGATGGGACATTGGTGCATACCTTGAACTCTCGAAACAGTTCGCGTCACAAACCCCTTTGATTTGTCTCGGAGAATCGGTTTACTTCCGCAAGGCCGGATGGATTGACCGCATCTATTACGCTTGGAGACGACGCGGAGAAGGCATGTATGGCTTCTGGTCGAGCAATTTGATTCGGCCTCATCTTCTCACGACTGGATTTGTCTGTTCCGCCGGCCTGCTTGCCAGATACCCCAAGAAGGTCCTTGACCGAAAATCGAGATACGAATTCGAGCATGGAAAACAACCGTTTCATGCTTGGGTTTCGGCCCAGGAGAGGCCGGTAATGCTGGTAACATGGAATGGATTCTATACGGCGCGAGACTGGCGAATGCCGCCGAACATCCTCTGGAAAGGGGACCAATCCAACTGCCTCTGTTACTGCAACCACACCGACAGGTTTGAAATGCAAAGTCTCAGAACCAAAAAACGGTGGGAGGAACTTGCGAACACCGGACAATGAAAGTCTCGATTGTCTATGTCTGGCCAATCAGCAGCGTCCGAAATTATGATTGGTATCTTGGCCGGTTTTTGAACAGCTATGGCACCAACCCCGCAGGCCATCCCCACGAATCGGTTGTTGTCCTGAACGGAGGAAAATCCAATTCCTTTCTGAGCTGCATGTTCTCGGTGATGCAGAATTTGCGGTTCGTTGAACGCGGCAATGAAGGCTGGGACATTGGGGCTTTTCAGCACGTGGCGGAGGACACTGATGCAGACCTGATGCTCTTTTTCGGGACCACCGCTTGGATTAAAGGACCTGGATGGCTGCGGCGCGTTGTGGATTCCGTAGAGAAGCGCGGAGACACCATCTACGGAGCCATGGGCAACACCGGGATGATGCCGTTTGTTTACCCGCACATTCGCACAACCGGCTTCTGGCTCAACCCGCGTTGGCTGAGAACCCATCCATTGAAAGTCACCGACCCTGGCCAGCGTTATGCTTTCGAGCATGGCTCGAACAACATCACTAGGTTTGTTGCGGACTCTGGGCGTGTGCCATTTGTGGTGTCCTGGAAGCAGGAATATCCGCTTTCGGAATCGAACAGCATTCCGAACGGCTACCACAACGGCAACCAATCCAACATGCTTTTCGGAGACCGAAACAGCGACCCGCCGTATCATCCCATTCCGTGAACATCGCCGTTTTCTATCATTGCCTTTTCGTTGGAGGACCCAAGAAAACCTTTCTGCCTCTGGCTTTTTGCATCGTCACAGACCAGATGCAACAACTGCGCCTGAGCGGCTTGTTGAATCGCGCCGATTACTTCTACGTCGGCATCAATGGCGGCCCGGAATCCATTGAGTACGCCCGAATGACAATTCCCCGGAAAGCCGAGATTCAATTTCACGGAACCCAGTGCCACACTGAGAACCGCACGTTGCTTGCCCTCGAACAGCACGTGAAGCAGAACCCGGACGACCTCATTCTCTATTTCCATTCCAAAGGGGCGACCAAGACCGCCCGGCAGGATTCCGAACACGCCGGCCAGTGGCGCGATTGCATGATGCGCAACCTGGTGATGAACTGGCAACGATGCGTCGCCGACCTGAAACATTTTGAATCGGTCGGATGTCACTGGCTCACCAAGCAGGGCAGCGACAAAAGCCAGAGTCTTTGGGGGGGGAACTTCTGGTGGGCGCGGGCTTCATTTCTGCAAACGCTGCCGCCGCTTTGCGACCGGACCCGAATCATCATTTCCGGGCTCGATGCTCTGGAAAGCCGCTATGAGGCCGAGGTCTGGATTGGCAATGGCAAACGCTTGCCCACCGTGCGAGATTATCATCCGGTTAACCCGGCATTCCGGGGAGCCTGTTCCAATTATGAATCGAGAAACTGAAAAACTTTATGAGGCGGCAATGGAGCCGTTCTTGCAGCCCGGAAGCGCGATTGAGGCAAAGCATCTTCAAATGCGAAGTTGGCGGTACTTCGTCGAAATCAACTCCGGCTGCAATCTTTCCTGCCCGACTTGCGCCCGTGGTAACAAGGAAGGATATGAGCAGAAAATCGGAAAAATGACTCGCGAACTATATCTCAAGGTTCTGGAGAAAATCCGAAACGAGAACAACGAAGCCATCGTTTTCCTTTACGGCAATTCGGAACCGTTTCTCAATCCTGAACTGTCCGATTACATTCTTGACGCAAAACGAATGGGATTGCGCTGCGAATTCAGCACAAATCTGAATTACATGGAGAACGAAAACCACGTCATGAATTCCGGCCCTGACCTCATCATCATCAGCGTCTCCGGTTGGAGCCAGGAAGTCTATGAGCGCGGGCATCGGGGAGGCCGGGTCGAGAATGTGAAGTCCAACATGCGAAAACTGTCCGAGACGCGCCGAGGATGCCGCATCAAACCGCCCATCTTAGTCACCTACCATCTCTATAAGGACAATGACGGAGACGAATTGGAAGCCATGCGGGAGTATGCCGCCGCACTCGAATTCGACTTTCAAACCTGCATTGCCAGGGCCATCTCCATGGAGAATGTCCTGCAATACCTGATGGAGCGCGAAGCGCAACGAACGGGCACCAAACCGCAATACCTTGTTCTACCGGGCTTTCCCGATTACAATCAGATGCTTCCGCCGGTGAATGACAAATGGAGGGAAACCATGCAACGACTTCGTATCAATCCTGACGAAGCCGTCTCGATGTTCGAGAAGTTCAAGATTCATCCGGTTTGCCCGGTCGGAGACGCTTTCACTTACATTCGCCATGACGGGCTAGTGTCTATGTGCTGCTGCGTGGATGACCGCCGGTTGAACTTCGGAAACTATCTGGAAAAGTCGCAGGAGGAATTGAGCGCAATGCGCCGGGGCCATCCGATTTGTCAACAGTGTCTCAAGTACAGAATGAACCTTTACTTTCATATCGCCGACAAGGTACAATGGGACGCAAAGAAACCGTAGTTATGTACAAGAATCATACTTCCTGCCGGGCATGTGGGTTTGGTCAGCGCCTTGAATACATCAAAGCCAATGAGGGCGAGAAACTTGAATCAGTCTTTAATCTTGGGGTTCAACCGCTGGCCAATGCTTTCAAAAAGGAAGGAGACCTGATTCCAGGCCATTACCCGCTTGAAGTCCTGCGGTGTCCCCGCTGCGGACTGGCGCAGCTTTCCGCCACCGTTCTTCCAGAAGTGCTCTATTCAGATTACAGTTACTTCACCAGCCGTTCTGACACGATGTTCCAGCATTTCGATGCCCTGATTCAGGACATTCGCAAGACCCACATCAAAGGACGGGTGCTTGAAATCGGCTCCAATGACGGCACGTTTCTTCAGAAATTGAACCAGGCCGGATATTTGGCGAGGGGAGTTGACCCGGCAGCAAACATGGTGATGCTGGCGCAACGAAACAACATGGAATGCGATGAGGCCATGTTCACTTTCGATTACGCCAATAAGCTCAATGCCTTGTTTGACGTCATCATTGCCCGTCATGTCTTTTGTCACGTGGACAACTGGGTTGATTTCATGCGTGGCATCCAGACGTTGATGACCTCAAAATCCATCGCGCTGATTGAAGTTCCCTACGTTGGCAATCTGGTCAGGAAATGCGAATTCGACACCATTTATCACGAGCACCTGTCCTATCTGAACATCGGGGCGATGCAAGCCCTGCTGCGTCGGGAGCTTTTGATGCTTCAGTTGGTATCGGTGAAGGAATATCCGGTCCACGGCGGGGCCATCGTGATGAAACTGAAGTTGGTCGGCGAGGGCGTCAATGAGGATGAGAGTGTCAAACAGATGCAGGCTCAGGACCCGACGTTGGAGGATTGGCGTTGTTTCTCCAAGAAGGCCACAGAACACATTCGCGACCTGCGGGAACTGGTTGACCGCCTCCGACTTCAAGGCAAGCGTGTCGCCGGCCTAGGTGCCTCTGCCAAGGCAACGGTTTGGGTCAATGCCTGTAAATTCACCAAAAAGGACATCGCCTTCATCACGGACACAACGGTCAAGAAGTGGTATTGCGCAATCCCCGGGTCAGATATTCCAGTCATTGACGAGGAGGCGTTGATACGCGAACTGCCCGATTACGTCATTGTGTTCTGCTGGAACTACCGCGAGGAAATCTTGAAACGCTTTGACCGCCTCGCTGCTCAGGGAATGAAATTCATTTTCCCAGTCCCCCAAGTTCAGATTGTCTAAAACTTCAAGCTGTGTAAGGTTATGCCATGAAGTTTGATTCCGCCAGACACCTGGAAGAATTGATTTGGAACTCGCGCATTGCCGACCTTCCTCGGGCCTCAAACCGTGCCATCCTGCAACGCATGTACGGGGGCGAACCGCCTTTCGACGAAACGAGCGCGGAGGAAAACGGCATTCAGGTTAACCGCAACGACTTGACCGGGGTCAATTTGATGTCTCAAGCGCGAAACCAGTGGAACAGTGCTTTCCTTAACACGCGCAATTATTTCACGGTGACTCTCGATTGTGGTCCGAGCCACAAACGGCATGAGTGGGGCGCAGTCATCACCCGCCACATCAACCAGCGTCTCAAGCGGTGTCCCAAGATGCTGGAACAAATCCGGGCGACTGGGGCCAACGTCATGTTGCATGGCATCGGGCCAACGAACTGGCCAGACCGCCGGAGTCCAATTCCTTCCCCGCTGCCCATTTCATCCCTGCTGATTCCTTCCGAGACCGACATTGACTTCGAGAATCTGGAATGGTTTGCCATCTTCCGGGAATGGACGCCGGCCCAGCTTTATTTGATGACTCACGGTCCAAAGGTGGACCCGGGCTGGAACATGGCCTTGGTGAAATCGCAATTGCGATACATCGCCGAGCAGGTACAGAAACGGCCCAATGCGACCGCCTACCAGTACATGCCAGAACGAGTTGAAGAACTTGTGAAGCAAGACCTGGGATATTGGGGCAGTGACGCCGTGCCCACGATTGACGTCTGGGACGTGTATTTCCGCGAGGCCGATGACGGGAAAGGCTGGTACCGCCGTATCCTATTGGATTGGGGCATTGGAGCCAGCCAAATGTCCCAATCGCTTGCCATGCCCGATTCCCGCAATCGGGTTGAGGGGAAGGATGAGTTCATTTACACCTCAGGCGAACGCAAATACGCCGACTGTCACCGGGAGATTTTTCATTGCAATTTCGGGGACACCTCGGCTTACGCACCTTTCAAGTATCATAGCGTGCGTTCCTTGGGATGGATGCTTTGGGGCGCGTGCGACTTGCAGAACCGGCTTTACTGCAAGTTCATGGAGAATGCTTTCACCAATCTTATGTGGTGGTTCCGCGTGTCAGGTGAGCAGATGTTTTCCCGAATCAAACGGGCGGACTTCTTCCACATGGGCGTTATCCCAAACGGCGTGACCATCATCCCGAATCAGGAACGGTTCCAGCCGGATTCCAACATCATCAACCTTGCCTTCAGCATCAATCGTTCGCTGATTGCAGAGCAGTCCGCGTCCTTTACGTCGGATTTTGCTCGGGGCGATGACCGCAAGGGCATGACCGCGACTGAGACCATGGCCCGGGTCAATTCCGTCAATGCGCTGGTGTCGGGCATGCTCACGCTGGCTTACACTTATGAGGAATTCAAGTATCGGGAAATTGCCCGCCGGTTCTGCATCAAGAACAACCCTGACAAATTGGTGAGAGAATTCAGGGCAGCCTGTCTCCGTGACGGGGTTCCGAGCAAGTATCTGGACTCGGACATGTGGAACATCGAGGCCGAGCGAGTTGTCGGGACTGGAAACAAGACATTGGAGATGGCCGCAATTCAGTTCCTCAACTCCATCCGCAAGAACATGGGGCCGAGAGGGCAGCGCATCATTGACCACATGAGCGTCTTTGCGGCAACCGACCAACCTGCCCTCGCCGAGGAGATTGCCCCGCTGAACGAAGAAAAGCCCATCAGCGATTCGATGCACGATGCCCAAATTTCGACGCAAAGACTCATGGCCGGTTTGCCCTTGGTGCTTTCGCCGAAGATGATTCCCGAGGAATACGTCCGCGTTTGGCTGGCCGACATGGCGATGATGATTCAGCAGGCCAACAATGCCGGAGGAATGGCGACCCAGGAACAAATCATGGGCTGGGGCAACATGGCTCAACATGTTCAGCAGTTCTTGGGCATCATGGCGGCTGATGAGGAACAAAAATCCAAGGTAAAGCAGTACGCCGATGCGTTGGGCCAGTTAATGAACTTCGTCAAAGCCTTCGCGCAACGTCTGATTGAGCAGATGCAATCCAGGAACGGCGGACAAGGCAACGAAGAACAAATCAAGGCCATGGCCAAGGTGCAGGCCGACATGATGATTGCGGCCCAAAAAGCCAAGAATCTGCAAGCCAGTCACGCGCAGCGCACCGCCCAACGCCAGGTGCAATTTGAGTTGGAGGAACAACGCAAGGACCGGCAGCTTGAAGCCGACATTCAGCGGGAGGCTGCCCTTGCCAATGCGGAAGCTGAAAACAAGCGCAAAGAACAGGAGGCGAAAGCCAATGGTGAGAAATCCGAAACAAGCGTTTCTTGAATCCCAACACCGCGCCACATTCGAAAAGCTGACCGAACAGGAAGCCTTTCGGGTGGCTTGTGAGTACGCGATGCTGGAAATGGTTGCCGAGATGCCAGACCCGGGAGACCCGTCCAAGGCATGGGATTCAGCCTGTAAAATTGCCGGGGCGAGGAGACTCCTTGACATTTTGGCAACGCTTCATCAAGCTCCCCCTGAAATGAAAAGCGTAAAGCCGCCAACATTGAACTACAAAGTCTGATATGCCACCTACCCCAACTCCGTCCGCTCCGTCCGCTCCGTCCGCCGCGCCGACCTCTGCTGCGCCGGCCAAACCTTCATCGAGTCAAAGCATCGAGGCTCCAAGCGGGATAGACCTTGGCGATATTGGGGCTGAACTTGATGCCCTGGACGATTCCAAGCCAAAGCCCACGGAAAAACCCAAGGCTCCCCCGGCGAAATCGGCAACACCTGATGGCAAGAAGCCGGAGGACAAGCCGGAGGACAAGCCGGAGGAAAAGGCTGATGACAAACCGGAGGAAAAGCCGAAGGACAAGCCGGAGGACAAGCCGGAAGAACCCCAAAAGCCGGTCAAAGCCGCCGCGCTTCGTGAGGCGTATGAGAACCTGAAACGGCGGGTCAAAGAGGAATACGAACCCCAGTTGAACGAACTCAAGGCGAAGCTCAAGGAAGCTCAGGAAAGCAAACAGACCGAATCCTTGGTTTCGGAACTGGAGACCATCAAGAAACGCCGTGACGAACTGGAAGAACACATCAAGTTCCTCGATTACCAGAAGTCCAGCGAGTTTCAGGAGAAGTACGCCAAGCCTTACCAGGAGGCATGGAACAAGGCCGTTGAGGAAATGGCCGAGATTCAGGTCACGGACCCAGACGGAAACGTTCGGCAGGCGACCGCCCAGGACCTTCTGACTCTTGCCAATCTCCCTCTGGGTGAAGCCCGGAAACTGGCCCGGGAGATGTTCGGCGAGGCGGCAGATGACGTCATGGCTCACCGCCGGACCATCCGGGAACTTTACACCAACCAGCAGAAAGCTCTGGAGGAAGCCCGCGCCAAGGCCGGCGAGCGGGAAAAAGCACTGGCAGCCCAGCGGCAGGTGGAACATCAGCAGACCCTCAAGGCCTGGAAAGAAGCCAACGAGGCTCTGGCAAAGAAATACCCGAACTGGTTCTCAAAAGCCGAAGGCGACGACGAGGGAAATACGCTGCTCGACAAGGGATTCGCCTTGGCCGACCTGCACTTCATTGGCGTCAAAGACCTGACACCCGAGCAAATCGAGATGCTGCCCGACCGGTTCAAAGCCAGCATCAAGGCCACCGGCAATTTGAGCAAACAGGACCGGATTGCCCTGGATGCTCTGCTTCGCAACAAGATTGCCAGTCATTCACGGCTGGCGTTGAAGTTGAAACGAGCTTCGGAGCGCATCAAAGAGCTTGAGGCCAGTCTGGCCGAGTATGAGAAGTCCACGCCGCCGTCGGGACGAGCGGCACCGACTGGAGCCAGCCCATCTACCGGGAATCCGCTGGATGATGCCGCCGCTGAACTGGACGCCATTGACAAGCAGTTCCGATGAAAATCAAGCCCTTGAAAGGGCAGGCTCTTGTTGAAATTCTGCCGCCCGAAACCAAGCACGGTTCACTTTATCTTTCGGCTCCTGACCCCAAGCCTGAGACCAAACAAGACGGGGTGAAAGCCAAGGTGCTGAGAGTCGGACCCTGGCGGACAACCCGGGACGGCAAGGCTTTGCTGCCAGAATTCAAGCCGGGAGACATCGTTCTGGTGTCGAGTTATCGCGGCAAAAAGCTCTCCGCCGGAGTCTCCGGCAGGCTTCTTCTCATTGATACTTCAGAGGTTCTGGCAGTTCTGAGTTGACACCATTCAGTTGGTGTGCCATATCTGCCTTGATGTAATAAGCGGGAATCATCAACCCGCCGGTGCTCAAGCGTCTCACCAACGCCAGCGCAGTTGCAATGACTGCGGACAACGTTAACCGAGCACCGATGGGGTCTTGCCTTGTTCTGGTGCTCACAACCTAGAATTTGCAGCATGATTCCTTGTAAATCGTTTACTGACTTCCTGAGTCGCAAGGCCGAGCACCTTGACGACATGATTATCCGTTCGCTTCACCCCGTTGATACCTGGATTGGACACGTCAGCACGGGGCGTTTCGCGGCGGAGGACGGGGTTGAACATACGTTTGACCGGTTCGAAAACGTCTATCCTGACCTGCGCGGGGCCTGGGAAGACGTCACCGCCACTTCCTGCGTGGGCAAACCGTGCGACCCGGATGAAACCAAGATTGGCATGGGGTTCACCCGTGACAGTTACCGGCTCCAACGGAAATCGTACACCACGGACCTGTTCTGCTTCGACCAGATTTTGAGCGCGGACCGCGCCAAGAAGCAGTTCGCTCATGTGGTGCGGGTCCTTCGCCGGGCATCGAGCCTGATTGTAAGCCATCGTTTTCGCACGGAAGCCCTTCGCATCGCGAAGTACAAATGGTCCTGTGCCAACAACGGGCTGGCCCCCATCACGGCCACCTGGGACTCGACGATGACTTATCTGACCATATCGCGGCTTCCTACCTCGAAAATCACCGTTCGGCACCTGCAACGGCGCGTCGAACCGCAGATTCGCGAAGGTGCTCTGGGCGAGGAAATCAATCGTGGTGCCCAGCCCATGCTGGAATTTGTTACCAACATGGAGGAAGTCTGGAACATGGTCGAGGGCAACTCCGAATTGTCCGACCATTGGCGGTTCAACCAATGGGAGGATGCCTCGAAGTATCACCGTTACGGATGGGTCGGTAAGATTGGCAATTATGGCCTTCGCGCCGACTGGAGTCCGCTCCGCTTCAACATCTTCAGCGGGCCGGATGCTAATGGGGCCTATGTGCTCCAACTGGTTCATCCCTACACCAACGTTCCGGCCACCGAAGGCATCAAAGAAGTCGTGAATGACGATTTCGACATGGCCCCCGTCCAGTTGAACTTCATCTGGCATCGTCGGGCCATGACGTCTCTGGTGCGGGACACCACCCAGATTCATCCCGAAATGCCCTTCGCCATGCGCGACTTCGCCGGCAAGTGGCAGTTCGTCATGGACAACCTGACTTGCGGCGTGGACGTCAATGGCAATCCGATTGCCGTGGACAATGCCCGGCGCAACAAGGGGAAGTTTATTGCGGACTTCTCTTTCGCGACCCAGGCGGAATATCCCGAATTGGCCGAAGCCTTCTTCTCGCTGCGCGAACCGGCCTGCATTGTGGATGTTCCGAATTGCAGTTCGACTCCGTATCCGTATCCGCAGAATTACAGTTCTGCGAATGACGGATGCCCGGAGGATTCCGACGTCCTGACCTTCACTCCGGTGAAGAAGGATGAAACTGACACGTACGAAGTGCCCGCCTCCAGCATCCGTTGCAACGGCATGGTCATTGTCCATGACGCCATCTCGGGTTCTGAATCGCTGGCTGACTTGGTCACGGAACTCAACTCCAAGCTGTCGGCTCTCGGCACTTGGGCTGTCTCGGGCTCTGACATCACGCTCACTACCGATATGTGCAGTGACGTCAGCATCCCGTGGACGGTTTAACCCTTAATCAGGGGTGACATGGGATAACCTCTCATGTCACCCTTCTTCTACTTATGCCGATGGACGAAATTGAGTCCCTCTATTCAGAGGAACAATCGGGTTCGAACGCCGAAGCGGCTGCTGCTGAAGCAAACGAGTCCGAAAGCATTGACCAGGAAGAGGCTTCCGGCAATACGGCGATTATTCCCAATAACGTGCTTCGCCCCGATGGTTCTCCCCTCAAAGAGGGAGACACTATCACAGTCACCGTGGTCAAGAACTACGGGGATGAAAGCGAAGTCAAAGTGCAGGCTTCTGCCAGCCCTAAGGCGGTTACGCCCCCGCCAGGAAGCATGGAAGAAGCCAATGCCGAGCTTGAAACGATGGGCGCACAGTAACTTATGGCCATTGCCTGTACACCTGAAGAACGCCTCGAAAAGTTCAAATGCCTGGAATGTGGAAGCGAGTCGCAACTGCTACTTGTGCTTCTGCTGGCCTTGGCGAAGAACCCACATGCCGGCTATACAATGCCGGACGACACCAACCAACTGATTGAGGACTCGGCCTGCTGGGCCTGCTTGACCGACAAGCAACTCCTGCAAGCCGTTGTCAGCACGGTTGGTGAATGGGTTGAGGATGAAGATTGGCAGCCCCTTGTTGAGGAAGCCCGCTGCATTCAATGCGCCAATCCGAAACAAATCAAGGCGGCCATCGCGTTCCTCATTTGCAAAATCATCTCTGGCATTGCTTCTGAGTAATGAACCCGGCGGTGATTTCCGAGTTGTTAGCTGGGGCGAAGTGCTTCCAATGCCTTACGCCCCGGCAACG
>Ga0208825_1000551_pt1 | contig 34869 bp, 34 predicted proteins | sample AD_UKC113_MetaG_FD_184450 | JGI IMG/M metagenome (GOLD analysis project Ga0208825, IMG submission 184450) | Active sludge microbial communities of municipal wastewater-treating anaerobic digesters from Hong Kong - AD_UKC113_MetaG (SPAdes)... | ecosystem: Engineered > Bioreactor > Anaerobic >... | reverse complement strand
GTTGGTGTTGTTTAAATAACGTTCCCCCTGCGTTCCGATCGATTTCCCTTTTGTCCCCACTATCTTTTTTAAAGACTGATTGCGCAAAGCATATCGTGTTATAACGGCTAAATCCGCGGCAGTAGTATAATGCCCGGCTTGCGGGAGCCCGTTTGTGTTTTTAAAGGATGTGTCCACGGCACCAAGCATTTTGGCCTTTTGATTCATCAGCAGCACAAAGTTCTGTTCAGTGCCGGCTATATGCTCCGCGATAGCAACACAGGCGTCATTTCCAGATTGCAGCATCGCCCCGTATACCAGATCCTCCAGAGTCAGCTTTTCTCCGCTTCGCAGTTCAATACTTGCCTCTCCAACGGATGACGCATTCTGGCTTATTGTTACATACTGCCGGAGATCCCCTCCCTCAACGGCCAGCAGCGCCGTCATTATTTTGGTAGTGCTGGCAGGCGGTCTTTTTTTTCTTCCGTTCTTTTCATACAATAACTGTCCGGTCACGTCATCCATCAGGACCGCCGCTTCAGCCGTCACTGCCGGCGGCTTATCTCCGCAACCGGGGCGTGCAGCCGCCCCCGCCTCATTTTGGAATGCCATGAGATATATAAAAATAACGATTGCAGTCAACTTTTTTTTCAGGCCACTGTGCTGTAACAAATGCCTCATCGCCTTCAACAACGGTTTTATCATCGTTGTTTTTTTATTGCTGCCTTTCAGCCTTTATATATTCAATGAACGCCTTGTTTTTTCAGATCTTCGATCATCGATGATACATTGACAAGTTCAAACTCCTGCTTTTTTAATTCTCTTATGACAACGGGCAGCGCATGTACGGTCGGCGCAGTAGGATGCATGAGCACTATTGCGCCATTGTGCGCCTTTTCGACTACGCGCCGGACGATAACTGAAGGAGCCGGCTTCTGCCAGTCTATTGTATCTATGCTCCATAGCACGGTGGTATAGCCAGCGTCTTCAGCAGCGGCCAAAACCGCGTCCCCCCTTTCACCGTAGGGAGGAGCGTAGATTTTGCTTATCGAACCTGTTATGCTGGTCAATACCTCTTCAGTTTTTACGATTTGCTTAAAATTCGACAATCTTGATATCCTGTCCGGGTGCGGATGCGAGTAACCGTGGTTACCGATTTCATGACCGTGCTTTGCGATTTCACTGACAAGTTCCGGAAAATCTTCAGCCCACTGGCCGCCGACAAAAAAAGTCGCCCGCGTATTGCTGTCCTTTAGTGTTTCAAGAATTTGCGGAATATACTCCTCACCCCATACCACATTGAAGGTGATGGCAATTTTTTTCCCGTCCGGACTTCCCCGGTAAATCGGCGATGCAGCAACAGTAGCCGGTTCATTCCGATATTTCAATAAAAAAGAAGCCGCCGTAACCGAAGCCAAAAATAAAACGGTAATTAAAAAGAACCTTTTCTTGTTAAATAATATTATTATTTTCAAAAATGTGCCCCCCGGTGATCTCTCTTAAAAACTATGCTTTGCATCAGGGAATTATTTTTTAAAAAATAAAAAACCTCAATTTCGAGGTTTTTGTACATCTTACCTTCATATAAATCCGTTTTTGTTACAGCCTTTCGTTCACCCTTCGCCTATGTGCCCGGTGCGTTCTGTTTTCTTTGAATGGTTGGCCTTCCTTTGGTGCTGCATCCTTTTTGGACAGCTTCAAACGTCCCTGGTTGTCGTAACCGAGCACCTTAACCAGAATGTTGTCTCCTTCTCTGACGACATCTTCAACTTTATTCACCCGGTGGTGCTCAAGCTGGGAAATATGCACAAGCCCTTCCTTGCCCGGAAGTCCGAGAACCCCGGGAATAATTTCCACAAAACATCCGAAATCCGTCACTCTCGTCACCCTGCCCGTATATATCTCACCGGTTTGTACTTCCCTGGTCAGTGTTTCGATTATTTCCAGCGCCCTTTCGCCTTTTTCCTTATCAACTGCTGCAATAAACACCCTGCCGTCGTCTTCGATGTCTATGTCGGCACCGGTTTCCTCAACAATTTTCTTTATGATCTTTCCGCCGGGACCGATAACGTCGCGAATCTTATCAGGATCAATGGTTATATGGATAATTCTCGGCGCATACGGCGAGAGTTGCGGTCTCGGAGCCGGAATAACCTCGATCATTTTTTCCAGAATATACATTCTACCATGATATGCCTGCGTTAAAGCTTTCTCCAATACATCCCCGGTAATGCCCGGTATTTTTATATCCATTTGCAGGGCCGTCACCCCTTTGGCAGTGCCGGCGACTTTAAAATCCATGTCGCCCAGGTGATCTTCGTACCCTTGAATGTCCGTAAGTACGGAAAAACGATCTTCTTCTGAAATCAACCCCATGGCTACTCCTGCCACAGGCGCGGCAATCGGAACGCCGGCATCCATCAGGGCGAGGCATCCGCCGCAGACGCTTCCCATAGATGTGGACCCGTTCGATTCCAGAGCCTCCGAGACGATGCGAATGGTGTACGGGAAATCTTCTTCCTTGGGAATAACCGCCGACAACGCACGTTCGGCCAGGGCGCCGTGACCTATCTCCCGCCTTCCGGCGGCACGCAGCGGTCTTGTCTCACCCGTACTGAAAGGGGGAAAATTATAATGGTGCATAAACCGTTTGGATTCCTCGACTCCCAGTCCGTCCAGGATCTGCTCCTCTGAAACGGTCCCCAGCGTAACCACAGAGAGGATTTGTGTCTGGCCGCGGGTAAAAAGACCGGAACCGTGCGGCCTCGGCAAAACTCCGACTTCCACTGAAATGGGCCTGATTTCATCAAGCCTGCGGCCGTCTATTCTGACTCCTTCAATCGCAGTCATGCGGCGCACAATTTTCTTCTCCACAGAGTCTATAATATTTCTGATTGTCCCCTCTGCTTCGGGAAACTGCTCCAAAAATTCCGCGACAATTTCATCTTTAATCTTTTTTAGATAGCATTCCCTGTCCATTTTAGAGAGTCTTTCCTCGACACAGTGCCTCAGCGCGGGCTCAATTTTTTGACAGGCCGCGCTGTTGACTGCCTCGGTTAAGTACTGGTCGGGCTCTGTTGTTTCAAGCACCATTTTTTCTTTTGCCAGACCCATATTCAGGGCTTCTTCCCTGTATCCCTCAATAAATTCGACAATTTCCTTGACAGCCTCATGCCCGAACGAAATCGCTTCCAGTATCGCGCTTTCCGGGACTTCTAAAGCCCCCGCCTCGACCATCATCACCGCATCCTTAGTCCCGGCCACGACCAGGTGCAGGTCGCTTTTTTCAGACTGCGCCAGCACCGGGTTTATTATGAACTGTCCGTCTACCCTCCCCACAATAACGCCTCCTATTGGCTGTTTGAAGGGGATTTCGGAAATATGCAGCGCTGCCGAGGCCCCGACCATGGCGGCTATTTCTGGAGCGTGATCCTGATCAACCGATAAAATTGTTGCTATAACCTGCACTTCGTTGCGCATTTCCTTCGGAAACAGCGGCCTTATCGGCCTGTCTATCAGCCTGCCGGACAAAATTGCCTTTTCACTGGGCCGTCCTTCCCTTTTTATGAATCCTCCTGGAATCTTGCCCACTGCGTAAAACCTTTCTTCGTAATCCACCGTAAGCGGGAAGAAATCAATTCCCGCTCTTATATTTTCAGCCACGGTGGCGGTAACCAAAACTGTCGTATCACCGTAACGGACAAATACGGAGCCGCCCGCCTGCCTGGCCAAGCGTCCAGTTTCAAGAATCATCCGTCGGCCGCCGACTATTATTTCCTTTTTTAATATTAAATTTCCTTCAGCCATTTGAGGGGTATACCTCCCTGTATCTTTTAAACTAAACAATAAACTTATAATATTTCGTTATTTCTTATATTATTTCCTTCCTGCTCGCTGAAAAATACTTGAACACAATACAAACAAGCGGGTTAAACCCGCTTGAGATTTAATCTATATACATAGGGTAAACAATTAAATTTATTGCAATAATTCTCTTTTAACTCATAATTATTGTCTACACAGACGCCGCTGACTCTACGCTTTTCAGCTAGCAGTTTATTTCCGCAAGCCGAGTTTTTCTATCAACACACGGTACCGGTCAAAGTGACGGTCTTTCAAATAATTCAGCAAAGCCCTTCTTTGACCGACCATTTTCAGCAGGCCCCGTCTCGAATGGTGGTCGCCCTTGTGGTTTTTAAGATGTTCTGTAAGCGTATTGATTCTTTCCGTGAGTATTGCCACCTGAACTTCAGGTGATCCGGTGTCGTTTTCATGAATCCTGTAATTTGTGATAACATCCCTTTTCTTTTCCGTGGTCAAGGCCATGCAAATTCACCTCCTTTTCCTTAATCGCCACAGGCCAAGTCAACCGCCGGAGAACATGTCACCTAGCCCGCAGTTCCCTTTTTACTTCCCTATTATAGTTATTACAAGGCGGCCGCCAGGTATATCCTTGGCAACTATGTCAAAAACCCGTCCCGACTTCGCAAAAAAACCACGGAATCTGGTGGCCGTCGGTATACGCCCGGGTATGTTGTTGGCAGCGTTAATAATATCGACAACAGTGATTTTTTCCTGCCTCATGTCCCGTAGTCTTTTACGGGCATGTTCGGTAATTATTACCCTCATTCCCAGGCCTTAACACGATTCATCTTTGCCGATATGTTCGCCTTCCTCCTGGGTGAGGAAAGCGTACAAAGCGTCCTGAAAGGCCGTTAACCGGAAATTTTCCACATTAGCCCGAAGATAAATTTCTTCAAGTTCCGATTTCAGGGACTGGAACTCCTCGCTTATACAGATTAAAGCTATGTGATTAAGAAACTTTTTAATTTCATCTTCTGCGGAATCAAATTTTGGAATACCCACGGTTAACGCTCCCTGCCGTATTCTATTTTACGGGACAGTTAACGCGTTAATTTTAGCATAATCAGCCGCATGTGTAAACGCTGCCTAACAAAATTATATTTTTTCATTTCCCCCTTTATTCCCTTACTTTCGACCATTCGGATCTTGCCTTAATTATATCAAGCTTTATTTGTTCAATCAGGTCCGAAGGTGAAGAAAACCGTTTTTCTTCTCTTATTTTCCTCCTGAAACTTACTTTGATGCGTTTTCCATATAGTTCCTCGCAAAAGTCCAGCAAATGCACCTCGATGTTTCTTTTTTTACCCTGGAAAGTAGGCTTTGTGCCAATATTAGCCATGCCAAGGTATGTCTCTCCTTCATAGGCTACCTTTGCCATATAAACCCCGTTTGCAGGCACAAGCAGGTTTTGATTTATTTCAAGGTTGGCAGTGGGAAATCCGAGCAGACTACCCCTTCCGTCACCCACGATAACCTCCCCCTCTGCAAATGGATAGTATCCCAGGTATTTTGCGGCAAGACCTACATCCCCCCGCAGCAGCAGGTTCCTGATCAATGTGCTGCTTACCGCCTGACCGTCTATCACCACCGGAGGAATAACCTTCACCATGTAGCCGTACCTTGAGGAAAGCTTCTCCAGAAGTTCCGGGGTGCCGCTGCCACGGCATCCGAAAGTATAGTTGTAACCCACCACCACACCATATACGCCAAGTTCATTAAAAAGCACATCTTCAATAAACTCTTCCGGTTTGAGACCGGCAAACTCAAGATTGAAAGGAACCATCAAAAGTACTTCTACTCCTAATCTTTCGATATGCTCCTGTTTCGACGCCTCAGAAAGAAGCTGGGGCGGGCAGTTTCCGGGATTCAGCACTGCCATGGGATGAGGGCTGAATGTAAAGACCGCCGGTGTTCCGTCAACATCCTTCGCCAAAGCAACAAGTTCGTAAATCAGCTTTTGATGGCCGATGTGCACACCGTCAAAATTTCCCATCCCCAACACAACTTTTTTGTGTTTTCCTTTAAAGCCCTGCCATTTGCTATAAATCTTCATCTGCATCTCCGCCCCCGAAAATATCTTACGGCAAAAATACCCGTCTGGGAGAATGTTCCCCAACCCTGTCACACTTTTTCAAGAGCACGGCAAGCTCACCGCTGCCCACCTTGCTGAGCGAGCACGCAAACCGGTTTGAATGCCATTCCCCCTTTTTTCTCCTCATCAACTTCAGCCCTGGCCAGCGCGAGGAGGCCTTCGGGCCCAATAAGACGAACGATGTCTCCACTGTGAATATTTCCATTTAAACTTTCCACACCGGGAGGATATATCTTCGCCCCTGAAACAGCCGATGCCACCGCACCCGCTTTAATTCTGACAGCGGGAAATTCGGGCAGCGCATCCTCCATTTTGACCACTTTTTCCGCAAGACGGCCGCTTCCGGCAGCCGACCTGATTTCTTCAAGAGTTACGGAATCAGAAATATCGAAAGAGCCGACCTTCGTTCTGACCAGAAACGACATGTAGGCTCCGCAGCCGAGACGTTCCCCGATGTCGTCGCACAGAGATCTTACGTAGGTGCCCTTCGAACAGGAGAGATGCAACAAGGCCCTGGGATGCCTGCTTCCCCACCCGGTTCCCCAAACGAATTCAAGCGATTTGATATGCGCCGTCCTGGTCTGACGCTCGACAACAATACCTTTTCTTGCTAGCTGGTAAAGTTTTTGACCTCTGTATTTCAAAGCTGATTCCATTGGCGGAACCTGTAATATTTCACCCGTGAAACAAGGCAAAACCGAACGCACTTTTTCTTCAACAATTTTTGAAGCGTCACCTTCTCCGACTATTTCACCGAACGCATCTCCTGAAGAAGTAGAAAGTCCAAACGTAATTTCAAAACGGTACTCCTTGTCTTCCAGAAGCAGAAACCTCGCTAGCCGGGTAGCCGTCCCCAGACAGACGACAAGTACTCCTGCCGCAGCGGGATCCAGCGTGCCCGTATGCCCGGCTTTTTTTATGTCAAAAGCGCGTCGCACAAAATCGACCACGTCATGCGAAGACATCCCGGGGGGCTTCAGCACATTGACTATTCCGTTCACAGCCCGTTTCCCCCGATAGCCGACAAGGCGGCCGCCACTACCTTTTCTTGAATTTCCCTTAAATCTCCCTGCAGTACGCAGCCGGCGGCCTTAGAATGCCCGCCGCCCCCAAAGACAGCAGCAATTTTATTGACATCCAAAGGCTCTTTTGAACGAAAACTTATCTTATACTTATTTTCGGAAATTTCATGGAACAGAAGTCCCACCAGCACACCCCTGATAGATCTGGCATAATTAACCAGTCCCTCGGTGTGCTCATCCTCCGCACCTGATTTTTTAATTAATTCCCTGTCAACCGTCATCCAGCACACTTTGCCGCAAGGGCTGAAGGAAAGCGTATTTAAAGCCGCGCCCAGCAGAAGAACCGACTCTCTCGGCTTTTCCTCATAAAGCTTTACGTTTATCCGGGCTGCAGGAACACCTATTTCGAGAAGCCTTGCCACTCTGCGATGCGTATCCGGAGTGGTGTTCTCGAACTGAAAGGATCCCGTATCGGTTACTATTGCCGTGTAAAGGCATATCGCAGCCTCTAGGGTTATTTCAATGCCCAGCATGTCCAGCAGTTCGAATATTATTTCACCCACTGATGCCGTCAGCCTGTCGACATATCTGTATGTCCCGAATGAAACAGAGCCGGCATGGTGGTCGATATTGATCACGACCAGATCGCGCTCCAGGAGTTCCCGGTAACCTTCGCCCAACCTTTCGGGCACAGAGCAGTCGAGGACTATCAGCGTATCGAATTTGTCTTCCGGGGGAGAACCTGTCCGGAAACGGGATGCGCCGGGCAAAAAATCGTATATCGCAGGAACGGGATCGGGACCGGCCATGGTCACTTTCTTCCCCAGCTTTTCAAGGGACAACCCCAAAGCCAGTATCGACCCCAGGCTGTCGCCGTCCGGCGTTATGTGACCGCAGATTAAAACGTTTTGCGAGCGTTTGATGGCCTCAGCTATTTCGGCCATATTATTCATCTTCTGCTCCGCCCTTTTCTTTTACCATTTCCATCAGCTTAAGCAGTCTGGAGCCTCTTTCAATGGATTCATCCAGTTTAAAACTTATTTCCGGTGTGTAACGGAGTCTGATTCTCTTACCCAGTTCGCCCCGAATGAATTTCTTTGCTTTTTGCAGGGCGTCCATTGTTGCTTTCCTTTCAGAAGGTTCGCCAAAAACGCTTGCAAATATATCGGCATAACGGAGGTCTTTTGAAACCTCTACAGACGTGATGGTTACAAATCCTATTCTCGGGTCCTTCAGTTCTTCCCTCAACATGTCTGTAACTTCTTTTTTTATGGCCTCCGCCAACCTTTCAGGACGAAAGGACATAAGTATTCCTCCCTTGGAAGGCCAGTTTCTCGTTTAAAGAGATCCGCATCAATACTCTTGTCGTTTTCTGCAGGTGTTACGACAGCTGTCTTTTCACGGTTTCAACAGTGAAGGCTTCAATAATGTCACCCTCCTGAATCTCACCGAACTTTTCAAGAGTGATGCCGCATTCATAACCTTGCAAAACTTCTTTGACATCATCCTTGAAACGTTTCAGGGAATCAAGTTTGCCTTCATAGACGACGATACCGTCACGCACCACTCTTACTCCGGCGTCCCTTTCAATCTTCCCTTCCAGCACGTAACACCCTGCTATGGTTCCCACCTTTGAAGCCCTGAATATTTTTCTTATTTCTGCACGTCCCAGCAGCACCTCACGGTATTCTGGTTCGAGAAGTCCGCTCATAGCGGCTCTTACGTCCTCTATTGCATCATAAATGACGCGGTAGAGGCGCACATCCACCTTCTCGTTTTCGGCGGCTTTTCTGGCGTTTACATCCGGTCTGACATTGAAACCGATTACAATCGCGTTGGAAGCGGAGGCCAGCATTATGTCCGTTTCCGAAATTGCGCCCACACCGCCGTGTATAATATTCACCTTGACCTCGCCGGTGTTCAGCCTTTCAAGTGATTGCCGCAAAGCCTCTACGGAACCCTGCACGTCCGCCTTTATAATTATGCCCAGTTCTTTTATTTTACCTTCTTTAATCTGGTTGAATAGATCCTCGAGCGATACTCTCGTCCCTGATTTTAACTCCTCTTCACGTTTTCTTGCCTGTCTGCGTATGGCGATATTCCTGGCCAGTTTCTCGTCTTCCACCACAACAAAAATATCGCCTGCCTGAGGGACTTCTGAAAAACCGAGCACCTCTACGGGCGTGGAGGGACCGGCCTTCTTGATACGCCGTCCTTTGTCGTCCATCATGGCACGCACCCGTCCGTACGTCGATCCGGCAATTATATTGTCACCAATGTTGAGAGTGCCTCTCTGCACCAGTACCGTTGCAACAGGACCGCGACCTTTATCCAGTTCGGCCTCGATGACGGTGCCTCTTGCCGGGCGGTTCGGGTTGGCCTTGAACTCGTTCATCTCGGCTACAAGCAAGATCATTTCAAGAAGTTCCGTTATGCCTTCCCTTTTTACAGCCGAAACATTTACACAGATGGTATCGCCGCCCCATTCCTCGGCAACCAGGCCGTGTTCCGTCAGTTGTTGTTTGACCCGATCGGCATTGGCTCCGGGTTTGTCAATTTTGTTGATGGCAACGATTACTGGAACTCTTGCGTCCTTGGCATGGTTCAAAGCCTCGACTGTTTGCGGCATCACCCCGTCATCGGCCGCGACAACTAGGATGGCGATATCGGTTACCTGCGCACCGCGCGCCCTCATGGCGGTAAACGCTTCATGCCCTGGCGTGTCCACAAATGTTATCTTCTTTCCGTTGTGTTCAACCTGGTACGCCCCGATATGCTGTGTAATCCCTCCGGCCTCCGTAGCGGTAACATTTGTTTGTCGAATTGCGTCCAGCAGGGAAGTCTTGCCATGATCCACGTGTCCCATAACTGTCACAATGCACGGCCTGTACTCGAGATCTTCCGGGTTGTCCTGCTCTTCCTGCATTACCATGGCCTCGAGGTCGACAGGCAGCCTGACATCTACCTCATATCCGAATTCACTGGCGATAATGCTCGCGGTATCTGCATCCAGTTCCTGGTTTATAGTTGCGAAAACGCCGAGCTGCAACAACTTCTTAATTACTTCTGCCGGACTCCGGTATATTTTCATGGCAAGTTCCTGAACGGTAACAGACTCGCCAATCACAACAGGCCTCTTCTCCGCTGGCTGGGCAAGCCTGTGAACAGTCTCCCGGGATTTTCCCGCTGCCTTTTTGCGCTGGCCGCCAGCCGCCGTCCTCGGCCTCAGTCTTTCTTCAGCGTGCTCGGCGATAGCCTCTCTTTTATCTGAACGGCCTTTTGCCGGTCTTTGAGAGATCGCTTTGGCGTACTGTTTTTGTTTATCCGCCGCACGTCCTTTATCACCGAGAAAGCGATCCCTGTCTTCCGGGTGAATTTTCGACCAAAGAGCCGATTGGTCAATTTTTGTTCTCGTGCCGGGACCAGCCCCCTGAAAGGCCGGCCTTTCGGTGGTTCTGGACTTTAAACCCTGGTGGCCCTGCGGTTGAAAACCTCGTTCTTCCATCCTCGCCCTGCCGCCTGGCGTTTGAATTTTTTCAGCGGCCGTTCTAGGCGGAAACCCCTGCTTCGGACCTGCCACCGTCTTTTTCAACCCATCCTGACGGGCGCGGAGATCCTGATAAGGCCGGTCCTGAAGCATTTTTTTCTCCTGCTGCCTGCCCTGCGGAAGACCTTCCTTTTGCGCCCCGGCAGGCCTTCCGTGTTTTAAACGGTCCTCTCTTTCCTTCAGCAGTTTTTCAGACTGCGGGACTTCCTGCTGAGGCTTCGCTTGAATCCTTTCCTGCCTCGTGCGATCCTGCGGTATTTCCTTCCTTCTCTGTTCGCTTTTCGGTTGCAGCCAGGGTCTGGACTTGTCGGGATGACTCGGCTTTTCCTGGAAGCGCCGATCCGGCGGGCGCGACGGTACGCGGTCAACCATACCGTGCCTTTTGTAAAAATCTGTTTTTGCAGCCTTTTCGTCTTTAGTGCGCTCTCCGCCGGCCGCCCTGTCCAGCGCAGTTTTTTCTATCAACTTCTTTGCTGCATCCAAAGAAGGCTCTCCCGTTTTCTTTTCTTCAGGCTTTTCCTTAGCCCTGGCCGCAGGAGCGGTCATTTCCTTCTCCTGACCAGTGAAAGCAGGTTTCTTCTCTTTCTCAGCCTTGAAGCTCTCGCGCAGGCGCACAATTTCATCGTCTTCAAGAGTGCTCATGTGTGACTTGACATCGATGCCGATACTGTTTAACCGTTTAATGATTTCCCTGCTTTCCAGGTTCAGTTCTCTGGCTATTTCGTGAACACGTTTCTTTACCATTAAAACACCTCCAGTTATTGTTATTTTTCGCTTGACATCCCCCCTCTTTCCATATTCTTTTAATTTCCCTGGCCAAATCAGCATCCGTAATCAACACCGCAGAGCAATACGTCCTACCGACCAGCCTGCCCAGTTTTTCCTTTGAACCAAAAATAATCAAAGGAATGTTTTTCTCACCGGCTTGTTTTTTAAATTCACACTCTGTTCTTACAGATGCATCAGTAGCAATAATCATTAATTCTGCCCCGTCCCTGTCCAGTACCTTTTTGACTGCAAGCTTTCCCGCCGTCAGCTTTCCCGCTCTCCTTGCCAGGCCGATTAAACCTTCCACACTCAAATTACCTGGTCAACCCCTGTTTTAACTCATTTATCACTTCCTGACCCACGTTGCGCTGCAGGGCCTTTTCAAGGCGCTTGCCCTTTATCGCCTTATTCAGACATTCGCTTTCGGGGCAAATATATACGCCGCGTCCGGACCTCTTTCCTGTCGGATCTATCTCAATCTTTTCATCAGGGGTGCGGACAATCCTGATCAGCTGTTTTTTCGGTTTCATCTCCTGACAGCCCACACACATGCGCATGGGAATTTTTTTTACCTTCGGCACAATTTTTCCCCCTATTCGTAGTCTTCCTCAAACAGTTCGCCATACTCCTCGGGGTATATTTCCTGCATCTGGGATTCACTCTTGATGTCGATCTTCCAGCCGGTCAATTTTGCGGCAAGTCGGGCATTCTGGCCCTCTTTGCCGATAGCCAGCGACAACTGGTAGTCCGGGACTATTACTCTCGCTACTTTTTCTTCCTCCCATACTTCAACCGCCACAACCTTAGCAGGGCTTAAAGAACTGGCGACGAATTTTGACGGATCGGGGTTCCACTTGATAATGTCGATTTTTTCGCCATTCAGTTCATTTACGATATTCTGCACACGCATACCTTTTGGACCTACGCAAGCGCCCACCGGGTCCACGTTTTCATCTCTGGAGTAAACAGCTATCTTGGACCTGGCGCCGGCTTCCCTCGCTATCCCCTTCAGTTCGACAACACCTTCCTGCAGTTCCGGAACTTCAATCTCAAGAAGCCTCTTCAGAATGCCGGGATGCGTGCGGGAAACCAAAATCTGCGGACCTTTTGTCGTTTTTCTCACTTCCAGGATATAGGTTTTTATTCTGTCTCCCTGCCTGTATTCTTCACCCGGCATCTGCTCTGAAGGAGTCAGAATCGCTTCCGTCTTGCCAAGCTCAATATATACGTTTTTCTGCTCTATCCGCTGGATGATGCCCGTAACTATATCGCCCTCGCGGTTTGCAAATTCCTCGAAAATAATGTTTCGCTCTGCCTCCCTGATTCTCTGTACCACCACCTGCTTGGCGGTTTGAGCGGCGATGCGGCCGAAATCCTTAGGCGTTACCTCGGTTTCGACGATATCACCCGCTTTGTAGTTGGGGTTTATTTTCCGCGCCTCCTCAATATCTATCTCCAGCCTCGGGTCCTCAACATTCTCATTAACCGTCCTCTGCGTAAATACCTTGAAATCCCCAGTTTCGCGATCTATATGTACACGTGCGTTCTGGAGCGACCCGAAGTTCCTTTTATATGCAGATAGAAGCGCCGCTTCGATTGCTTCAATCAACACATCGACAGCAATTCCCTTTTCTTTTTCGAGATCTCTTAAGGCATCCAAAAATTCACTGTTCATAAATAAACCTCCCGAACAATCATAATTCTATTTCAAGCCTGGCCGAAGATATCTGCTTAAAAGGAATAACCAGTTCTTCTCCATCGACGTAAAAAACCACATCCTGGCCGCGCACTTCCATGATCTTGCCCCTGATCTTTTTCTTTCCGCCAACAGGCGCAAATGTGGACACGGCAGCAAGCCTGCCCGTGAAACGGCCGAATTCGGACAGTTTTTTTAAAGGCCTTTCTATGCCGGGTGACGAAACCTCAAGCGTGTACGACTGGGGTATGGGATCTCTTTCATCCAGCATTTTGTCCACTTTCTCCGAAATGTAGCGGCAGTCCTCAATACCGATACCGCCCGGCTTGTCAATGAAAAGACGGAGGTACCACCTGCCGCCTTCCTTCACAAAATTGACGCTGACCAGTTCCATACCGGCCTCCTCAACGACAGGGGACGCCAATTTTTCAACAAGTTCCGTCACCTTTAAACTGTTCAAATTGAAACCTCCCAAAAACAAAAAAACATTTTATAGTATTTATACTATCTTTGCATAAATAAAACCTTTGTATCCATGTAAGACGAAAGAGTGGGCGTTACCCACTCTTAAGAGCCAAAAACAACGTGCCACAAACCAAGTAAATTATATCACATAAGATAATTGTTGACAAGGTCGAATTTTTTACGTCATGCCCGGTGTTCCACACTGTAAACCCCCGGCATTGCGGCAAGGCTCTGCATGATATCAACTATGCTGTCATCGGGGGTGGTTTTCAGACAGATTTCCAGATGCATCCTGCCGTCTTCACCGGTTTTACATACTTCAATCCTTTTTACCACACCGTGACCTTTCTCCAGAAAAGAACCGATCATCCCGACCTGTTGCGGCCGGTCGGAAGTGACAATGCTGATAGTTTCATATCTTTCGTCCCGTCGCCAAATATATTCAAAAGCACCCAGAAGCACCAAGGCAAATAAAACCAGGAAGGTTCCCAGCGTGGCCGCCAGATAGTATCCAGCCCCGCAGGCCAGGCCAAGGGAGGCAACCACCCACAGGCTTGCCGCAGTGGTCAGGCCCCGTACAAACTGGCCCTCTTTCATTATTGCCCCGGCGCCGAGAAAACCGATGCCGCTCACGACCTGGGCCGCGATTCTTCCGGCATCGCCTTTGAACTCGTAGTGCATGCCTATCGACACTATCATTGCCAGGGCCGACCCTATACACACCAGAATGTGCGTTCTGAAACCGGCCGAGTGGGTCTTGTAACCTACATGGTGCCTTTCCCGTTCAAGCCCGATGAAACCCCCAATAATTACGGACATCACCAGCCTGACAATAATTTCTCCCTCGCTCAGCAATTTTACTTCCCCTTGCACAGAATTTTTATCACAGTTGCACTGGTCAACTGAATAATATATCTATTAAAATTATCAGTCAACACACCGCATTTCTGCTCCGGCAGTTTTCGGCCGCTCTTTGTCCCCGACCGCCCCCGCCATAATACGGACCGCGTCCAGGGCTGCCTTCGGCTTTCCGATGCTTCTCGCCTTTTCCGCCATCTTCCTTATTTTTTCTGGTTCGGCCAGTAACGATTCTATCGAAGCCGCCAGCGCTCTTTCCGTTACTCTCATACCCGCCCCTTTTGCGGAAATAAACTCGGCATTCCTTTCTTCCTGTCCCGGCAGCGGGTCAACAATCAAGACCGGCAGTCCGGCGGCCATGGCTTCCGCGCAGGTCAGCCCCCCAGACTTGCCCATCATGATGTCCGACGCCGCCATCAATCTGTGAATATCGTTTACAAAGCCGCATACCTTCGCCTTGCAGGCGAGTCCGGGAACCAGCCTCGAAAGTTTTTCCTGCAAGACGGCGTTGGTTCCGGTTACCACTATAAGTTGGCAGTCACTCCTGGACCCGCTTATTTCTTTGACCGCCGACTCCAGAGGCCCCATGCCCAGCCCACCGCCGATAATGAGTATGGTGGAAAGGGACGGTTCCAGGCCCAATTCGGCCCTGATCTTTTCCTTGTCGTAATTACCGTTGAAATCCGGGTCGATAGGTATTCCAGTCGGGTATACACGTTCCGGCGAAATACCGAAATTCCAGCATTGAGAAACCAGTTCCTCATCTGCGACCAGGTAAAAATCCGTCTCTTTAAAAATCCAGAAGGAATGTACGGTATAGTCCGTTATTGCCGCCAATACCGGCCCCCGGTAGGCGCCCCTCCTTTTGATCCGGCAGATGACCCCTAGCGGGAACGGATGGGTGCATATTATTGCCTCCGGCCTTTTTATCTTAATATACTCCTCCAGTCTGGGCGAAGTTATCCTGTCAAGCACCTTGTTGAATTCGTCCTTGCCGCGACCGGAAAGGGGCTGCCCGAATTCCGCTTTTTTATAAATATATCCGTATATAACCGGGCTCATCTTCAATATTTCCATGTATGTGCCGAGGATAATTTTTTCAAGGAACGGGCTGGCATAACGGAACGTATCGAGAATATCCACCTCCGCCCCGGCATGGAGATAACCGGCCGCTTTTTTTATCGCTTCCGCGGCCCTCATGTGTCCAAGGCCGACTGATACTGACAACACAAGTACTTTCATAAATCCGTCTATTTTCAATACCTTCTTCCCAAAACATTCTTACGAAGAATTCTTTTTAGAAAATTCTGGACCTGACATCACAGGTCTTCCAGCAGTTCCCAAACCACTTCTTCCACTCTTTCCAGCGGAGCTACGGATACCCCACCGGTCCTCCGCACCCTTAGTTCAACGTATTTTTCCGCGGCCGCCCTTTCTCCGATCGTGATTCTCAGCGGGTAGCCGATCAGGTCTGCATCCTTAAATTTTACTCCGGCCCTTTCCTGGCGGTCGTCCAGGACCGTCTCGACCCCGCTCAGCGTCAAACGTCTGTACACTTCTCCGGCTACGGCCATTTGCGCCCCGTCTTTATGGCTGACTGGTATTATTACCGCATGAAAAGGGGCTATGCTTTTCGGCCAGATGATGCCGTCCCTGTCGTGGTTTTGCTCAATGGCCGCCGCCATGGTCCTGGTAACTCCGATACCGTAGCAGCCCATTACAATCGCCTTGCTCTGCCCGTTCTCATCCAGAAATGTAGCCCCAAGCGCCCGGCTGTATTTGTCACCCAGTTTAAAAATCTGTCCCACTTCGATTCCTTTTGTTCCCTTCAGCGGGCGGCCGCATTTCGGACAAGGCTCTCCTCCCTTTACCAGTCTTATGTCAGCAATCACATCGGGTTTAAAGTCCCGCCCGGGGTTTACATTTATATAGTGGGCGCCGTTCCTGTTGGCTCCGCAAACCGCGTTGACCATTTTCATCACTTCCAGATCGGCGACCATTCTAGCTCCCTTCAGCCCTACAGGGCCAGCATACCCCACCGGCGCACCAGTCAGAGTCCGGATTTCATCAGCGCCGGCCAGGTCGAGCCTGACACATCCGAGCGTGTTCAAAAGCTTTATCTCGTTTACTTCCCGGTCTCCTTTTATGAGGGCTGCCGCTATTCCCTTTTCAGTCGTGTAGAGAACCGTTTTTATTATTTTCTCGGGCCTAATTCCCAAAAATCCGGAAACTTCCTCCACCGAACGGAACCCCGGAGTGTCCTTCCAGCTCAACTGCGCAGGCACTTCATCAGCGCTTCCGGCTGCGGACACCTGGACCGCCTTCTCCACATTGGACGCATAATCACAGCCTTCCCTTTCACAAAAAAGCACCGTAGCCTCCCCGGAATCGGCGAGGACCATAAACTCGTGCGTATCGCTCCCGCCAATCGCTCCGGAATCCGCTTCAACTGGACGGAATCGCAGCCCGCAACGCTGGAATATTCTCGTATACGCTTCGTACATTTTCTTGTAGCTTGTATCAAGACCTTCCTCATCTCTATCAAAAGAGTAGAGGTCTTTCATAATAAATTCTCTTCCCCGCATGAGTCCGAAGCGCGGCCGCCTCTCGTCCCTGTATTTGTTTTGGATCTGGTACAGCAGGAGGGGAAGCTGCCTGTACGAATTGACTTCTCCCCGGATCAGCGCGGTAATTATTTCTTCATGGGTCGGGCCGAGGGCAAATTCCCTGTTATGCCTGTCTTTCAGTCTGAAAAGCTCCGGTCCGTATACCTCCCAGCGTCCTGTCTCCAGCCATAATTCCGCAGGCTGGATTATCGGCATCAGCAATTCCTGCCCGCCCGCACGGTCCATTTCTTCCCTTATAATCTGCATTATCTTCTTAAGAACCCTGACGGCAAGCGGCAGGTAGGTATAGACTCCTGCCGCCGCCCGCCTGATAAATCCCGCCCTAAGCAAAAGCTGGTGGCTTACCACCTCGGCGTCGGCGGGCACCGATCTCGACGTTGGCGCCAACAACTCACTCGCTTTCATCCAATCCCTCCGGAATTGCGGCAAAAACATTTTTTCCAGCTGGAAATATCAGCTTTAATCAAAGTTTTTCCACCTCTTTCAGCAGTTCGTCCACCAGTTTGTCTTCTGAAACTTTCCGTACTATCTCGCCTTTGCGGAATATGAGGCCGGCCCCCCTCCCTCCAGCTATTCCCACATCTGCTTCCCTTGCTTCACCGGGACCATTCACCACGCAACCCATAACCGCCACCTTCAGGGGTTTGTCCAGCGTTTTCAGTCTCTCTTCCACTTCTTCCGCAAGCTTTATTACATTTATCCGGGTTCTTCCGCAGGTCGGGCAAGATATGATTTCAACCCCCCTGCGTCGTATTTCAAGGGCTCTTAAAATATCATAAGCCACCCTGATTTCGTGGGCGGGATCTCCGGTCAGGGAAACCCTCAACGTGTCGCCAATTCCTTCGTTGAGCAATATGCCGATACCCAGCGCCGACTTTACTGAACCGTAAAGCAGTGTTCCCGCTTCCGTTACTCCCACATGAAAAGGATAATCAACCTTTTCTGCCATCAATCGGTAAGCTTCAACCATCAAGGGCACGCAGGAAGCTTTCAGGGAAATCTTGATGTCGTTGAAATTCATTTCCTCAAGAATACTCACATGCTCCATGGCGCTTTCGATCATGGCCGCGGGAGTAACACCTCCGTGTCTGCTCAGGATCTGCCCGGCGATGGAGCCGGCATTTACGCCGATCCGGATCGGAACGCCGCGGTCCCTGGCCGCCCTGACCACCTCTTCTATCTTTTTTCGCCCGCCGATGTTCCCCGGGTTTATTCTCAACCCGTTGGCCCCCGCGTCGAGTGCCGCCAGCGCCAGCCGGTAGTCGAAATGGATATCGGCGACCAGCGGAATGCTGATTCCCATTTTTATTTGGGTCAGAGCCTCCGCAGCCTCCAGGTCCGGAACGGCAACGCGTATGATTTCACAGCCCAGGGCAGCCAGATTATTGATCTGCCTGACTGTCGCCCCGACATCCCTTGTATCGGTGTTAGTCATGGATTGTACGCTTACAGGCGCTCCGCCCCCGACCTGCACGTTGCCTATAAACACCGGCCTGGTGATCCGCCTCTTCATAACACCCTCCGTCCGCCTGCAGCAACATTTCAACGTCACGGCCAATTCCAGCTCAGGATGATACCCAATCTGCTACGAGCCTTTCTTTCCGGACACTACTGCCGCCCCGGAAGCTTTTCCCCGACCAGCAATTGCATAATATCGTTGTAGGTTATTACAATTATAAAAAGCAGCAGCAGTCCGAAACCGACAAGGTGGATAAAATTTTCCTTCACCGGGTCTACCGGACGGCCTCTGATCTTTTCCCAAATAAGAAACAGAATTCTGCTGCCGTCAAGGGCCGGTATCGGAAACAGGTTGAACAGTCCCAGGTTGATGCTTAAAAACGCGGCGATTTGCAAAAGAAAGAAGAATCCAACCTGCGCAGCCTTGCCTATTTCGCTGACGACCCTCACCGGTCCGCCCAAATCGGGGGGGGCCTGACCGAATATCATTTTTGAAATAAAATCCATCAGCGCTATGGTAACCCTGGCGGTCCATTCCGCTCCCAGGGCAATAGACGCGAAAAAGCCGGGCTTTACATAATCGCTCGACTGGTAGATGCCGATTTTCCCCAGGCCGTCCTCGTCCCTGATTGTTTTGACATCCAACGTCTTCTGCGCCCCGTCCCTTAAAACCGTAACCTTGATGTCCCGTTCAGGCATCCTGTTCACCAGATCGACAAGTTGCCGCCAATTTTCAACACGCTGGCCGTTGACCGCCAATACCTCGTCTCCGGCAGCTATGCCGGCCCCTTCGGCCGGATATCCGGGCAGCACCCCTCCAATTCTGGTGCTCTCCGAGGGAACGGGTACGCCCTGAAAATTAAAAATCACTGCCAGAATTATTACTGCCAGAAAAAAATTCATCAAGGGACCTGAGACGATGACACCTATCCTCTTACCAACAGGTTTTTTATTAAACGACCGGTCTTCGTCTTCCTTGCTCAATTCTTCGCCGGGTTCCATACCAGCCATACGAACGAAACCTCCGACAGGCAAAGACCTCAAATTATAATTTGTCTCGCCTTTTACAAAACCGAAGAGCTTCGGACCGAAACCCAGACTGAATTCATAAACCTTGATTCCTGCCGCCTTCGCCGCCAGGTAGTGCCCGAACTCATGAAAAAATATCAATATGCCAAAAACGAAAACAGAAGCAATAAAAGTTGTCATTAATTCACCCCGTTTTATGTCAATCTTCCGGCAATATCCCTGCCCACCGCCCTCGACCAGCGATCCGCTTCGAGGATTTCATCGAGACTGGGCCTGTTTACTTTTTCGTGCCTCTGCATAACAGACGCCACTACGGTCATAATTTTATCAAAAGTTATCTTCCCAGCCAGAAACAGATCCACCGCTATGTCGTTGGCCGCGTTGAGAACGGCTGGCATTGTTCCCCCGGCTCTCCCCGCTTCAAAAGCGAGAGAGAGGGAGGGAAACCTCTCCGTATCCGGCCTCATGAAAGTAAGCCCGCTCAAGTCCGCCAATTTCAATCTCGGGGCGGGGCCCGTCACCCGTTCAGGGTATGTCAGGGCGTACTGTATGGGCAGACGCATGTCCGGGATGCCCATCTGAGCTATTATGGAACCGTCCAAAAACTCAACGGCCGAATGGACGATACTCTGCGGATGAATCACAACTTCTATCTGTGAATAGTGTACCCCAAAAAGCCATCTCGCTTCAATTACTTCAAAACCCTTGTTCATCATCGTCGCCGAGTCGATGGTTATTCTGCTGCCCATGTTCCAGTTAGGGTGCTTTAGAGCCATATCAGGAGTTACCTTCTCAAAATTTTCCTTGTCCATCTCACGGAAAGGCCCCCCGGAGGCGGTAAGGATTATTTTCTCCACATCCCCGGCATTACGCCCTTCCAGGCATTGCCACACGGCGGAATGTTCGCTGTCCAGCGGCAATATTCTCACTTTTTTTTCCCGGGCAAGTTCCATCACGATTTGACCTGCCGATACAAGCGTTTCCTTGTTGGCCAGCGCGATATCCTTTCCCGCGCGAATGGCTGCGATGGTCGGATATATCCCTGCGGCCCTGCTCACGGCTATGACGACCAGATCGGCTTCCGTCATTGCAGCCAGGTTTTCCATACCCTTCCTTCCCCAGTCCATCTCGGGCCTGGTTTCGCGCGGCAGTATCCCGATAATTTTTTTCAATTCATTTTCATCCGCAAGCGCCGCCAAAGAGGGTTTATACTCCCTGATCTGCTCCGCCAGAAGTCTCCAGTTTTTGCCCGCTCCCAACCCCACGACTTTGAACCTGTCCGGCAGGCTCCGTATTACTTCCAGAGTCTGGCGCCCGACAGAACCGGTGCTGCCCAGAATGACAATTTTTTTCATTTATCCTGCACCATGCTTTATGACTTGATCTTTGGAATTATTTTCCCGGCTCTTATTACTGCCTGCAGGGCAATCAAGACAATCGGTCCCAGAATCAAACCGATGATACCGTAGATTTTAAGCCCCCCGTACATTGCAAGCAGAGTCGCCAATGGATGGAGGCCAAGATTAGCCGAAACGATTTTGGTCTCGAGCAACTGGCGTACAAAAACCACTATCGCGTACAGTATCGTAATTTTTATTCCCAGGCCGGTCGCTCCGGTGACAAACAGCCAGGCCAGCCAGGGAATGTAAATGGTAGCCGGTCCCAGCACCGGGATTAAATCAAAAAATCCCACCAGCAGCCCCACCGTCAGAGCATATTTCGTTCCTATAATATAAAAACCTGACACACTGATTACGGTGGTGATTAGCACAAGTATTATCTGGGCTTTTAGATAACCGACAAAAGCGACGCTTACCTCCTGCAAAACCGTCGCCGTTTTTTCCGCCCAGGGTGACGGTAGCAAGCGGAAAATGAGTTCCGATATGAGACGGCGGTCGCGCGCCAAAAAATACGTTGCGAGCAGGCTTACTATCACCACGGCAACAGTGCTCGGCACGAGGGAAATTACCGACAAGAGCGTATTTACCGATTTGCCGATCATCCCCTGAAGGTTCGCCGTAAGAATGTTAACATTTTGTTCCAGCGACTGAATCATTCCGGGAGGCAGTCCGGTGTAAAAAGCAGTCATTTTTTCGATAAAGACCTGGTAATATGCCTGCAGATCCCTTGCCACCGACGGCAAGGATACCGAAAGCTGAATTAATTCGGATACCAGCCTGAGAATAAAAGCGGACAAAATTAGAACCGCTCCGCCGAACACTATCAACATCGCCGCCATCGTCGCCAGTCCCCGGTTGATTTTCCCCCTGCACTGCAGAAAAACAATCAGCGGCTCCATCAGTGCCGTCAGGACGAAGGCAATGATAAAAGGCAAAAGGATGGGGAAAATATATTTTAAAGCCGCCACAGCCAGCAAAGAGGCTATAGCGGCAAACAATACCTTATTCAATGATTTTTGCACGGGCAAGCCACCTCAGCTTATTATAAACAGCAGTACGAAATAATACACGAGCGGGGCAGTGAACAGTGCGCTGTCTATCCTGTCCAGGATACCCCCGTGACCCGGTATCAGCGAACTGGAATCTTTTATCCCGGCCTGCCGCTTAAAAGCCGATTCCAGAAGATCGCCCACCTCTGCAGCCGCTCCGACCATAAGCCCCAAAAGGAGCATTTCCATGGGGGGTAAAAAATGATATATCCTTGTAAACAGGAGGGCAACCAGCAGGCTTCCCAGCAACCCACCGATCGCACCCTCCACAGTTTTTTTCGGGCTAAGAACCGGCGCAATTCTCCTCCTGCCGAAAAACATTCCCGCGAAATAGGCCGCCGTATCGCAGGCCCATGTACAGGCCAGCATAAATATAAGCCATATCCAGCCGTAGGGCAGCGTCCTCAAAAGGTAAAAGTAAGTGAGCAGTCCGACATAAAGAGTACCCATAAGGGTCGCGGCGCTGTCCAGCAGGGAAAAGCGCGGATACAGGGCCACCACCGCTATCAGATGGAGGAACATTATTACTGTGATGGTAGGTCCCGGATAACCGTCACTATAAAGATATGCGCCGCTTACTAAAATCAACCCTCCTGCACAGGCAATCCATAAAGAGGGTTTAATTCCCAGCCTGGCAAGCATCTCGTTCATTTCCTTCAAGCCCAGTACCACGATAATGCCGGTAAGCAGCAACAGCGGTATGTCCCCGTGCCAAACCGCCAGCACTACCAGGGGTATGCCGACCAAGGCGCTTAACACTCTTTGCCAAAGCACAGTTTCACCAGCCTGTCCGGACGTTCTGTCAGCTTTTTAAACCCCCGAATCGGCGCTCCCGCCTTTGATAATCCACCAGCGCGCGCAGCAAATGCACGCGGCGGAAATCCGGCCAGAGAACCTTTGTAAACCAGAATTCCGTATATGCCAGTTGCCAGAGCAAAAAATTGCTTATTCTGAAATCTCCCGAGGGGCGGATCAGCAAGTCCGGCTCAGGCTGTCCCGCCGTGTACAGATGATTGCTGACTGCTCTCTCGTCAATTTCATCCGGCAAAAAAGAGCCGTCCCTGACCTTCGCCGAAATAGCCCTTACAGCATCCAATATTTCCGACCTGCCGCCGTAATTGAGGGCAAGGTTAAGAATCAGCCCGTTGTTTCCGCTACTGCGCCGCACAGCCATGTTCAGGGCTTCCCGGGCCGACGCCGGCAACTCTTGCAGGCGGCCGATCGGGTTGACCCTCACATCCTTTTCACAAAGTTCTCTGATTTCTTTATTGAGGTACTCCACCAGCAGGTCCATCAGCACATCTACTTCTTCCTGCGGCCTCTTCCAGTTTTCCGTTGAAAAGGCATAAACAGTCAAAACCCTTATCTGCAGTTCCGAACAGGCTCTAACTATGTCCCTCAAAGACTCGACCCCGGCCCGGTGACCGAAACTCCGCGGAAGTCCGCGCTGTTTCGCCCACCTTCCATTGCCGTCCATGATAATTGCAACGTGTCTTGGCAGTTTTTGCCGATCAACTTTGCCCAGCAGGCTTTCAATTTCTTTTTTTTCCTTTGCTTCTTCATCTTTTTGCCGTAACAGGTCGATAAAATCAGCAGTCATATAAACCCGCAGCCCCCTAAAATGTTACGCGTACATCTGCCACGTTCAATATAAACAACCCCCTCTCAGGGAGGGGGTTTTACAATTACTCTTCAATAATAGCTCCCGTGGGGCAGGCATCAACACAAGCACCGCATTCCGCGCATTTATCTGGATCGATCTTATAAATATCACCTTCACTAATCGCATCGTTGGGGCAGGAATCCATGCAGGTCCCGCACGCAAGACACTCTTCAGTGATTTTGTATGCCACTCATATCCACCTCCTCTCATAATTATTTTCATTTACCACTGTCAACACCATTATTTCTCTAAAGGCCTTGAAGCGAACCACCCTTGATTTTTTGCCCGGATTCGCTCCGGCAGGCCCGGTGGTCGTGATTTCAACCTTGAAGCCTTTGCTTCTGCATATTTTTACGGCTTCGTCCACTGGCATCCCGATAACGTCAGGCAACCCGCGCATCAAACCTGCATGATCTCCTGTTCCTTGTTCGAGAGGAGGCTGTCTATTTCCTTTATATAACGGTCGGTTAGCTTCTGCACCTCGTCCTGATTCCTTTTTAATTCGTCTTCGGACATTTTGCCCTCTTTTTGCTTCGACTTTAATTGCTCGTTGGTTTCTCTGCGGATGTTGCGGACAGCCACCCTTCCCTCCTCCGCCTTTTTCTTGATCACCTTCATCAAATCAGCCCGTCTTTCCCGGGTAAGCTGTGGGATAGTCAGCCTTATTACCGTCCCGTCACTGGCAGGAGTAATTCCGAGATCGGATTTTAATATGGCCCGCTCGATTTCCGGAACGGAATTCTTGTCCCAGGGCTGGATGACCAAGAGCCTGGCCTCGGGTACGGTAATATTGGCAAGCTGATTTACAGGGGTAGGTGTTCCGTAATAATTTACGGTAATTTTGTCAAGCAGGGCGGGCGTGGCCCTTCCCGCGCGGAGCGAGGCAAATTCCTTTTTCACGACCTCAATCGTTTTTTTCATGCTGCTTTCAGCTTCTTTAATCAGTTCGTTTGCCATTCAATTCACCCCCGATATATGTTCCGATCTTTTCACCGAAGACTGCTTTTTTAATATTGCCATCCTCGTTCAAGTCGAAAACAATCAGCGGAATTTTATTATCCATGCACAGTGAAGCTGCAGTGGCGTCCATCACTCCAAGACCCCTGTTGAGCATATCAATATAAGTAAGCTCGTTGAATTTCGTCGCATTTGGGTTCTTCATCGGGTCCGAATCGTAAACTCCGTCCACCCTTTTGGCCATCAAGATCACCTGGGCTTCTATCTCAGCCGCGCGTAATGCTGCGGTGGTATCCGTGGAGAAATACGGGTTGCCGGTTCCGCCGGCGAATATTACCACCCTGCCCTTTTCCATATGTCTGATGGCACGCCTTCTAATGTACGGTTCGGCGACTTCCCTCATTTCAATGGCGGTCAGCGTCCTCGTGTCGACGCCCTGTTTTTGCAGTGCGTCCTGCAGGGCAAGAGAGTTCATTACGGTTGCCAGCATTCCCATGTAATCGGCCGTTGCCCTGTCCATGCCCTTTGCGCTTCCGGCTACACCACGCCAGATATTCCCCCCGCCAACCACAATGGCCATCTGGACCCTGTGTTCAACCACCTCTTTGATCTGCCTGGCAATATTGTTCACAACAACAGGGTCGATGCCGTATCCCTGGTTGCCGGCAAGGGCTTCTCCGCTCAGCTTCAAAACCACGCGCCAGTATTTTGGTGCAGCCATACCTTACAAGCAACCTCCAGTCTATCCAGAGTATTTCTACAATTTTGACCAAAATCCTCTTGTAATTTTTTATTTGCGAATATTTCGGGTCACGGCCTCAACCTCGGCGGCCAGGTCACATTGCTTTTTTTGAATTCCCTCGCCGAGTTCATAACGGACAAAGCGCCTGATATTTATGTTTTCACCGATCTTGGCAACTTTTTCCGTCAACATTTGCTTGACGGTGATATCAGGATTTTTAATAAAAGGCTGTTCCAGTAGGCAGACGTCTCTGTAAAACTTCTCAATACGTCCTTCCACCATTTTGTCCACGATCTTTTCCGGCTTGCCCTCATTCAGGGCCTGACGGCGAAGAATACTCCTTTCTCTCTCCACATTTTCGGCAGGAATTTCCTCGCGTCTTACGTACTCAGGCTTGGAAGCTGCAATCTGCATGGCGATGTCCCTGACAAAGGATTTAAACTCTTCGGTTTTCGCCACAAAATCAGTTTCGCAGTTTACCTCCACCAATACGCCTATCCGCCCGGCACCGTGTATGTATGATTCCACAAGACCCTCCGCCGCAATCCTGCCGGCTTTTTTTGCAGCGGCGGCCAGTCCTTTCTCCCTCAAATAAGTCGTAGCTTTTTCAATATCTCCGCCGGTTTCCGAAAGCGCTTTTTTGCAGTCCATCATGCCTGCCCCGGTACGCTCGCGCAATTCCTTGACAAGATTTGCCGGTACGCTCACTCAAATCGCCCCTTCCAACCATCATTTTCCTTTATTTATTATATCCAAGTTCTTATTTCCGCAACCAAAAAACAGCCGTGCACACAGAAAAAAGGCAGGTGAACCTCAGTAAATCGGCCCCCCGCCATCCTCTTCCTATTCAACCAGTTGCTCTCCCTGCTTGCCCTCGAGAACCGCTTCGGCCATTTTACCGGTCAGGAGACGCACCGCTCTGATAGCATCGTCGTTGCCAGGTATGACATAGTCGACTTCGTCGGGATCGCAGTTGGTATCGACTATGGCAACGATGGGTATTCCCAGCTTGCGCGCCTCGGCAACGGCAATGCGCTCCTTCCTCGGATCTATTACGAACAACGCTCCGGGCAGCTTGCGCATTTCTTTTATGCCGCCCAAAAATTTCTGCAGCCTTTCCTTTTCATGAATGAGTTCGGCCACCTCTTTTTTGGGAAGGACTTCCATTGTGCCTTCAGCTTCCATTTTTTCAAGTTCGTGAAGTCTGTCAATGCGCCGCCTGATCGTCTGGAAGTTGGTCAGCATCCCGCCAAGCCAGCGCTGATTTACATAAAACATGCCGCAACGTTCTGCTTCTTCTTTTACCGCCTCCTGGGCCTGTTTTTTCGTTCCCACAAAAAGTATTGTCTCCCCTTCGGCGGAAAGCTGTTTTACGAAGTTGTACGCTTCCTCCACTTTTTTGACCGTCTTCTGCAAATCAATGATGTATATGCCGTTTCGATCGGTAAAAATATAGGAGGCCATTTTGGGATTCCATCTTCTGGTCTGGTGGCCGAAGTGAACCCCCGCTTCGAGAAGTTGCTTCATTGAAATTACAGCCACTTTTACACCTCCCTCCCGCGCGGTTTTGCTCCTCCGCTGCCTTCATCCTTCTGCAAAACCGGCAGTAACGGCGGCACCTTTGCAAAAATTCAGCAGCGTGTGTAATTAACACCAAGCTGTATTTTACCATAAATAAAACCCCGGTGCAACTCGAGGTTTCTCAAAACATATATTCAAAAAATTTAGTGCTGCCTGGCCTTTTCAAGCTCCTCTATAAGATAGTCGTTGAGCACCCTGATGTATGTCCCCTTCATCCCCAGGGACTTCGACTCTATTACTCCCGCACTCTCGAACTTGCGAAGGGCATTAACTATAACAGATCTCGTTATACCGACCCTGTCCGCAATCTTACTCGCCACCAGAAGTCCCTCTTCACCCTCCAGTTGCTCGAATATGTGCTGCACCGCGTCAAGTTCGGAATATGAAAGCGTGCCCAGAGCCACCTGTACCGCTGCGCGCTTGCGCGCCTCCTCTTCAATCTTCTCCGCCCTGGACCTCAATATTTCCATCCCCACTACCGTGGCGCCGTATTCGGCCAGGATAAGATCCTCGTCATTGAATGTATTGTCAAACTTGGCCAGAATCAACGTGCCTAGCCGCGATCCGCCTCCTACTATGGGTACATAAGTAGATATCTTGTTATTGAACCGGCAGCGCTTTTGCTCAAAAATACATGCGTTGGCAGTTTGGCAGAAGTTCGCGTAAGTCTCGTTGATTTTCATCAGATTCTCGTTATAATCTTCAGGAAATCCTCCGAGACCCTCAACCATATCCTTCATAATATCGCATGTCCAGCCTTTGAGGTAGGCGTAACCCAGGACTTTCCCGTGCCTGTCGATGATATATATGCTTGCTCCGATATTTTCACTCAATACTTCGGCAATCTCGTTGAAATCGACGGTATGCCCGGCCGACTTCTGGAGCAGTTTATTAATGGCGCGGGTTTTGTCCAACAGTACCCTCATCTTATCCCTTCTTCCTCTTCTCACAAAATGTAGTGGCTCAAATCCCGATTTTTAACCAGTTCACCCAATTTTTCGACAACATGTTCGCGATTGATTACAATACGTTCCCCTTTTAGCTCCGAAGCTTGAAAAGATATCTCTTCCAAGAGTTTTTCCAGAATAGTGTGCAGGCGTCTGGCACCTATATTCTCGGTTTGTTCATTAACAGTATACGCGATATTCGCAATTTCTACAAGAGAATTTTCCGTAAATTTAACCTCGACACCTTCAGTCGCCAATAATTCGGTATACTGCTTTATCAAGGCGTTTCTCGGCTCTGTCAGAATTTGTTGAAAATCGCTGCGGGTAAGGCTCTCCAGTTCGACACGGATGGGGAAACGTCCCTGCAGTTCTGGAATTAAATCGGACGGCTTCGCCATATGAAACGCCCCGGCGGCAATAAACAGGATGTGGTCGGTCTTGACCGGTCCGTATTTCGTCATTATGGTCGAACCTTCGACTATGGGGAGAATGTCGCGCTGCACCCCGCCCCTCGAAACATCAGGCCCGTAACCTTCGCGTCCTGCAATCTTGTCTATTTCATCCAGAAAAATTATGCCGTCCTCCTCAGCGCGTCTGACGGCCGCCGAGGTGACCTCGTCCATGTCGATAAGCTTCTGCGCCTCCTGCTGGGTTAGAATTTTACGGCCTTCACTCACCGTGACCTTGCGCTTCCGCTTTTTCCTGGGCAAAAGGCCGCCAAGCATATCCTGCAGGTTGACTCCCATTTCCTCCATGCCCGAGCCTGTAAAAACCTCGAGCATGGGCGGCTTGTTGTCCTCGACCTCTATTTCTATGTACTCGTTCTCCAGTTCACCCCTGGCAAGTTTCTCCCTCAGCATCTCCCGCTCGAATTCTATCCGCTTTATTCGCTGTTCTTGACTTTTGTCGATCGGCTCCGCTGGTTTTGCAGCGCCGAACAGCATCTCCAAAGGATTTCGCGGAGCGGTTTCCTGAACCGGAATTGGGGCGAGAATTTCAATTATCTTCTCATCCGCCATCTTCCTGGCCCTGTCTTCCACCTGGGCAAGCTTTTCTTGTTTGACCATCCTTATAGAAGTTTCGACCAGATCCCTGACCATGCCCTCCACATCTCTCCCCACATAGCCCACTTCGGTAAACTTCGTGGCCTCCACCTTTATGAAGGGGGCTTTGACCAGCCTGGCCAGCCGTCGCGCGATCTCGGTTTTCCCAACTCCGGTGGGACCTATCATTAAAATATTCTTTGGCATTACCTCGTCCTTGAAATCATCACTCAGCAACTTCCTGCGGTAACGGTTGCGAAGAGCCACCGCCACAGCCTTTTTGGCCTTATCCTGCCCGACGATGTATTTGTCCAGTTCTTCCACAATCCTTCGCGGAGTAAGTTCTTCCATCTTTGTTCCCCCGTATCTTATAATTCTTCCACGATAATATTCTCGTTTGTATAAACACAGATCTCGGACGCAATCAATAGCGCTTCTCTCGCAATGTCCTTCGCTTCCAGGCCGGTCTTTTTCGCCAGGGCGCGGGCCGCTGCGAGGGCATAAGGCCCTCCCGACCCGATAGCAGCCACCCCGTCATCCGGTTCGATAACCTCGCCGCCTCCCGATATGATCAGAAGATCTTCCTTATCCGCCACGATCAAAAGCGCTTCAAGCCGCCTCAATATCCTGTCGGTGCGCCATTCCTTGACCAGTTCCACGGCGGCTCTCTGCAGGTTGCCGTGGTACTCCTCCAGCTTTCCTTCAAATTTTTCGAAAAGCGTAAAGGCATCAGCCACCGATCCGGCAAACCCGGCAACCACCCTATCCTTATAAAGCCTTCTTATTTTTCTGGCGCTCTTTTTTATAATTGTGTTCTGGGCGAAAGTTACCTGACCGTCGCCGGCCATGGCCACCCTACCGTCTTTTTTTACCGCAACAATGGTTGTAGCGTGAAACATATACTTCTCCCTTCCTAATCTTCAATATGTCACTGGCTTTTTTATTCTTTTGCCCGTGGGTGGGATTTTAGATATACCTTTTTCAGCCTCTCTCCGGATACGTGGGTGTAGACTTGCGTGCTGGAAAGACTTCTGTGGCCCAAAAGCTCCTGAACGGAGCGGAGATCTGCCCCGGCGTTGAGCAGGTGTGTCGCAAAAGTGTGCCGTAACGTGTGAGGACTGATCTTCTTTTTCAGGCGAACCTTTTCAGCGTACTTGTCGATGATTTTTCGGACACCCCTTGCGGACAGCCTTTTACCCCGGTTGTTGAGGAAAAGGGCGCCTTCCGGCTTTTGCGGAACCGGAATAAAATCCTTGATGATACCGTCTCCCCTTTTTTTATTTAAATTCTCCAGGAGCCTGGGCCGGCCTTCGCGGATATATCTGCGCAAGGCTTCGACGGCCATTGAACCGAGAGGAACCAGCCTTTCGCGCGATCTTTTGCCCATCACCCGGACATAACCCGCACCAAGATCCAGATCGCCCATATTAAGCGATTCAAGCTCACTTATCCTGAGACCGCCGGCATAAAGTGTTTCCAGAAGGGCCCTGTCGCGCAGGCCCAGGGGACGGTCCTGGTCCGGAGCTTCCACAAGCGATTCCGCTTCCTCCTCGTATAAAAAGTTCGGCAGTTTTTTCGTCCGCTTGGGGCCGGCGACCCTGGTCATGGGATTGTCTTCTACCACTTTTTCCCGGCACAGGTAACGGTAAAATGAACGCCATGCGGCAAGCCTCCTCGCCACGGTAGATCGCGATAGTCCCCCGGCCTGTAAAAAGGCCAGATACTGCCGGTAAATTCTGTGATTTATGTCCCCCGGCATAACACTGTGGTCGTTTTTTTTCAAAACCGAAGAAAAATAATCAAGACCGGAGAACAGGTCTTTCTGGTAATTTTCAACAGTCAGCGGCGAGGCGTTCTTCTCTACTTTCAGGTAGACAAGGAAACTGTCGATATATGAGTACATTTTAAAAAATCTCTTCCCTTAATTTTTCTATTGATTCCAGCGCTCTTTCCGCAATTGCTTTCAATCTGTCTTTCTTGTTGCCGCTCTTCGTCTTCAGCGGCGGGAACAGGCCGAAGTTAATATTCATGGGCTGAAAGCATTCCGGATCGGAAGTGGTTATATAATGAGCCAGTGAGCCGAGCGCCGTTTCCCTTGGAAACACCAGCGCCTCTCCGCCGCATGCCAGGCGGGCGGCATTGATGCCGGCCATCAGGCCCGAAGCCGTCGATTCGATATAACCCTCCACTCCGGTAATCTGTCCGGCAAAAAACAGGTTTGGTCTTTCCTTTGTTTGAAAGGTCGGTTTAAGCAATACGGGCGAATTGATATAAGTATTCCTGTGCATTACTCCAAAGCGCACAAATTCTGCTTTCGCAAGCCCGGGTACGAGACGGAACACGCGTTTTTGCTCTTCCCACTTCAATCCGGTCTGGAAGCCGACCATGTTGTACATGGTAGCCTCAGCATTTTCCTGCCTCAACTGTACAACTGCGTAAGGTCTTCTGCCGGTACGCGGGTCGATCAGCCCCACCGGCTTCATAGGCCCGTAAAGCAACGTCTCCCTGCCTCTCGCAGCCAGCGCCTCGATTGGCATGCATCCTTCAAAATGCAGTTCCCGCTCAAACTCCCTGCGCGGGAATTTCTCCGCCCTGACAAGCGCTTCCCGGAATCTGTCGTATTCTTCCCTGTCCAGCGGACAGTTTATATAAGCCGATTCTCCCTTGCCATAGCGCGAAGAGCGAAAAACTTTGCTGAAATCGATCGATTCGGCGCTGATGATCGGCGCAACCGCGTCATAAAAATAAAAATAGTCACGGCCCGTAAACCAGCGAATGCTTTGCGCCATGTCCTCCGAAGTCAGCGGCCCCGTAGCCAGGATCACCGCCCGGCCCTCCGGAATGAAGGCCACCTCCTCGCGGCGTACTTCTATCAAAGGGTTTTTCAGGATTCTTTCAGTGACGCGCCCGGCAAACAGTTCCCTGTCTACGGCAAGCGCACCGCCCGCAGGTACGCTGGTTTCATCCGCGCAACAGATAATCAGCGATCCCAAACGTCTCAATTCCTCTTTCAATAGCCCCGCAGCGTTTTCCAGGGAGGCGGCACGCAGCGAGTTGCTGCACACCAGTTCGGCGAATTTACCGCTTTTGTGCGCGGGCGTTAACTTAACCGGCCGCATCTCGTAGAGCCTGACCCTCGCCCCTGTTCTGGCAGCCTGCCAGGCCGCCTCCGAGCCGGCCAGACCGGCCCCGATCACAATAACGGAAGGCTCGTCGCCCGAACCAAAATGACAGTCCGCCGCTTTTTCCGCCTCGAATTTACGCTTCATCCGTTATCCGTCTCCCGTATCCGGCAGATTTCTTCCCACTGTCCGTATTTGCCCCGTTTTTCTTTGCTAATGAGCAAACGTATCTTCCTTTGCCGTCAGGCCGGCTCCTTACCGGTTTTTCGCAGTTCTTTCCGGCTTGGGAATCTTCTTATAGCCACATTTCTCGTTTAAACAGGCCAGCACGGCATTTCTGCCGGCTCCCTTTTCCACCACCAGGTAGCCGCATTCCGGGCATTGCTTTTCGGACGGCTGATCCCAGGTTGTGAACTGACACTCCGGAAAGCGGCTGCATCCGTAAAATTTCCTGCCTTTCTTGCTTCGCCTGACGACCAGACTGCCCTCGCACTCGGGACATTTTATCCCGACAGGTTCCAACAGGGGCCTGGCGTTGCGGCACTCGGGAAAGCCGGGGCAGGCCAGGAACTTGCCGTACCGTCCGATCTTGATTACCATATTACGACCGCACAGTTCGCAAATTTCCCCGGTCTTCTCATTCTCCACCTGCACCCGCCCGATTTCCTTTTCGGCTTCTTCAAGGGTATCTTTAAAAGGATTGTAAAATTCCTTCAAAACTTGAATCCAGTCGGTACCGCCTTCCTCGATGCTGTCCAGTTTTTCTTCCATGCCGGCGGTAAATTCCACATCGATTACCTTTTTAAAGTGTTTTTTCAACAGATCGACAACGATCAGGCCGAGTTCTGTCGGATAAAACTGTTTGTTTTCCCTGACCACGTATCCTCTTTTGATGATTGTTTCAACAATCGGGGCGTAAGTGCTGGGACGTCCTATTCCTTTTTCCTCCAGGGCCTTGATCAGCGTTGCATCGGTATAACGCTGCGGCGGCTGGGTAAAGTGCTGTTTCGGGGTAAGAGACCTTGCTTCGAGTTCCTCGCCTTCCTTCAGGTCCGGGATCATTCTTTCCTCCTCTTTTTCCTCGTCGTCCCTGCTCTCCACGTACACCCTGGTATATCCCGGAAATTTAACCAGCGAACCAACAGCGCGAAAAACATATTCCCCGGCCTTTATATCAACGCTGGTCACGTCATAAACGGCCGGACTCATTTGGCTGGCAAGAAAACGTGACCAGATCAATTTATACAGCTTGTACTGGTCGTTTGAAAGAAAGTCCCTGATTTTGTCGGGCTCCCTGGTGACCGAAGTCGGACGGATGGCTTCATGAGCATCTTGAATCCTGCCCTTTTGCTGGCTTTGCCCGGCATCCCTGCCGGCGTACCGGCTGCCGAAACGATCCTGAATGTATTTCACCGCCTCTTTCGCGGCCGTCGCCGACACTCTTGTCGAGTCGGTACGGATATAAGTCACCAGTCCCGAGGTTCCTTCCCTGCCCAGGTCCAGCCCCTCATAAAGCTGTTGCGCAACCATCATCGTCTTCCGCGCGGTAAAATTGAGCTTACGGTAAGCCTCCTGCTGAAGGGTGCTGGTAGTGAAAGCCGGCGCCGGCTTGCGGCTTTTTTCCCTGCGGGCGACCTTCCCGACCACATAATGCGCACCCTTTAGAGTTTCCAGGACTGCTTTCATCTGCTTTTCGCCGGCAATCCTGATTTTCTTGTCATTCTGCTTGAAAAGCTTTCCCTCAAACGGAGCGAAACCGTTTTTTATGAAAGAAGCGGTAAGCGTCCAGTATTCCTCCGGCTTAAAAGATTTAATCTCCTCCTCACGGTCGGCAATCAATCTTACGGCCACGGACTGCACCCTGCCGGCGCTCAGACCCTTTTTCACCTTCCGCCACAGGAGAGGGCTCAGATTGTAGCCGACCAGCCTGTCGAGAATGCGGCGGGCCTGTTGGGCGTTGACTCTGTTGAAGTCTATTGGTCTGGGGTGTTTCAGCGCTTCTCTGATAGCCTGCCTGGTGACCTCGTTGAATTCAATCCGGCACGGCTGATTTTCATTTAATTCCAGCACACTTGTCAGGTGCCAGGCAATAGCCTCCCCCTCCCGGTCCGGGTCCGAGGCTATCAGCACCTGTTTGGCTTTTTTAATTGCCGTCTTCAGGTCCTTTATTACGTCCCCCTTGCCGCGTATGGTAATATATTTCGGCTTGAACCCGTTTTTGACGTCCACCCCGAACTGGCTTTTGGGCAAATCCCTGACGTGACCCATCGACGCTTTGACGGTATACCTCTTGCCCAAAAACTTGCTTATAGTTCTGGCTTTGGCAGGTGATTCGACAATTACGACAGTATCAGACAATACTTCACACCTCATCCGCAAGTCTGCTTGATTTATATGGCACTTATTATAACACTATTTTAAAATTTATCCCAATTGCCGCAACTTTAGAACATCAGGCGACCGGATCGCGCGTATAACTTTCCAGGAAGCTGTCTGGTCAGACCCTTGAGCTCAAGGTACATCAACGCAGCCATGACTTTCTGCGGCAAAAGACCGGACCTGATGATCAGTTCATCCAATGAAACGGGGTCATATGCAAGATGTCCGTAGATCGCCCTTTCATCCTCGCTCATTTTGACAGTTCCTTCCCCTTCCGGCCCGGGCAGCGGGAATATCTTTTCCAGCCCGATTTCATCCAGAATGTCCCCCGTTCCTTCCACCAGCCTGGCCCCCTGCTTGATCAGGCGGTGCGGTCCACGGCTCAGAGTGCTTGTAATGCTGCCCGGAACAGCCATTACATCCCGTCCCTGTTCCAGGGCGTAATCGGCAGTTATCAAAGCGCCGCTCCTTTCAGCCGCTTCCACGACCAGCGTCCCCAGGGAAAGGCCACTTATAATCCGGTTGCGGACCGGAAAATGCCAGGATTCGGGGGGCGATCCCGGGGGAAACTCGCTGACGAT
>Ga0208825_1000549_pt1 | contig 35009 bp, 34 predicted proteins | sample AD_UKC113_MetaG_FD_184450 | JGI IMG/M metagenome (GOLD analysis project Ga0208825, IMG submission 184450) | Active sludge microbial communities of municipal wastewater-treating anaerobic digesters from Hong Kong - AD_UKC113_MetaG (SPAdes)... | ecosystem: Engineered > Bioreactor > Anaerobic >... | reverse complement strand
GCAAGCTGACCTCGGCCACCTTGCTCAGTGGTGATATCACTGGCGATATTCCCTCCAAGCCATTTGGTGATTTGTCGGATTTTGCGTGGTCGCCGGATGGCAAGCAGGTGGCGATGAGCGTGCGCCAATCCAACCGCGAAGAACCGTGGAGTACCAATTTCGATATCTGGCTGGTGAATGCCGATGGCAAAAATGCGCGCAATCTGACTGCCGCCAACAAGGCGTGGGATGCCGGCCCGGTGTTTTCCGCCAATGGCAAAACCTTGTACTACCGGGCGATGAAGCGCCCCGGCTTCGAGGCCGATCGCTTCGCTTTGATGGTGATGGATTTGGCCACTGGCAAGACGCATGAAATTGCACCGCAGTGGGACAGTAGTGCCGACGGCATCACGCTGTCGCACGATGGCAAGCACATTTACACCACCGCCCAGCATTTGGGCGAACACCCGTTGTTCTCGGTGGCTATCGCCACGGGGAAGGCCACCCAAGTGGTGGGGGATGGCAGCATTTCCGCTTTCGATATCGCCGGCCCCACGTTGGCGTTCTCGCGCAACTCATTGCAAACCGGCGATGTGATTACCGTGGCGGGTCTGGATGCTGATGATAGCCAGCGCATGATCACGCCCAGCGCCCAACAAATGTTGCCCAACGTGGCCTGGGGCGAATACGAACAATTCACCTTCAAGGGTTGGAACGACGAAACGGTGCACGGCTATGTGGTCAAGCCGTGGAACTACAAGCCGGGCAAAAAATATCCGGTGGCATTCTTGATTCACGGCGGCCCGCAGGGCAGTTTTGGCGATGGCTGGAGCTACCGCTGGAACCCGCAAACCTATGCGGGGCAAGGCTATGCGGTGGTGATGATCGACTTCCACGGCAGCACCGGCTACGGCCAGGCGTTTACCGATGCGATTAGCCAGCACTGGGGCGACCGTCCGCTGGAAGACCTGCAAAAAGGTTGGGACGCTGCGCAGAAAAAATATGCATTTCTGGATGGCGGCAAAGCCTGCGCACTGGGGGCCAGCTATGGCGGCTTCATGATCAATTGGATCGAAGGTAACTGGTACGACAAGGCGGGCAATGCACCCTTCAAGTGCCTGGTCTCGCACGATGGCGTGTTCGAAAACCACGCCATGAGTTACGCCACCGAAGAACTTTGGTTCTCCGAATGGGAAAACGGCGGCACCCCTTACGACAACCCGCAAGGCCATCAAAAATTCAACCCGTCCAACCATGTGGCCAACTTCAAGGTGCCGATGCTGGTGGTGCATGGGCAGCAGGATTTCCGCATCCCGGTGGAGCAGGGGATTGCACTGTTCAGTGCATTGCAGCGCAAGGGCGTGCCGTCCAAGTTCCTGTACTTCCCGGACGAGAATCATTGGGTCCTGAAACCGCAAAACAGCGTGCAATGGCATGACAACGTCAATGCGTGGTTGAAGCAATACATCGGGCAGTAACCCGGATGCCGATGGCGAGGGCGTCGTGGGATTCGCGTAGCGGCATTGCGAGCCGTGCAGCGAATACCCGGCACCAGGCGCCATCGGGAACATAAGGAATGCAATGACTCAGGTCGAAGTGCCACAAGCCATCATCCACAACGACATCGTCATCTTCGGCCTGATCGCCGCTACCTTGGGCGCGGTGTTTTGGAGCGCATCCAGACCCGGCGGTTGGCAAAAATTTTACGGCGTGGTGCCGCCGTTGCTGCTGTGCTATTTGCTGCCCGGTATCTACAACTCCATCGGCCTGATCGACGGTGCGCACAGCAAGCTGTACAACCCGGTGGCCAGCCGGGTGCTGTTGCCGGCGGCGTTGGTGCTGTTGACCATGGCAGTGGACTTGAAAGCCATCCTCAAGTTGGGGCCCAAGTTGTTGGCGATGTACGCGGCGACGTCGGTCAGCATTATCTTGGGTGCGGCATTGGCCTTTATCAGCATGCGTGCCATCGCCCCGCAGACCATGGCGGGCGACACCTGGGCCGGCATGGCCACGCTGGCCGGTAGCTGGATTGGCGGCGGTGCCAACATGATGGCGATGAAAGAAATTTTTGATGTGGATGCCACCACCTTTGGCCGCTTTGCGGTGGTCGATGTGGGGGTGGGCTATGCGTGGATGGCGGCGTTGTTGATGCTGGCGCAGCGCGCAGCCAAGATCGACGCACGCAGCCGGGCCGACACGGTAGCACTGGATGATCTGAAACAGCGGGTTGAAGCCTACCGCACGCAGCACGAACGCATTCCTACATTGACCGATTTGATGGTCATCATGGGGATTGCGTTTGGCACGGTAGGCCTGGCGCATGCCCTGGCGGAGCCGCTATCGGCATGGTTTGGCGCGCATGTGTCGTGGGCGGCGCAGGTGAGTCTGGATGCGCCGTTTGTGTGGATCGTGGGGCTGTGCACCTTAGTCGGTTTGGGGTTGAGTTTTACCCGCGCGCGCGCGCTGGAAGGTGCCGGCGCATCGACAATTGGCACCTTGCTGCTGTACTACTTGATTGCCTCGATTGGCATGCAAATGGAAATTGGCGCGCTGTTCGAAAAGCCCCTGCTGCTGCTCTTGGGCGTGGTCTGGCTGGGCTTTCATATCGTGTTGTTGTGGCTGGTGGGGCGCTGGCTCAATGTGCCGCTGTTTTATTTCGCCATCGGCTCACAAAGCCATATCGGTGGCCCGGCCAGTGCGCCGGTGGTGGCGACGGCGTTCCATCCATCGCTGGCCCCAGTGGGCGCATTGCTCGGCACGCTGGGCTATGCCACGGGTACCGTGTTGGCGTATTTCACCGGGTTGATGTTGCGGGCATTGGCCGGCATGTAATGCCGATGGTATGGCGTCACAACCAGTCGATCTTGCGCAGATAGGCATACAGGCCAGTGCAGGCCAGTGCCACCACGCCAATCAAAACCGGATAGGCATAACGGCCATGTAGCTCGGGCATGTTTTGGAAGTTCATGCCGTACCAACTGGTGATTAAGGTGGGCGCAGCCAGCAACCCAGCCCAGCCGGCCAGCTTCTTGACGATTTCGCCCTGCGCCACTGTCACCAGTGACAGGTTCACGTTCATCGCAGCAGCGACCATTTCGCGCAAGGTGTCGATGGTGTCGCCGACCCGCACCGCGTGATCGTGCACATCGCGCAGATAGGGACGCACCACATCGGGAATAGTGATGGCGGGAGTGCGCATCAGCTGTGCCAAAATGTCTTGCATCGGGGTGACCGCCATCCGCATTCGGGTCAACTCTTTGCGCAATTGGTAGAGCCGCCGAATGGTGCCGCGTTTGTAGCTTTCGGCAAAGACGTCCTGTTCCAATGCATCCAGCTCTTGTTCAAAGGCCACTGCGATGGGCTGGTAGTTGTCCACGATGAAATCCAGCACCGCGTGCAGTGCGGCAGCAGGTCCCTGCGCCAAGGTTTTGGGATCACGTTCCAGTCGCTGCCGAACGGGGGTGTAACTGAGCGATGCACCATGTCGCACGGTGATCAAAAACCGCTGCCCGGCAAACACATGGGTTTCGCCAAAGCACACATGGTCGTCCACCCGTTGCGCGGTATGTGCGGCGATGAACAGGGTGCTGCCGAAGGCTTCCAGCTTGGGTCGTTGATGTGCGTTGTGGGCATCTTCAATGGCCAGATCGTGCAGACAAAATTCTTCTTGCAACTTGTCCAACAAGTGTTCTTCCGGCTCGTACAGACCCACCCAGACAAAGCTGCCATCATCCTGCGCCAATACATCGCTGATGGCATCCAGGGTGATGTCATGGCGGTGTCCGTTACGGTCGTAGGTGGCGCAATTGACCACACAGGTTGGGGTGACGGTTGTATTCATCGCGGCATCCTGCACCGAGAGGGGGTGGGCATCAAGCCTTGCGTGTAGCCCAGTAATTGGCGAATGCCAAGTGTATGGGGAACAAGAGCGCGATCCAGTGGCCGTTGCGTTGGGGCTGCACTTGTAGCCACAGCGGCAAGCACGCCAAACCTGCCAACACGGCGATCACGATCAGCAAGGTGTGCGCCCGTGATGTTGGCGCGCGTCCGCGTAGGCATGCCCATGCCGTTGGCAACAACAACAGGCACAATGGGTTGAATAGCAGTAAATTGCGATTGGCCCAGATCGCCTGATGTTCGGTGCATGCCCATGCATAGGTCAAGACCGCGCCGACTGTGCCGCATGCAAGCCACACACTGCCGGCAGTGACCGCCAGCAGGCGTGGATAACGCGGGCCGTATCCAGCCAATAATGCGGCCAGCACCACACCTGTCAGCAGCCACGGCCACAGCGCGATGGCATGCTCGGTGGGTTCGGCGGCTTGTCGTTGCGGTAGAAGTTCGATTTCTGTGGCCACCAAGGGTTGGCCATCGGCGCGGGTAACATTACGCAAATCATCGGCCAGACGGCGCGGGACAAAATCGACCCCCCAACGGGGCAATGGACGATCGGCTGCCGGCCCAAGTACGACATCAAAACTCAGCCACATCCACGCTGCGGGTGCGGCCAAGCGCAGCGACTCACTGCGCCAAGTATCGCCACTGGAGCGGCTTTCCAGTTGTTTTTTCAGGCGCCCGCCTAGGGCTTGGTTGAGGGCGTCACGCACGCGGGTGGCACAATTGCTGGTGTAGTAGTCGTAGCGATAGCGCGCATGTTCGGGCTTGGCGTTGTCAGCCAGTGCGGCTGCCAGTGTGCGTGCCTGCGCGGCATCGAGGTTTAGCCATTGCAAACGCGCGCCGCGACCCACCTCGCGGTAATAGGCCAAATCTTGATCTAGCGGTAGCGCCACCAGCATGTAGCGCATGTCGCCTCGGATGAAGCGACCAATGAAGCCGGCTTCTTCCATGTCGAAATAGCCAAAGTTGTAGCTGATGGGTGCGCCTTGGGCAGGGTCACTCACCACGATGGCATCGTGACCGAAACGCTCCCAGAACACATCACCTGGCCCCATCGTCAACACGCCAATACGCGGTGCAGGGGGTGCGGGTTGTGCGTGGAGAAGCGCACTGGCGACCAGCAGCCACAGCGCCAATAACCAGCGCAGCGTTTTACTCCGGTGCATGCACACCCACATGCAGGGCTTGCAAGCGGCGCGCGTCGGCGCGTGCCACACGGAAGCTAAAGCGGCCCAAGGTCAAAGTTTCGCCGGCCTCGGGTAGATGCCCAATTTCGGCGGTTACGAGGCCACCGATGGTGTCGTATTCGTCGTCATCAAAGTCTGCATCAAAGCGCGCATTGAAATCCGCAATCGGGGTCAGGGCATCCACCACAAATTGCCCATCGGCCTGTGCTGCAATCAGCAAGCCTTCGTCGCTGGCATCGTCATGCTCGTCGTCGATCTCGCCAACGATTTGTTCCAGCACATCTTCAATGGTGACCAAACCGGCCACACCACCGTATTCATCAATCACAATCGCCATATGGTTGCGTGATTGGCGGAATTCACGCAGCAGTACGTTGAGGTTCTTGGATTCAGGTATCAGCACGACGGGGCGCAACAAGTCGTGGATGCTGGATGCGGCGTTGTCGGCCACCACGCCACGCAGCAAATCTTTGGCCAGCAAGATGCCCAGAATCTCGTCTTTGTCTTCGCCATGCACCGGAAAACGAGAATGGCCAGACGCCACCACCTGTTTCATCAAATCCAGCAATTTGCCGTCAGCGGGCAAGGCCACCATTTGTGCGCGTGCCACCATTACATCGCCCACGGTCATGTCGGCGATGGCGATGGCACCTTCCATCATCCGCAGGGTATCCGGCCCGATGACGCCATCGGCTTGCACATCGCGCAGTAATTCGACCAAATCCTCGCTGCTGGTGGGCTCGCCAGATAGCGCTGCGCTGATCCGGTCCAGCCACGAGCGGTGCGGCTTTTCGGCGGGTCTTTCGTCAGAGTCGGCGGTGTGCCGACTGTCGTCCTCGGACATGGGGCGTGGGGGCCTTGTGATGTATACCTGTAAAGTCTAACGAATCTTGCGGTTGAACATGGCCATGGTCGCCAACATGCCAATAATCGACGGGACTTATGCTTGCATCCGTCGGATTTGCGTTGCTCAATGCAGATTGACACCAAGCATGGGGATTTGAGGATGCAGGCAGAGGTCAGCAAGGCCAGACAAACCCGAGTTCACCGGAATCTTTTGCTGGCGCTGCCGGTGGCATTGCTGCTGGCTTGTGGTGCATGCAGCCGTGCACCCAGTGCTACCCCGGTAGCTACCCCGACGGCGCGCGTCACTGCGGCTGTGGCAGACCAGGAAATTAGCCGCGTGGTCGCAGTGCTGCCCATGCCAGCGACGGGCAATGACCCTGACGCGCAAGCATTTGCCGATGGGATGGCCGACCACTTCACACGTGCGCTGGCTTTGTTACCAGGGGTGGCCACCATCAGCCGTGAATCGGCATTTCGCTATCGCAATTCCAGCGAACTCAATAGTGTGATTGGCGAAACACTGGGCGCAACACATTTGCTGCGTGGGCGTGTGCAACGGCAAGCAGGTGTGTTGCGGCTGGATGTGGAGTTGATCTTGGCCGATGATGGCAGCAGCCTGTGGTCGCAGCATTACCAACGCGTCGACGGTGAATTGTTTGGCTTGCAAGACGAGATCGTGGCAGCGCTGGCCAAGGCCATGAACACCGGCGATGCGGCAAAGCCAACGCAGGATGATCGCCCACCCAATGGCAACACCGAGGCATATGCCGCCGTATTGCGTGGGGATGCGTTGGCAACCCAGGCCGATATTTTCAGTGCACGGCAAGCTGTTGATGCGTATCAGCGTGCGGTAGATCTGGACCCCAATTACGCCTATGCGCATGCACGCCTGGCGCAGGCGCGGGTGCGCCAGATTACACAGTTTCCATTGGATGAAACCGACGCTGGCAATCAAGCCGAAATGGCACGTCGGGATGCCGCAGCGGCGCTGCGCTTGGCGGATGATCTGGCAGAGGCACAACTTGCCAATGCTGTCTGGCTGGCGACGGTAGCCCACGATCAAGCCGGTGCGCTGGATGCCACGCGGCGTGCTTTGGCGCGGCAGCCACAGAATGCGCAATTGCTGTCGATGCTGGCGCTGCGGCAAATCGGGTTTGGCCAATTGGATCAAGCCGTTGACAGCCTGCGCGGAGCCCTGAAAACCAACCCGTTATCGGCCCCCACGTTGTATAGCTTGGGCAGTGTGTATTTGAGTCAGGCCGATTACCCACAGGCCGAGCACACATTGAAAGAAGCGTTGGAATTGGCGCCGGGTTTACCGCTAGCGCAGGCATTTTTGGCGATGGCGGTCTTCCAACAAAATCGCACCAGTGAGGCCATCACCATTGCCAAGCGCGAGCCGGTACCGCTATGGCGCAGCTACGCGCTGGCGATGGCGTATTGGGCCAATGGCGATCGCAGCCAGTCGGATGAAGAATTACAGGTTTTGATTCGTCAACATGCCAAAGATGCCGCTACCCAAATCGCCGGCGTGTATGCCCAGCGCGATGACGAGGCGCAAATGTTTCATTGGTTGGAAGCTGCGCGTCAATCCGGCGATCCGGGGTTAGCGGAAATCCGCTACATGCCGTATATCTCGCGCTATGCCAATGATCCGCGTTTCGTGGCCTTGGTCAAGGTGCAGGGCTTGGCCACTGCACCAAGTAAATAACTGCGCTTAGGGTGTTTCCAAATAGGGATCTGGCAGGCCGAGCCCGGCCAAGATATCGCGTTCCAGTTGTTCCATTGCAACAGCTTCGCGCGGGTCGATGTGGTCTAGCCCCAGCAAGTGCAAGCAGCCGTGCACAGTTAGGTGTGCGTAATGCGCATTGCGCGGCTTGCCTTGCTCGTTTGCTTCGCGGGCCACGACGGGTGCGCAAATCACCAAATCGCCCAATAAGGGCAGTTTCACCCCTTTGGGCAGGCCTTCCGGCAGCTCCGCCGGGAAGCTCAGCACATTGGTGGCGTAATCTTTGCCGCGATAGTGGCGGTTCAGGGCACGGCCTTCTTCGCAATCCACGATGCGAATAGCCAAATCGGCCTCACGAATGCGACCAGCCAATGCTGCCGACACCCATTTGCGAAAACTCGCCGCCGCAGGAATCCCCGCACGCGGTAGCGCATAGCCAACGGCAACATCGAGACGAACGGGGCCTTGGGTCATACTGTGATCTTACCCCTGCACGGCGGCGGCGTCGCGCGCCTCATAGGCATTGACGATGCGTGCCACCAGCGGGTGTCGTACCACGTCGCGGGATTCGAAGAAGGTGAAGCTGACACCGTCCACTCCGCGTAGCACTTCGATGACATCTTTCAAGCCGGATTTCTGGTGCTTGGGTAAATCGATTTGGGTGACATCGCCGGTGATGACGGCGGTGCTGCCAAACCCCAGCCGGGTCAGGAACATCTTCATCTGTTCGATACTGGTGTTTTGCGCTTCGTCGAGAATCACGAAGGCATCGTTGAGCGTGCGTCCGCGCATATAAGCCAGCGGCGCGATCTCGATGACGTTGCGCTCCAGCAACCGCGCCACTTTTTCAAGCCCGAGCATTTCATAGAGTGCGTCGTAAAGCGGACGCAGATACGGATCAACTTTTTGGGTCAAATCGCCGGGCAGAAACCCCAGTTTTTCTCCGGCTTCCACCGCTGGGCGTACCAGAATCACGCGCTGCACACGCGACTGATTCAGTGCGTCCACCGCCATCGCAACCGCGAGATAGGTTTTGCCGGTACCGGCCGGGCCCACGCCAAAATTGATGTCGTGACTGGCGATGGCGTGCAGATAGTTGCGCTGGTTGGTGCCGCGCCCACGCAAGGTGCCGCGCTTGACCCGCACGGCGATGTCTTGCATCGGATCGGCGGGTGTTGATGCTGTGGTGGTTGTGACGTCGCGATATGCACCCAAGCGAAGATGGATGGCATGTTCATCGAGCACTTCGTGTTCGGTATCGGCATAGAGCTGTTGCAGCAGGCGCTGGGTCTGCGCGGCCGCTTCTGCGTCACCATGGATGCGAAACACGCTGCCACGGTTGGCAATTTCCACACCCATGCGCAACTCGATCAAGCGCAAATGCGCGTCGAACGGGCCGCACAGATTGGCCAAGCGTTCCAGGTCGTCGGGGGTGAGGGTGAAGTCGGGGTGTTGATTCATGGTGCAAAGGGTAACGCGATGGCTGGCATGGGGTGAACGGTTGTCTTGACTTGACATTTAATTAATCAATCAATTAAATATGTGAAATGGATACTATCAAAGCGCAAAAGAAGTCCCCGGCATCCCGTAAGCGAGCGCCGGGCCGGCCGGTGGCGGATACGCTGGATCAGCGCGAGGGTGTATTGGATGCGGCCCTGGCGTGCTTTGTGGCGCATGGGATCGCTGGCACGTCGCTGCGCGAAATCGCCAAACAGGCCGGGGTTACACCGGCGCTATTGCATTACTACTTCGGCGACAAAGCGCAACTACTTGCGGCAGTGGTGGAGGCGCGAGTGCTGCCGGTTTTTCACCTGATCCGCGCACATTTGCTGGAGGCGGGCGATGACATGTCATCGCTGGTGCTGGGGTTTGTCGATGGGGTGATGCAAGCGGTGGCGCTGCACCCATGGTGGCCGCAGTTGTGGGTACGCGAGGTGCTGTGCGAAGGCGGGGCATTACGCGATTTGTTGCTGACCAAAGTGGCACCGGAGTTGTCGCAGTTATTGTTGCTGCGGTTCCAAAAGGCGCAACGAGAAGGGGGCATGAACCCGCAACTGGATCCGCGCTTACTGCTACCCACCTTGGTGGGGTTGACGTTATTGCCTGCAGCTGGGGCTGCAATTTGGCGGGAGTTGTTCGATGCGCATGATCTTGGGATGCAGGATGTGCGACGGCATGCACTGGCGCTACTGGATCGTGGCTTGGAGCTGACACCATGAACAAACCATTTGCCATCGCCACCGCGCTGGCCGCCCTTGCCGTTGCTGGCTGCAGCAAGCCGGCGCCGCAGGTGTTGGGTACACTGGAATGGGATCGCATCACCTTGCCATCGCCAGCGGCGGAAAGAATCGTGGCCATCGATGTGCATGAGGGCCAGCAGGTGACCGCGGGCACGCGTCTGATGCAACTGGAGGTGACCCGCACGCGTGCGCAAGCCGATGCAGCGCAAGCACAGGCGCGGCAAAGCAGTGAGGCCTTGGCGGAGTTGCGCGCCGGGCCACGCCAGGAGCAGATCGCACAAGCCCGCGCCAGTGTCGCGGCAGTACAGGCACAGGCCGTGGATGCACGTGCGGCGTATGCTCGCCTGCGCACCTTGGGGCAACGGCAGTTGGTGGCGGCGGCCGAGGTCGATCGTGCACGCGCGGCGACCGGCAATGCCGATGGCCAATTGCGGGCCGCACAGGCTGCGTTGGACGAACTGCTGCACGGTACCCGCAGCGAGCGCATCCAGCAGGGCGAAGCCGCGGCAGCGGCGGCGCAGGCGCAGGCTGCGGTGCAAGCGGCCACGTTGGGCAAACTCGATATCACCGCACCGCGCGATGGCCGGGTGGACAGCCTGCCGTACAAACTTGGCGACCAGGCTCCGGTTGGTTCACCCCTAGCCATTTTATTGGTGGGCAACGTGCCGTATGCGCGCGTTTATGTGCCCGAGCCACTGCGTGTACACGTGAAGCCGGGGCAGGCAGCGCAAGTGTTTGTGGATGGCCACGCGGGTGCGTTGCCTGGGCATGTGCGGATGGTGCGCAGCGAACCGGTATTCACCCCGTACTACGCACTAAGTGGTGACGATGCAGCGCGCCTGAGCTATTTGGCCGAAATCGTCCTGGATGCACCGGCAGGCTTGCCGGCGGGGGTACCGGTGCGGGTGGAATTTGCAGGCGTCACACATGGTCGGTGAGCCTGCCGATGCCATCCACGCACGCGGCCTGAGCAAGCGTTTTGGCGGATTGTTGGCGGTGGATCAAGTGGATCTACGGGTGCCGCGTGCCTGCGTGTATGGCTTTCTGGGGCCGAATGGATCCGGTAAATCCACCACCATCCGCATGTTGTGTGGACTGCTGACGCCCAGTGCTGGGCAAATCGACGTGCTGGGCCTGCGCATCCCAGAGCAAGCCGAAGCCCTGCGCCGGCGTATTGGTTACATGACACAAAAATTTTCGCTGTACGAAGACCTGAGTGTCCGCGAAAACCTAGAATTTCTCGCCACGGTACAAGGCCTGCCGCGCGCACTGCGCCGGCAACGGGTGGAGACGTTGTTGCACACCTACGACCTGGCCGACCGTGCCGGTCAGTTGGCCGGCACCATGAGTGGCGGCCAAAAGCAACGTCTGGCGCTGGCTGGCGCCGTGGTGCATCAGCCCGAACTACTGTTTCTGGATGAGCCCACCAGCGCGGTTGATCCGGAATCGCGGCGCGGATTTTGGGAAAAATTATTCGATCTGGCCGATGCCGGCACCACAATCTTGGTATCCACGCACTACATGGATGAAGCCGAGCGCTGCCATCGCATCGCCATTCTTGATCGTGGTCGCCTGGTCGCCGATGGCACACCCACCGCCCTGACCGCAGGCTTGCAGGGTCGCACTTTGGGCGTGCAAGCGCAGGAGCCGCGCCGTGCTCAGACCGCGCTGCATGCGGTGGCGGGCGTTCTCAGCGTGGCCCAGATCGGTAATGAATTGCGGGTGCTGTGTATGGACGATGGCGATGCCGGCACGCGCGTGGCGCGTGCATTGCAAGCGCAGGGCATCAGCGCAACGGTGTCCGCCATTGCCCCGAATTTGGAAGATGTATTTGTGTCTGCCACCCAGCATCGTGTGGTGGAGGTCGCGGCATGAAGCTGCAACAAATCTTCGCGGTGATGTGGAAAGAACTACGGCAAATGGCACGCGATCGCATGACGGTGGCGATGATGATCGGCATCCCCAGCATGCAATTGTTGTTGTTTGGTTATGCCATCAATCCGGATGTACGGCACCTGCCCGCCGCCGTCGCCGACATGGCCAATACGGCGGGTTCGCGTGCCTTGGTGCAGGACATGTTTGCCACCGATATCGTGCGGTCGGTGGCAGGTGCGCGCACGCCGCAAGAATTGCAGGCACTGTTGCAGGCAGGGCAGATCCGGATTGGTATTTTGATCCCGGCCGATTACGAGCGTCGCCGCTTGGATGGTCGTGAAGCCGTGCAAGTGATCGTCGATGGTAGCGATACATCTGTGCAAGCCAGTGCTCGCCAGTTGGCGCAAATGCCACTAGAAGGCCAGCGCGTCGCAGGACCTGCGCAAATCAGCGTATTGCCGCTGTACAACCCGCGTCGCATCGCCGCGATCAATGTCGTGCCGGGACTGATAGGCGTCATCTTGACCATGACCATGGTGATGTTCACTGCCATGGCCATTGTCCGTGAGCGCGAACGTGGCAATCTCGAATTACTCATCACCACGCCGGTCACCAGCGCCGAATTGATGATCGGCAAAGTCTTGCCCTACATCGCTGCCGGGTTAGTGCAGGCGACCTTGGTGCTGGTGTTGGGCGCGTGGCTGTTTCAAGTCCCGGTACATGGCACGTTATGGGATGTGTATGCAGCTTCGGTACTGTTGATCGTGGCCAACCTCAGCTTGGGTCTGCTGGTTTCGACCATGGCTAAAACCCAGTTTCAGTCGATGCAGATGGCATTTTTCTTGTTCCTACCATCGATCATGCTGTCTGGTTTCATGTTTCCTTTCGATGGCATGCCGAAGGTCGTGCAGTGGCTGGCGGAAGTGCTGCCGTTGACCCATTTCATCCGCTTGATTCGTGGCGTCATGTTACGCGGCGCCGGGCTGTTGGAACTATGGCCTGATGCACTGGCGCTGGCGGGTTTCAGTGTGGCGATGATGACGTTGGCCATCTTGCGCTTTCATAAACGGCTGGATTAGACGGCTTACGCCTGAGTTAAGCCGCCACGAAGCGGGTTCGGCTTGAACGAATTGTTAGGTCTGGCTTGCATGAACTGGCGTTGTGTGTAGCTCAACACCCAATGCGCGCACCAATTTGATGATGGTGTCATATCTCGGCTTTGCGCCTGGAGCTAGTGCTTTGTACAGACTCTCACGGCCAAGCCCAGTGTCCTTGGCAAGTTTGCTCATGCCACGGGCTTTGGCGACGTCAGCGATGGCCTGAAGGAAGACGTTTGGATTTTCATCCTCCAGCGCGGCGTTGAGGTACTCCGCAATAACAACGTCATTGTCGAGGTAGTCGGCGGCGTCAAATGCGGCAATGTTCTTCATGGGGCCTCCAAGCTCTTCAAGAGAGCTTTAGCAGTACGAATGTCCTTTGGCTGGGAAGACTTGTCTCCCGCGCACAAAAGCAAATAGGTGATCTCGCCTCTGCGGCAGTAGTACAGACGATAGCCGGGGCCGACATGTACCCGCATTTCCGAGATGCCTTCACCAACGGGTGCACAGTCTCCGAAGTTTCCCGCTTCTGCGGAGCGGATACGGGCAATGACACGAGCCTTTGCGATGGGGTCGCGCAGGTCTTTGAGCCATGCGTCGAACTCCGAGGTGCGAAGGAAAGTGCTCACACCGCAATGTATCCGAAAGGATACGCGCATGTCAACGAGCGATTAAGCGCGGTGCCAGGCCTGAATTAGACGGCAGGGAAAGGCGCCACTGCCATCCATGGCGCAGCAGATGTCGATCGGGCATCTGCTAGGCGTGCCTGCATTCCCCGCGTAGCGAATTGCTCATCGCCTGGGTGATCTGCACATCGACAAATTGACCAATCAGGCGAGGATGGCCGGCAAAGTTCACCGAGCGCATATTTTCGGTCTTGCCGGTCAACTCGTTCGGATCTTTGCGCGATGGGCCTTCCACCAGCACGGTTTGCACGCTACCCACCATCGCCTGCGAAATCGTGGCCGCGTGCGCACTGATATGTTTTTGCAGGCGGTCGAGGCGCGCGTGTTTTTCTTCGCTGGAGGTGGTGTCTTCCAAGTCGGATGCCGGGGTGCCAGGGCGACGGGAATAAATGAACGAGAAGCTTTGGTCGAAGCCCACGTCTTCGATCAATTTCATGGTCTTTTCAAAGTCCGCAGCGGTTTCGCCCGGGAAGCCGACGATGAAGTCCGAGGACACCGAAATATCCGGCCGCACCGCACGCAGCTTGCGAATTTTTTGCTTGAATTCCAGCGCCGTGTAGCCGCGTTTCATCGCCGACAAAATACGGTCGCTGCCGGCTTGTACTGGCAGGTGCAGATAGTTGGCCAGCTTAGGCACGTCGCGGTAGGCCTCCACCAGTGAATCAGAAAATTCCAGTGGGTGCGAGGTGGTGAAGCGAATACGGCCAATGCCGTCGATCTCGGCAATGGCGCGGATCAACAGCGCCAAATCTGCAGTGTCCTCGCCATCACCCAGCGGGCCACGGTAGGCATTGACGTTCTGGCCCAACAAGTTCACCTCACGCACGCCCTGCGCGGCCAGCTCGGCCACTTCGGTCAGTACCGACTCAAACGGGCGGCTGATTTCTTCACCACGGGTATAGGGCACCACGCAGTAAGAGCAATATTTCGAACAACCTTCCATGATCGATACGAAGGAGGTGGGGCCTTCGGCGCGTGGTTCAGGCAGGCGATCGAATTTTTCGATTTCCGGAAAACTGATGTCCACCTGCGGCGCGTTTTGTTCGCGGCGCGCACGCAGCAGCTCGGGCAGCCGGTGCAGGGTTTGCGGGCCAAACACCAAATCCACATACGGCGCACGGTCGAGGATGGCGGCTCCTTCTTGCGAGGCCACGCAGCCGCCCACGCCAATCAACACCGGGCGCTCGCCTTGTTTCAGGCGCTTCCAGCGGCCCAGTTGGCTGAAGACTTTTTCCTGTGCTTTTTCGCGGATCGAGCAGGTATTGATCAGGATGACGTCGGCTTCGTCGGCATTTGTGGTCAATTCCATGCCTTCTTCGGCATGCAGGACATCGGCCATTCGTGCCGAGTCATACTCGTTCATCTGGCAGCCGTGGGTCTGGATATAAAGCTTTTTGCTGCCGGGGCGAGAAGGGCGAGCAGCGGGCAGGGTTGGCAGGTCGTGCAGGTCGGTCATGGCAGGCTCCGGGGCGCGGTGCTGAGTCCGGGCCGGGTGGGGAATCGGCCATTCTAACGGCTGTAAATCAGTGGCGGCAGCTTGCTTTGAAAAATCAAGGGCTTGCCATCTTGCGGCGATAGCGCAAAACTGCCGGCCATGAAGGGGCGGGTGACCATACTATTGTCGTTGCTGCTGCTGGCGGGGCCTGCCCTTGCCGGCAGGGTCTATCGCTGCGATTTGAACGACGGCAGCACCAGCTATGTCAGCAAGCGTGTGGCTGGTGGTAGTTGCAAACTGGTGGGCAATTTCCCCAATCGGCCCGTGGCAGTGCGCAAGCCGGTGGTAAAGGCGGCAAGCCCGGTAGTCGCCGGCGTTGCTCCGGCCCTTGCATTCAAGCCGGTGACTGATCAAAAAGCACCCACGTCCGTGCCAGTGTTGACGGCCCCCGTTGCTGCTGCACCATCGGCATCCACGCCGCCGCCTACGCCGACAGCGCCCAAGCTGATTCGCGGGCAGGTGTATGCGTATGTCGGCAAAGATGGGGTGCGCAATTACACCAGCGTGCGTCCGGCGGGTATGGCGGCGGCATCGGTGCGCACCATCCAGTACAGCTATATGGAAACCTGCTATGCCTGCGGGGTGTTGCCGGGGCTCAATTTCCGCAGCTTGCGACTGAATACCACGGCCTATCAGGATGAAATTCGCGCCGCCGCGCGCGAGCACGGGGTGGATGAGGCCATCGTGCGTGCCATCATCCATGCCGAATCCGCGTTCAATCCCAATGCGCTATCGCGGGTGGGTGCGCAGGGCTTGATGCAGCTGATGCCCGGCACCGCGCGCAGGTTTGGGGTCATGGATGCGTTCAATGCCGGTCAGAATATTCGTGGTGGCGTGCAATATCTGGCGTGGTTGCTGAAGCGGTTCAACGGCAATCTGAGTCTGGCGGCTGCCGGCTACAATGCGGGGGAAGGGGCGGTGGACAAGTACGGAGGGGTGCCGCCGTACAGTGAAACCCAGCGGTATGTACAGCGTGTGGCGGTATTAGCGGAGCGGTATCGGAGTGGCTTAAATCCCGTCGCCTTGCCAAGTCAAGGCGGATTGTCGGCTCGTTAAGGCTTCCGTTACACTTCCCTGTCTTTTGCGGTCCAGCGGCGACAAATGCCGTGGGTCGCATGTGTGTCCAGTTTTCTAACGGAGTGCGGGATGGCCAACGAAGAGGTCAACACCGGCAGGCGCCGGTTCCTCACCGCGACGACAGCGGTGGTGGGGGCGGTGGGTGCCGGGTTTGCGGCAGTGCCGTTCATCAAGTCGTGGAGCCCCAGTGCGCGCGCGCGTTTTGCGGGTGCGCCGGTAACCCAGGACATCAGTGCCTTGGCCGATGGCCAACAGCTGGTGATCAACTGGCGTGGTCAGCCGATCTACATCGCCAAGCGCACCAAGGCGATGCTGGATGTGATGAAGACGCTGGATCCCACCTTGGCCGACCCCAATTCGGCCAATGCTGACCAGCAACCCAAATACGCGCAAAACCCCACGCGCTCGATCAAGCCGGAAATTTCGGTGCTGGTGGGCGTGTGTACGCATTTGGGCTGTGCCCCGGAATTTTTGCCGGAAGTGAAGCCCGAGCCGTTTGACCCGAACTGGAAGGGTGGTTATTTCTGCCCCTGCCACAAATCGCGTTATGACCTTGCCGGGCGCGTGTTGAAGGCGCAGCCGGCACCTGCCAATCTGCCGGTGCCGCCTTACCACTTCGAAAACGACAACACGCTGGTAATTGGTGTTGATCCGAAAGGAGCTGCGTAAGCCATGACCAACAAGATCGTAGAAACTGTCTGCAATGCCGCCAATGGCGTGATGGACTGGGTCAATGCGCGTGCACCCGGCATGATGCCGGCGTACCGCAAGCACATGACCGAGTACTACGCACCCAAGAATTTCAACATCTGGTACATCTTCGGGGTGTTGTCGATGGTGGTGCTGGTCAACCAGATCGTCACCGGTATTTTCCTGACCATGCACTTCAAGCCCAGCGCGGCGGAAGCGTTTGGCTCGGTCGAATACATCATGCGCGATGTGGACTGGGGCTGGCTGATCCGCTACATGCACAGCACCGGTGCCTCACTGTTCTTCGTTGTTATCTATCTGCACATGTTCCGTGGCCTGATGTACGGCAGCTACCGCAAACCGCGCGAGCTGGTGTGGCTGCTGGGCATGGTGATCTATCTGGTGCTGATGGCCGAAGCCTTCATGGGCTACGTGCTGCCGTGGGGCCAGATGTCGTACTGGGGTGCCAAGGTCATCATCTCGCTGTTCGGCGCGATCCCGGTCATTGGTGGCGGCCTAACCGAATGGATCATGGGCGACTTCAACCCGGGTGATGCCACTTTGAATCGCTTCTTCGCGCTGCACGTGATTGCGATGCCACTGGTGCTGCTGTTGTTGGTGGTGCTGCACATCTTCGCGCTGCATGAAGTGGGCTCCAACAACCCCGACGGCGTAGAAATCAAGAAGGGGCCAAAGGGCAACCGCTGGTCGCCGACCGCACCCGCCGACGGCATTCCGTTCCATCCGTACTACACGGTCAAGGACACCTTCTATGTCGGCTGCTTCCTGATCATTGCCGCTTTCATCATCTTCTTTGCCCCCACCTTTGGCGGCTGGTTCTTGGAGCATGACAACTTCACCGAGGCCAACCCGCTGGTGACCCCGGCGCATATCAAGCCGGTGTGGTACTTCACTCCGTATTACGCCATGTTGCGGGTGATTCCGTCATTCTTCGGGATCAAGCTGTGGGGCGTATTGGTGATGTTTGGTGCGATCGTGATGTTGTTCCTGGTGCCGTGGCTGGATAAGTCGCCAGTCAAGTCCTACCGCTATCGTGGCCCGCTGAGCTGGGTGATGCTGCTGATGTTCGCGTTCTGCTTCTTGTGGTTGGCCAAGATTGGTGCCGGCCCCGGCACGGATCCGGTAGAAGCCATCATCGGGCGCGTACTGACCTTCCTCTATTTCGCTTTCTTCATCACCATGCCGGTCTGGTCCAAGCTGGACAAGACCAAGCCGGTGCCGGAACGGGTGACGATGCATGACTAAGAATTTTCTGTCCCGCGTAGCGCTGCTGGTAGCTGGCGCACTGCTCTCCGTGGCGGCCTTCGCCAATGAAGGTGGCAACCTGCAACAGTCGGGCACCGACTTGACTGACAAGGCCTCGCTGCAACGCGGTGCTGCCGGTTTTATGAATTATTGCAGCGGCTGCCACTCGCTGAAATACCTGCGCTATGCGCGCATCGGTGAAGATCTGGGCCTGAGCGAAGATGAGGTGATGCAAAACCTCAATTTCAGTGGCGGCAAGATCGGTGACCATGTGCTGTCGGCAATGCCGCCCGAGCTGGCCAAGTCCGCGTTTGGCAAGGCACCGCCGGATCTGTCGGTGATTGCCCGTGTACGTGGTAGCGACTGGATCTACACCTATCTGAAGTCGTTCTATCTGGATGAAACCCGTCCCGTAGGCTGGAATAACACCCTGTTCCCCAACGCGTCGATGCCGAACCCATTGTGGGAACTGCAAGGCGTGCAGCAGCCGGTGTATGGCAAGAAGACCGCCACCGGTGACCTGCCGGTGGAAGGTTTCACCATCAGCCAGCCGGGCCGGCAAACTGCCCAGCAGTTTGACCAGACTGTGCGCGACATCACCGCGTTCTTGGAGTACGCCGGTGAGCCGGCTGCACTCAAGCGTCAAAACGTGGGCGTGTGGGCGATCTTGTTCCTAGTGTTCTTTGCCTTCATGGCATGGTTGTTGAAACACGAATATTGGCGGGACGTTCACTGACGCGGTAATCCCGGCAGGGACGCCGACCGCATCGAACGTTGCTTGACGGTTGCCCGCATCCTGCGGGCAACGCAGGTGCATCCGGAAGTCCGGGTGTGGGAGTTGTCCTAATGATGGCTGTGAGTCCGCGCATGCGTAACGCCTTGACCTTATTTTCTTCGGTGGATGATGTTTTGTGTCACCGGGTGCGTCTGGTGTTGGCGGCCAAAGGTGTCACCTATGACTTCATTGCGGTCGATCCACAAAACCCGCCAGAAGATCTGATCGACCTCAACCCCTACCACTCGGTGCCAACCTTGGTAGAGCGCGACTTGGTGCTGTACGCCGCCAGTGTGGTCAGCGAATATCTGGATGAGCGTTACCCGCATCCGCCGTTGATGCCAGTGGAACCACTTGCGCGCGCGCGTCTGCGGCTTGCGATGTTGCGCATCGAGCACGACTGGGTACCACAAGTGCAGGCGATCCAGCTGGGCAACAAGCAGCAGGCCGAAGCGGGCCGCAAGCGCCTGAAAGAACTACTGGCGCAATCGTTGCCGCTGTTCAAGGCTTACAAATTCTTCCTCAATGCCGAAATGAGTCTGGCCGACTGCGCAATGGCCCCGATTATCTGGCGCTTGGAAGCTCTGGGTGTGCCGTTGCCGAAAGATGGCAAGGTCATCGAGGATTACGGCAACCGGATTTTCCGCAATCCGGGTTTCGTACGCAGCCTGACCGAACAAGAAAAAAAGCTGCGTGACGTGCCTCTGTAACTGTTGCCTACCATGACCCAGTCACCGCCCCCTGCAATGACCAGTCAGCGCCCGTACTTGATGCGGGCGATCTACGAGTGGATTGTCGATAACGGCATGACTCCGCATGTGCTGGTCAATGCGCGCGCTCCTGGCGTGCGCGTGCCGGCACACACGGTCAAGGATGGGCAAGTGGTGCTCAATATTGCCGACCGCGCGGTTTCACGGTTGGAAATGGGTAATGATGCGCTGCGTTTTTCGGCACGCTTTGGTGGTGTGAGTCAAAGCGTGGTGGTGCCGTTGCATGCGGTCATCGCCATCTATGCGCGTGAAACCGGGCAGGGCATGGGGATGCCGGAAGAACCGCAGAGCGACGCCACCGAAATGGCAGCGCAAGAACCTGAAGCGGCGGACTCGCCACCGGAAACCAAGCCAGAACCGCCTAAGCGCGGCAACCATCTGCGCATCATCAAATAACCACCTGCCTCACGCAGTTACGTGTGCGGAAAGCTGCGCACCACCGCCTGCGCGGCACGGCTGGGGCCGCTGAAGCCCACCAGCTTGTCGCCCACCAACACGATGCGGCCAATGTGCCGGCTTTCGCCGTCTTCTGAATATTCAAACCGGAAGCTGCGTTCCAGCCCTAGCCAGCCGTCATCTTTGCGGCGCAGACGCATGCCAATGGCGTGCACGGATTGATCCAGCCATTGCACACCGGCGGCTTGGCAGGCATCGCGGCCGATTTCGGTGGCGCGTTCGGCGGCGGCCCGCGCAGCAGTGAAAAAGAAAAAACCGGCACCGCCAAGGATCAACAGGATGAGTAGAGTGGGCATCAGATCAAGGTGAGGGCGGCGGCCCGAGTTTCAATGAGAAGTCGATGGCGTGCACATGCTTGGTCAGCGCGCCTATCGAAATACAGTCCACCCCATCCTCGGCAATGCTGCGTAGCGTTGTCATCTCCACCCCGCCCGAAACCTCCAGTGGAATACGGCCCGCAAACGGTGCCGATTTTGCGATACGCACGGCTTCGCGGCGGGTTGCAGCATCAAAATCATCGATCAGGATGCGGGTGCAACCGGTTTCCAGTGCTTGCCGCAGCTCGTCCAGGGTTTCCACCTCCACGATCAGGGGCAGCGCGCCGTGCAGCTGCCGCGCACGGGTGATGGCTGTGGCCACCGAACCAAACGCGCGAATGTGGTTTTCCTTCAGCATCACTGCATCAAACAGCGCCATTCGGTGGTTCATGCCGCCACCAACACGCACGGCATATTTTTGTGCCACCCGCAGACCAGGCAAAGTTTTGCGTGTATCCAGAATCTGCGTGCCGGTGCCCTGCACGGCCGCAACATACTGCGCAGTGACGGTGGCGGTGCCCGACAGGGTTTGCAGGAAGTTGAGCGACGTGCGCTCGGCGCTGACCAAGGCGCGGCTGCGGCCTTGCAAGGTGGCGATGACGGTGCCTTGCGCGACGTGGTCACCTTCTTGGCAATGCCAATGAATGCGCACATCGGGGTCGAGTGCGCGATGGCTGGCATCAAACCACGGCCGCCCTGCCACCACGCACTCTTCTTTGCACAGCAAATAAGCGCATTCGGGATGGTCTTCCAATAATGATGCGGTGGCATCACCGGGGCCGATGTCCTCGGCCAGCGCAGCGGCCACATTGGCGGCAATGGCAGCGGTGAGGGTGTCATGCGGCAGGCTCATACGGTGGGAAAACCATCCGCTTGCACGGTGGCCAAGCTGTCTTCGGCCAGCAGCACCGGGATGCCATCGTCGATGCGATACACGGTTTTGCGGTCGCGGGTGATCAAGGCCGCGCGCAGCGTATCCGTTTGCGTGCTGCCATCGCTGCGCTGCAATGCACCGGTGGCAATGGCGCGGTTCAAACATTCCAGCCCCGCGCTTTCCAGCAAGGACAAGGGTTGGCGGGTGGTGGGGCAGACGAGAATATCGAGTAGCTTGCGGTCCATCGGGCAGGCAACAAAGAACAGGGGCCGTTAGAATACGTCTTTAGCGACTGGGGATTGTGATGTCTGGTACCGATTCCGCCGCCCCGTTGGTCGGCATCGTCATGGGGTCTCGCTCCGACTGGGAGACCATGCAGCACGCCGCTGCGAAATTAGAGGCCTTGGGTGTGCCGTTTGAGGTGCGCGTGGTATCAGCGCATCGCACGCCGGATGTGCTGTTTGCCTATGCTGACACCGCCGCAGCGCGCGGCTTGCGCGCGATCATCGCCGGTGCCGGTGGGGCTGCGCATTTGCCGGGGATGTTGGCCGCCAAGACCGCCGTGCCGGTGTTGGGTGTGCCAGTGCAAAGTAAAGCACTGAACGGGATGGATTCGCTGTTGTCCATCGTGCAGATGCCGGCGGGTATCCCGGTGGCCACGTTTGCCATCGGCAATGCCGGTGCCGCCAATGCCGCACTGTTTGCCGCCGCCATGCTGGCCCACGATGTGCCCGACGTGGGCGCGGCGCTGGCGGTATTTCGCAGCAAACAAACGGCGGATGTCATCGCCCACGACGACCCGCGCACATGAGCACGGTCGGCATTTTAGGCGGTGGCCAATTGGCACGCATGATGGCGCTGGCCGGCGCGCCATTGGGTTTGCGCTTTTTGGTGCTCGATACTGTGGCCGATGCCTGCGCCGGGCAATTTGCACCGATGGTAGTGGGCGATTACACCGACCAATCCGCACTGGCACAGTTTGCGTCGCAGGTGGATGTGGCCACCTTCGACTTCGAAAACGTGCCGGCGCAGTCGGCGCAGTGGTTGACCGATCGCGTGTCGGTATTCCCGGGCCCGCCTGCGTTGGCGACCGCACAGGATCGCTTGGCCGAAAAAACGTTGTTCCGCGAATTGGGTATCCCGGTACCGCCGTTTGCCGCCATCGGCACCCTTGCCGAATTGCAAGCGGCAGTGCAGGGCATCGGCACCCCCTGCATCCTTAAAACCCGTCGATTGGGCTACGACGGCAAGGGTCAGTTCCGCATCAAAACCCCTGCCGATGTGGATGCAGCATGGGCCGCACTGGGCGCGCAGGCCGGCCACGTCGGGTTGATTTTGGAAGGCTTCGTGGCCTTCCAGCGCGAACTTTCGGTGGTCGCGGTGCGCGGGCGCGATGGCCAATTCCGCGCATGGCCATTGACCGAAAACTGGCATGTCGATGGTGTGCTGTCGGCCAGCCTGGCGCCGGCGCAGGTGGAAAATACCTTGCGCGATAGCGCATTGGGGTATGCGCAGGCATTGGCGGAAGCACTCGATTACGTGGGCGTGTTTGCGTTGGAATTGTTCTGTCGCGATGGTGAATTATTGGCCAACGAAATGGCCCCACGCGTGCACAATTCCGGCCATTGGACGATCGAGGGCAGCGAGACCTGCCAGTTCCAGAATCATCTGCGCGCCGTGCTGGGCCTGCCGCTGGGCAGCACCCGCATGTTGGGCCATGCCTGCATGCTCAATTGGCTGGGGGCGATGCCCGATGCCAACGCAGTGCTGGCTGAAGCCGGTGGCCATTGGCATGACTACGGCAAACAGCCGCGCGCGGGCCGCAAGGTGGGGCACGCAACACTGCGTGCGGACTCCCGTGAGGAATTGGCCGAAGCTTTGCAGCGTGTGGGTGTTGCGCTGGAGCGGCAGGCGCAAGTGGCACCGGTGATTGCGCGGCTAAAATAAGCACGCGGGTAAAAAAACGGCCGGATCGCTCCGGCCGTTTTCGTATTGCACAGGAGTGCGAATTACTTCATCTGCGCTGCCACAAAATCCCAGTTCACCAAGCTCCAGAACGCTTCCACATATTTTGGGCGGGCGTTGCGGTAGTCGATGTAGTAGGCGTGCTCCCACACATCGCAAGTCAACAGCGGGGTGTCTTCGCCGGTGAGCGGGGTGGCCGCATTGGGTGTGCTGACCAAGGCCAGACTGCCATCGGCGCGCTGCACCAGCCATGCCCAGCCCGAACCAAACGTGGTGACGGCGGTTTTGGTGAATGCTTCCTTGAATGCTTCAAAACTGCCAAATGCGGCATTGATCGCATCGCCCAATTTGCCGCTGGGTGCGCCGCCACCATTGGGTTTCAGGCAGTTCCAATAGAAACTGTGATTCCACACTTGCGCGGCGTTGTTGAACATCCCGCCCTGCGATTTGCGGATGATGTCTTCCAAGCTTGCGTGTTCAAACTCGGTGCCGGCGATCAACCCGTTGAGGTTGGTGACATAGGCCTGATGATGCTTGCCGTAGTGAAAGTCGATGGTTTCGGCAGAGATATGCGGCTCAAGCGCGGTGCGGTCGTAGGGTAGGGCGGGCAGTTCGATGGCCACGATGGACTCCTGATGTGGTGTGGGTGCGTGCGGGTGGGGCGGCCTGAGCGGCGCGCGACGAATTACAATGCACGATTGTATCGTTCATGCCCGTTGCTGCGTCGTGAAGCATGCGGGCCACACTGTTGCAGGAGCCGTACCCATGCCGTCTGTGGAAGAGCGCATCCGCGCCGAGATCGAAGGCCATCCCATCGTGCTGTTTATGAAAGGCACCGCGCAATTTCCGATGTGTGGCTTCTCCAGCCGCGCGGTGCAAGTGTTGCAGGCCGCAGGTGCCGACGCGCTGCATACGGTCAATGTGCTGGAAGAACCCGAAATTCGTGCCAACTTGCCACGCTATTCCGATTGGCCCACTTTCCCGCAATTATTCATCCATGGTGAATTGATCGGCGGTTGCGACATCACCGTGGAGTTGGCCGAATCCGGCGAGCTGGCACGGCTGGTCGCCGACGCGCAGAAGGCATGAGCATGCAGCCTGCGGTGCAAGCGGTGTTGCTCGATCGGGTGGTGTTGATTGCGGGTGCCGCCGGTGGCCTGGGTGCCGCCGCTGCCGTGGCCTGCGCGCAGGCAGGGGCCACCATCATTTTGTTGGGCCGCAAGGTTGCGCCGCTCAATCGGGTGTATGACGCGGTGAAAGCGGTGGGCCCTGAACCCATCCTCTATCCATTGGATTTGGAAGGGGCATCGCCCGACGATTACGACCAACTGGCGCAAGCCATCGACGGCGAATTCGGCAAACTCGATGGCCTGTTGCACTGCGCGGCAGAATTCAAAGGGCTCACCCCGCTGGCGCATACCGATCCGGCAGATTTTGCGCGTGCCTTGCATGTCGATTTGACCGCGCGTTGGTGGTTGACCCAAGCCTGCCTGCCGCAGCTTTGCAAATCTAATGCCGCAGCGGCGGTGTTTGTGCTGGATGACCCAGCACGCAGCGGTGGCGCCTTCTGGGGCGGTTACGGCATCGCCCAAGCCGGGCAGGCGGCAATGATCGCCATGTTGCAAGCTGAGTTGGGCGAGCACGGCCCGCGCATCAGCGGCCTGTGCCCCGGCCCGATGCGCACCAACCTGCGCGGTAAAGCCTTCCAACCCAATGCCGACCTGCACGCGCAGCCCGCCAGCGCCTACGCACAAGCCTGCGTGGATCTGTTGGCAGCGGCGGGTGCGGCGTGGCGTGGCAAGATCAAACATGCGTTGGATAAGCCATGACCATTACCGCTGCCGCCCTGTTGCTGTTTTTTATCCTTGACCCGCTGGGCAATATCCCGGTGTTCTTGGGTCTGCTCAAAGACGTGCCAGCGGCGCGACAGCGGCGCATCTTGATGCGCGAGTTGTTGATCGCGCTGGGCGTGTTGATGTTGTTTTTGTGGGGCGGGCAGTACGCACTGGAATTGATGCACCTGCGGCAAGAATCGGTGTCGATCGCCGGTGGCATCGTGCTGTTTTTAATCGGCTTGCGGATGATCTTTCCCTCACCCGAAGGGGTGATGGGTGACGTCCCCGGCGGCGAGCCGTTTATCGTGCCACTGGCTATTCCGATGATCGCAGGCCCCTCGGGGATGGCCGCCGTGATGCTGCTGGGCAGCCAAGAACCCGACCGAATGGGCGATTGGATGCTGGCCCTGACCCTAGCTTGGGGCGCAACCGCGATCATCCTGTTTTGCGCCACGTGGCTGAAAAAACTGCTGGGCATGCGCATGTTGACCGCATTGGAACGCCTGATGGGCATGGTGATCGTGGCCATTTCCGTACAAATGCTGCTGGACGGCATCACCAGCTACCTGCGCGCAGGAACCTGAGCCGCAACAAGGACTTGGCGTTGCGACAGGCGTCACGTGACGGTCACGCCGGCGTCATGAAGTCCGGTTACCGTGTTAAACTTTAGTAATCCCGTGCGCCAGAGTATGGCGTCGGGAACCCCACATCTATTGCCGGCAACCGTTGTATGGCGGGCGTGTCGGTAATCACCATCGATTGTTCGTCGTTCTTTCATTCCAAGAGGTCATCTCATGAAGCATCCGAACCACGCGCGTCTATCCAAGCTGGCGCTGGGTCTGGTCGTAGCCCTTGCCGCCGCCCCTGTGTTCGCCCAGAGCACCTCCGCAGGTGTTGGCGGGCAGGTGGTTGGTGCCGGTGGACAGCCGGTCGCCGGCGCCGAAGTCACCATCACCCACGTTGAATCGGGCACCGTCAGCCGCGTCACCACCGATGCCAGCGGCCGCTACAACGCCCGCGGCCTGCGCGTGGGCGGGCCGTACACCATCGTCGTCACCAAGGCGGGTGATGGCAGTAAGACGCAGGACAATGTGTACTTGGGCTTAAACCAAGTCAATACCATCAATGCCCAGCTAAATACCAACGTCACGACACTTGATAGCGTGACGGTAGTGGGTATTTCGGGTGGTGCCGATGTGTTTAGTGCCACCAAAATGGGCACTGGCACTAATATTGATCGCACCACGATTGAGGCGTTGCCGTCCATTGGTGGCAATATTCAGGACTTCATGCGGCTGGATCCGCGTGTTGCCTTTATTAGCCGTGCTGAAGGTACGATTTCTGCCGGTGGTCAAAACCCACGCTTCAATGCCATTTCGATCGATGGCGTGTCAGCCAGTGATACCTTCGGTCTGGAAGGCAATAATATGCCAACCCGCCGCCAACCGGTGTCGATGGAGGCCATCGAAGCCATCGATATTAAGTTGTCGGGCTACGATGTCAGCTCGCCTTCGGCTTCCGGTGCCACTGTGAATGCCGTAACCAAGTCAGGCACCAACGATTTCCATGGGTCGCTGTACGGTACGTACCGTGATGGTGACTGGTTCGGCAAAAATCCGTTGGGCCAAAAATTCGCAGGGTTCGATAGCGAGAGCACCTACGGTTTCACACTGGGTGGGCCGATTGTCAAAGACAAGTTGTTCTTCTTCGCTAATTACGAGAAGTTTGAACAAAAGGCCCCGGGTACGGATTTATCTACTACCGCACTAGGTAAAACTGGTCATGTCATTCAAGATGCTGATATCAAGCGCGCGCAGGACATTGCGCAGACGTATGGCATCAATGCCGGCGGCCTCAGCAGTGACGCCAATACTGACTTGGAAGAGTACGCACTGAAGTTGGATTGGAATATCAACGACAACCATCGCGCCAGCCTGCGTTACAGCAAACTGGAGCAAAACAAGTTGCGCGTCCAGGGGATGAGCTCAAGCGGCGTTTCGCTGAGTTCGTATTGGTACACCCATCAAAAGTCGGTCGAGAGCTGGGTGGGTCAGGTATTCAGCGACTGGACCGAAAACTTCAGCACTGAGTTTAAGGTCTCTTACCGCGACTACTCCGCGCTGCGTGTAACCGACAGCACCGCGCCGAGCATCCGCATCTATTTTGGTGGTACGGAAGCTAGCCCCAGCGGCGACTCGATCTATCTGGGTACCGAAGCCAATACCCAAGGCAACTCGCTGATTACCAAGACTTGGGATTATTACGGGTCGGGTGCGCTGACCATGGGTGACCACAATCTGAAGTTTGGCGTCAACTACAGCGATAACCAGGTATACAACTACTTTGGTGCCAACTCGTGGGGCACTTATACTTTTTGGGGCTTGAACAACTTTGCTGCTGGTAAATACAGCAGCTACAACTACAGTGCAGAAACTGCACCGGGTTCGATTGCTGTGAATTACCACAGCAAGAACCTTGGTTTGTTCGTGCAGGATACTTGGTATGTCAACAGCAACCTGACCCTGACCTTTGGCCTGCGTGGCGACAAACCGACGGCAACTCCCGCACCGGCCTACAACCAAGCGGCAAGCACGTATTTTGGCTATAACAACAGCAAGGTCTTCGGTGGTGGCTTCCTGATCCAGCCGCGCTTTGGTTTCAATTACACCTTCGATAGCAGCCGTCAGATGCAGTTGCGTGGTGGTGTGGGCTTGTTCCAAGGGGATGCGCCGCAAGTCTGGATTGGCAATAGTTACAACACCACTGGCTTCAACTACACATCGTATAACTTCACCAGCTATAACGCGTTGTTCCCATTCAATCCGGATGGCCTGCATCAAACGGTACCGCCGGGTGGTGGTAGCGCCGGCGCCCAGAACGTCAACTTTGTTGGCAATGACTTCAAGTTGCCTTCGATCTGGAAGGCTAATTTGGCATTCGATACCGAGACGGGCTGGATGGACACCGTATTCTCGGCAGAATTGATGGTGACCAAGGTTAATAATGGCCTGTTCTACAAGAGCTTGGGGATCGGCAAGATCAATTCACCAGGCGAAGATCCTGCATATGCCTATCTGGGGCAGGATGGTCGTGAACTGTATTGGAACCCCACCAAGACGGGTAAGGCATGGGCATCTGGTGATGCACGTTATGGTCGCAATACCGCCTACAACAACGTATTCTTGATCGACAATACCGACAAGGGCGGCACCCAGCAATTGACGGTTAGCTTAAGCAAGCCGTGGAGCCGCAACAGCGATTTCTACTGGAACTTGGGCTATACCTACACCCACGCGACTGAAGTCGGCCCGCTGACCAGCTCCACCGCCAGCTCGGGTTGGGGTTACCAGTACGGCTTCAATGCCAATGAAGATGTGGCCACCACCGCGCGTTACCAGATCAAAGACCGCTTTAGCGGCAGTTTGAACTGGAAGCACAAGTTCTTTGGTGATTACGAAACCCGCGCAGGCTTAGTTTATGAGGGTCGTAGCGGCCGTCCGTTCAGCTATGTCTATGTGAACGATGCCAACGGTGATACCCGCACTGCGAACGACCTGTTCTATGTGCCGAAGGGTCCTGGCGATGTGCTGTTTGGTAACTTGACCAGCGCGGGTGTGTTCACTGCCGATGCTGCGATGGAGTCCGCATTCTTCGATTGGCTCAGCAGCAACAAGGATCTGAACAAAATTCGCGGTTCCGTGGCGGGTAACAATGCCTTCCGTGCCGGCTGGGTCAATACCTTCGACCTGCGTTTGTCGCAAGAATTGCCGGGCTTCTTCAAGGGTCACAAGTCGGAAGTCTGGGTCGATATCCAGAACGTCGGTAACATGCTTAATAAGAAGTGGGGCAATGTCATGGACTACGGTTTCTACGCCGACGCCCGTGTTGCTACGTTGCAGGGCATCTACAACGGTAAGTACGTGTACAACTTCCGCAATGCAGATTCCCCGACGGTGGCCAACGGCGATGCCGATGGTTTTGACCAAGGCATTTCGCAGTGGTCGGTGCAGGTGGGCTTCAAGTACAAGTTCTAATCGGGCTTTCGCCGCAACATCGCAACACCAAACACCCGGGGCAACCCGGGTGTTTTGTTTGGCGTAAGCTGCCCACATTCGGCGACTTGATGCCCTGCACGCCCGCCGCGAGTACCCGTGATCCACCCATGCCCCGCGGAATCCCAGCCTGGTGCGCTAGACTTCAAGCATGAATACATCTCAACAAAACCCGCAGGCTGCGGCCAAAGAATCCACCTCCACCCTTCCCACCGTCAGCACCCACATCTATCCCAAGGGCGCGCTGGACGTGCTTTCACGCGAGGAAGTTGCGCGCTTGCGCGATGCCTCCGCTGGCGGCTTGCACGAGCTGTTGCGCCGCTGTGCGCTGGCGGTGCTGACCTCCGGTAGTGCCTCCGACGATCCGCGTGCGGCGGCAGAGCTGTACCCGGATTTTGATATCGAAGTGCGCCAGCAAGACCGCGGCGTGCGCATCGAATTGCGCAACGCACCGGCGATGGCGTTTGTGGATGGGCAGATCATTGCCGGTGTCGCCGAGTTGCTGTTTGCGGTAGTGCGTGATTTGGCATTCACCGCGATCGACCTCAATGGCGATACCGAGTTGGAGACTTCGAACGGCATCACCGATGCGGTATTTCGCTTGCTGCGCAATGCGCGCGTGCTGCACCCGGCTGACCCGAACCTGGTGGTGTGTTGGGGCGGGCATTCGATCGGGCAGGATGAGTACAAATACACCAAGCAGGTGGGCTATGAATTGGGCCTGCGCGGCTTGGATATCTGCACCGGTTGCGGCCCGGGGGCGATGAAAGGGCCGATGAAAGGCGCCACCATTGCGCATGCCAAGCAACGTCGCCGGCGTACCCGCTATATCGGCATCACCGAGCCGGGGATCATCGCGGCCGAATCGCCCAACCCCATCGTCAATCATCTGGTGATCATGCCGGATATTGAGAAGCGGCTGGAGAGCTTCGTGCGCTTGGGCCACGGCATCATCGTGTTTCCCGGTGGCGTGGGGACTTGCGAGGAAATTCTGTACTTGCTGGGAATTTTGCTGCGTGAAGAGAATTCACACCTACGCTTTCCGTTCATTCTTACCGGCCCAACGGCCGCAGCGCCGTACTTCGAACAAATCGACAAATTCATCCGCCTGACCTTGGGGGATGAAGCCGCGAACTTGTACCAGATCATCGTGGCCGACCCTGCCAAGGTGGCGAAGACGATGGATATTGGCATCCTCAAGGTGAAGGAGCAGCGTATCGCGCAGCGTGATTCATTCTTCTTCAATTGGGCGTTGCATGTGCCGTTGGATTTGCAACAACCCTTCGTGCCCACCCACGAGCTGATGGCGGGGCTGGACCTGCACCACGGCCGCAAACCGCACGAATTGGCGGCCGACCTGCGCCGTGCGTTCTCCGGCATCGTCGCCGGCAACGTGAAGGAAGACGGCATGCGCCGGATCGAGGCGCATGGCCCATTCGAGATCCATGGCGATCCAGACATCATGCAGGCGCTGGATGCGCTGTTGCGCGCATTCGTGCAGCAGCGACGCATGAAGATTTCGGGTGACTACAAGCCCTGTTACAAGGTGGTGGGGTAACCGGTTGATTCAACCGGATTGCATCTCGATGCAATCCACTGGGCAGGCCGGGATGCACAGCGCGCATCCCGTGCACAGGTCATCCAGTACGGTGTGCATGAATTTGGCGCCGCCCACAATCGCATCCACCGGACAGGCTTGGATGCATTTGGTGCAGCCGATGCAGTCGGCCTCGATGATGAGCGCCAATTCGCCGGGCCTGTGTTCGCCGCGACTACGGTCGTAGGGCTTGGCATCCACACCCAGGAGTTTTGCGAGTGCGCGTGCACCGGCATCGCCGCCCGGCGGGCAGTGGTCGATGTCCGCTTCGCCACGTGCCATCGCCTGTGCATACGGGCGGCAACCCTCAAAGCCGCACTGTCCGCACTGGGTTTGCGGTAGCAGGCGGTCGAGACGTTCGATCAGGCTGGCGGCGTTGGGCGAGGTCATAAGCGTGAAGATAGCAAGTGCCGTGGTGGCGTATCTGCTGCCGCGAAGTCAAGGAGGAGATGCCGGCATAGTGCCGGCATCGGGGGACATGAGCGGAAGTAGATACGCCACCACGGCGCGTGAGGTGCGCAATATCAGCGCACCGGCATACCCGGTTGTGCGCCGGTATCGGCATCCAGCAATGCCAATGCACCGCCATCAAACCCGGCCGACAAAATCATCCCCTCGCTCAGACCAAAGCGCATCTTGCGCGGGGCCAAGTTGGCGATGAACACCACCTTGCGACCGATGAGTTTTTCCGGCTCGGCATAGCTTGCGCGGATGCCGGAAAAAATCTGCCGCTGACCTAGATCGCCAGCGTCCAGCAAGAAGCGCAGCAACTTGTCAGAACCATCGACAACGCCGCATTCCAGCACGGTGCCAATACGCAAATCACATTTGGCGAAGTCGTCGATGCCGATGTAAGCCGTGTCATTGGCAACGGCCGCAACCGGTGGTTTGTCGGCAGCGTTTGCGGCTGCGGCAGGCTGCATTTGGGGTGCAGTTTGCAGCGTGTCCTTGCTGGCATCGACCATTGCATCGATATGTTTGGGGTCGATGCGGGTGAACAGTGGGCAATAGGGTTTGATGTCGCGCGCCAATAGCGGTTGCGCAACGTCGTGCCATTGCGTAACTGGCGCATCGAGGAAGGCGCTGGCCTGCGTCGTTGTGCGCGGAAGCACCGGCGCAAGCGCGGCAACCAACACCCGGAACAAGTTCAAACCTTGCGTACACACCGCTTGCAACTGCGCCTCGGCCCCGTCTTGCTTGGCCAGCACCCACGGCTTGTGATCGTCGATGTATTTGTTGGCTTCATCGGCCAGTGCCATCGTCAACCGCAGCGCGCTGGCGGCTTCATTGCGCGCGTAAGCAGCGGCAATACCGGCCAGCTCGGCAACGAAACGCTGATATTGGGCCGCATCCGGCAATGCATCGGCAAGCCGACCACCGAAGCGTTTTTCGATAAAGCCGGCGCAGCGGCTGGCAAGATTCACAAACTTGCCCACGATGTCGCTGTTGACCCGCGCCACAAAGTCGGCAAGGTTCAAATCCACATCGTCCACCCCGCCCGAGGTTTTGCCGGCGAAGTAATAGCGCAGCGCTTCCGGATCCAGCCCGGCATCCAGATACGTGCGCGCCATGATGAAGGTGCCGCGCGACTTGCTCATCTTGGCCCCATCCACGGTGAGGTAGCCGTTGACGTGCAAACGGGTAGGTGTGCGCAGGCCGGCACCGTGCAACACCGCCGGCCAGAACAAGCCGTGGAAATTGACGATGTCCTTGCCGATGAAGTGGTGCAGTTCGGCTTGCGAATCGGCATTCAAAAATTGCTGATAATCAACCCCGCTGCGGTTGCAGTAATTTTTGAAACTGGATAGATAGCCGATGGGCGCGTCCAGCCAGACATAAAAATACTTGCCCGGCGCGCCGGGAATTTCAAAGCCAAAATACGGCGCATCGCGTGAGATGTCCCATGCCCGCAGGCCGCCCTCGGCGTCCAGCCATTCCATCAATTTGGCCTTGACCCCCGGTAGCGCAGTGTCGCCTGCCAGCCACTGCCGCAGATAGGCTTCGAAATGGCCAACTTCGAAGAAAAAATGCTCAGAGTCGCGGATTTCCGGGGTGGCGCCGGAGACCGCCGACCTGGGGTCGATCAAATCTGTGGGGCCATAAGCCGCGCCGCACACCTCGCAGTTGTCACCGTACTGGTCAGGTGATTTGCAGTTGGGGCAGCTGCCCTTGACGTAGCGATCAGGCAAAAACATGCCTTTGGCGGGGTCATAAAACTGCGCCACGCTGCGTTGGCTGATGTGGCCGGCAGCATGCAGTGCCGCGTAAATTTGCTCGGTGATCTCGCGATTGGTCTGCGAATGGGTGGAGTCGTAATGGTCGAAGGCCACGCCAAACGCGGCAAAGTCGCGCTCATGGCTGTCTTTGATGCGGGCGATGAAATCCTCGGGGCTTACCCCGGCTTTTTCGGCAGCCAGCATGATCGGTGTACCGTGGGTATCATCGGCGCAGACGTAATGCACGCTGTCGCCTTGCATCCGCCGCGCGCGCACCCAGATATCGGCCTGGATGTAACCCACCAGGTGCCCAAGATGCAGCGGGCCATTGGCGTAGGGCAGGGCATTGGTGACTAGAACAGTGCGCGGCATCGGCGGAAACTTTGCAAAAAATTGGGTTCCGATTATCGCACGCAAAAGCACGCTCCCCTACACGCAAAACCCCGGACAAGCCGGGGTTTTGCGTCGCATCGAACGTCGCTGCGGTCAGTCCGCGCGTACCCACGTTGCCGTGCGGCAGATAAAGGCCACGCAGCCTTTCACTTCCAACTTCTTGCCACCGTCGATCAATTTGACCGACTTGGCATTGAAGTTGCGATCTTCCGACGGCTTGTAGCCCTTGCCGTCACCCCACGTGCCATCATTGTTTGCTTTCAAGTTCCATAGCACGGCAATGCCCACGAGCGGCTTACCTTTGTATTGCCCGCTGCACTCCTCACAGATGGTTTTTCCGCCAACGGTTTCCACAATTTTGGCTGCAAGCGTGTTGTTTTGGGCGGCGTAAACCTCGGTGATCGAGGTGATTTTTCCGGTTTTGTCATCCAACGTTTTCCACTTGCCGATAGGCGAAGTGGCGTGTTGCTGCGCTGAAGCTGCAAACGTGATGGTCGCCAACAGAGCTGCAAACAGGATCGTGCGCATGTGATTCCCCTCCCAGGGATGTGCAAGAGCGCGGCGCGCCCTTTGTCTGCGTTATACCCCATTCGCAGGGGTATGGGGCAGTTGTCGCAGGGTCTAAATCGCACCGGTTAGGGGGCGTTGCCATCGGGGATACACTTGTGGCTTGCAGTGGTGTTTCATGAACAGGTGATCGCGGTGGCTCAACAGACAAAAGACATGCCGGTGGAGTTTGATCCTAGGCCGATGTATCAGGCGGCGGTGGATGCGTTAAATAAAGGAGACTGGCTGCGCGCAAGCGGGCTGGCAAATAGGCTGTTGCAACAATTGCCGGGGCATGCCGGGGTGCAGTTCGTTGCGGGTGTGGCAGCGATGAATCTGCAGCAGATGCCTCAGGCCATGCAGCATTTGCAGCAGGCGGTACGGCTGAATCCCGCACGTGCCGACTATGCCGCGCAATTGGCCAAACTGTTGTCGGACGGGCGTATGTTGCGAGAAGCACTGACGGTTGCTGATGCTGCGGTCAACGCCGGTCCAACCGATGCGATGACCGCAGATACCCTTGGCGTGGTGTACACGCGCGGCAACGAGCACACCAAGGCCGTGGCAATGTTTGAACGTGCGGTTGCGCTGTTCCCGCAGCAGGCCGCGTTTCGCTTCAATCTGGCAACCTCGCTGACGTTTGCCGGCCGACTGGAGGATGCCGAGCGCGAATATGAAGCCTGCTTGAGCCGGCAGCCACACTACTGGAAGGCCCATTTGGCCTTGGCGAAATTGCGCAAATCCGGACCGGACAACAATCACCTGAGTAGGCTGCAAACCCTGCTCGCCAGTTGTCCTGAAGCAGATAACGACGCGCGCATGTATTTGAATTTGGCACTGTCGGCCGAGTTGGAAGACCTGCGTGATGACGCGGCCGCGTTCAACCATCTGGTCGCCGGAAAGCAGGCCGGCGGAGTGGGCCGCAAAGGCAGTCGCGCCCGCGATGCCGCTCTTTTTGCGGCTGTACGTGAAGCCTTTCCGGAGCCGATTGCAGACAACACCATCGGGAGTGACAGCGCGGAACCGATTTTCATCGTGGGCATGCCACGCAGTGGTACCACCTTGATGGATCGCATCCTGTCCAGCCACTCGCAGGTGCATTCGGCAGGGGAGTTGCAGAACTTCGGTGTCGTCCTCAAACGTGCATCG
>Ga0208825_1000547_pt1 | contig 35028 bp, 37 predicted proteins | sample AD_UKC113_MetaG_FD_184450 | JGI IMG/M metagenome (GOLD analysis project Ga0208825, IMG submission 184450) | Active sludge microbial communities of municipal wastewater-treating anaerobic digesters from Hong Kong - AD_UKC113_MetaG (SPAdes)... | ecosystem: Engineered > Bioreactor > Anaerobic >... | reverse complement strand
GAAGTATTATTGCCAATTTTTCCAGCTACAGAATGAATTTTTGTTGTTTCAAGGGCTTCGTGTAATGTTAATGGTGGCAAAATGGTTGGGATTCGCTTTGCCAGCATAGATTTACCAGATCCAGGAGGACCTACCATAATAATGTTATGTCCACCTGCTGCTGCAACTTCTAAGGCTCTTTTTACATTTTCCTGACCTTTTACATCAGCAAAATCAATTTCAAAATGATTCAAATTTTCATAAAATTCTTGCCGCGTATTGACAATAGTAGGTTCAATATCCAAATTACCATTTAGAAAGTCAACAACCTGCTTGATATTTTCTACACCATAAACTTCCAGGTCGTTTACTACGGCAGCTTCACGGGCATTTTGCTTTGGCAGAATAAATCCTTTGAATTTTTCTTCTCGTGCTTTGATGGCAATAGACAAAGCTCCTTTAATAGGATTCAAACTTCCATCCAGCGACAATTCACCCATAATAAGGTATTGTTCTAATTGATTGGCTTGAATTTTTTCATCAGCAGCCAGCATACCAATAGCCAATGGAAGATCGTAAGCTGAACCTTCTTTGCGAATGTCTGCTGGTGCCATATTCACCACTATCTGCTTTCTGGGCATTTTATAGCCAATATAATCCAAAGCAGAAGCTATGCGTTCATGACTTTCTTTCACTGCATTATCAGGTAAACCTACCAAAAAGAAATGGATACCTTGATTTACATTTACTTCAATAGTGATAATTGTAGCATTAATCCCTTGAACTGCAGCTCCAAACGTTTTAACTAACATTGATAACGATTTAAAATTAAAATTAAATTTAAGCCATTTTTTAATTCTGACAGGCAATTGTTTTGCTATTTTTTTTAAAAGAATGGTCAAGTAATACTTTTAATGTAAACAATTGTTCAGTAAATAATTTCCCTTCGGATAAATGAAGTCGCAAAGCCAATTTCCCTTCCACTGTTGAAGTTTGAATAGGCTTCCAGTACCATTCACTTTCCAGATAAGAATTGCCACGTAAAAAAGGATTATTCCAATATAAATTATTTCCATGTTTGTTATACAACCTCATTCGTTTATCTCCTATATAAAAAGAATTTTCTGAGCCAAACCTGTTATATTGTATATTTCCTCTCAAAACAATACCGCTTGGTTTAAAAGTCATATTATCCAAACCTCGTTCACGTTCAAATCCTTGTAAAAGACCCACAGCAAAAAACAAAGTATCCAATTTTGAACGATTTTCCAGCAAATTTATTCCTAAAGAAAGATGCATTAAAACATTGTCACATACGTGAAAATCAGTATTTCGAGGAGCAGTATTGGCATAATGAAACATATATGATTGAAAATCTGCGAAAAAGTTTTCAAAGTGTTTTACTCCTGAAGCACCAACAAAGAATGATTCACGCTGGGTTGCAGTTTGATGTCCTGTCCAATCGAGCCACAAATTAAAAAAATCGGAGGAATGGTTTATTTGCCAAAACAATCCTTCTATATTCGGTTTAAAGTATTCTACAGAATCTTGAAAAAAGAAATCGGAATAATTTGTAAGGATATCAGAACGGGGAAAAGAACCTACACGCAATAAAATTTTTGGTGTAAATAATTGATAATAAGCTATTAATTTAACTTTTTCTATTGCTTTTTTTGAACCCGATATATTTAGCAAATCTGTCCCCACAAAAAAAGAATGAATATTTTCCCATTGAAAGGTTAACTGAGGAGCGACGTGCAATCCTTTCATAGTCTGATCATTCACATAAGAAGATCCTGAAAATTCGGTATTGTCAAAAAAATAATTAAAACCCATTTCCCAACCCGCTGTTTGAGCCAGAGAAATGAAATGAACAAGAAAAAACAAAAAAAGCAATAGAAAGTATTTGCGTATAAACTTCACTCTAAAAACTTTATTAAAAAATCACAAAAAAACAGATTATCTTTGTGATTTTGAATATCTTTTTATCTATTCATTAAACTACAATATCTCAATATTTCTAAACTTTTACTTTCATATTTTTTGTATGTCGAACCGTTGAGAATATAGCTCAATGTACCTATTTACAAATTTAAGTAAAATGATTATTCACCGAATTTTTCCTTGTTTTCTTCAATCTGTTCTTTCACCCACTCAATATATCTCCTCATTTTAAAATCAAACTATTTTTCTCGATAGTTACCGGAATATTCTATTTGCCATTTGAAGTTGCGAAAAGGTTTGGAGCTGCTTAATGCTTGTATCAATCTTTCCTGTAATCTTATATCTTTTACACTTTCAGCAAAATCGGTTATAATTTGATAAAATTCAGATGAAAAAAACTCCTCATCCCACTATCCAGACTTTCAGCAATTTTTTCTATTTGTTTCTCTGTGGTTTTCATGTCTTAAAAAAACATTTAATGTTAGGATAAAAAAGGTATGAAAGTATTTTCTTAAAGATTAAATTCTTTCCTATGGCCAGATTTATTATCTCTGTACAGAAAATGATAGAAATAATGAGAAAATACAAATTTCATCGGTGAATAATAAAAAAATAAAATTTTTAACAATTAAGACATTGTACTATACTTTTTTAACCAGTCTATTGCACCTTTGGTTTCCCACCAAATGGGCTGGGCGTAAGATACGTAATAATCGGCTTCATTTTCATCTCCAATTCCGTAATATTCTGCAAGTTCAACGATGGGTAAAGCTGATAAAATTTTTTTTGCTACATATTTATTTTGTTTTAAGGCTTTTTGTAATTGTTTTTTGGATTTTAAAGTATCACCCTCTTTTTTGAAAGTATATAAAGCATAATTAAAAAGAGAAAAAGCTTTGTCCTCGTTTTTAAACATTTTGAAATATTTCTCATATTTGCTATCCTCATTCAGCTCAATCAGATAAAGCATTAATTGATCTCTTACTCCTTGATTATCGTTCGGATTGAATTCTATCATTTCTTCAAAAATTTCGACACATTCTTTCTTCTTACCGAGAAGGTAAAGAATTTCAGCATGATCTCGTAAACAACGCATAAAAGGTCGAGTTTCAACAATACCCCAAAAATAACCTTTATACTCATTATATTTTTCTCCGCAAAATAAACGTCTGCCTATTTCAATACCTTTTTCATAAAAAGCATCTGCTTTTTGAATCGATTCTTCTGTATCACCTAAATATTCATAAGCTTCAATACAATCAGGGTCAAGTTGAAGTGCTTTTTCTATTTTCTTTTTTGCTATAGCAGGCGTTAAATCGTAAGCTTCATAAACAAGGTCTTGAGCTTTTTCTTTATTAGTTGATGGTTTGTTCTTGAAAGATGAAATATCCTTCCCCATAAGATCATTCAGAAATTTTTCCATTTCTTCTTCACTCTGAAAATTCTGAGATTCAAGAAGCCTTGTTAATTCAGTCATAAATTTATCTTGTTGCTTATTCATAATTTTTCTGTTTTTTAAAAGTTTACAAAAATATTTTAAAGTTTAATGCTTCTATTTTACTACCAATAAAAAACCAATGATTGATGATTTTTATTCATTCAGCTTTTTATTCTTGTTTAAAAGAGATCATTTTGTTCTTTTATACGTTAGCGTATTATCATCCGATTCCCTATTTTTTCAGAATAATATCTTGTTAGATTAACTCTGATTAAAAATACAAATGTACTTAATAGTTTGAATAAATACGTAGAAATTATTATTTTGTTCAGGTCCGACGCATTTAATTTTCCAATAATTGTAAAAGGAATTGATTGACCCAACTAACTTTTAATCATTTTGTAGCCATTAAATCTTTTGGCATGACTTTCTTCGACAAAGAAAACGTAATTTTTCGAATAAAAGAAAAGTTTTCAGTACTGTCTTTTATATCACTAAGGTAATACTTGTTTCGGTTTCTTGTTTTTACCTACATTTCTCTGAGATATAATTTTTTATAATGCTTTTAGCTTTTCCTAATTCTCACCACAAATGAAGATGAATATAGTAATTTTTTTAAGAAAAAATTCTTTATTGTCAAAATAAGATATTAAATTTCCTCTATAAATCTCATATTTCTTTTTTGTGAAGAGGCTTATAACGGACAATTATGAATATTTAGAGCAAAAGTTCTATCAGGCTGGAGCTGATTTCAACTTTCGCTTTACAAATATTAATTTCCTTTTCGAACCAATGGTTCTTCTCGGCGTTCAATTCGAATTGTCTGCTATAGTCAGTTTGCAAAACCGGAGTATGAAAATTCCACCACAAATTTAACGGCTTTACAAACAATCCGAGACTACTTTTAGTGAATCTATATTCAGGCTACAATAGGAGTTTTTTTCTTTAGATGATATTCATTATCAAATTTCTCTTCTTTCGAGAGCAATGTCCAGATGATTACAAGCTGTTCTTGTGCTGTAGCCGTAATAATTATATTATGATGCTTTTTCATTTCTTGCATGTGCCAAAAACAACAATAAAAGACAGAACCTATATTTCTGGAGGCACCCTATGCACATTCCATTAAAGTTTTGCGAAGATATTTGTTTTCATGGGTAATTTTGCGACTCTTGATTTTACCTGCGCTTTCGTCGTTGCGTGGACGGAGTCCTGCCCATGATACAAGGGCTGCTGCTGTGGCAAACAGTTTCATGTTATCGCCTATTTCTGAAATGATGATGGCTGCTGAAAGTTCTTTGATGCCACGTATTCCAAATAATATCGAGAAGGTTTTGGGATAAAGTTTGCGACATTTCCGAATCATTGAATCAACGCATTGTTGCTTTTGAAGTTGATACAAATCCAACATTTGGGTGTATTGTCTGAGCAAATCCCTGTCGCTTTGTTTGACATCACCCTCGAGAGCTTCTCGAATCGTTGATTGACCATGACTGTTAATGGTACGCCTATGAATGAGCTTGACCAACTCATAGGATGAGGTTTCACCTTTGATAAGTGCATCTACCACTTTGCGGTAACTTTTGCTGGCTACGTCGGATACATAATTGCTCAAGCGAATGTTGCAACGCTGCAAAATCATATCGATGCGTTGCTGACAATGAACTAAATCCTCGTTTATCTCGTTGATGCGCCTTCCGTATTGACGAAGGCTTTGAATGTTGCCATCGGGAACAAAGCTGTCTCGAACCAACCCTTTCAGTAAAACCGTGGCTATCCATTCGGCATCCTTTACATCGCTTTTACGTCCTAGCAGTTGTTTGAGAAACTGAGCATTGACCAAACGCAATTGAAAATCGTTTTCAAGCAAACGCCATATAGATATTCAGTAAATACCTGTGCTTCCCATACACACTTCACTTACAAAGTGTGATTTCATGACCAGACCCATCCGTTTTATTTCACGGGTGGTCACATCAAATTTTTCTTCTGTTTTTTTACCTTGTTCATCCAAGATACACATAAATATGCTATTTTTGTAAACGTCAAGATCACTGACTGTTCTTCTTATATGAAAGTAATTTTAAATTAAACAATTGTACCTTTTGAGTACGTTAATTGCTTATAAAACAATCATAGCCTTGATTTTTATTGTGCGGTATATAAAAAATCATTTTTTTATGTATGTTTGTGTACATTTTATTTTTCTATTGTACAAGTAAATCAATCATAAACAATAATTTATGAAAGTAGCAATTTTTGGGAATATTTATCGACCTATGATCTTGCCCTGTGCTAAAATTGTATTCGATTATTTTACTCAACAAAAAATTACCATGTTGTGTGAAAGTCAACTCTATAAATTTATAAAAGAGACAAAAGAATTTGACCTACAAGGAGTTAAGGTGATTGATAATGATTTTTTTGAAGCAGATTTGGCAGTGAGTATTGGAGGGGATGGGACTTTTTTAAATACTGCTGCACGGATTGGAAATAAAGGAATTCCAATATTAGGTATCAACACAGGTAGATTAGGTTTTTTGGCCGACATTTCAAGTGAAGAAATTATTCCTGCTTTTGAAGCAATTTTAAATTCACAATATCGCATTGAAAATCGGACAACTCTTTTGGTAACAACTTCCGATGAAACAACATTTGAATACCCTTATGCTTTGAATGAAGTTTCGGTGTCAAAACAAGATTCTTCTTCAATGATCAGTATCAATGCTACGGTAAATGGCGAATTTATCAACACTTATCAAGCAGATGGCTTAATTGTTGCCACTCCAACAGGTTCTACCGCTTATTCAATGAGTGTAGGGGGACCAATTGTCGTACCTCAGGCACAAGATTTTATTTTGTCACCAGTTGCTTCACACAGTTTAAATGTACGCCCTATCATTATTCCTGATAGCTGGATTATAGAATTAGAAGTTCATAGTCGTACCCATAGTTTTTTGGCGTCATTAGATGGCCGATCGAAAGTGTTGAATCAAACTACCAAACTCATTATTTCAAAAGCTCCTTTTACCATAAAAGTTATTAAGCAAATTCATCATACTTATTTTAATACTTTAAAAAATAAATTAATGTGGGGTATGGATAAAAGAAATTAAAGCAATCTGAGAAATTTATCTATAGTCGACTCATAAAAAATTGAAAAATGAATAGTTGTTGATAATTTAATTAATTGGTTAATTGGTTGATTGTAAATAACTTATGTTGTAAATTGCAAAAAATGTCTATCTTTAAAGCAAAAAGTATACTGCAGTACAAAGATACAATGGTACTTTCAGAAATAAATAGCTTTTTTACTTCAACTGAAAAAGTGATAGAATACATTTTTAGTTTTATTCAATTCCGATTTGTACGAATTTTTCAATATAAACCTTAATCGTTAAGAGAAAAATTATTCTCTGAAAATGATAATAATACAAAATACTTAAAATTTGAGAGCCTATTGCAGGCAGATGGATCTTGCGAAAGCTGAATAAAGTAAGATAAGATAGTTTTTTGATCATTGGTCATTATGCAGATTATTTTTTTCCATATCTGATGCCTGAATTTAACTTGGCAGCCGAAGAATATTTCTTTCTTTATGTGGATAAACCAAGTATAATTATTGGTTTAAATCAAACTATTGAAAATAAGGTAGATATGGATTTCTGCAGGGCTAATGATATCTCCATTGTGCGAAGATTGTCGGATTGAAGATAAAGAGCAGATCGATATGCTTTGCAGTGGTAAATATGCTCTGCAGGAATGGAATTTCAAAATGTGATTCCCTTCGCTTCGATAGTCTGATTCTTATTTCTACCAATGCATCTCGCAAAGCATCAAATTAGGAATGAACATCCTATAACGTTTTTCTAAATTTTTTACCTTGTTCATTCAAAATGCAAACAAATACCTTATTTTTATGGATGTCAAATACATATACCTTTTTTATAAATTTTTCCGGATTAAATTGTTAAACAATTAGTTAATTTTCTTGATTGTCAAAAAATCAACTTATAAAGTTAATATTTGTACTTAGAGTACCATACGGTAAACCACTAAAGTTATGTTGCTTTTGATTTTTATTTTCATCCATTTGGAAATAGCTCGATTTTCATATACTTTTGCATCTATTTTTAAAACCTAAATAAATGATTTCAAAAATTATTGCTGAAGAACTGATTGAAAAAGTTTACGAAGCTATTAATGAAGTGGATAAAATTGCTATATTGGTTCACGTTGATCCTGATGGCGATGCTATTGGAGCTGCTTTAGGGTTGTGGCATTATTTGATGACCATTGAAAAAGAACCGGTAGTTATTTCTCCTACCTCTTTCCCAAATTTTTTAAACTGGATGCCAGGTAGCGAACAAATATTGATTTATGAAAATGATAAAACTTCTGTGGAAAAAGCTTTAGCTTCTGCAGAATTAATTTTTGCAGTTGATTTTAACGATCGCCGCCGCTTAGAAAAAATGTCGGAATTAGTGTCAAAAATTTTAGTCCCAACTATTTTAATCGACCATCATTTACAACCAGAAAAATTTGCAAAAATAACCATTTCTTATCCAGAGATTTCTTCAACCAGTGAGCTTATTTTTCGATTGATTTGCCGAATGGGCGATTTTTCAAAAATCAATTTAGCTTGTGCAGAATGTATTTATACTGGAATGATGACCGATACCGGCAATTTTACTTACAATTCAAATGATCCAGAAATTTACATTATCATTTCAGAATTAATCAAAATAGGAATTGATAAAGACGAAATTTATCGTAAAGTATTTAATACATATTCTGAAAATCGTTTGAAATTGTTGGGTTACTGTCTTTACAAAAAGATGAAAATTATTTCCACGTATCGAACTGCTATTATTTCTCTTTCCCAACAAGAATTAATTGCATTTAACTACACAAATGGAGATGCTGAAGGATTTGTAAACATCCCGCTTTCCATTGAAGGAATTGATTTTTCCGTCTTTTTGCGTGAAGAAAAAGATAAAATTAAAATTTCACTGCGTTCACAAGGAAATTTTCCTGCCAATAAGGTAGCTGCTGATTTGTTCGGAGGTGGTGGTCATTTGAATGCAGCGGGAGCCGAAAGTTATACCTCTTTAGAAGAAACTGAAAAACAATTATTGAACGCTTTGCCTGATTATTTGATGTTTTTTGATTGATATTTTTTGCTTTTATGAACAAGAAAGGTTTTAATACTGTTTTTCATAGAATAACTTTATAGAAACAAAAACAAACTATATAAAAACCTCTGTAATGATTATTGATTATCAAGCCTTATTATAAAAATAGATAATATTTGTATGAAATATGTTGTTATTTTAGGAGATGGGATGGCTGATGAGCCCATTGATTCGTTAGGAAATAAAACGCCTTTACAAGTTGCTAATAAACCCACAATAGATAAAATTGCTGCCTTAGGAAGAAGTGGAATGCTAAATACTATCCCCGAAGGATTTTCTCCGGGAAGCGAAATTGCAAACTTAAGCGTATTAGGTTATGATGTGGCTGACGTTTTTGAAGGACGTGGTTCATTAGAAGCTGCAAGTATGGGCGTCTCTTTCGAAAAAGGAGAAATGGCAATGAGATGCAATTTGATTTGTATCGAAAATGAAAAAATCAAAAACCATTCCGCCGGACATATCAGCAATGAAGAAGCTGCAGAATTAATTGAATTTCTCAATAATAAGCTTGGAAATGAAAACATTAGTTTTTATCATGGAGTTTCGTATCGCCATCTGTTAAAAATGAAAGGAGGAAACAAGAACCTCAAATGTACGCCACCGCATGATGTGCCAGGTACTCTCTTTCGAGAAGTAATGATAAAAGCTTTGTCGCCCGATGCACAAGCTACAGCAGATTATCTCAATGAACTTACACTTCGTTCTCAGCAATTGCTTGAAAATCACCCCGTCAATATAAAACGAGCTGCTGAAGGAAAAGACAAAGCCAACAGCATTTGGCTCTGGTCGCCAGGCTATAAACCAGAAATGAAAACTTTATCAGAACTTTATCATTTTAAAAAGGGTTCTGTCATTTCTGCTGTTGATCTTATTAAAGGAATTGGAGTATATGCTGGTTTAAATGTTATTCATGTTGAAGGTGCTACAGGTTTATATAACACCAATTATGAAGGAAAAGCCCAAGCAGCTATTGAAGCATTACGAACCGATGATTTTGTTTATGTTCACGTTGAAGCAAGCGATGAAGCTGGTCATGACGGTGATGTTCCACTAAAAATCAAAACAATTGAATATCTGGATAGGCGGATTGTGAAACCTATTTTTGAAGAAGTATCCAAATGGAACGAGCCTGTTACTATAGCCATTTTGCCCGATCACCCAACTCCTTGTTCTCTCAGAACGCATACCTGTGATCCTGTTCCTTTTGTCATTTATCATCCCGGAGAAACACCTGATGAAGTGACAACTTACGATGAATTTGCTGCTCGAAAAGGGAGCTACGGTTTATTAAAAGGAAATGAATTTATGAAAAACTTAATAGTGAATTCCAACTTATAGAAAAAATCAAGGAATTTGAAAATTATTATGAATTTTAAATAACAAAAATATTAAAAAACTAACAAACCTTCAGAAGGATGAAAAAAACTTTCTTATATTTGTTTCGGAGGAAAAATTAGTTAAAATCAGATTTATTCCATAAAATAATTTTATAACATAACTTTTATATAGTAAGTACTTACAAATTCTTATACGACCAAAAGGAAAAAAGAAATAATATCCAGATGAAATATTACAGCACCAACAAAAAAATAAAGAACATTACCTTACAAGAAGCCGTGGTAAAAGGTTTGGCAGATGACAAGGGGCTTTTTATGCCTGAAGAAATAAAAAAACTGCCTTCTTCTTTTTTTGATACCATGATGAACATGTCTTTACAGGAAATTTCTTTCATCGTTGCTGACGCCTTTTTTGGTGATGATGTTGATTCTCGGGCATTAAAAAAAATTGTAGACGACACATTGAATTTTGATATTCCACTTATACCTGTTGAAGACTATATTTATAGTTTGGAATTGTTTCATGGACCTACCCTGGCTTTCAAAGATGTAGGAGCACGATTTATGTCACGGTTGCTGAACTATTTTATTCAAAAAGAAGGTGAAAGAAATGTAAATGTGCTGGTAGCTACTTCAGGCGACACTGGAAGTGCAGTGGCAAACGGTTTTTTGGGTATCGAGGGAATCCATGTGTATGTCCTTTATCCAAAAGGTTTAGTAAGCTCTATCCAAGAATGTCAGTTTACCACATTAGGAGAAAACATTACCGCACTCGAAATTGAAGGAACATTTGATGATTGTCAGCGGCTGGTAAAATCAGCCTTTGTTGATCCGGAACTAAATGCTTGCTTTAAGTTGACTTCAGCCAATTCTATTAATATTGCTCGATTATTGCCACAATCTTTTTATTATTTCTATGCTTTTGCCCAATTAAGAACCATTCATCCAAAATATACTGCTGAAGAACTGGAAATGGTTATATGTGTTCCAAGTGGAAATTTTGGCAATCTTACGGCAGGACTTATTGCCAAACGAATGGGGCTTCCCGTTAAGCGATTTATTGCAGCTAATAATCGCAATGATGTTTTTTTAGAGTATCTTCAAACAGGTGAATATCATCCACGTACTTCTGTGGCTACCATCGCTAATGCAATGGATGTGGGCAATCCAAGTAATTTTGATCGAATTCTTGATTTGTATGGTTATTCTCACAAAGCTATTACCAAAGATATAAGCGGAATCAGTTATACCGATGAGCAAATTGCTGCAACGATTAAAAACTGTTTCTCTAAAAATGGTTATTTACTCGATCCTCATGGAGCTTGTGGCTATCAAGCCTTGAAAGACAAATTGTTACCCGAAGAAAATGGTATATTTTTGGAAACAGCTCATCCTGCAAAGTTTCTTGATACGGTAGAAAAAATCATTGGTGAAAAAATTAAAATCCCTGCAAAACTTCAGGAATTCATGAAAGGAGAAAAGAAAAGTATTCCGTTAAGTAAAGATTTTGAAGAATTTAAAAAGTTCTTGTTGGCAAATGCTCATTGATTTTTTCAGAAAATGACAAATAAATATTTTTAAAACTACAACAAAAATCATGTATCGCCACTCTGCTCAATTTATAAAATGATTTACCAGAAAACAAATCCATTATCCAAACCTGTAAAATCATATTTATAAGCACTAAAAAAGCAGCCATCCGAGCCACAAATAAAGCCAAAACTAACCTGCTTTAACAAAATTCCTTTTCTATCCGAAATCAATCAACAATTTCGAAAAAACAAATGCTATATTTAATAAACAAAAAACAATAAATAGCACACTAAAAAATTTGTTTTCCTTCAAGGTAAAAGCATGTGAAAATAACAAAGAAGAAATATACGCAAAAAAAGGAAGGTAAAATATTCTTTGATAAAAATTCAACAAAGAAAGAACGATAAAAAATAATAAAGAGAACACAAGAAAATTCAATCTTTTTCGAGTAGGAATAGCATTTTTTTGAAAATTGCTATAAATGCTGCCTATTATTACCAAAAGTAACAAAACAAATAAAACTCCATAAATAACTTCTACACTTATAATAGGCTTAAAAGAAAAATTATTTTCAAAATGAAAATATTGAACAAGCAATGGATACAAATCGACTTGAGGTTGAAAAACAAAATAAAAGCCAAAATAAAGAACAAAAGGGGTTAACCAACCCAATAAAGATGCCAGAAAAGTTTTCAAGGTAAAATTATGAAACTGAAAAAAACCTATCCAGAATAGAGGAATAACAAATATTAAAGAAGGCAAAAATAGACTACAAAGTCCTATTAATAAACTACCAACATAGGCTTGCTCAACTGGTTGGTTTTGATGATACATATCAAATAAAAAAAAGAAAGAACCAATGAAAAAAGTTAGCACTATTTGCAGTAGCCACATCGAATGAATACCATACCATGTTGAAATCAACATCAAGAAAATAAAAAATGGTAAAAAGGTTCTTGTGTGAATAATGGTGAAACGATTGTTTAAATGTTCAGCCAACATCCCATTAAGAATGGTCAACACAAAACTTAAAACATTGGCAATTATAATATTAACTGGAAGATTTTCCTCTAAGGTTGCCATCAACGGCGAAAGCGAAGACAGAGGAATTGGTTCTGTTTTAATAAAAAAAGAAATTATCCACAATGCCAAACAAAGCAAAATCAAAAAACCACCTAACGGAATAGTAGGAACAATAATTTTCTTAATGGGAATATTGTTTTTTTTCATAAAAGGATTCAGCTATCAGTGCATTTTGAGAAAGCAAATTTCGTAATAAGTTAGGTAATTCAATTCTATAAAGGGAGTAATTTTTTAGAACTTTACAATTTGGGGACATTACCGATTATTCGTTCCTTATTGTTTTCAGCCTGCCAAATTTATTTATTTAAAAAATAAACATTTTTTCTTGCAATTTGATATTGAGGACAAACCTCTTATATTTTAATGTAACTTTGCCTCAATTTTTCGAATCTCCTGAATCTTGAAGAAGTTTGACAGGAATATGACAGTTAACATACTGATAATCAAGATAAAAACAACTAAATCGCACTTCATTATTTCCTATCTTTCAAACCATTAAGTTGAAATATGAAACTTAAGTGGGTTAGATTTTAACTACTAAATCTATAAAGTTAGTTTATTATTTTATCCTTTTTTAAGAAAAGAAGTAAAGTTTTTTGGGGTTTTTTCGCGATACTTATATTTTTTCCCATAATGATATTTATACAGGCCATATCCATAACTTGAAATATTATCTGTACCATTCAAAATTACAGCCATATTTTTGAATTTTTTACTTTCGTAAGTGGTATTGATCAAATGACATACTTCTCTTGGAGAATAATTTTGACGAGCTATGCATATATTTATATCACTGATTCTATCCAATAGGAAAGTATCAGATACGATTCCTATTGGAGAAGTATCTAAAATAATATAATCATATTGTTTTCGTAACTCATCAATGAGTTCATCTAATCTTGAATTCATGAGTAATTCAGCAGGATTAGGTGGAATAGGACCTGCCATGATAACATCCAGATAAGGATGAATTCCCGAAGGATGAATAATATCTTTTATTTGACAATTTGAATCAGATAAAAATATAGTAATACCCTTATCTTTAGGTAATTGCAGGTATTCATCAAGCATAGGATTACGAATATCCAGTCCAATTAAGATGACCTTTTTTTTCATCAAAGCAAATGACATCGCTAAATTAACAGCTACAAAAGTTTTTCCTTCGCCACTGATTGTAGAGGTAATAAGAATAACTGGTGATTTTTTATCAGGCAACATAAATTGTAAATTGGTACGAATAAGGCGGAACATTTCTGCAATAGGTGCAGTTTTTCCTTCTTGTACTACAATTTTGTCTAATTCTTTTGTTAAGCCAATGCTTCCCAAATAAGGAACTTGTACTAATTTCTGGAATTCTTTTCTGTCAGTGATAGTATTATTAAGTATTTCTTTGAGATAAATAATACCCACAGGGAAAGCAATACCTAATATAAGAGCAATGAGGAAAATAATTAATCTACGTGGTGCAACTAAATTTCCTGTATAAGCTGCGTCAATAATCCGAGCAGAAGGTATGGTGCTTGCAAGATTCAAAGCATTTTCTTCCCGTTTCTGTAATAAAAATAAATAAAGCTCTTCTTTAATTTGTTGTTGACGTTTTATTTCAAGATATTGGCGTTCTTGCGTGGGTATGCTTTTAATTTTAGAAATAAATTCCGATTCTTGCTTTAGAAGGTTGTTTTTAGAAATTTTCAAACTATTATTAATATTTTTAATGCTGCTAATAATGGTTTGTTTTAAGCCATTAATTTGTTGTTCCATTTGAGCGATCACCGGATTGTTTTTATTGGAACTTCTTAAAATTTTAGTTCGTTCAAGTAATGCTAAATTATAATCATCGATTAATTTTACAAGAGCTACATCTTGAATACCTATATTTATTGGTAATAATTCAAATTGATTACTAGCGTCAGTTAAATAACTTTCCACATAACTTATCAAGTTGATTTGTGTTTCAATTTCAACTAATTTTTTTTGGTAATCACTTGCTGTTTCCAGATACAATTGAGCTTCAGAAGAAATATCAGTTAAATTATTTTTCTTTTTATAATTTTCAACATTTAATTCTACATCAAGCAATTCCCCACTAATGAGTTTTAAACGATTTTCGATAAAGTCGGCAGAATTCGAGAGTACCATATTTTTATCAAATGTGGCATCAAGGTTATAAAGTTCAATTAATTTATTAAGAATTACTTCTGCTTTTTTTGGAGAAGCTGATACTGTAGTAATACTAATTACATTTGAATTTTTATTTACCGTAGCAGCGGTAATAGTAGAAGAATATTTTGCAAGCAACATGCGTTGAGGATAAGTAATAATTTTTATTAATTCTCCATTTTCTAATGGTTTTATTTCTAAAAGTTTAAGTTCTCCTAAAGGAGTTGAGAATGAACCAGAAAGTTGAGACAGTTCATACTTTTTTTTAATTTTTTTACCATATTTCAAGTTGATACTATATCCTTTTTGGGTTCGTTTTAATTGAAGTGTTAATGGATATTTTAATGAATCTATAAAATTTTCAGTAACAACTAATTTAATGGGAGTTTCAGGATAAATTTCATCATATCGTAGCCCATTTTTTATGTAATATTCTGTTTGTATTTCCAATGAATCAATTACTTGCTTAATGAGTGTTTTAGAAGAAAGAACTTGAATTTCATCTTCAACTTCTTTAGAAATTCCCATTAAACCAACATTATTAAATAATGTCATGTTCGACAACTCCGGGGTGGTATTTTGATTTCTGAGTAAGATAGTAGCCTGGACTTGATATTTTGGATGAGCAATTTTTAAATAAAATATAGCTATTATAAAACAAAATATAATAGAAACAAGGAACCATGGCCATTTATTTAGGTGTTTTTTAATAAGTTCTCTTAAATTAATAGTATCATTATTATTTTCAGAGACTGGAGGGACAATATTATTGTTTTCCATATTTTTGATTTTTCTATTTTGTGAAAAATTATTTATTTGCTAATGCTATAAATCACTGTTACTAAAGTGGCAATGGTAGAAAGAGTTGATAAATATAAAGGAATATTTTGAGCTGAAATATTTCTTACTACATTTGGTTCCACATAAAGAATATCGTTTTGCTGCAAATAATAATATGGAGAAGTAAACAAATCGGTAGAATTAAGATTTAAACGGACAAACTCTAATTTTCCAAGGTTTTCTCTTATGAGTAATACATTTTCTCTTTTTCCATAAATGGTCATATCGCCAGCTAAACCTAAAGCATCCAACACAGTAACCCTTTCATTATCAATAGGATATTGTCCTGGTCGCAAAACTTCGCCCAAAATAGTAACCTTATAATTTAAAAATTGAATGGTAACAATAGCATTTTTTAAATATGAAGATAAAAGTTCATTGATATGTTGGATAGCTTGTGATTTAGTTAAACCTGCTAATTTAATCTGTCCAATAATGGGAAAATTAATATAGCCATTTACATCTACCAAATAAGATTGTAACACTGGTGCTGCATAAATTTGAGCACTTCCAGGAGATGCATAAGAGACTATGGGTAAATTAAATGGCGCTACTGCTTCGGGATCAATACCTGAAACTGTAATTGACAACATATCACCTGGGCAAATTCGTGCTTCATGAATTGTTTTAAAAGATTGATTAATGGTTTCAGCAGACTGTTCATCAAGTTCATAAAAATAAGCAATTTTTTTCTGTGAAACACAACTGGTGAATAAAATTAAAATGCTTATCAATATTATTATTCTTTGATAGATTTTTTTCATACTTTTGCTTGCTATGGATTTTTAGTGATTTATATTTTAATAAACTTACATAAAATCTAATAAGGATTTTTTATAAATATTCTTCGATTAATTTGATTTTTTCCTCTATTAAATGTTTTTCTTCTTTGAGTGCCTCAATCTTTTTTTCTAACTCAGATATTACTTTGTCCCCTTTTTGGGAAGAAGAAGAAAAAAATCCTAAATTATTTTCATATGTGGTAATTTCAGATTTTAGATGCTCATTGGATTTCATCAATTTCTCTCTTTCCTGATATAATTTGTTAGGACTTTTTGAACGCATATTTTGTAAGTTATTTTTAAAAATTTCCAATTTTCGACTTACAAAGTCAATGTTCAGTTCATCATATTTCTTTTCGATAGCTAAACGAAATTCTTTATAAATTTTATCTTTTTCTTTAAAAGGAACATGCCCAATCGTATACCATTCGTCTATCAAAGCTCGTAAAGCCAACAATGATACTGAAATATTCTCTGTTTTTTGAAAAGCATTAATCCTTGCAATTAAATCCCTTTTTTTTTCTAAATTTTCTATCTCAGAGTTTTTTTGATTATTATTAACTTTCTTTTTTTGTTCAAAAAAATAATCGCAAGCTGAAATGAACCGTTTCCATAAATCATCAGAATATTTTTTAGAAACTGGGCCAATATTTTTCCACTCTTTTTGGAGTTGAATCATTTTTTCAGCAGTATCTTGCCAATTGGTACTATCTTTTAAAGCTTCTGCCTGTTCGCATAAGACCAGTTTCTTTTTATAATTCTCAGCATAAGTATTTCGTATTTGTTTGTAAAATTCAGCTTTTGCTGTAAAAAAAGTATCACACGCTTTTCTATATCGTTCAAAAATTTTTTGATTCATTTTCTTAGGAGCAAAACCTATGGTACGCCATTCTTTCTGAAGAGTTAATATGTTTTTAGTAGCTTCATTCCAATCATTGAAACTTTTTAAATTAGTGAAGTCGATCATCTCAATTTTTTCGCAAATGACCATTTTTGTAATTAAATTTTCTTCTTCTTTTTTCTTGATAGACTCGAAATAGGATTGATGTTTTTTATTGATAATAGTGGAAGCATTTTTAAATCGTTGCCAAATTTGTTCACGTAACTCACGTGAAACAGGGCCTATTTCGTGCCATTCTTCATGAAGTTTTTGTAATTTCTGAAAAGCAATAATGACATCAGTTTCTTCCTTTTCAAGTTTTTCTGCTGCTTCACAAATTTGAACTTTGGCTTCTAAATTTTTTCTGAAATCGTACTCTTTTAGTTCGTTGTTGATTTTAATTAAATCCCAAAATGCTTCCTGAATAGCATTGTATTTTTTTTGTAGAGTATTTAAATTTGCAGGAGGTACTAAACCTATAGTCCTCCATTCTTGTTGTAAAGCTTTAAATTCATTGATATGCGTAGAAACATCATCTTTGCTTTCACTTAAAGCTTTCATTTTTTCAAGAATTTCTTGTTTTTTTGCCAGGTTTTCATTGAGATTTTTTTCTATGTTAGCTTGATAATGAGCTTTCTTTTCACGAAATTCGGCAAGAAGCGATTTGAAATTTTCTTCTATTTTATTTTTCTCATTTATTAAATTTTCTTCCTCAACTTCTTTATTCTCAGAATTTTTTTGTTCTTCAGTTTCTGATTTTAATTTTTTATAAAAGTGTTGCTTAATGTGTTCAACTTCTTCCTTAATTTCTTCTATATTTTGGTTAAGACGTTGTTTCAAAGCATCTACTAATTCTTCTAAGGTATAAGAAGAATAGTCAATCTCTGCATTATTATTAATTGTTGAATTGTTATTAGAAATTGATTCATTTAAAATGGAAGATTTTGCCGGAACCGCTTTTCTTTCTTCAGTTTGATCTGTATCATTTATTTCTATTAGAGAGGATTCAATAGTATCGATTTCTTTTTTATCCATAAGGTTTTCCGGATAATTCACATTGTCGAGCAGGTTCATTTACAATAAAATTTTAGAAATGTCGCAATCTACTTCAAATATAAAATATTAACAGTTTATTGTTTTAATAATTAGGACAAAAATACGATATTTATTTTTAATATTCATAATTTTATAAATATAAAATTATCTCTCCTTTGCTGTGGAATGTTTTAAAATCTTGATTTAAAACATAAATGATTGATATTTCGCCCTTCAAAAAGCAAGGGTAAAAACATGTAAAAAAGCAAAAAAGCAACATATTATTTTTAATATTTCACTAAAAATGAGCAGATTAGTTTTATAATTAAAAAAACAAAAAATAGACTATTTACTAAAGTTAGAAAAAAATTTCTGAAATTGAAATGGATTTCAATGGAAACAGATAAGAAAGTGTAAACATTTTGTGAGGCTTCAAGGCGTTGAAACTAATGGAAAGTTTTTCAAAGGTCAAGAGTTTGATACTAAGGTTAATTCGGGAATAAAATTAACATCAGAATTTTCATTAGAAATAAACATTATGACCTAAACGAGAATTATATTGCATATAAAATTTCACACATTCTTTAATTAAGTAAGAATTTCTTACTTTAGCGGACAATAAGGATTCATCTTAGAATTTTTTTAATGACAAATTTGGGATAAAAATAAAGCTCACTCTGCTTTTTGTCGTAAAGTGAGCTTTTAGTAAAGTTTTCTGCTTTTATAATAATTCAAAACTCCGTTTAACAAAATTTGCAAGTGGTTCGCCTTTGAGTAAATTGTTTGCCAATAAAGCCAAATCGATCAACTGACGAATAGGCTTATATTGATTAGCAAAATTAGTCACAATTGTTTTTTTCTTTTCTTTCAATTCGTCGAGCTCTTTTTGCAAGTCTTCCAATTCAGCTTTTTCTTCAGCAGGAATTTCTTCTTCTTTTTTATCTTTGTGACTTTCTTTTAACTGATGGTATTTTTCACTTTTTTCTTTCAATTCTGCCTCGATAGGTTCCAATTCTTCCTGGCAAAAGGAATTTATTTCATTTAAGATTTTATCAATCAAAGGATGAGCTGTGTTGATAACAAGATTGAAACTTTCGGGCATTTCGCCATAAAATTGCATCATACCTCCTTCGATAGCCGACATTTGTTTCATCCTTCGTAAAAATTCATTTTGCGTAATGAAAACAGGTGAATCATTTGTCTTTAAATGTTCAAACGTAATAATGAAATTAGTTTTATCCATCGCTGGCAGTTGTGAATTAAAAGCAATGGAAAGTGTTTCTTGTTGATCCTCTGTCAAAGGTACTTTTTCAATTTCTTCTTTTTGAATCAATTTATCAATTACATCGCTGTCAACTCTAACAAATCGGCTCTTTTCCCATTTGTTTTCCAACTGACTAATCAAGTGCATATCCAGTTGACCATCCATTAATAAAACATCGTAACCTTTATCTTTGGCTTGCTGAATGTAACTGTATTGTTCATTCGCATTTGTGGCATATAAATAAATCAAATTCCCATTTTTATCTTTTTGATTATCAGAAATAAGTGATTTATATTCATCAAAGGTAAAATATTTTCCATCCACATTTTTGAACAAAGCAAATTTTTCAGCTCTTTCGTAAAATTTTTCATCGGTCAACATGCCATACTCTATAAAGAGTTTCAAATCTTCCCACTTTTGTTCAAACTGAGCACGATCATTTTTGAAGATTTCTTGAAGTCGGTCGGCTACTTTTTTGGTAATGTGGTTAGAAATTTTACGAACATTTGCATCACTTTGTAAATAACTTCTGGAAACATTCAATGGAATATCCGGTGAATCAATTACGCCGTGAAGCAATGTCAGATATTCCGGAACAATATTTTCTACATGATCGGTCACATAAACCTGGTTGCAGTAAAGATGAATTTTATTTCGTTGAATATCAATGTTATTCTTGATTCTTGGAAAATACAAAATTCCTGTCAAATGGAACGGATAATCCACATTGAGATGAATGTAAAAAAGTGGATCCTCATTCATCGGAAACAATTCATGGTAAAAGTTAAGATAATCTTCTTCTTTTAACTCTTCTGGTTTCTTAATCCAGGCAGGTTCTGTATTATTAATAATATTGTCTTTATCGGTTTCTACATATTTACCGTCTTTCCATTCTTTCTGTTTCCCAAATGCAATAGGAATGGGCAAAAATTTACAGTATTTGTTTAAAAGTTCTTGAATTCTATTTTCCTCCAAAAATTCTTTATTGTCTTCATCAATATGCAAAACCACATCAGTTCCTCTATCTGCCTTAATTGTTTCTTCAAGAATATATTCAGGATCGCCATTGCACGACCAGTGTTGAGCCGTAGCACCTTCTTTATAGGATAAAGTGAAAATCTCAACTTTTTTTGCAACCATAAATGCCGAATAGAAACCTAATCCAAAATGTCCAATTAGTGATTGAGCATCATTTTTATATTTTTCAAGAAATTCTTGAGCGCTCGATAAAGCAATTTGATTAATATAATTGTCAATTTCTTCGGCAGTCATCCCTACACCTCTATCGCTAATAGTAAGTGTTTTTTTCTTTTTATCAATAGAAATTCTAATGGTGAGATCACCTAATTCGCCTTTGAATTCACCGATAGAAGCAAGAGTTTTCAACTTTTGTGTCGCATCAACAGCATTTGCAACCAGTTCACGAAGAAAAATTTCATGTTCACTGTATAAGAATTTCTTAATTACGGGGAAAATATTTTCACTCGTTACCCCAATCTTTCCTTTTGCCATGTCTTTTAATTTTAAAATAAATTTTACAAAATGAGATAATTATTTTTTGCCTTAAAATTTTTGCAAAAAAAGTGCCATAGAGGATTTGGTGACAGAATGTCAGAATTTAATTAGCAATACTTTCAAAAAAGGAAGGTTTTTTTATCTTAGTTATATTGTTATGAAATTGACGGATATGATAAAAATATTGTAAAAAATTTTGTAAATTTGTGCCGAAAAAAATAATTTAAAAAAGAAAAATGTAATTTTATGAACACAATTACGAAAACCATCACAATGAATGATGGAAGAGAAATTACGATTGAAACAGGTAAGCTGGCAAAGCAAGCAGATGGAGCAGTGATGGTTCGTATGGGAAATACGATGTTATTGGCAACAGTTTGTGCTGCTGAAGATGCGATTGAAGGCACTGATTTTATGCCTCTTTCCGTAGATTACAAAGAAAAATTTGCAGCTTTTGGTCGATTTCCAGGTGGCTTTTTACGTCGTGAAGGTCGCCCTTCTGACTATGAAGTTTTAATTGCACGATTGGTGGATCGAGCCCTTCGACCTTTGTTTCCCGATGATTTTCATGCAGAAACATTTGTAAATATTATTCTTTGTTCCGCTGATGGTGAAGATATGCCTGATGCACTGGCTGGTCTGGCTGCTTCCGCTGCACTTGCAGTTTCGGGTATTCCTTTTAAAGGACCTATTTCAGAAGTTCGTGTGGCACGCATTAATGGTGAATTTGTTATTAATCCTACTTTTAGTCAACTTGAAATAGCTGATATGGATATTATTGTAGCAGCCACAATGGAAAATATTGTCATGGTAGAAGGTGAAATGAAAGAAGTGAGTGAGGAAGATTTGTTGAATGCTATGAAAACTGCTCATCAGGCGATAAAAATACAATGTCAGGCTCAGTTAGAATTAATGAAAGAAGTTGGTAAAACTGAAAAGCGAATATATAATCACGAAGAAAACGATGAAGAGCTTAAAAAAGATATTTGGGCTAAAACGTATGACAAAGCTTATCAAATAGCTGTTTCGGGAAATAATGACAAACATTCTCGCACTGAAAATTTTGAAGCAATTATTAATGATTATATTGTAACGCTCGACCCTGAAGTTGCTGAGGCTAAAAAACTTTTGATTGACAAGTATTATCACGATGTTCAAAAAGAAGCGATGCGTCGTGCAATTCTTGATGAAGGGAAACGTTTGGACGGACGCCATACAACTGAAATTCGTCCTATTTGGTGCGAAGTTGATTATTTGCCTGGCACTCACGGTTCTGCGATATTCACACGCGGTGAAACGCAGGCATTAGTCACAGTTACACTTGGAACCAAAATGGATGAAAAATTAATTGATGAACCATTGATTCAAGGAAAAGAACGTTTTATGTTGCATTATAATTTTCCACCCTTTGCTACAGGTGAGGCACGTCCTTCACGCGGAGTAGGACGCAGAGAAATTGGTCACGGTAATTTAGCTCTTCGTGCTTTGAAAAACATACTTCCAGAAGATTATCCCTATGTTATTCGGGTTGTTTCTGATATTTTGGAATCCAATGGTTCTTCTTCTATGGCTACTGTTTGTGGCGGAACTCTGGCATTAATGGATGCTGGTGTCCAAATTAAAAAACCTGTTTCTGGAATTGCTATGGGTTTGATTTCTGAAAACAAGGGAGAAAAATATGCAATTTTATCTGATATATTAGGCGATGAAGATCATCTTGGTGATATGGATTTCAAAGTTGCAGGAACAAAAGATGGCATTACTGCCACACAAATGGATATCAAAGTAGAAGGACTTTCTTATGAAATTCTTGAAAAAGCTCTTCAACAAGCAAAAGAAGGAAGGTTATTTATCTTGAATAAAATGCTGGAAACTATTCCCGAACCACGACCAGATTTCAAACCTCATGTTCCTCGTATTGTAATCATGTTCGTTCCCAAAGAAATGATTGGAGCTATTATTGGACCTGCTGGGAAAATTATTCAAAATATTCAACTCGAGACAGGCGCTACCATAACTATTGAAGAAATTGGAGATCAAGGACGTGTTGAAATTGCAGCAACCAACAAAGAAGCTATTGAGGCAGCAGTTGCCAAAATTAAAGGTATTGTAGCTATACCTGAAGTGGGAGAAACTTACATAGCAAAAGTCAAGTCAATTATGCCGTATGGTATTTTTGTTGAATTTTTACCTGGCAAAGAGGGTCTGTTGCATATTTCAGAAATTGATTGGAAACATATTGATAACATTGAACAATTGGGCATTAAAGAAGGAGACATGATTGAAGTTAAACTTTTAGATATCGATGAAAAAACTGGAAAATTCAAGTTATCTCATAAGGCACTATTGCCGCGTCCTTCAAGAGACGAAAAACCTCTAAGAAAAAATAACACAATGAGAAAATAAATGATTTTTTAATTTATTTAGCAGTAAAAAAGCCTCGTACATTGACGAGGTTTTTTTATCCTATTTAAAGTTCAAATAATTTAAAAAAGATTCTTATAATTTTAATTCTAAGTATAAATAAATATTCTTTAATAAAAATTATGAGAAATTTAGAATTGAAATTATTCAAAGTATTATTCTGTATGAATAAATAAAAATCAAATTATTATCACTTTACGTGTATTTTTTTAATTTACTTTTTTATTAATAAAAGCTATAATAAATTCATAAAAGGAACTTTATTGAAAAAAATACTTTTAACTCGTTGTCAATAAAAAAAAATATTACTAACTTTGCAAGCCGTTTCGGTCAGATTAAAGTAAATAGAAATCAACTTGATAAAAAATTTAAAGTAAAATAAAAGATGCCTACCATTCAACAGTTAGTTAGAAAAGGAAGAAGTGAAATTTTTAAGAAAAGTAAATCACCTGCTTTGGATGCGTGTCCACAACGTAGAGGTGTATGTGTGCGTGTTTATACAACTACACCTAAAAAACCTAATTCAGCTTTACGTAAAGTAGCACGTGTACGTTTAACAAATCAAAAAGAAGTAAATGCATATATTCCTGGCGAAGGACATAATTTGCAGGAACATTCAATAGTATTGGTGCGAGGTGGACGTGTTAAAGATCTTCCAGGTGTTCGTTATCATGTCATAAGAGGTACTTTAGATACTGCTGGCGTAAATGGACGTTTACAGAGACGTTCAAAATATGGTACAAAACGTCCTAAAAAGAGTCAAGCTGCTACGGCAAAGAAAAAATAAATAAAATATTTATAAACATTTAGATAAAAAAATTGTTGAAGAGTTTTTATTTTTAAAAGTTGAGTAAATGATCATTTGATCGTTGAAGATTTTAAAAAACAACTAATAAGTAAATTTAAAAATGAGAAAGTCAAAACCCAAAAAAAGGATTGTTTTACCTGATCCAGTTTATAACGATCCAATGGTAACAAAATTTGTAAATCATTTAATGTACGATGGCAAAAAGTCAATTGCTTTCGATATTTTTTATAATACACTTGAAATTGTAAAAAATAAATTACCCCACGAAGAAAAGTCGTCATTGGAAATTTGGAAAAAAGCTTTGGAAAATGTAACGCCTCTGGTAGAAGTTAAATCAAGACGTATAGGTGGCGCAACTTTTCAAGTTCCTACAGAAATCCGACCAGATCGGAAGGAATCAATTTCAATGAAAAATTTAATTCTATATGCTCGTAAAAGGGGAGGTCATTCAATGTCAGATAAGTTGGCTGCAGAAATTGTAGATGCTTACAATAATCAAGGTGGCGCTTTCAAACGTAAGGAAGACATTCACCGTATGGCTGAAGCTAATAGAGCATTTGCACACTTTAAGTTTTAAAAGTATTTAAAAAGAAGACGAGTTATTAATGGCTAATGCGGATTTAAGCTATACAAGAAATATTGGTATCATGGCACACATCGATGCCGGAAAAACTACTACTTCTGAACGTATTTTGTATTATACAGGCTTGACTCACAAAATGGGTGAAGTGCATGATGGTACAGCAACAATGGATTGGATGGAACAGGAGCAGGAACGTGGTATTACTATTACTTCTGCTGCTACTACAACTTATTGGAATTATGGAGGTCAAAAATATAAAATCAATTTGATTGACACCCCGGGGCATGTTGATTTTACGGTTGAAGTTGAACGGTCTTTGCGAGTACTTGATGGTGCTATAGCTACTTTTTGTGCAGTAGGGGGTGTAGAACCTCAATCAGAAACTGTGTGGCGTCAAGCAGATAAATATAAAGTTCCTCGTATTTGTTTTGTAAATAAAATGGATCGGTCAGGAGCTGATTTTTTTGGCGTGATTCGACAAATTAAAGAAATACTGGGAGCTAATCCTTGTCCTATTCAAATTCCTATCGGTGTTGAAGAAAAGTTTAAAGGAGTGGTCGATTTGATCAAAATGAAAGCTATTTTCTGGCATGATGAAACGTTAGGAGCAGAATACGAGGAAGAAGAGATTCCTGCTGATTTAATCAATGAAGCCAAAGAGTGGAGAGAAAAGCTGCTGGAAAAAGTAGTTGAATTTGATGATGCTTTAATGCAGAAATATTTTGATGATCCCCTTACAATTACCGAAAAAGAAATAAAGGCTGTTATTCGTAAAGGTACACTTTCAAGAGAAATTTATCCAGTGATTTGCGGATCTGCTTTTAAAAACAAAGGTATTCAAACCATGCTGGATGCGGTATGTGCGTATTTGCCAAGTCCGTTGGATAATCCAGAAATTGTAGGGAAAGATCCACGTTTTTTAGATAAAACAGTGATTCGTCACCCTGATCCAAATGAACCTTTATGTGCATTGGCATTTAAAATTGCAACGGATCCTTATGTAGGGCGTTTGTGTTATTTTCGAGTTTATTCAGGAAAAATTGAATCAGGTTCATATGTGTATAATCCCAGAACTAATAAAAATGAACGTATTTCCCGGATTTATCAAATGCACTCAAATAAACAAAATCATATTGATGTGATTTTTGCCGGTGATATTGGTGCAGGTGTAGGTTTTAAAGATATTAAAACGGGTGATACACTATGTGACGAAAAACATCCTATTATTTTAGAATCGATTGATTTCCCTGAGCCAGTAATTGGAATTAGTATTGAACCTAAAACTCAGAAAGATTTAGATAGATTAAGTGTAGGACTTTCTAAATTAGCTGAAGAAGATCCAACTTTTCAAGTAAAAACAGATGAACAGTCGGGACAGACTATTATCAGTGGCATGGGCGAGTTACATCTGGAAATTATTCTGGATCGTTTAAGACGAGAATTTAAAGTAGAATGTAATCAAGGACGACCACAAGTTGCTTATAAAGAAGCCATTACTAAACCTGTTGAAATCAGAGAAGTTTATAAGAAACAAACAGGCGGACGTGGTAAATTTGCTGATATAATAGTAAGGGTTGAACCTGCAGATGTTGATTTTGAAGGAAGTTTACAGTTTATTGATTTAGTGAAAGGTGGAAATATTCCAAAAGAATACATACCTGCTATTCAAAAAGGGTTTTTATCGGCCATGAAAAATGGCGTTTTGGCAGGTTTCCCTGTTGACAAATTAAAAGTAACAGTTTTAGATGGTTCTTATCATCCTGTTGACTCTGATCAGTTATCTTTTGAAATTTGTGCTCAAATAGCTTTTAAAAATGCTTGTATTAAGGCAAATCCTGTCTTGCTGGAACCTATTATGAAGTTAGAAGTGGTAACCCCAGAAGAAAATATGGGAGATGTGATAGCTGATTTGAATAAGCGAAGAGGACAAATAGAGAATACAGAATCCAGTCATACGGGAGCCCGTATTATAAAAGCCAAAGTACCTTTGGCAGAAATGTTTGGATATGTTACGGTTTTGCGTACTATTACTTCGGGTAGAGCAACTTCTTCTATGGAATTTGATCATTATGAAGAAGTGAGCAATTCTATCGCAAAACAAGTAGTTGGAGAAGCAAAAGGAAAAGTAGAATTATTAAATTATTAATATAATTAATTATGATTCAGAATTTTTTTGTTAGCAAATGACTCTTAACAAAAATTATTCTGAAATTTATAAAGAAAACTATGAGTCAAAAAATTAGAATTAAATTAAAATCTTATGATTACAATCTGGTTGATAAATCGGCTGAAAAGATTGTAAAAACGGTGAAAGCAACCGGAGCTGTAGTAAGCGGTCCAATACCACTGCCAACGCATAAACGTATATTTACAGTGAATCGCTCTACTTTTGTCAATAAAAAATCAAGAGAGCAGTTTGAGCTTTCTTCTTACAAAAGATTGATTGATATTTACAGTTCAACAAGTAAAACAGTTGATGCATTGATGAAACTTGAATTGCCAAGTGGAGTAGAAGTGGAAATAAAAGTTTGATAGAATTTTTTAATTCAATACATAATATAAAATGTATAATCAATGACCGATCCCACGCAAGTGGTTAAGGGTCTTAAATTAAATTTAAAATGCCAGGATTAATAGGTAAAAAAATTGGGATGACTTCCGTTTTCAGTGAGAATGGGAAAAATGTTCCTTGTACAGTAATTGAAGCAGGTCCTTGTTTTGTTACACAAGTAAAAACAAAAGAAAAGGATGGATATAAAGCTGTTCAGTTAGGTTTTCAAACAAAAAGTGAAAAGCACACCATTAAATCAGAAATGGGACATTTCAAGGTTGCGGGAGTTTTACCACAAAGACATTTGGTAGAATTTAAAGATTTTGAAAAAGAATTGAAACCGGGCGATGTTCTTACGGTAGAAATTTTTGAAGAAAATAGTTATGTCGATATAATTGGTACTTCAAAAGGTAAAGGATATCAAGGCGTAGTAAAACGACATAATTTTTCTGGAGTTGGTGAAACTACGCACGGACAGCACAATCGACAAAGAGCCCCCGGTTCATTAGGAGCTTCCTCTTTCCCTTCACGTGTATTTAAAGGAATGAAAATGGGAGGACGAATGGGAGGCAATAGAACAACTGTTCAAAATTTACTTGTATTAAAAGTGATACCTGAACATAATTTATTAGTAGTAAAAGGTTCAATACCTGGAGCTAAAAATTCAATCGTAATCATCAATAAATAACCATGGAATTAAGTGTATTAAATATTAAGGGAGAAGACACAGGCCGAAAAGTGTCATTGAATGAAAAAATTTTCGGTATTGAGCCAAATGACCATGCTATTTATTTGGATGCAAAACAACATTTGGCTAATCGTCGCCAGGGAACCCATAAAACAAAAACTAGAAATGAAGTTACGGGAAGTACACGTAAATTAGGCAGACAAAAAGGCGGAGGAGGAGCAAGACCGGGTGATATTAAATCACCACTTCGTATTGGAGGAGGTACAATTTTTGGACCTGTACCTCGCAGTTACAGTTTTAAGTTAAATAAAAAACTAAAACAATTAGCACGAAAATCAGCTCTTTCTTATAAAGCTAAAGATCAGCAAATTACAGTTGTAGAAGATTTTGATTTCGATACCCCAAAAACAAAAAAATTAATAGAAATCATTAAAAATTTACAAGTAGCTGATAAAAAACCTTTAATTGTTTTAGAAAATGCAAAGAAAAACGTATATTTGTCGGCTCGAAATATTCCCGCAGTAAAAGTAGTAACGGTTTCTGAATTAAATACTTATATTTTACTGAATGCTAAAATGTTAGTATTAACAGAAAATTCAATTTCTGCGATTGAGAAAACTTTTAATTTAGAATAAAAGGAAAATGGAAAATATTATTATAAAACCTCTGGTTACAGAAAAGTTAACGAAACAAACCGAAAAATTTAATCGGTATGGATTTAAAGTAAACAGGGATGCGAATAAAATCCAGATAAAAGAAGCAGTCGAAGCTTTGTATAATGTAACAGTAATCAAAGTAAATACCATGATAGTAGCTCCTAAAAAAAGAAGTCGTTATACTAAAAGCGGAATTATCGAAGGAGAGAAGTCAGCTTATAAAAAAGCTATTGTAACCTTAAAAAAAGGTGAAGAAATTGATTTTTTTAGCAACATTTAAAAATAAAACATGGCAGTTCGTAAATTAGTCCCTACTACACCCGGGCAGAGAAATAAAATTATAAGTAGCTTTAATACCATTACTGCAAAAGAGCCTGAAAAATCCCTTGTTATTGGAAAAAAGAAAACAGGTGGTCGTAATAATGGTGGGCGAAGGACAATGCGCTATATCGGTGGTGGTCACAAAAGAAAATTCAGAATTATTGATTTTAAACGTAATAAAGATGGCGTGCCAGCAACCGTTAAAGCTATTGAATATGATCCCAATCGATCAGCTCATATAGCTTTGCTTTATTATGCTGATGGAGAAAAATCATACATTCTTGCTCCAGAAGGTTTAAAAGTAGGTCAAAAAGTTCAATCCGGACCAGAAGTTGAACCAGAAGTTGGGAATGCACTTCCATTAGCAAATATTCCACTTGGTACTATTATTCATAATATTGAATTACGTCCCGGTCAAGGTGCTTCAATGGCACGTTCAGCAGGGACTTTTGCTCAATTAATATCTCGCGAAGATAAATATGTTATTATAAAATTACCTTCGGGTGAAATCCGAAAAATTCTTTCTACTTGTAAGGCGACTATTGGAAGCGTAGGAAATTCCGATCATGCTCTTATAAAATCAGGAAAAGCTGGACGTTCACGTTGGTTAGGCAGAAGGCCACGAGTTAGAGGAGTAGCAATGAATCCTGTTGATCACCCAATGGGTGGAGGAGAAGGACGTGCTTCAGGAGGACACCCTCGCTCACGCAAGGGATTGTTGGCAAAAGGATATAAAACACGTTACCCCAAAAAGGAATCAAATCAATATATTATTGAAAGAAGAAAGAAATAATTGGATAATAAATAGATATAAAATATGAGTCGTTCATTAAAAAAAGGACCTTACATTAATTTAAAGCTGGAGAAAAAAATCCTTGCAATGAATGAAAGCGGGAAAAAATCTGTAATTAAAACATGGGCACGTGCTTCAATGATTTCTCCCGACTTTGTAGGGCATACTATTGCCATACATAATGGGAATAAGTTTATTCCTGTCTATATTACTGAAAATATGGTAGGACATAAGCTTGGCGAATTTGCTTTGACACGAACTTTTAGAGGTCATTCAGGGAAAAATAAGTAAATTATTGAAGGTCAACTATTAAACTTAAAATTTTTTTAGAAATGGGTTCAAGGAAAAGAATATCAGCCGAAAATAGGAAAGAAGAAAAAAGAACACTTTATTATGCTAAGCTAAATAATGTACCTACTTCAACTCGCAAAATGCGACTTGTTGCCGATATGATAAGAGGAATGGAAGTAAATAAGGCTTTAAGTGTGTTGAAATTCTCCTCTAAAGAAGCTGCCCGTAAAATGGAAAAGCTATTGAAATCTGCCATTAGTAATTGGGAAAATAAAACTGAACAGAGGGCTGATAATGCTAATTTATATATCAGTAAAATATATGTTGACGGAGGCACTATGCTAAAACGCTTGAGAACAGCACCACAAGGAAGAGGTTACCGAATTCGGAAACGTTCTAATCATGTGACGTTGTTTTTAGAATCAAGAAATACAAATGAGATTAACGCAAAATAACCAAATTTAATTACTCGATGGGACAAAAAACAAATCCAATAAGTAACCGGTTAGGAATCATCAGAGGATGGGATTCTAATTGGTATGGAGGTGAAAATTACAGTGATACGTTGCTTGAAGACAGTAAAATAAGAAAATACTTAAATGTTCGTTTGGCAAAAGCAAGTGTATCACGAATCATTATTGAACGTACTCTTAAACTTATAACCATTACAGTTTGTACTGCAAGGCCAGGACTTATTATTGGGAAAGGTGGTCAGGAAGTAGACAAGTTAAAAGAAGAATTAAAAAAAATTACGGATAAAGAAGTCCAAATTAATATTTATGAAATTAAACGTCCTGAATTAGATGCTGTAATTGTAGCAAACAATATTGCTCATCAAATTGAGAGTAAAATTGCTTATCGAAGAGCTGTAAAAATGGCCATAGCTTCCACTATGAGAATGGGAGCAGAAGGAATAAAAGTTAATGTTGCTGGTCGTCTGAATGGAGTTGAAATGGCTCGTTCTGAAATGTACAAAGAAGGCAGAACTCCTCTTCATACTTTTAGAGCTGATATAGATTATGCTTGTGCTGAAGCTTTAACAAAGGTAGGAATAATAGGGGTGAAAGTATGGATTTGCAGAGGTGAAATTTATGGAAAAAAGGACTTGACTCCTTCTTATGCTATTGGGAATAAGGAAATTGTAAAAGGTGATCATCGTACAGGTGCTCGTCATTCAAATAATCATAGCAGAGGTGCTAATAAAAGGAAAAAAAATAAATAATCATATAAGAATTTGATTTAACATCATGTTACAACCGAAGAAAACTAAATACAGAAGACAGCAAAAAGGACGCATGAAAGGAAATGCTCAGCGGGGCAATCAGTTAGCTTTTGGTAGTTTTGGCATCAAATCATTGGAATCTAAATGGTTGACAGGTCAGCAAATTGAAGCCGCTCGTGTTGCTGTAACACGACACATGGAACGTCAAGGGCAGGTTTGGATTCGGATTTTCCCCGATAAACCCATTACAAAGAAGCCAGCAGAAGTTCGTATGGGAAAAGGTAAAGGAAATCCCGAAGGATTTGTTGCTCCTGTTACTCCTGGAAGAATACTTATAGAAATTGATGGTGTACCTTTAGATGTTGCTAAAGAAGCTCTTCGTTTAGGTGCACAGAAATTGCCTGTAACAACAAAGTTTGTCATACGGCGTGATTATGAAGCAATTTAAAAATGTAGAGCAAAAATGAAGTCAAGAGAAATTAGAGAGTTATCAAATAAAGAGCTTGTCGATCGAATGGAGTTAGAAAAAGAACGTTTAATACGTTTAAAGTTGAATCATGCTATTAGTCCGCTCGATAATCCAATGGAAATTAAAAAAACACGTAGAACTATCGCACGTATTGCAACTGAATTACGTCAGCGGGAAATTAATCAATAAATTTTTATTATCTGATGGAAGAGAGAAATTTAAGAAAAGAACGCATAGGAGTTGTTACCAGCAATAAAATGGATAAAACTATTACGGTAACCGTAAAATGGAAAGAAAAACATCCTATTTACGGTAAATTTATAAATAAAAAGAAAAAATTCTATGCTCAGGACGATGAAAACAAATGTAATATTGGTGATACAGTACGTATTATGGAAACTCGTCCTTTGAGTAAATTAAAAAGATGGCGATTAGTAGAAATTATTGAAAGAGCTAAATAGTTATGATACAGCAAGAAACAAGACTAACAGTAGCTGATAATACAGGAGCAAAAGAGGCTCTTTGTATTCGTGTGTTAGGCGGAAGTAAAAAAAGATACGCCACTGTGGGTGACACAATAGTTGTAACGGTTAAAAGTGTAATACCTTCTTCAGATATTAAAAAGGGAATGGTATCAAAGGCAGTGGTAGTACGTACTAAGAAAGAAATCCGCCGTCCCGATGGTTCTTACATTCGCTTTGATGATAACGCTTGTGTATTACTAAATAATGCAGGAGAACTTAGAGGCAGTCGTATTTTTGGACCTGTGGCTCGTGAATTACGTGCTACTAATATGAAAATCATATCTCTTGCACCAGAAGTGCTTTAATTCTTTGAAAAAAATATAAAGTGATGAGCAAATTACATATAAAGAAAGGTGATACAGTTTATGTCAATACTGGTGTAGATAAAGGCAGAACTGGGAGAGTTTTAAAAGTGTTAGTAAAAGAACAACGAGCTATTGTTGAAGGTATTAACCTGGTTTCCAAACACATGAAACCTAATGCAAAATATCCTCAAGGAGGAATAGTAAAGCAGGAAGCTCCCATTCATATTTCTAATTTGAATTTAGTGGAAAATGGTAAGCCTGTTCGCACTGGAAGAAAATTAAATAAAGATGGGGAATTAGTAAGAATTTCTAAAAAAACTGGAGAGGAAATTTAAGAATGAATACAGCAAACTTAAAACAAGATTATAAAGAACGGATAGTTCCTAATTTAATGAAAGAATTTGGATATACTTCTGTTATGCAAGTTCCACGATTAGAAAAAATTGTATTAAATCAAGGTTTAGGAATTGCCGTATCAGATAAAAAAATTATTGATGCTGCTATAAATGAATTGACAGCTATCACGGGTCAAAAAGCAGTTGCTACCCTATCAAAGAAAGATATTTCAAATTTCAAGGTAAGAAAAAAGATGCCAATTGGCGTCAGAGTCACTCTTAGAGGAGAGAGAATGTATGAATTTTTGGAACGTTTAATTCGTGTAGCATTACCACGTATTCGGGATTTTAAAGGAATAAATAACAAATTAGATGGACATGGAAATTACACATTAGGAATCACTGAACAAATTATTTTTCCTGAAGTTAATATAGATGCTGTCAATCGTATTATGGGGATGAACATTACTTTTGTTACAACAGCACGTAGTGATGAAGAAGCTTTTGCTTTATTAAAAGAATTTGGATTGCCGTTTAAGAAAAATTAACAAAAAAAGAAAAAACATGGCCAAAGAATCATTAAAAGCGCGGGAAGTGAAAAGAGCAAAATTAGTTGCCAAATATGCAGCTAAACGCCAGCTATTACTTGCTGAAGGAAATTACGAAGCCCTTCAATTAATTCCGAAGAATGCTTCTCCTGTTCGTTTACATAATCGTTGTAAAATAACAGGACGTCCTAAAGGGTATATGCGTCAGTTTGGCTTATCCCGTATTCAATTTCGTGAACTGGCTTCGAAAGGATTAATCCCTGGTGTAAAAAAAGCAAGCTGGTAATTAAGAAAATATTGATAATTTTCCCAATAAGGAGTTGGCTTTTAAAAAGTTTAGCAAGAAGGGGAAAATAATATTCTAAGAAACAGAAAAAATTAAATATTATCCCGGCAGTCGGGACCAATTTAAAAAATTAATATATGACAGATCCTATTGCAGATTATTTAACTCGTTTGCGGAATGCAATACAAGCAAATCATCGTGTGGTTGAAATTCCTGCATCAAATTTAAAAAAAGAAATAACTCGTATTTTATTTGAAAACGGTTATATTTTGAATTATAAGTTCTTAGACGATGGACCTCAAGGTACTATCAAAATAGCTTTAAAATATCATCCGGTTTATAAGGTAAATGCTATTAAAAAATTAATTCGTATTTCTACACCTGGACTTCGTAAATATGTAGGTTATAAAGATATGCCACGTGTGTTGAATGGATTAGGAATAGCTATCCTTTCTACTTCCAAAGGAGTGATGACCAATAAGGAAGCGATTAAGCAAAAAGTAGGGGGAGAAGTTTTATGTTATGTTTATTAAAGTAAAGAGGAGAGAAAATTATGTCGAGAATTGGTAAATTACCTATAAAAATTCCTACAGGAGTCTCTGTAAGTATAGATAACAATAATTTAGTAACAGTTAAAGGACCTAAGGGAACACTTACACAAAAAGTTAGTCCTATTATTACAGTGACTGTAAAAGATGGGATATGCAGTGTGACTCGTCCAAACGATGAAAAAGTAAGTCGACAATTGCATGGATTGTACAGAGCTCTGATTAACAATATGGTAATTGGAGTTTCAGAAGGATTTAAAAAAACTATGGAATTAGTAGGGGTAGGTTATAGAGTTTCTCTACAAGGACAAACTCTTGAATTCTCTTTGGGATATTCGCATAACATTTTTTTGCAGCTTCCTGACGAAATAAAAGTAGAAACAAAGAGTGAACGTAACCAAAATCCTCTTATTATTTTAGAATCTTGCGACAAGCAATTATTAGGTCAGGTTTGTGCTAAAATTCGCTCGTTCAGAAAACCTGAACCTTATAAGGGAAAAGGAATTAAATTCGCAGGTGAAGTTTTACGTCGTAAAGCTGGAAAATCAGCGGGTAAATAATCTAATATGATTATCCGCAAAGTATCCTACTTTAAAAGGGATAAATTACGGTATATTTTTCAAAAAATAGTTATAAAAAAATTTGTATAATTCACTGATATTCATTATCTTAATACTATTAAATCAACATT
>Ga0208825_1000545_pt1 | contig 35058 bp, 33 predicted proteins | sample AD_UKC113_MetaG_FD_184450 | JGI IMG/M metagenome (GOLD analysis project Ga0208825, IMG submission 184450) | Active sludge microbial communities of municipal wastewater-treating anaerobic digesters from Hong Kong - AD_UKC113_MetaG (SPAdes)... | ecosystem: Engineered > Bioreactor > Anaerobic >... | reverse complement strand
TTTATCCGAAGAGGCGGCGCAACTACCTAACGCGTCTTGTGCGGTCGCCCCCGACGCCGTTCAGGAAGTGGTATTCGATTGTCAAAGATCAATGGCGCAGTTTTGTCGTTTGTTACCTGGACATACACACGTTCACACCTTCGCACGTTCGCGCGTGTCCACATCTTCGCCGCCGGACTCCCTCACGACTCCCAGTCCACGACGGCTAGCGGCTTTCCCAACCGCGCGCTGAGTTCCTCCGCCGTGACCCCATCCAGCGTGCGCCCCTCCGGGCCGCGGAAAATCACCTCCGGCGCGACGATGACCTCGCCCGTAGCGGTTGCAGCGAGCGCGGCAAGGAGGTCGGCGCCGGCAAGCAAGCCGGTCACCGTCACTGTCTCACCGAAAGCGGCATTGGGGACCGCGCGCACCTCCGCCGGGATGCCGGTCTCGGCCTCAAAACGCCGCGCATACGCGCGCAGCAACGGCGCGAAGAGCGTCCCGGTCACCCAGGTCTGGCGCTCGCCGCCGAGCGCCGCGATCCTGGCCTGCGTGGCAGGCCACCGTTCCATGAACAGCCGCACCATCCCCACGCCGTTTTCCACCAGCACCGGCAGCAAATCGTCGTAAGCCGCCAGCGGCGGGACAGGCTCCCCGGCGCGCAGATACCACTCATCCGACGGATAGACGAAGCCGATGCCCAACGTCTCGCGTAGCCGCGCCTGATGCGCCAGCGTCTGTTCCAGCGTTGCCCTCGCCTCCGCGTCGGTGAAGGGACGCAGCGTCGGCTTGTGCCAGCGCGTGAGGCCGACCGGGACTACACACAGCGAACGCACGCCCGGATACAGCGCCGCCAGATCCGTGATGGTGCGGTCAAGGCAGGCGCCATCGTTGCGACCGGGGAGGAGCACCGCCTGCGTGTGCACTTCGATGCCGGCGTCTACCAGGCGCCGGAGCTGCGCCAGGATCTCAGCCGCGCGCGGATTGTGCATCAGACTCACGCGCACGTCGGGGTCGGTCGCATGGACGGAGACGTAAAGTGGGCTGAGAGCCTGTTCCGCGATCCGCTCCCAATCCGCCGGGGAAAGATTGGTGAGGGAAATGTAATTGCCGTGCAGAAACGACAGCCGATAATCGTCGTCTTTCACATACAACGGCGGACGCAAGTCCGGCGCCATCTGCGCCACGAAGCAAAAATCACAGGCGTTGCGGCAGACGTGCAACGGCCCATCGAAGAGCTCTTCGGCGAAGTCAAGCCCCAGCGGCTCGCCATACCGACGCCGCGCCGGAAGGCGCTTCCGCTGCCCTTCCCGTTCCACCAGAAAGCTGAGGCGCGGCGCGGCGGCCGAGATGGACACATCAATCACGTCCCGCAACCGCATACCGTTGAGCGCCAGCAACACATCGCCGGGCATGATCCCTGCCCGCGCGGCGACGCTTTGGGGTTCCACTGCGGTGATCAACGCCGGAAAATAGGAAGTCATCTCTGTCCTGCTCGCCAAATTCTTATGGACTACGGACCTCACATCACACATTATAAAAGCACTTACCGCGAGCGCAACCGCGATTCAGAAAACCTCTTGCAGTTTTCATGGCCCATGGTAAGATATTCTCAGGTTTACGCCATGCTCCAAATTCTAACCGCAGGGAGCGCAAGGCACGCAAAGGGGACGTCAGGTGCTGGCGCACACTATCCAAGGATGAAAATGTGCGGTGACTGTTCAGCCTGGCGCCAGGTAGCTAGACGGCAATGGATGAACCTTTGTAATCTGTAGCTTTTGCCCCACCCCCTGCCCCCCTCCCCGACGGCGCATGCGCCGTCGGGGAGGGGGAGAAAAAATAGGGTTTTTGCAGGCGGGCTACGCCCGCCTGCAAAAACCCACAAAAAAAAGTTCCCCTTCCCCACGCGCAGCGCGTGGGGAAGGGGCCAGGGGATAGGGGGTAAAAGTTGATGCTCAATCTTCAAAGGTCGCCAGGAAATCTTGCGTTTTTTAGTCAGTGGCGATACCTTTGTCACGCAAGTGATTTTTTCGCTTATTCGCTTATTCGCCTTTTCGCTTTTTCGCTTTCTCGCTTTTTCACTGATTCGCTGACGGCTGACCGCTGATCTCTATTTTCAAAGGAGGCCCGCTGTGGCAGAAACGAACACTCAAACCAAAAAACGTCGGCTACGCTTCTGGGAGGCTTTCAAGAACTTCGCCTTGATCTTCTCCTTCCTCGTCAACCTGATCCTGGTCGTCGTCCTGTTGTTGCTCATCAGGCCCCTCTTCATGGCCAAAACCGAAATCGCGGAGCCGCTGCTCGGCAATCTCGATTCCGCCTTTGCGGCGTTGGGCAAGACCAACATCCAGACCACGGTCACCATCAACGACGCGCTGCCCGTCGCTTTCAACCTGCCCCTGCAGCAGACCACCAACGTCGTGCTGACGGAGCCCGTCCCCTTGAGCGTGCCGACGACCTTCAGCCTGGGCAACCAGGGCACCATCTATGGGTGGGTGAGCCTCAACCTCCCCGCCGGCATGGTGTTGCCGGTAGCGCTCGACCTCAACGTGCCCGTGAACACGACAGTCCCCGTCGTCATGGAAGTGCCGGTGACAATTAAACTGGATGAGGCCGGCATGGGACCCGCCATCACCCAGCTGCGCAGCGTCTTCAGCCCCATTCAGGCGACCTTGCAGCAAATTCCCAATTCTCCAGAAGAGATCTTCTCCCCCAAATGAGCGCACGTCCTATCTGCAACTACGAAGGCTCCCGCTATAGCACGGAGTTCTGGGACAGCTCGCGCGCCTACGAGGACGGCGCGGAACGCGCTGCCTTGCGCGTGCTGCTTCCCCCTCAGGGACGCCGGCTGATCGAAATTGGCGCGGGATTTGGACGCCTGGCAGATCTCTACCAGGGCTACGAGACCGTCGTGCTCTTCGACTACGCCAGCACCCAGTTAGAGCAGGCAGTCGAGCGCCTTGGGGAGGCCGGCCCGTCGGGGACGCCCCGCTACGTGTACGTGATGGCCGATTTCTACAAGCTACCCTTCGTGCCGGGCCTTTTCGACACCGTGACGATGATCCGCACCCTCCATCACGCCGTGGACGCCCCGGCCGTATTGGAGGGCGTGGCGCGCATCCTCGCTCCTCACGGCGTTTTCGTATTGGAATTCGCCAACAAGCACAACCTCAAAGCCCTGGCGCGCTATGGAGCGCGCCGCCAGCGCTGGTCGCCCTTCGACCTGGGCCCCGTGGAATTCGCGGCGCTCAACTTCGATTTCCATCCCCGCTGGATCTGGGACCAGCTGACTCGCATCGGCCTGCGGCGTGAAGCGGTGCGCACCGTTTCCCATTTCCGCATTGGAGCGCTCAAGCGGCTGTTGCCTGCAGCCTGGCTCGTGGCGTTGGATCGGCTCGTCCAGCCTACCGGGCGCTGGTGGCAATGGAGCCCCAGCGTCTTTGTCCGCGCGGCGGCCGGCGATAAAGACGCCGCCCCGGACGACGCCTTCTTCGCCTGCCCGGAATGCGGCGCGCCGCTAGGCGCCCCTTCACCGACGGCTTTCACCTGCGCGGGATGTGGTCGCGCCTGGAAACGCCAGGGCGCCATCTACAACTTCCGCGAAGCCGCCTAGCTTTTCCCCGGCGCAGACATCTTCATCAACACAACAAGAGTTCCAACCATGCAATGGATCCGTGATATCACCCCCGACGCCGGCCGCCAACGCCTCTATCGCCGCGCGATGCTGATCACCCTCCTGGGCAACCTGACGCTGGCGCTTGGCAAGAGCGCCGCCGCTTACTATTCCCACAGCGTTGCCCTTTACGCCGACGCCGCTAATTCCGTCTCCGACGTGCTCTATTCGCTGCTGATGGTCCTCGGATTGTGGATGGCCATGCGCCCCCCAGATCTCTCCCACCCTCAGGGTCACAGTCGTTTCGAGCCGCTGGTAGGGCTGATGGTGACCCTCGCCATGGCCTACGCTGGCTATGAGGCCGGGCGCGCCGCCATCGAGCGTTTCCTGATGGGCGGCAGCGCCGTAGAGCCGGGGCTGCCCACCCTCGTCCTGCTGGCGAGCGCCGCCTTGAAAGCCGGCATGTACTTCGCCATTCGTCGCATCGCCGCCGCCGTCGCCAGCCCAACCCTGGCCATCACTGCCCGCGACAACCTCAGCGACGTGCTGACCTCCATCGCGGCCTTCATCGGCGTCTTCGGCTCACACTACGTGTATCCGCTCCTGGATGCCATCGCTGGAGCGTTGGTGGCGCTGTGGATCTTCCGCGCCGCCTTCGCGGCCGGCCGTGAAAACCTGAAGTATCTCACGGGCGCCGGCGCGAGCCGCGAGCTGCGCCAGGAACTCGCGGCAACCGCCGCCGCCGTGCCCGGCGTACTGCGCGTGCATCAAGTCCTCACCGAATATATTGGCTCCCAGCTCGTCGCCGATCTGCACATCAATGTGGATGGGGGCATAAATCTCCACGAGGCCCACCAGATCGCCGACGCGGTCCAGGCGGCTGTGGAAGCGGTGGAAGGCATAGATCGCGCCTACGTTCACGTCGAGCCCTGCGAAGCGCCTTCAGGCTCCCCGGCGAGTGCGTGAAGTTGTTCATTCCCCAACCTGGCTTATAATCCCGCCTGATGGAACCGACAAGCGCGCCCGAACACCTCAACCCCTGGATCGGCCCCTGGGAAGGGGGCTGGTTTCTCGTTCCGCTCACTGCGGTCCTCGGTGGCGCCTGGACCGTGGCCCGGCCCCTGGACGCGGAAACGCTGCCGCAACTGGCGCTCGCCGGCGGCGTCGCCCTCATCGCCTGGGCGCCGCTATGGCGCGCGCTCACCTACACCGATTGGAAGACGCCGCTCCATACCTGGCGCGATTGGGACGCGCGCGCGCCGGTCCCGGCCCTCCCTTTTACCCAACCGGGCGCGCCCGGCGCGACGCTCACCCGCGCCCTGGAGCATGCCCGCGCGTGGTGGCTGGCGCAAGGACGCACCGCACTCGCGCTGCCGCTCGGCTCGGCGCTGCTGGCGTGGGTCGCCGGCGTGCTCCTGAGCCTGCCCCTGGGACGCACCGCACTGCTGTTGACGCTGTTGCATGGCGCCTGGGCGCAGCTGCTGGCGCTGTGGAGCGAGGGACGCGGACGCCCCGGCCCTTTGGGTGAAGCAGTAGCGCTCGGCGGATTGCCCTGGCTCCTCGGCGCGACATTGGGCCAGAGCTCCTTGCCTTTGGGCAGCGCCCTCGCCGTGATAGCGCTGCTTGGCCTCTACGCCATCCCCGGCGTGCCGGCATTCCTCGGCCCGTTGCTGGCGGCGGGATACTTGCTCTGGCAGGGACAGCCCCTGGCGACGGGCGTGCTCCTGCTGCTGGCGCTCCCCGGCCTGCTCCTGCTCACGCAGCGGCTGCCCGCCCCGCACTACCGCCGCGCCATCGCCTTCTGGCTCATGGCCATGCTCCTCCTGATGGGATGGGTGCTGTGAGATGAAATGGCTGGCTCTGGTCGCCGGGCTGGCAGTGCTGGCGGCGTTGCTCTACTGGCAGCTGATCATCGCTGAAGGGGCCTATCTAGGGCGGCGAATGGTCGTCCTCCTGTACAACCTCTCGGCGCGAGCTTACGACCGCATCAAGCAATACGATCCCGGCTACGAACAATGGTTCCTCGGCCTGCCCTTGAGCCGCGCCATGCAGCTGCACCCCGATCCGTTGCTCCTGGATGTGGCAGCCGGCACGGGACGCCTGGCGCGCACGCTGTTCCGGCAGGCGGGATTCCACGGGCGGATGATCCTGCTGGACGCGGCGCGCGACATGCTCAGCGAAGCCGTCCGCACCACCCGGCCTTGGGCCGCGCAGCTCACCTTTATCTGGCAGAACGCCGCGCTCTTGCCCTTCCCCGATGCCACATTCGATGGGGTCAGTTGCCTGGAGGCGCTGGAATTCATGCCCGATCCCGACGCCGTCCTGCGCGAGATGCTGCGGGTGCTCCGGCCGGGCGGCCTGCTGCTGACGACCAACCGCATCGGCAAGCTGGCGCGGCTGTTGCCGGGACGCACCTGCACGCCGGAGGCCTTCGAGGAGCGGCTGCACTCCCTGGGGCTGGAGATGGTGCGCACCCAGACCTGGCAGGAGGACTACGACCTGATTTGGGCGGTCAAGCCCGGCGTCATGACGCCGATCCCGCCGCGCACGCTGGAGACGCTGCTCCGTTGCCCGCGTTGCGGCGCCGCCGTGCACCAGGAGGAGGGGGCCTTCGTCTGTGAAAATGCCCATCGCGCCCCTCTCGCCGCCGATGGCGTCATCGAACTCGCGCGTGTGTGACACTGGATGCTGGATACTGGATGCTGGATGCTGGATGCTGGATGTTGGTTCCCCCTCACCCATCACCCATCACCCATTACCCATTACCCATCACCCATCACCCATTACCTTCTGCTGAGGAATCTTTATGGACACAAACGGCATTCTCACCGCAGTAGCGGCAGACCTCCAATTGGCGCTGGAACGGGTGCGCGCCGCCGCGACGCTGTTGGACGAGGGGAACACCATCCCCTTCATCGCCCGTTACCGCAAAGAAGTCACCCTGTCGTTGGATGAGGAACAGCTCCGCCAGGTCGCCGAACGGCTCGGCTATCGCCGCAACCTGGAAGAGCGCCGCGAGACGATCCTCCGCACGCTGGAGGAGCAGGGCGTGCTCACCCCTGAGCTGCAGAGCGAAGTCGCTGCCGCCGATACGCTGCAGCGCCTGGAGGACCTCTATCGCCCGTACAAGCCCAAGCGCCGCACGCGCGCCACAGTAGCCCGCGAAAAAGGACTCCAGCCGCTTGCCGATTTGATCCTGGCGCAGCCCCTCGCAGGGGAACGCGAGGCCCTCGCCGCGCCTTTCATCAACGAGCAAGTCCCCACGGTCGAAGAAGCCTATGCCGGCGCGCGGGACATCGTCGCCGAGACGATTGCCGATGCGCCGGAAGTGCGGGGCGCACTCCGCGACCTGGCGCAACGGCGCGGGGTCCTCACCGCCGCCGTCGCCGATGAGGCGAAGGATCCCGAGGGGGTCTATCGCATGTACTACGCCTTCTTCGCGGACGTGCGTAACCTGCGTCCCCACCAGATTCTGGCGTTGAACCGGGGAGAGCGCGAGGAAGTCCTCAAACTCCGCCTGGAGCTCCCCCCCTCCGAGAGCCTGGGCATTCTGGCGCGCCATTTTCCCGCCGACCCGGCGTCCCCGCTGAGCGAGGAGCTGCGCCTGGCCCGCGAGGACGCCTTCACGCGGCTGCTGTTCCCGGCCGTGGAGCGCGACACCCGCCGCGCCCTCACCGAGGTCGCCGACGCCCATGCGATCGGCGTCTTCGCCACCAATTTGCGCTCGCTGCTCCTGCAGCCGCCCCTCCGTGGACAGGTCGTCCTGGGCATTGATCCGGGCATTCGCACCGGCTGCAAGGTCGCTGTCGTGGACGCCACCGGCAAGGTGCTCGCCACCGACACTATCTATCCCGACCGGCATCGTGAGGAAGCGGAGACCGTGCTGCGTCGCCTGGTGCAGCAACATCACGTCACCGTCATTGCCATCGGGAATGGCACCGCCGGCCGCGAGACCGAAGCGCTGGTCGCCGGGCTGATCGGCGCGGGACTGCCGGTCAAATACACCCTCGTCAATGAGGCCGGCGCTTCCGTGTATTCTGCCTCCAAACTGGCGCGGCAGGAGCTGCCGGATCTGGATGTCTCACTGCGCGGTGCGGTCTCCATCGCCCGGCGGCTCCAGGATCCGCTGGCCGAACTGGTGAAAATTGAACCCAAGGCCATCGGCGTGGGGCTGTATCAGCATGACGTGGATCAGAAAGCCCTGTCGGAGGCGCTCGATACCGTCATCGAATCGGCGGTCAACAGCGTGGGCGTGGATTTGAACACAGCCTCGCCGGCGCTGCTGGAGCACGTCTCCGGCATCGGCCCCAAAATGGCGCAGACCATCGTGGCGTACCGGGACGCGCAGGGACCGTTCCGCTCGCGCGAGGCGCTGCGCCAGGTCAACGGCCTGGGTCCCAAGACTTTCGAGCAGGCGGCGGGCTTCCTGCGTCTGCCTGATGGGGAGTCGCCGCTGGACAACACGCCGATTCACCCCGAAAGCTACGCCGTCGCCCACAAGGTGCTCGAGCTGCTGGGCCTGCCGCTGGGACATCCACACCTGCCGCAAGCGCTCCAGAACCTGCGCCGTGAGTGGGACCTCGAGGCCCTGGCGCAGGACTTGGGAACGGGGAAGCCGACGCTCGAGGACATCCTCGACGCGCTGGCGCGCCCCGGCCGCGATCCCCGCGACGAGCTGGAAGGCCCCATCCTGCGGGGGGACGTGCTGCACATCGAAGACCTGCATGAGGGGATGCGGCTCAGGGGGACGGTGCGCAATGTGGTGGATTTCGGCGCCTTCGTGGACATTGGGGTCAAACGCGACGGGCTGATCCACATCAGCCGCATGGGCAGCGGCTACGTGCGCAATCCCCACGAAAAAGTCGCCGTCGGCGACGTGATCGAGGTTGAGGTCGTGGAAGTAGACCTGCAGCGCGGACGCATCAGTCTCGCGCTGGTGGAATAAGGCGGTCGGCGGTTGATGCGCCGGGCGCCGCGCTGAGGGCCCGCCTCACTTCTGGCGGGATTTGAGGATTTGCGCCGCGCCCCGGAAGCGGGCGGGATCGGCAATTTGCTTGCGCGCCGGGCGCTCCAGCTCGGACACGATGAGGGTCCGCAGCCGGGTGAGCGATTCCGGCGTGATCGGATCGGCGCGCAGGGCCAGTCCCAGGGCGTAGTTGGAAGCGCCCAACGCCCAATCCCACTCGCGGCGCAGCGAATCGGCCTTCACATCGTAAGCGCGCTTGTCCCAGGCCTTGGCGGATTGTTGAGCGTCGTCGTAGACCTCGCGCAACGCCGTTCCCATCACGGCCAGGAGGTCGTGCGCCAGCGCCTGTTCGTCTTGCTTCAACGTCGCGGGCAGGTGCACCAGCAGCAGCTCGGCCACCACCCGCAATTGGCGATTCCGCTCGAGTATCGTCATAGAGTTCACCAGGATCGGGAATGGGACAACAATGACAGCGCCAAACCTACCACAGCCTGGTTGGAAGTCAACCCGCACGCGATGGCTCGCGCGCGGGGCCATTCTGGCCGTGCTGCTCTGGAATCTTTCCGCCGCGCTCCCCTTTATCGCGTATCCTGAGACCTACGCCGGCGCCTTCGAACTTTCGGGGACGGTAGGCGCGGTGCTCACCCGCAGCATCGGCGTGCTGTTCCTCATGTGGGTCATCCCTTACCTGCCGGCGGTGCTCGATCCGGTGCGCTATCGGGTCTGCCTGGCCGTCATCCTCGTCCAACAGGGGATCGGGCTGACCGCCGAAAGCTGGATGGCATTGACCCTGCCGGCGGGACACGCCAGCTTGCGCGCCACGGGCTTGCGCTTCATCGCCTTCGATGCTGCGGGACTGGTGTTGCTTACTGCGGCATGGCTGCTCACTCGTCCCGCCGCGCGGGGTGGCGCGAAAGACAGATCGGCGGCGGAATCTTGAGATAGATGGGGAGGAAATTCTCTTCCCGCCGCCGCAGTCGCCGGATGTTGGGACGCAAGGCCCAGAGCGTGAGCGCCATCGCAGGCAAGGCAAAGACCAGCACCAGGGCCGGCATTTTCAAGACGCCGAACAGGATGGGCAGCGACAGCGCAACGGCAATCGAGGCCACCGAAGCGTGCCCGACCAGGAGTCCCATGCCCACCGCTAGCCCCACCAGGATCGGCAACGCCGGGGACCACAGCGCCGCCGCAACGCCGACGCTGGTTGACGTCCCGGCCCCGCCGCGAAAGCCGAGAAAACACGAGTAATTGTGTCCCACCACGGCGAGGATGCCGGCGAGCGCGACTCCCCAATCGTTGACGTGTAACGCCTGCGCGAGCCAGATGGCGGCGGCGCCCTTGAGGCCATCGCTTATCATCGTGAGCACTGCCGGGATAAGGCCCGCCGTCCGCCAGACATTGGTCCCGCCGGTGCGCCCCGTCCCATGACGGCGGACGTCAATCCGCCGGAAGACCCATCCCCAGAGCAACCCCGCCGGCAGTGATCCCAGCAAGTACCCGCCGAGTGCCGCAACGATCATCTTCACCTTGTACCCTCCTCCTTCGAAAATAGAGATCGAAAATAGAGATCAGCGGGTCAGCAGTCAGCGAATCAGCGAAAAGGCGAAAAGGCGAATAAGCGAAACAATCACTTGCGTGGCATATGTAACGCAAACGTAACTGTTCAGTCACTGACTAAAAAACAAGATTTCCTGGTGACCTTTGAAGATTGAGTATCAACTCTTGCCCCCTATCCCCTGGCCCCTTCCCCCCGCGCGGCGCGGGGGGAAGGGGAACTTTTTTTGTGGGGCTTTGCAGGCGGGCTACGCCTGCCTGCAAAGCCCCATTTTTTTTCTCCCCCTCCCCAACGGCGCAGACGCCGTTGGGGAGGGGGCAGGGGGTGGGGCAAAAGCTACAGGCCACAAAGGTTCCTTCATTGCCGTCTGGCTGCCTGGTGCCAGGCTGAACAGTCACACGCAAACTTCAGTTTGCTCTTCAGGCCGCTCCCAGGCCGCCTGCCCCGGCATAAGTTCCGGGTCTGTGACGTCCTCAAACAAGACGTTTTAGCATGGCTACTTATGTCCGACAGGCGATTTCAGCTCCAGCCGGCGCTAATCCTCCTTCGAACCGGGCAGCCGGACATTATCCAGCAGCTCCTTCGCCTGTCCCTGCAACCGCGACAGGCCACCGCGCCAATCCACCCCCTCAGAAGTCACAAAACCGGCTTCCGCACAATAGGCCACGCCGATGGACCCCGGCCCCGCGTGCACGCCCAACGCCACGGGCACCCGCGTGAGATAGGCCTCCACGCAGTTGACGGTGGCCTTGAGCTGGGACAGCAATTCCTGAGCTTCCTCCTCGACTTCAGCGAAGTGAACGGCGACCCGCGTCGGAGAATCCCCCACCTGCGCCTTCACCCGCTCCACGAGCTGGCTCAATCCTCGCCCGCGTCGCCGCACCTGTCCGAGCAGGCCCACTTTGTTGCCGCCCACACGGACGATGGGCTGAATGTTCAAGAGGCCGCTCACCAATCGCGCCGCGCTGGCCAGACGCCCGCCCCGAATGACATAGGTAACATTCTCCAACAGCGCGATCAGCTCCACTTTGGGCACCAACGCGCGGGCCCGCGCGACAACGTCCGCAAGCGGCGCCCCCTCCGCAGCCGCGCGGGCGGCTTCCAGGACCACAAAACCCTCTGCCATGGCCGTGGTGGCCGTATCTATCACCGTGACGGGGACGGGGCTGGATTTAGCCGCCAGCTCTGCTACATCGCAGGTGGCGCTCTGCGTTCCGGCCAGGTGAATGGAGACGATGGCTTTGGCTCTGGCCGCCACGCGCCGGTAGGCCTCCAGGAAAGCGCTGGCAGAAGGCACGCTTGTCCCGACATCGGGCTCCGCTTGCGCGCGGGCCAGCTTGAAAAATTCCGCCGGCGTGATGTCCACACCATCGAGAAACGATTGGGACCCCACCTGCACCCAGTAGGGAACCACTTCGATGGCGTACTCCTGCAACAAAGATTCCGGCAAACCTGTGGCAGAATCTGTCACAATGGCGACAGGACGCAAATTTTCCATGCCCCACCTCCCATTTGGCAAATGGTCAATTTCTGATAGGATAAGCACTGTGAGTGTACCCTCAACGGGGGTTTCGACAAGTCAACCCCCTGAGATTCCTGTGAAAGGAGCAACGCGATGGCTCGCACGGCCGTATTTGCCGGGTTGGTTTCCGATGAATTCGGGCAAGCCGTCAACGTCGGCTTCCTGGGTGATGACGCCTACTACATCGTCAACGACGCCGGCTTTGAGCGTCACGTTCTCGCCGAAATCGTGGATCGGCAGGTGCTACGCCAGTTGAGTGAACAGGTGCTGGCCCAACGGGACCTGGTCGTCGAAGGGACGCTGAAATTCCTGGGGCAGGAAGACCTGTTTGCCAAAGCCATGGTCGAAGCCTCCCTGGACAAAATGGATGAAAATATCGAGCAGCTCCTTCAGATGGGGCTGCCAGAAGAGGCGCGAGTCTGGTTGGGATTGATGGGGTTCCGCATCGTGATCAATTACCATGGGGACATCCTCGCTCTTGATATGCCAGGCGAGACGGACACCGACGAATAGTCGCCGGGGCGCGAGAACTCCTTCCTTAAAAACAACCCTCCCCGCCTGGCTTAGGCGGGGAGGGTGTGTGGACCTGAAGGGATTCGAACCCTTGACCTCCTCAATGCCATTGAGGCGCGCTCCCAACTGCGCCACAGGCCCAACAGCACTTCGATTGTTGCGGGCGCAAGCCCCGCTATGGAGATGAGGGGATTCGAACCCCTGGCCTCTACAGTGCGATTGTAGCGCTCTCCCAGCTGAGCTACATCCCCTGGCGTTTGCAAGCGAAATTATACCACAATCGTTTGAGGTGACAAGCTCACAATTCCTCGCCGAAGCGCCCGCGGAAGTGCAGGAAGAAGGCGTAGCCCGCGACCAGGATCAGCAACGCCGTCACTGCCGTGCGCGCCAGAAAGTCCCACGTCGTCAGCCGTCCATAGTAGACCAGGTCCTGATACGTGTTGATGATCGAGGCCATGGGGTTCAGCCAGAACAGCAACCGCCGCGGCGAGAACTGCAGCCCCAGCAGCGTCGCCGAGTCCGTCACCTGTTGCACAGAATACCAGATCGGCGTGAGAAAGAACCACGCCAGGATCGCCACATCCATGACCATGTGCGTGTCGCGGTAGAAGACTTCCAGCGTGGAGAGGAAGAGCACGATGCCGATGGTGAAACACGTCTGCACCAGGATCGGCAAGGGCAACAGCAGGACCCACGCGCTGAGCGGCACCCCCGAAATCCACGCCAGCAGGAACAGCACGGGCAGGCTGATGAGGAAATTCACCAGGCCCGAAAGCACCGTCGCAATGGGCAGAATCTCGCGGGGAAAATACACCTTCTTGATCAAATGGCTGTTACCGGTGATGGTGAACAATCCACCCATCACCGCCGCGGAGAAATAATTCCACGGCAACAGGCCGCTCAACACAAAGATGTGAAAATCCCGCATAGGCGAGCGCTGCATCACATTGAAGACGAAGGTGAACACCAACATCATCAACAGGGGGTTGAGCCACGACCAGAGCACGCCCAGAATCGAATTCTTGTAGCGCACTTTCAGATCGCGCAGCACCAGGTTGTAGACGAGCTCGCGATACTGCCAGAGCTCCTTGAGCGCTTTAATCATCGTCCTGCTTCTGCTCCGTCACCTGCAGCTCCACTTTGCGCAGCCGATAGAGCGCCTCCTCCATGATTTTGCGATTCGCGGCGACCAGATCGGCCAACAGCCCGATCAGCCAGATCTGAAAGCCCACGATGAGCAGCACCGCCATCAAAATGAGGGATTGCACGTGTCCCGCACTGCCGCCGCTGAAGTAAAAATAGAGAAAGCGTATCCCCAAGGCCAATCCCAACAGGAAACACACCGTCCCCGTCCACAAAAACACCCGCAGGGGACGGTACATGGTGTAAGCGCGCAAAATGGTGACGGTGGAATGGGCAAGGAAGTGGGGCAGGCTCTTCATCAGGCGCGAGGGGCGGGTCACCGGGTTGACGTGAATGGGGACGTACACCACCGCCAGCCGCTCGGCCCCCGCCTGAATGAGCGTCTCCAGCGTGTAGGAATACTCGCCGAGCACGAGCAGGCGCAACGCTGCTTCCCGGCTCAGCGCGCGGAAACCGCTCGTCGCGTCGCGGACCGGCGTCCCCGAAGCCCGACCGACGACCCAACTGCCCACCTGCTGCAGCCAGCGCTTGAAGGGGGAGAAGTAGGGATGCTGCGCCAGCTGCCGATCCCCAATGGCGATGTCCGCCCGCCCTTCCAGAATCGGTTGCGCCAGCAGGGGGATGTCCGCCGCCTGATATTGATTGTCCGCATCCGTGTTGATGATGACGTCGGCGCCGGCCGCCAGCGCTGCCTCCAGCCCGCTGAGGAAAGCCTTCGCCAGGCCCCGGTTGCGCGTGTGGCGCACGAGGTGCTGGACGCCCAACGCGCGAGCCACCTCCGCGGTCCCATCGCTGCTGCCGTCATCCACCACCAGGTACTCGACCACATCCGCGCCGGGAATCTCGTGCGGCAAAGCCCTCACCGTTTCCGGCAAGGCTTCCCGCTCATTGTAGCAGGGGATCTGAATGATGACCTTGATCGGCTTCTTGTCCACGGGGAGCATTATAACATCGGGGAACAGGATGACAAAGCCGGGCGCGGTTGTTGGAGGCAGCTTTACGATTATAATGGCGCCATAGCCCAAGACGCGCAGAACGCCGATCAGGCGCTGATAAAAATATCCCAATGAGATTTGAGGACGATGTATGAAACGTAGCCACCGCCTCCTGCTGGGCGTGATCCTGCTGGTCGCCTTCGCGCTACGCCTGACGCGCCTGGGCGACCAGAATATCTGGTGGGACGAGGGCCTCTCCGTCGTCGCCTCGCGGATGTCTTTTACCGACGCCACGCTGTGGACCGCCAGCGACGTGCATCCGCCGCTGTACTTCTGGCTGCTGTGGACGTGGGCGCGGGTCAGCGGTGAGACCGAGTTTGCGCTGCGATTCATCACCGCACTGGAAGCCTTCCTCACCTTGCCGGTCGTCTATGTCCTCGCGCGGCGTCTTTCCCGTTCCCCGGCCGTCGGCGCCGGCGCCATGGCACTGCTGGCGCTCTCGCGCTTCCACATCTGGTGGTCGCAGGAGATGCGGATGTACGCGCTCGCGGGGTTGGGCGCCATGCTCTCGCTCTACTTCACCGTCCGCCTCGCTGAAGGAAATCTCACGCGCCGCACCATCAGCGGCTGGATTCTGACGACGGCGGGCGCCATGCTGACCGTTTACTCCTCCATCGTCCTCGTGCCGATCGAAAATCTCACGTTGCTCCTCGCCGGCTGGCGCCGCCAGGATCGCTGGCGCTTCTGGGGACGCTGGATCGCCATTCAGGCGGGCGTGCTCCCCTTCCTCGTGCCGTGGATGGCGCTGGCGTTGCCCCGCATGCGTTCCTGGTCCGTGGTCAAGGAACCCGCATCGCTGAGCTTCGTCCTGGAGCTCAACGCCGTGCTGGTGACGCTGGGGATCTCTACCGACGTGGGACGCTATCGCACGCCGGCGCTGCTCGTCGTCGGCGCGCTGCTGGTGGGCGTGATCTTGCTGCTGCGCCAGGAGCAGGGTTCCGCTCGCGCACGGTTGACGTGGGGACTCGCCTTGCTCGGCGGCAGCGTGCTGTTCATGCCGCTCATCATCTGGGCGCTGTCGCAACCCCGCGCCCTCTTTTACAATCCCCGCGTCGAAGCGCGCTACCTGCTGCCGCTCGCCCCCGCGTTCTATGTGCTCCTGGCCTGGGCGCTGGCCGGTTGGCTGCGGCCTCGCCGCCTGCGTCCGGTGGGCGTGCTGCTCAGTGTGGGGGTCGCCGGCATGATGTTGTGGACGTTGCCGCAACATTTCGCGCCACGCTACCTGCGCGACACCGACCTCACCCTCAGCCGCATCATCTGGACCCACGCACGGCCCGGCGACGCGCTGGCGCTGGTCTCAGGGGACCGTTATCCCATCTTCACCCTGAGCTACGACCGCGCCCCCGCGCCGGACAACCGTCCGCCGATCACCCGGGTGCCGCAAAGCCCACCGCCGCTCACCGAGGCTGCCGCCGCCGCAGAGCTGGGCGCGCTCGCGGCGAGCCATCCCCGCATCTGGCTGGTGCAGCTCGAACGCGGGCTGGAGGATCCCGAGGGCTACGCCGAGGCGTGGCTCATGGCGCATTCCAGGCGCGTCCTGCATTACAATTTTGGCTACAACGCGCTCAGCCTTTTCAGCGCGACGGAGGAAGACCCGCTGACGCCGCTGTGGAACACGCCGCCCCAATATCCCCTGGAGCACGACCTGGGGACGGGCGCGCGGCTCCTCGGCTATGATCTGCCCACCACGGAGTTCCGGCCGCTGGACGAAGTACGCCTGGGGCTGTATCTGCAGGCGGAGCAGCCGATCACGCTCGCCGTGACCCTGCGCGGCGCCGATGGCCTGACCGTCGGGCCGACGGACGTCAGCGTCGCGCCCACGCCCGCCGGGGCTGCCCGCTATGTCCAGGCCCGTTTCACCATCCAGCCGCTTCTCCCCGCGCAGCGCTATACTTTCGAGCTGCGGGCGCCGGGCGGGGAAACGCTGGAGCTGGGCAGGATACAGGTCACGCACACGCAGAGCGCTGCCAATCCCGCCCGCATTCCCCAGCCGCTGGAGGCCACCGTCGGCGAAGCGACGCTGCTCGGCTATGAGCTGCGCGGCGTGCGGTGGGGGGAGCCGCCGACCGCACGGCCGGGGACGACGCTGGAGCTGACGCTTTATTGGGAGGCCACAGCGCCCATCACCCAAAGCTACACGGTCTTCACGCACCTGCTCGGCGCGGCGTACAATCCCCTCACCCAGGGGCCGCTCTGGGCGCAGGACGATCAAATCCCGCTGGAGGGCGCCTATCCTACCTGCACCTGGCTGCCGAACCTGCCCTTCGCGGACACCTACACGCTGGACATTCCACCAGAAACGCCGCCGGGCGACTACCAGCTCCTCACGGGGATGTATCACACGGAAGACGGCGTGCGGGTCCCGGTCTCCGGCGCGGGAGCGGATCCCGCCATGGGCAACGTGCTGCTCACCGTCATCCGTATCGCGCCGTAAGACATAAACACACCGGCTGGGGACGGCAAATCCCCAGCCGGGTAAAACGTGATGGGCAGGCCCGCCGCGGGCCTCATTCCGAGGCTGGCTCGGGATCTTCCTCGGTCGGTCCCTCTGGCTCTGCCGAGAGCATCTCGACCTCCGTGAGGGGGAAGCGATAGTGCTTGCGCTCGCGGCGCGGGCCGTCGGGCGGGATTTCCACAATCAACTCCGCCTTGAGCGCGTCCCAATCAATCACCCGCCCAATGCCCTCGGCAGTGCGCACGCGCGTTTTGCGCTTGGGGAAATCCTTAGCGGAATCGAGATAGACCTGGTGCTCATAGGTTAGGCAGCAGCGCAGGCGCCCGCACATGCCGGTGATGTCGGTTGGGGCCATGGAGATGGATTGATCCTTCGCCATGCGGATCGAGACGGTGTGAAAATCAGATAGAAAACGCGCGCAGCAACGCGGTTCGCCGCAGACGCCGTATCCCCCCAGCATCTTGGCATGATCCCGCGGGCCGACGACGCGCAGATCCACATGGCAGCGCAGCCGGGGCGCGAGACGCCGCCGCAGCGCATTCTGGTCATTGCCCGAAAGAGTCCCCACGCAAAAAACGACGGCTTTCTCGCCGTCGAGGGTGAATTCGACCTCCACGGCCTTGAGCTCTTTGAACCCCAGCGCCTTGATCTCTTCGGCGACGGTCTCCACCGCCCGTTCCCCGCGCTCGCGCAGGTGCTGGTGCCGTGCCATGTCCAGAGCGCTGGCGCGACGCACGATCGGGCGCAACGTCTCCTCGCCGCAGGTCGCGCACGTCGGCGGCAAGTTCACCGTCACCACTTGCCCCACCTGTAAGCCGTGCGTCGTCTCCACGACCACCCACTCGCGCGCCTGGAGGGCGAGCTCCGGGGCGGCCAGGAAGTAGTAGATTTTGCCCACCGGCTGAAAACGCACGGCGACGACGGTCCCGCCCATCACGGCTCCCGCCGGGGCGCTTTCAGCCTCCAATTTTATGTTTTCCATATCCATATCCATAATTCATACGTTGACGTTAAAACTCCGTGTTTGCCATGGCGAAAATTATCTGCACCACCGGCCACTCTCTTTTTTCCGATAGATGTTACATCCTTCGACTATACTGCACAACCCGCATAAAGCAACCGAACTTTGTCGGGAATCGTTGAGATTTTTATGGCAGGGTGAAGCCTCGCCGCAAAAATCTATTCTTTATCCCCGGCCTTTAGGCCGCCTTCCTGCCACAGGTGGCCAAATGCGATAACCCTAAAATCCACTTGACGCTGCGGGGATTCGGCTACAATGGAACCCATGCAACACGTTTTCTGGGTCATCGAAGGCCTGCTGGCCGGGCGTCCCGGTCCTACCGTAGCGCCCTGGGATCCCGCCGAAATGTACGCCGCCGGGATCCGGGCGCTCGTCTCGCTCGCCGCGGACGACCTGCCCGAGGACCTTTCGTCGCAGGGATTCGTCCACTACCGCGCGAAGTTTCCCTCGATCGTGCTGAGTTCGCGGAGCTTGCAGCGGGCCTTCATCTACGAGGCGTTGAAAGTGTGGGCCTTCATTGACATTCAGCTGCGCGCGGGGAATCCCACGCTGGTCCATTGCTATATAGGGCGGGATCGCACGGGCGCGATCCTCGCCGGCTACCTGGTCACCTACAGGAACATGACGCCCGACGAGGCCATCGCCCGCGTGCGCAGCGTCCGCCCTACCGCCATGGCAGCCGAAGGCTACGAGGCAGCCGTGCGCTTATTGGAACCGGGGGTCCTGCCCGATCCCCGCACGCTGTTGTGAGACGCGAGGCGCAGGGCGTGAAACGTGGATGAGCAGGGGATCGTGCACCCCTCATCGCCGCTACCCACGGTTTGGGTTAGTGGGGTTGGAACAGCTGTTCCGTCGTAAAATCCTCTAGCGTTTCACCCGGCCCCCCGGAAACAGGCGCGGGATCTCGATCGCCATGCAGCGATCCTGCACGAAGGGAATCCCTGCGGCTTCTGCCAGCGCCCGCGCCGTCTCGTTCACGATTCCCAACTGCAGCCAGATCAGCGCCACATCGCCACGGGCCGTGTGCCGCGCGAGCGCTTCCTCCACGACCGGCAGGGCATCCTCCGAGGGACGGAACACCTCCACGATGTCAATGGACTCCGGGACGTCCAGGAGGCTGCGGTAACACCGCCGCTCCAGAATCGTCTCGGCGTGCGGATTCACCGGAATCACCTCGAAGCCTTCGGTGAGCAGATAGGCCGGCACGCGGTGTGCGGCCTTGGCGGGATTGGTGGACATCCCCACCACAGCGACCGTGTTCAACCGCTCCAACAGCGCTTTCAATTCTGTGTCGTTCAACATCGTTTCCTCCCGCGAGTCTGTGAGATGTAAACCGTGAGTTTCAGGTCGTTTCAAAAGGGAATTTTCTCTACCGTACATCTGAAGTACAAGGTCAGTTATGGTATATTCCCTGGTGACCAAACCAAAGGCGGGCGACCAATGACTGACCGTAACCAAGTATATCGCAAAGTTCTGACAAGCGGTCGCCATGCGCGGCGAAGAACGCGCGCATGGCCGCGCTGGTGTGGTAGCGCGCCCCATCTTGGATGATGAACAAAGGTTTAGTGGTGTCGGCCAGGATGTGGCAAAGGAACGTCTGATAGGTCTCGCTTGTGAACTTTGCAGTTTGAGCCTGATAGAAGAACGCCCCACTAAAATAGTCAATGAAGCCCATGACCTTCAACGGTTCCGCGTTGCTGCCCATTATAACGCTTTCCTAAATGTTTTTCTGAAGGTCAATATTATCGGCCGGAGGACGTGGACATTCATAGACGGGGCACGTTCCACAGCCCGGTAAGCGCTGGTGTGACCGACCCGACGGCGGTGACGCTGACAGGTTTTGCAGCGCAGTCACATGCCTGGATACTTGTTGGGGTGTGGACCTTGGGGCTCTTTACGGGCTAAGAAAGCGGCGCGGCGTTCGATGCGGTCGAGTGACGCCATCAATTGCCTTTTCTCGATGAGCCTGTACTGCTTCCCGGCAAAGCGCTGGGGAGCAGGTTTTGATCGAGCATGGGAAGCGGAAAGACCAGCGCTGAGAGGTCAATACCTGACGGGGGTCTTGTTCAGCCTCCCCATACCACGACGGCGAGGATCGCCAGCAGCGCCGCTATGATGCCTCCCAGCCGGGCTGTTTCGCGCGCGCCCCACGGCTCTATGGCCACGTGGGCAGGAGTCCATTCGTTGCCAGCGCTGAGCACATACCGGGGGCAGAGCGCCCAGCCGGCCGCCATGCCGCCGAGCAACCCACCCAGATGTCCCCACAGACTGATGCCCGGCAGCAGTCCAATCCCCAGGTTGAGGAGCGCCATTTGCATCAGGCTGCTGAACATCGCATGGACGGCGGGCGCGTCGCGGTAGCGATAACTGTAGGCGAGCAGCAGTCCGACTATCCCCATGATCGCGCCCGACGCACCGATGGTGAGGGTCTCGCGTCCAGCAAACGCGGTCACCAGAATGCTGCTGCTGAGCAAGGATAGCAAATAGCCGCTGAGAAAGCGCCTCGTCCCGAAGAGCGCCTCGGCATTCTTCCCCAGGATGTTCAGCGCATACATATTGAAGCCGATGTGGAGGATGTCCAGATGCAGAAAGCCCGCCGTGACCAGGCGCCACAGTTGATGGTAATCCAGCACTGCGACCGGAATAAGCCCACCCATGGTCAGGATAAAACGCCACACCGCGTCCTGATTGAAAAGCGTGCCCAGGTAGGGGATGAATGCCAGGATGTTGATGGCGATAAGCGGGTAGAGAGCGCGCACCGGGGCGAGCGGCAATCGTAGTGTTTGCGGCGGCATGGGTTGCGGCGGCTCTTCGTAGATCATCGCTCCTCCTTTTAGCTGTGACTTGGATTATAACCGTTTTTGCGCCTGTGCCCAAGTCAAATGGTCCTGACGCCATTGCCGGCGCGGGCTTGCCACACTGCAGCTCTGACCTATGATGGGCGCCATGAGGGTATGCAAGCTCAAGACCATCGCGTCGGCGCGGCCACAATTGGAGGCATACCGGCAAACATGGGAGGAGGTTAGCTATGGCGACACTCGATGAATTGGCGACGTTATTCAAGGCGCTGAGCCACCCCCAACGGCTGGCCATTCTCAAATTGTTGGAGGACCGCGAGCTGTGTGTGGGGGAAATTGAAGACGCGCTGCACTTGCGCCAGGCGTATGTCTCGCAGCAGCTGACGTTGCTCCGCCAGGCAGGCCTGGTGTGCTTTCGTAAGGACGGGTGGAACGTGTGGTATCGCATCGCGCGACCTGAAGCGGCGGCCTTGCTGGCGATGGCCGAGACAATCTGCGAGACGCTGGGGGAATGCGCCCGGCTCGGACCGGATGAGGCGCTGGCTCAGACGTGCGAGGATTTGGCCTGCTGCGAAGATTGCGGAGTGACTCCCTGAATTTCGTTATTGACAAGCGGCCTGATTGGGTGTAATATATATTCATCTTATTGAATCTGATGGCGTGACATTGACACTTGCCATCTTTTTTTACACTCGCTAATATCTTGAGTTTAGAGATCAAAAAATAGCAGAGGGACCTTAACAACAAAGAAATTGCTGGTAAAGTAGCTGTATGTCAACAAAACAGTTACTCCAACAGTTTCGTGATACAGTATACCGATGTTTTGAAAAACGGGGCGATGCCGCGCTGGACTTGCTGGATGCTTTGACCAGTGCCGCAGCAGTGGAGTCGCCCGTCGCGTTGAGTACGTCCCCGCTGTTTCGGCGCGTGTTCAGTAGCGTGTACGATGTGCTAACGGAAGGGAGGCTAGACGAAGAAGCGTTGCGCACAGCGTGGTACAACCATCAACCGAGGGAGAGCGAAACCATCGCCGGGTATGAAGTGTATGGGGTGGATGCGACGCCTCGCCCCTATACGGATGCGCCGACCTTGCCGGAGGCGCAGTACTTGAAAACCGAGGCACGCGCCGTGGCCGAAGTGGGTTACAAGTATAGCTGGGTGGCCCGCTTGGTGCAATGGGGCACTTCCTGGGTCGCCCCACAAGCCGTGGCGCGCATTGGAGTACAGAGCAGCGATAGTGCCACGGCCGTCGCGCAAGTCCAAGCGTTGGATCGCCAGAGTGCGCATCCGAAAGTCGTGGTCGGCGACAGTCTGTATGCCAACAAGGTGTTTTTGGCGGTCTTTCTCTTGCTGCGCACCGTCGTCGTTCTGGTCCGGCTGCGCGGCAACCGTATCCTGTACGAACAGCCGCCCCTCAAAGTGCCGGGAACCCGCGGCGCCCCCCGTAAACATGGAGCACAGTTCCAACTCGCCAACCCGGCCCGTCCTGCAGACCTCGAGCTGTGCTTTACGCTTGGCCGGCAGCGTGTGCACAGCCAGGTGTGGTACGGGTTGCACTTCTATGCCTTGGCGGCCTTGGTCGGCAGTGTGCTGCGGCTTGAGTTTCTCAAAGCCGACGGGACGCCGCGCTACCAACGGCCGCTCTGGTTGTTCTGGACGGGAGAACGCACGGTACTGCCAGCGGAAGTGTGCCGCATGTATCTCTGGCGCTTTGCCATTGAACACGCCTTTCGCTTCCTCAAACAGCATCTGGGGTTGAATGCCAATCAGTCGACTGACCTACGCAGTACGACCTTGTGGATGCAATTCTGTGCCACGGCGTACTATCAACTTTTGCTTCTACGCCCGCTCGTCCAGGATGTGCGCCCCGCCTGGTATCCGCGTTTTCACAATGGCCGCGTGCGTCCGCTGACCCCGCGCCAAGTCCAAATGCAGACGCTGGCATTTCTCCTCACCTTGGACACCCCAGCCCAAGCGCCCAAACGCGCGGGAAAAGGCCACGGACGCGCACACGGGCATCGGCCACCGCCCAAACCCCGCTTCCGCGTCCAGCGCAAGACCCAAAAACGCGCGCACGCCGCTACTGACGCCTGATTTTGGTCTACTGTATCGTGTTAAGGTACCTTTTTGCGGCAGGAGTTACTCTTGCCGCCCTGTTCGTTTATCTGAACTCAAGTTATGTAACTCTAAACTCAAGCTAATATTCATAGAATTGAATATCCATACTCTCAGGAATTGACATGTTCCCCGGGCTTACCGTCGAGGAAAATGATGTGGGAACGTGGGCACATGAGTGCGTGTTCTATTTTTCGAGGAGACATCATGTGCTGGCGCACATCATCCAAGGATGAAAATGTGAGTCGTAAGCAGAGGCTGTGACGGCTTGCCAGTTGGGCTGGGGATTCCGTCCCCAGCCTGACACGAGCCAACCGTGCTGAAGCGCGTTGTTGGGGACCTGTCAGACCAGGAATTCATTCCGGGGCGGCCTGAGCGCAACCTGAAGTTTGCATTACATTTGTCACGCAAGTGATTTTTCTCGCTTTTTCGCTTTCTCGCTTTTTCACTGATTCGCTGACTGCTGACTCGCTGACCTCTATTTTCGAAGGAGGCTTCTCGTGGAGATCTTAGCTTACCTGGGCCGGCTTCTCCAGACCGGATTGGGCAGCCTGGCGGCATACCTGGCGGCGCACGTGCTGTTGTGCCTGCTGCCGGCCTTCTTCATCGCCGGCGTTCTCTCGGCGCTGATCCCCAAAGAGGCAATCACCAGGTATCTGGGCCGCAATACCCCCAAATGGATTTCTTACCCGGCCTCGGCGCTGGGAGGCTTCGTACTGGCAGTCTGCTCCTGCACCATCATGCCGTTGTTTGCCAGCATCTACAAAAAAGGTGCGGGCCTGGGGCCGGCGATCACGTTCCTCTTTGTGGGGCCGGCGATCAACATTCTGGCGATCTCGTTGACGGGGGTCGCCATCGGCATGGATATCGCCCTCGCGCGGATTGTGCTCTCGATTGGCTTCGGGATTATCATTGGCCTGTTGCTGGCGTGGATCTTCCGCAAGGACGACGCCGCCCATGACGCCGCCACCAATCAGCAAGACGCTTTCACCGCGAGTGCCACCGTCCCCGCGCGCACGTGGCTCCTCTTTGTCCTGCTGTTGGGGGTGCTCATCGCCGGGACGCTGCAGGTGGAGCTGCTGACCCACAGCTACGTCACCTTTACGGTGGGGGAGACGTGGGCACCGGGCTTCCAACAGTGGCTGGACCGTCTCGTGCCGCCCAATCCGGCGTTGGGCATCGAAGGGGTGAGCGTCCATGGTGTTTTTCTCATCGGCCTGCTCTTGCTGATCGGCGTCACCGCATGGGAGGGGTTGCGGACGGTGGATGAGGGCTTCAACCGCTGGACTTTTGTGGCATTAGGCCTGATCACGCTGACCCTCATGGTGGCGGCGTTCAAGGTGGCCGTGGTCCCTGCCGGCTTGACGATCGGGATTACCGGCAAATGGCTCGCCGAGATTGTGTTGCTGGCAAGCATCTGGTGGCTGGTGGCGCGGAAATTCGAGGTCTACGAAATTCAGGAATGGCTGTGGGAAATGTGGCGTTTCGTCAGGCAGATCATCCCTTTGCTGATAGTGGGGGTGTTTATCGCCGGGATGGCGCGCGCGGTGATCCCGGCCACCTGGATCACGACGGTGGCCGGTCGCAATACATTTTGGGCCAACCTCGTAGCGGTTCTCTTTGGCGTTTTCATGTACTTCCCCACCCTGGTCGAAGTCCCCATCGCGCAGACTTTCCTCACGCTGGGAATGCAACGCGGCCCGCTGCTGGCCTATCTGCTGGCCGACCCGGAGCTGAGTTTACAATCCATTCTCATCACGCGGAGCGTCATCGGCGGGAAAAAGACCTGGGTGTATGTGGGATTTGTCGCCCTCTTCAGCACCCTGGCCGGGCTGATTTTTGGTTGGGTCGTGGGATAATGCTGATGTAAGCATAATGTGATTTGTGAGGCATGAGTCGTGAGCTGCGGCTGTAACGGCTCGTCAGTTTGGCTGGGGATGGAATCCTTAGCCTGACAGGGGCCAACCGCGCTGAAGCGCGTTATTGGGAGAGCTCGCTGCAGCGAACTTGACGTAGCAGACCCGGAATTCATTTCGGGGCGGCCTGAGAGCGAACTGAAGTTCGCGGTACATAGGTCATGCAAGTGATTCTGAGATTCGCTGATTCGCTTTTCCGCTTATTTGCTTTTTCATTGATTCGCTGACTGCTGGCTTGCTGATCTCTATTTTCGAAGGGGGCTGCCAATGTTGCAGATTAAAGTATTCGGTACGACACCTCCCTGCGCGAATTGCAAGCGCGCTGAGCGCGAGGCCCTCAAGGCAGCGGAGCGCTTTCCCGGACAGGTGGAAGTGGTGAAATATGATGCGCTCGGCCCGGAGGCGGAGGCCTACGGCGTCCTGTCCACGCCGTTGGTTGTCGTTGGCGATGAAGTCGTCGGACGGGGCAAAGTCGTCCCTGCAGCGCAGTTGATTCCGGTGTTGGAGAAATACCTGTCGGGTGCGTAGGATATTGAAGCGACTGTCTTCATGGGAGATGCCCGGGCTGACGCACGCCTTGCAAGCATGAAAATGTGACTCGTGAGGCGTGAGCTGTGAGTAGAGGCTGGCGGCTCACCGGTTCGGCTGGGGATGGAATCCCCAGCCTGACACGAGCCAACCGCGCTGAAGCGCGTTGGGTGAGGAGCTCGCCTCCGCTCGCCTCAGCGAACTGGATCTGTCAGACCCGGACTTCATTCCGGGGCGGCCTGAGCGCAAACTGAAGTTTGCGTTACCTTTGTCATGCAAGTGGTTTTGAGATTTGCCGATTTGCTGATTTCCTGAGGAAATCACTTACGCATTACGTATCACGCATTAAGTATTTTCCGAGGAGGTATTCATGGTCAGACTGGAAGTTTTCAGCGGTGATCCACCGTGTCCGGGGTGTGTGGCGTTGGTGGAACTGGCGCAGCGTGTCGCTGCGAAATACGCGGGCGAGCTGGAGCTGATCGTCTATGTCGGCCAGGAAGGCATGGCCAAATTCGAGGAGTACCGGCTCTTCTGTGTGCCCGCTGCGGTCGTCAACGGCAGCATCCGCATCGAGGGGATGTGTCCTAGCGAGACGACGCTGAACAATGCGCTGCGGGAGGGCGGGCTATGTCTAAAATAAGGATCGAGGCCTTTGTCTCCATCCCGCCGTGCTCCGGCGGGGTCGCGGTCAAGCGGCTGCTCAAACAAATCGAGGCGGAATACGGCGAGCAGATCGAGATCGTCTTCCACACCGGCCCTGACGACCCGGCGTGGGAAGAATACGCCATCAGCAACGCCCCGGCACTGGTCATCGGCGACCTGGTCAAATTTGTGGGGCTGGCGCCGAGCAAAGAGAGCCTGGTAGGGGCCTTGCGCGAAGCCGGGTTGGAATAGGCCTGCCAGAGTTCTCTCGTTTTTCTCTTTTGGAGGCGCAGATTTCCGCAGATTTCGGCTGATTTTGAAATTATCTGTCGAGTCACACGAAAGCCTGCGTCTCAATGCTGGCTGGTCGTCTCAGGAAACGACGGCGCGATTGTTTTCTGAGACGCCTGTGCTGGCGCGCACTCTGCAAGCAAGAGAATGTGAGGGGTGAGTCGTCTGCGCAGAGACGGCGACGACTCTCGACTCACGGGCGCTTCCCTGGAGGGACTTTTCGCGTGCGCCTCAGGCTGGGGATTCTCCATCCCCAGCCTTTTTGCAGATCTTCGTCTTCTCGGCCGTGACCCATCCCCGCGCTTGTGTTTCCTTCATTGGTAAGCTGTGCTATACTTCAGGCGTAAGGCCCTGACCCTGGAGTTCTGTCATCTCTGAGCAAGCCGGCCATGGTACACCCTGAAATTGACAGATCCCATTCAATCCGATAACCAAACATTTCATTGAAAGGAGCATCATGATGGCTGACATCGCATCCATTATCGCCCAAATGACCCTGGAAGAGAAAGCGGCGCTGTGCACCGGCGCTACTTCCTGGAGTACTACCCCCATCGAACGCCTCGGCGTGCCGGGCATGACCGTCTCCGATGGGCCGCACGGCGTGCGCCGGGTGGCCGATGAGACCGCCCTGGTCCAGGAAAGCCTGCCGGCAACCTGTTTCCCCACTGCCTCCTGCCTGGCGGCGACCTGGGATCCCGCCCTGATTGAGGAAATGGGCCGGGCGCTGGCCGAGGAGTGCATCGCCCTGCATGTGGACGTCATTCTAGGCCCCGGCGTGAACATGAAGCGCACGCCGCTGTGCGGGCGCAACTTCGAGTATTTCTCGGAGGATCCCTACCTGGCGGGCGAAATGGCGGCCAGCCTCATCAACGGCATCCAGAGCCGGGGAGTGGGGACGTCGCTCAAGCACTACGCGGCCAACAACCAGGAATATCAGCGCATGACCATCAACGCTAAGGTGGATGAGCGCACCCTCCGCGAGATCTACCTGCCGGCGTTCGAGACCGCCGTCAAGAAAGCGCAACCCTGGACGGTGATGTGCTCCTACAACCGCGTCAATGGCGTCTATGGGTCGGAACAGACATACCTGCTCACCGAAATCCTCAAGGAGGAATGGGGCCTGGAAGGCTTCGTCGTCTCCGATTGGGGCGCGGTGCACGATCGTGTCGCGGCTCTGAAAGCCGGCCTCGATCTCGAAATGCCCGGCCCGCGCCCGCGGCGGGTACAGGCGGTGGTGGAGGCGGTGCAGAGCGGCGCGTTGGATGAGGCCGTGCTGAATGAAGCGGTGCGGCGGATTCTGGGCATCGTCTTCAAAGCAGCGGAGACGCCGAAGGGGGCGCCTTTCGATGCGGCAGCGCATCACGCGCTCGTGCGCCGCATTGCCGGCGAGGGGATGGTGTTGCTCAAGAACAACGGCCTGTTGCCTTTGAAGGACGTGCGTCGCATGGCGGTGATTGGGCGAGCGGCCAGGGAAGCGCACTTCCAGGGTGGCGGCAGCTCGCACATCAATCCCACACAAGTGGACGTGCCGCTGGAGGAATTGGCGAAACTCGCTGGCGGCGCCGAAATCACCTTCAGCGAGGGCTATCCCGCCGACGACAGCAGTCAGCCTGACCTGATCGAGGCGGCCGTCGCCGCGGCGCAGGCGGCGGAAGTGGCGTTGCTTTACATCGCGTTGCCGACCTACAAGGAGTCTGAAGGATATGACCGGGCAGATCTCGACCTGACCGGGCAGCAAGTGGCCCTGATCAAGGCCGTGTGCGCGGTGCAGCCCAACAGCGTCGTCATCCTGAACAACGGCTCTGCGATCGCCATGAGCACGTGGATTGACGCGCCGGCGGCCGTGCTCGAGGCCTGGATGATGGGACAGGCCGGCGGCGGCGCGATTGCGGACGTCCTCTTTGGGGTCGTCAACCCGTCGGGCAAGCTGGCGGAGACCTTCCCCCTGAAGCTTTCCGACACGCCCGCCTACATCAACTACCCCGGCGAGAACGGCGAAGTGCGGTACGGCGAGGGGCTTTTCATCGGCTATCGCTACTATGACATGCGCGAACAGCCCGTGCAATTCCCCTTCGGCTATGGGGGCAGCTACACCACCTTCGCCTACAGCGGGATGCGCGTCTCGGCGAAGACTTTCCGCGATGTGGAGGGGCTGACCGTCTCCGTGGATGTGACGAACACGGGCCCGGTGGCCGGCAGGGAGATTGTGCAGCTCTACGTCCACGATCGCAAGGCGCAATTGGTGCGCCCGCCCAAAGAGCTCAAGGGCTTTGCCAGCGTGGAGTTGCAGCCCGGCGAGACCAAGACGGTGACCCTGTCCCTCGACTTCCGCGCCTTCGCCTATTACCATCCGGCCTACGGGCAGTGGATCACCGAAAATGGCGAATTCGACCTCCTCGTGGGAGCTTCTTCTGCCGACATTCGCTGTGCGGAGACGGTGACCCTGGAATCCACCGTGGAATTACCGTGCATTCTTCATCGTGAGTCCACTCTGCGGGAATGGCTGGAGGATCCGCGCGGCAAGCCTGTCTTCGAGCCGTTCTTCACGCAGATGCTGGCAGCGATGCGCGCGATGTTCGGCGGCGAGGGCGAGGGCGGCATTGGCATGGAGGTGATGGGATTCCTGTTGGACATGCCGTTGCGGGACGTGCTTGAATTCCAGGGCCAGCAGCTGCCGGCGCCGGCGGATGAGATCATTGCCGGCCTGTTGCAGCAGGTGTACGCCTGAGGCAGGCTGAATTCAGCGTCAACGGCTCCTGAAAAGCGAGCGCCCTTTGTGAACGGTCCACGAAGGGCGCTCATCTTAGGCTTAACGGCTCTCAGAAAGTACCAACCGGCGCAGATCATTTTCGCCGAATGTCTTTTTCTTCAGCGTCAGCTTTTGACGAGAATGAAACCTGGCCTATACTAAGCGTATGTGTCGGTACGTTGCAACGGTGCGAGCCTTTGTGCGTAGCTCCTATGTTAAAGAACGTGCGAACGTGGAACGTAAATGACTCGCTTTTTCGTTTTTTCGCTGACTCGCCTATTTTCAGAGGAGGTTAGATCATGATGCGACGACCTGGCGGTGAACTGGCGACGCGCCCCTTGCATTTTATCTGGATTGCCGATTGCTCCGGCTCGATGTCTCAGGATGGAAAAATCCAGGCCCTGAACACGGCCATTCGCGAGGCGATCCCGCACATGCAGAAAGTGGCCGATGAGAACCCCAACGCGCAAGTGTTGGTCCGCGCCATCAAATTTTCCAACGGCGCGCAGTGGCACATCTCTCAGCCGACGCCCGTGGCGGATTTCCGCTGGACGGACCTGGAGGCGGAAGGGGTGACGGACATGGGCAAGGCGTTCTCGATGGTGGCAGAGCAACTCAAGATCCCGCCGATGACGGATCGCGCCTTGCCGCCAGTGCTGGTGCTCATCTCCGACGGGCAACCGACGGACGATTACCAGAAGGGCCTGCAGGAGCTGCTGGATCAGCCGTGGGGCAAGAAGGCAGTGCGGATCGCCATTGCCATCGGCGCGGACGCCGACCTGGACGTGCTACAGAAGTTCATCGGCAACCCCGAAATTACGCCGCTGCAGGCGAACAACCCGGAGGCGCTGGTCAAATACATCCGCTGGGTCTCCACCGTGGTGCTCAAATCGGCGTCGGCGCCGGCAAGCCAGTCGGCGGCAGATGCGCCGACCGCGCCCAACGTGCCTGTGCCCGTCGCTCCCCCGGCGGTTGACGCTAACGGACCCCAAACGGCTGCCGACGTTTGGTAAAGGAGGCTTCCCATGGCTACAATGGGCCCTCAGCCCATCTGGCGTGCTGTGGGCCAATCGGTGCGCGGAGCCACACACGTGCGCGCAGCGATGCCCAATCAGGACGCCTGGCGCTGTCTCCCGGAGTCGGCGGAAGGGCCTCCGCTCATCGTCGCCGTCTCCGATGGGCACGGCAGCGCGCGCAGCTTCCGCAGTCACATCGGTTCTGCCCAAGCCGTGGACATCGCCGTCGGCGTGTTGCGGGAGCTGCTTGAAGGGCAGCCTCAACCGCTGAATCTCTCGGCGGTCAAGCGCACGGCGGAAGAGCGCTTACCGGGGGAGATCGTGCGTCGCTGGCAGGAGGCGGTGGAGCAGGAACGCCGGGAGCATCCCTTCACGGAGGCAGAGCTGCAGGCCCTCACGCAGCGGCACGGCCCTAAAGCGGTGGAGGATCTCGAGAAAAATCCGCGGCTGGCCTATGGGGCCACGCTGCTGGTGGTGCTGGCGGCGGAATCCTTCATCCTCTACCTCCAACTGGGCGATGGCGACATCCTCACCGTCTCGGAGAGCGGCGAGGTCGCGCGCCCCCTGCCCGACGATACACGGCTCTTTGCCGATCAGACGACCTCGCTGTGTATTCCCGAAGCCTGGCGCGATTTTCGGATCCGTTTCCAGGCGTTGACGGGGGCGCCGCCAGCCCTCATCCTGCTCAGCACCGATGGCTATGCCAATTCCTTCGTGAACGAGACCGCTTTCTTGCAGGTGGGGGGCGACATCTGGGATCTCCTCCGTGCGCAAGGGCTGGAGCAAGTCCAGGCGAGTCTGGTCGGTTGGCTGACTGAGGCGTCGGAAAAGGGCAGCGGGGATGACATCACCCTCGCGCTGCTGTGCCGCACGGAGCTGTTGCCGGCCCCGGAGGAACTCGCGGCGCAAGCGGCCCTTGCGGAGTCGCCCATCGCGCCGGAGGAGCCGCCGGCTCCCGACGAGAGCGTCGCGCCGCCGGGGAATCGGCGGCTCTGGTACGATGACCCCGATTTCGATGAAGAGAGCTCTGCTCCAGCCTGTTCGGAGGCGTCATGAACGAGCTGGCCCGCCAAAAATTGCGCGAGCTGGTGCAACAACGACAGGCCATCAAGGCCGCGAAAGGCCACGATCCGGTCCTGCATGGGGGCACGTGTCGGCGGCAGCTGGAAAAGCTCTGTGGTGACGGCTGCCTCACGGAGATCAATGTGCTGACGACTGCCGTGCGCGATCAGATCCCCGCCGATATTGAGGCCTGGCCCGCCGGCGCTCCCATTGCCGAACACCTGGAGCGGCTGACCGCGCAGCTCATGGAACACTACGCCCTGCGCGAGGATGCTGCGCGCTGGGCGGTGGAAGCCTGGGCGGAAGCATTGGGCGTGGCGGGAGCAGCGCCTTCTCTCATCCCGCCGCCGGCGCCCGATCCGACCCCGGCAGGAGCGGCGCCTTCTCTCTTCACGCCGTCACCGGTGACCGGAGCGCCGCTGTTGTTTTCTACCTGGAGGATGACGGTGTTGACGCGGCCTCGGGGCGGCGCGCACGAGGAGTGGGTCGTGAAGGGTGAGTCGCCTCCCCCCTTCACGCCGTCCCCCGGCGAGGACCTCGGCGTCCGCCCGGAGGGCCTCGACTACCCTCAAATCGGGCTGTGGGCCAGCAGCTTCCGGATGCCGGAGCGCATTCGCTATCTCGACCTGAGTGACAAGGCGCTCTTCGATCCTTACCTGGATTGCCTCACCCTTTTCACGGGGCTGATGGAATTGAATCTGGAGCGGACGGACATTACCGGGGAGGGCCTCAGCTCTTTGCAGGATCAGCCTCTTACCTGGTTGAGCCTGCAGGCGTGCAAAAATCTCTCGGACAAGGGATTGGAGGCCGTCGGCCGGCTGCGCAACCTGCAGTATCTGGATCTCAGCGACTGCAACGGCATCACGGCGCAGGGGTTGTGGCATCTGCGGGCGTTGACGGAGCTGCGCGTTTTGCGCCTGGAACGGTGCACGCTGTTGCAAGAGGAGACCCTGGCACCGCTGGCGGCCATTCCGCGCCTCGAAGAGCTCGATCTGAGTGAGACGCGGATCAGCGGCGTGGGATTCTTGCATTTTCACCACAACCGCGTGTTGCGCAGGCTCTCCCTCGAAGGGTGCAGGCGCGTGACCTCCGAGACGGTGGTGCACCTGCTAAACCTGGAGGTGTTGGAAGTCCTGCATCTGGGCTGGACCGCGATGGGGGACGAGGCCCTGGAGCACCTCAAGGCTTTGCCGAATCTGCGGAAGCTGGACGTGTCGGGGTGCACTCGATTGACCGGCGACAAGCTTGACGAGCTGCGGAGGCGCGGCGTTCGTGTTATCTCCGGGGAGTCGCCGGTGATTTTGGGAGGGGCCTGATCTATGAACGACGCCGCTCGCCAGGCATTGGTGCAGCTGGTCGCGCAGGAGGGTCGCAGCGCGTATGAGAATCCCCGCCGCTGCGATGCCCTGTTGCGCGACTTGGCGCCGGAGCACAAGCGGGAGATCTTCGTGTTGGTGAGCGCCCTGGAGCAGGGGGTGGCCAATGACCTGCTGGCGCTGCAAGGACAGGTACCGACGGGGGTGTTGCTCGCGCAGGTGACGGCGGAGCTCCAATCAGCGCTGGCCTTGACCGATGAGGCGGCGCGCTGGGCGGTGGAGTCGTGGGCATTGGCGCTGGGAGTGCTGCCCGGCGGCGCCAGTGCTATGGATGCTTCCGCGCTGGCCGTGAGCATCAAATTGCAGGCCACGTTGGCCGGGCATCAGGCCGAGGTGACCGCGCTGGCGTTCAGCCCGAATGGTCAGCGGTTGGCCTCCGCCGGGATGGACGGCCTCGCCGTGATCTGGAACGTCCCGGATGGACAGGCGCGGTTCCGCTGCAGCGAGGACCTGGGGGTATTGAGCAGTGTGGCCTTCAGCCCCGATGGGAGCCTCGTGGCGCTCGGCGGCGCGGACGCCGAGATCGCGCTCTGGCAGCCGGAAACCGAGGGCCGGCTGCGCCGGCTGCGCGGGCACAGCGGCGAGGTGACGGGGGTGACGTTCACGCCGGATGGCAAGACGCTCATCTCCGGCAGCCGCGACGGCACGTTGCGCTGGTGGGACGTGGAAAGCCGTACCGAGCGTTTGCGCGTGTCGGCGCATCCCGATGGCGTCCAGGGGCTGGCGCTCAGCCCCAACGGGCAGCGCCTGGCCTCGGCGGGCGGCTGGGATCGCAGCGTCAAAGTGTGGGATGCGGTCGGTGGGCAGGAATTGCACAAGCTCATGGGACACACTTCCCAGGTCACTTCCGTGGCTTTCGGGCCCGATAACGTGCTGGTAGCTTCGGGGGGCTGGGACGAGAAGGTGTTGTTGTGGGAGCCGCAACGACAGCCGCAACCGCGCGTGTTGACCGAGAAGGACGGCCTCATGGGGTTGATTTTCGCGGTGGCGCTCAGCCCGGACGCGCGGGTGTTGATCTCGGGCAGCTGGGACGCGCTGTTGCGCGTGTGGGACGTGGCGCAAGGACAGCTGCTGCGCAAGTTGGGACAGCACAATGGCATGGTGTTGAGCGTCGCCTGCAGTGCGGACGGTATGGCGCTGGCCTCCGGCGATGCCGAGGGCAAAATCCTGCTGTGGAAAATGAGGTAGGACTGGATGTTGGCCCCATTACCCCTCGCCCATCACCCATTGCCCATTACCTCTGGCAGGATCGTTAATTCATGATTTTGGAGGTGGAAGAGCATGGGTGAAATCTTCAAGCCTGGGGATGTGGTGCTGACGGAGACATCGCAATTGCCCTGCAAGGTGGAGCTCTTTTTGGGCGGCGGCGGGCAGGGCGAGGTTTACAAGGCCGATTTGGGCGGCAAAAAAGTGGCGCTCAAGTGGTACTTCCCCAGTCAGGCGACGCCCCAACAGCGCGCGGCTCTGGAGACGTTGGTGAAGATGGGGGCCCCCAACGACAAATTCCTGTGGCCCCTGGATCTCACCCTCGCTGAGAATGTGCCCGGCTTCGGGTATTACATGTCGTTGCGGGAACCGCGCTTCAAGGGCATTGTGGATTTGATGAAGCGCCGCATCGAGCCGACATTTCGCGCGCTGGCCAAAGCCGGCTTCATTCTGGCGGACAGCTACCTGCAGCTCCATGCCAAAGGGCTGTGCTATCGCGACATCTCGTTCGGCAACGTCTTTTTCGATCCCGATACCGGCGACACGCTCATTTGCGACAATGACAACGTCGCCGTAGACAAGCGCCAGCAAGTGGGGGTGTTGGGGACGCCGCGCTTCATGGCGCCCGAAGTGGTGCGCGGCGAGGCGCTGCCCAGCACCCAGACAGACCTGTACTCGCTGGCCGTGCTGCTCTTTTATATGCTCATCGTGCATCACCCGTTGGAGGGGAAGCGCGAGACGGCGATCAAGTGTCTGGATCTGCCCGCGATGAACCAGCTCTACGGGACCGATCCGCTCTTCATCTTCGATCCCAACGACGACTCCAACCGTCCCCTGCGCGGTTACCACGACAATGCGCTGGACTTCTGGCCGATTTATCCCCAGTTCTTGCGCGAGCTGTTCACCCGGGCCTTCACGGTCGGGCTGAAAGATCCGCAGGCGCGCGTGCGTGAAAGTGAGTGGCGCGGGGCCATGACCCAGTTGCAGGATGCTATCTTTTACTGCGCTCAGTGCGGCGCGGAGAATTTTTACGATGGGGACGCGCTTCGGACGGCGGGAAAGTTGTCGCCGTGTTGGAGTTGCGGCAGCGAGCTGCTTTTGCCGCCGCGCATCCGCATCGGCAAGCAGCTGGTCATGCTCAATCATGATACGCAGCTCTTCCCGCACCATGTAGACGACAGCCGGCTCTATGATTTCAGCGCGCCCATCGCCGAGATCGTTCGCAATCCCCAAAACCCGAACATTTGGGGCCTCAAGAATCTCTCGACGCAGAAATGGGTCATCACGCGCCAGGATGCGAGCACGCAGGACGTGGAGCCGGGCCGCAGTGTGACCCTGCAGACGGGGATCCGCATCAACTTTGGCGCGAAAGAGGGCGAAATCCGCGGCTAGACAGCTGCGAGAAACAAATCTAGCCTTTGAGAGGCCGCCAGGGACGCCGGGTTGTGACTGTTCAGCCTGGCGCCAGGCAGCCAGACGGCGATGAAGGAACCTTTGTGGCCTGTAGCTTTTGCCCCACCCCCTGCCCCCTCCCCAACGGCGTCTGCGCCGTTGGGGAGGGGGAGAAAAAAATTGGGGCTTTGCAGGCGGGCGTAGC